>Ga0111538_10000247_pt1 | contig 67731 bp, 71 predicted proteins | sample SoiMethybrSBSTD1_FD_79669 | JGI IMG/M metagenome (GOLD analysis project Ga0111538, IMG submission 79669) | Bulk soil microbial communities from a Populus tree surrounding site in Tennessee, USA - Soil MetaG P. TD hybrid SBSTD1 (version 2)... | ecosystem: Environmental > Terrestrial > Soil >...
AATATTGACGACGCCGCCACCGAAGCAGAAGCCGACGGCGCCGACCTTGCCGGTGGAATCCGGACGGGATTTCAGCCATTCTGCCGCCGCGATAAAATCTTCCGTTACCTTGCCGCGATCGAGCTGGCTGAAAAGCTGTGCAGCTTTCTCCTCATCTCCGGGATATCCACCCAGGGTCGTAAGCCCGTCGGGAGCGAATGCGATGAAGTTCGCGATCGCCAGCCTGCGGGCGACATCTTTGATGTAAGGATTAAGGCCGCGATTCTCGTGAATGACCAGTACCACCGGCAGCTTTCCGGTGGCATTCGCCGGACGCACCATGTAACCGCGGATGCTTCCGTTGCCCTTTGGCGATTGAACGGTCGCAGAGTCAGCCTTGATGCGACTGTCATTTTCCGGGACCTGGATCGCCCACGCGTAATTCGGCCGCAGCATCTCGAGGAGCGCCGCCGCTGTCACGCCGCCGACGGCGAACTTTTGCGCGCCAGCGAGAAATTCGCGCCGGGGAATTTCCCCGTGCACATACAGGTCGAACAGGTTCAAAAGCTCCTGCGGGAAGTCAGATGCTTTCTTTCGTTCCATCGAAACGCTCCGTACGACTGTGTTCCTAATCCGACACCTTAGAGAAATTTCTGGCGCACAGGACATCAGTTCATTGTGATCGTTGGCCGGGCGTCTATGATTGCCAGCGGAAAGGACATCTCATGCCCGGGCTCCTCCAGAACCACATTGCGGTCATTACCGGCGCAGGCTCCGGCATCGGCCGCGCCATTGCCCTCGGCTACGCGCGCGAGGGCGCGACCGTGGCCACGCTCGACATTAATGGCGAACCGGCGGCCGAGACTGCGAAGGCGATCCGCGACGCCGGCAGCAAGGCACAGGCCTTCACCCTCGACGTCAGCGACCGCGCGGCCTGCCGCACGGTGGCGGCGGAGGTTGCCAAGCAGCTCGGCCAGGTATCCATTCTCGTGAACAATGCGGGCATCACCCGCCGCAATCCTTTCACGGCCGACGCGGACACCGTGGCCGCCGACTGGGAGGCAGTGATCGCGACCAACCTCGACGGCGTCTTCAACGTGACGCAGGCGTTCACCGCGCCGCTGCGCGCCAGCAAGGGCCGCATCATCAATATCGGCTCGATCCAGTCGCTCATGCATGTACGCACGCCGTCATCGGCCGCCTATACGGCGTCGAAACATGGCGTGCTCGGCTTCACTCGCGCGCTCGCGGCCGAGCTCGGCAAGGACGGCGTGCGCGTCAACGCCATCGGCCCCGGTTTCATCGAGACTCCGTTCAATGCAAAGATGCGCGCCGAAAATCCAGAGCGTGTGAAGATCTTTGTCGAGCACACCCCGCTCGGCCGCCCGGGCACGCCGGATGACATCGTGGGCCCGGCAATTTTCCTTGCCTCCGACCTGTCGGTTTTTGTGACCGGCTCGATCATCCTGGCCGATGGCGGGTACCGAACGGTCTGACGGGAGCGCCATGGACCAATCGCATACGGGGATCTGTTTCTGCGGCGCGGTGACCGTCGAGGTCCGCAGCGCACCTCTCGAGATGGGCTACTGCCATTGTTGTTCCTGCCGATCTCATTCGGGCGCACCCGTCAGCGCCTACGTCCTATGGAAGCAGGACGACGTGAAAATCACGAAGGGAATGGAGTTCGTCGGCCGATTCAAGAAGACCGAAATGAGCGACCGGCACTTCTGCAAGAAGTGCGGCGGCCATGTGCTGGTCACTCATCCTGGGCTTGGCCTGACGCATGTCTACCCCGCCAGCTTCCCAACGCTGACATCCAAGCCGACGGTGCATCTGAATTACGCGGAAACGGTGCTGCCGATGAAGGACGGGCTCCCCAAGTTGAGGGATTTTCCCGCCGAGGCGGGCGGCTCAGGCCAAACGATGCCGGAATAGTCTACTCGGCTCGGCAGGCGTTGTAGGTTTTGACGACGACGCCATGACTCTTGCGGGTCAGCGTGATGAAGGCCTTCAGCGCGTAGAATTCGTAATCCTTGTTACTGAAACTGTCGGCGTCGGGCGCATCGGGATCGGCGGTGAGCGTCTGCAGCGGCTCACTGCCGATCTGTAGAACGACGGGCTCGGCCTTGCTCCAGCGCCCGGACGCCTCGACGGCCGCAGTAACCGTGAACGCTCCGCCTTTGCAGGTGTAGCGATACGTTTTCTTATCGGCAGCAAAAGTTACGGTCGCCAGCATTGCCATCGACAGAACGGCAACGTGTTTCATCGTGGCGCGTCACTTTCCCGCGGCCTTACGCAGCGCCGCGTTGATGCGGTCCTGCCAGCCGGGGCCGTTCTGCTGGAAAAAGTCGAGCACGTCGCGGTCGATACGCAACGAGACCATTTCCTTGGCGCCGGGAATTGCAGGCGCCGTCGGCGGCAGATCCGCAGGCTTCGTGGTCACGGCCTTGAAGGCCTTCTCGGCGGCACTGCGCATATCGGGCGGGTTCTTGGCCATGCCGTTCTTTTATCATGCCGCGTTTCGGGCCTGTAGCCACCCTATGCGGTCCGCTTAATCAAATCGCAATTCTGACCCGGTAAACCCGCTGCAGATGCGAGGTTGCCCCGAGATTGCAATATGGGCGAGCCGACGCCAGCAACGCCGGCCAGCAAGTATTTCACAGCCACGGTCGCGATGATCGCAGGCGCATATTTCTTTGCGGTCGGCGCCGGCCTGCTACCGATCCCCGGCGGACCCTCCAACCTGCATGGCCCGCTGTTGCTGGTACTGTGCGTTGGCTTGGCATTCTTTCTCGCCGGCCTCGCCATCATCATCCAGTTGCTCGGTCACGCCAATGACAGCGGCGACCTGCCGGCTGGCGCGCCGCTTTGGTTGCGCGCGATGCAATATCTGATCGGCCTATGCATCTTCGTCTGCTTCGGCGCGATCAGCAGCTGGATTGCGTTCGGGCCGGGCGAGCGGCATTTCAGCGGGACATTCATGTTCGGCGACGCGACCACGAATGCGACAATCGGGCGGGTCGCCTTCGGCACCGGTGCGATCATCATCTGGCTGTGCACGGCCGCCTTCGCCGCCTTCGGGTTCCGCAAGCTGTTCGATCACACGACGCCGGGCGCCGGCTGATTGTCCATTCCACACGATCTCCGGCCGGCGCTCTTACCGCTTGAACAGGCCCATGATCTCGGCTTTGGCGAGCGTGTTGAAATGCAGGTTGAAGCCGACAACTGCAGCCGAGGTGTCCGCCTTAACGTCGATTTTGTCGGCTTTCACCGCAAACACCGTGAACAGATAGCGATGCGGATGGTCGCCTTCGGGCGGGCAAGGCCCGCCGTAGCCGGGCGCGCCGAAATCGGTGCGTGTCTGCAGCGCACCGGCCGGCATTTTTCCGCCGGCACTTCCGGCGCCGGCTTCAAGTTCGGTCACGTTCGACGGAATGTTGACGATCAGCCAGTGCCAGAAGCCCGAGCCGGTCGGCGCGTCGGGGTCATAGCAGGTGATGGCGAAGCTTTTCGTGCCCACAGGCGCTCCCGACCACTTGAGATGCGGCGACTTGTTGCCGCCGGCGCAGCCGAAGCCGAAATCGGCGGACAAGATAAAATCTTTCGGAAGGTAGTCGCCATCCTTGAAGCTGTTGCTCGTGACCGTGAACGCCATGTACCGTCTCCCTGAACCGATTCTTTCAGATCTTCAGACGTCCGCAGCCTAGTCCCGCCCGGACAAATCGCAATGACCTCTTTTTTCTCGAGCAACTGGTTCGACCTCGCGATCTACGTCTGCCTGTTCGTCGCCGTCGTCATGGGCTTCATGACGGGGCTGCTGCGCAGCCTGGCGACGATCTTCGGATATATCGCCGGGATGGGCGTCGCCGTGGTGGCGGCGCCGCGCGTCACGCCGCTGCTCACGACCTATCTGAAAATGCCGACGCTGCAGACGTGGATCGTGATCGTAGCGATCTTCGTGGCGGCGGGCGCCGTGCTCAGCGCCTTACTGAGATTGGCTATCAACGAAATGGTCGGTCCCAATATCAGCGTTCCCGATCGCGTTGCCGGCGCGGCGCTTGGGGCGCTTCGCATTACGCTTCTCGCCATCATGCTCGTCGTCATTTTTGACCGGACTATTCCGTCGGGCCAGGAGCCCGCCTTCCTGAAAAACTCGCAATGGCGGCCAGTGCTGTCGTCGGCCGCGCAACGCGGCTTACGGGCTCTGCCACCGGAAATCGAAGCCTATATCGACCGGCTGAAGCGCTACCGCCGCCAATAGCGCGGATAAAGGTGCGCGTGGGGCCGCGGCCTCGCCGCTCCCGAACGCTTTGAACCTTTTCGTTGCCTCACGCGACCCATGATCGGACCAGCGCGCGTACCCGCGCCGCTGGCGGAAAGGCCGCGCCATGCCTTCGAAAGATGCATCGAAGAAAACCGCCAAAGGCTTTGCGGAAATTCTCAGTGCCGCGCGCGTAGTCGGCCTCACGGCACCGCCGCCGGAACCGGATGCGGCGAACGCCCACAAAGGCGCTCTTTATTATCTCGCACTCAATGACCCCATCATGTCGGCGGCAATGCAGAGTGCGCGTGAAACCCTGCCCGGGTTTCTGGCGCTCGCCCGGCATCCGGCGCCGGCCATGGAACGGTTCGCGGTCAAGATCGCGCTGCTCGGCGATGGCGGTCCGGAATTCTTCTGGATTTATCCGTTCGCACACATCGGAGACCGGTTTATCGGGCAAATCGGCAACACGCCACTTACGCTTGCCGGCCCGAAAAAAGGCGACACGATCAGCTTCGGCAAACGTGACATTGTCGACTGGATGTACATGGATGCCGGCGTTATGAAAGGCAACTATTCCGCGCGCGCCATCCTGAAGGCAGCCCTGCCGCGTGATCGCGCCGCGTTCAAGCGCCGCTTTGGCCTCGAATTCGATTTCTGACGGCTTTTACGCGGTTTGCATAGCTGGCATGGCGGTAATTATTGCAGCCCATGCGGCGTTGTGACTGGCGCAATCAGCCCCATGGCGCTAGCTTATTTAAAAGAGGTTGCGCGTATATCCAGGGGTCGAGTCCATGGTGGAAGTCACCTACGAGATCGTCGAGCACGACGGCGGCTGGGCCTACAAAGTCGACGGCGTATTTTCGGAGCCCTATCCGTCGCATGCGGCAGCACTCGCCGCGGCACAGCGGGCCGCTGCGGAGCAGACCGTTCCGGGCCATACGGAGACGATCGAATACGAAGACGAAAAGGGCCGCTGGCACACAGAGACCGCACGCGGCTCCGATCGCCCGCAGACACAAATCAAGGACAGGATCTGACGCGCCGCGCGCGCAACATTCGGGGGAATTGAAATGCTTCAGCTGCGGGTTCTCGCGCTCGCGATATTGCTGGCTCCGGCTATACCGGCCTATTCGCAGACTCTGTTGCCATCGTCCGCTCCAACGATGCAGGACGTCGACCCCGGCGTCGATGACAGCGGACGCGTAGCCGAGCTGTCCCCGGAGTTTCGCCGCAAGTCGGTGCTCTACCGCACCGAACAGCCGGCCGGCACGATCATCGTCAACACCGCTGACCGCTACCTTTATCTGATCATGGGAAATGGCACTGCGCTGCGTTACGGCATCGGAGTTGGCCGCGACGGATTCCAGTGGGGTGGCATCCAGAAGATTACCCTCAAGCGTGAATGGCCGGACTGGGTGCCGCCGCCGGAAATGATCCAGCGGCAGCCGTATCTTCCACGCTGGATGGCCGGCGGCCCGGGCAATCCGTTAGGCGCGCGCGCGATGAATCTCGGCGCGACTGTCTATCGCATCCACGGCACCAATGCGCCGCAAACCATCGGCCAAGCGGTGTCGTCAGGCTGCTTCCGGCTGGTCAATGATGACGTGGCGGATCTCTACGATCGCGTGCCGCTCGGGACAAAGGTGGTCGTGCAGCATCATTAAGGGTGCTGCTTCGATCAGTCCCAGAGACCGTAAGAGCTCCACTTCGATTCCGGGATCGGCTCACCGATCGTGAAATGGAATGCCACCACGCTCATGCGGTCGGGCGTCGCCGTGCAGCGGTAGGACAGCGCGTACCATTTCTTCTGGCTGCGGAATGCGCCGCCGTTGACTTCGAGCGTATTGCCGGAGGTCTTCGGCTCAGCCATGGCATTGGCCACAGCGCGGTCCGGGCGATATTGCTTCGTCTCGGTGCGGATGCGCGTCATCGCGGTGTAATCGCAGAGCTGCTCAAGGCGCTCTTCGGGGGCGAGCATTTTCAGGCTGCGCTCGAATCGCCCGTCAGCGGCCACTGCGGCTGCCCCGAACATCGTCGCGGCAACCACCGCCAGTCCAAACGCACGCATTCGCAATGTTCCCCTCTGCCGCGGACGCCCCCACGCCATTTAGGCGAGGCGGTGGGCCAAGGGCAACCCATTCTTCGATTTTTCCCGCGACGCCTTGTTCCGTTTATCCGACCGAGACGCCTTACATGGCTCGTTTATAGAAATTACTGGCCCGGCCCCTGCCGCCCGCCACGTTTGGATTGGTGTTGACGAACTCGTCGGCAGTCAGCTTGTCGATCGTGCGCACCTGCGCTTCGCCGGCAAAGTTGGGGTAAGTGCTCGACACAATGTGGTACGTCACCGTCTTCTTCTCCTCGTCCACGCTGTAGGTGCCGAACAGCGAGATACTCCGCCGCATGATTGCCGAGTATTCCTCCGGCGTGCCGGTCAGGCGGTTATTACTGGTAATCTTCGGCACGTCGCTGGCGACGTGAATCTGCGCGAATTGCCCGCCGGCGGTGAAGATCAGAATGCCCTTTGGCGTCTCGCCAAAGGGCATTGACTTTTTGCCATCGGAAGCCACGACTTCGGCGACCACAAAATTCCAGGTTCCCACGATCTGGTCGCGTAGGCTCTTTTGCTGTGCAGTGGCCGGCGACGCAACGAGCATCAAGGCGAAAAGGCCGCCTATTCCAATTTTCATGTCGTCCCCCGAGGTTTTGCGCGGCAACGCGCCGCGTCAGGAATATTTCGAATCACGGTCGAGAAGCTCGATCGAGATGCCCTGCGGCCCGCGCAGAAAGCAGATCTTTATGCCCGGCCGGGGCGAATGCGGCTCCTTGGTGAACTCGACGCCCTTTTTCCTGAGGTCGGCCGCGATTGCGTCGATGCCCGAAACTGCAAGGCCGAAGTGGTCGAGACCCTGATAGGGCGTGACCGGCGCCGGGTTCACGCCGTCGCCGGGATTGACCTGGGCCGTAAATATCATGGCGCCACCGAGCCTGATATCGACACGCGGCTTGCCCTGCTGCGTCGAACGGATGATCTCGGCGCCGAACATGCGCTCGAACCATTGCGCTGTCGCCTCCGGATCGGGCGTGCGCAGGTGGACGTGATCCCACTTGAAGTCTGGCATTTGTCTTTCTCCGTTCTGGCCGTGAAAGCCTAGGCAGGGCCGAATGGCGAGCGCAACAGCCTTGTTGCGCGGGCATCCGCGGCCGGACGATAATGAAGGGCGGACGATAATCGGGGGAACAATATGAAAATGCACGACCGTCGCAAATTCCTGCAGCTTTCCGCCGGCATATTGGCGACGCCGATACTCGTTCGCCCGGCGTTTGCGCAGGCGGCATGGCCGGCGGCACGATCGATCCGTGCCATCGTGCCATTCTCGGCCGGCAGCACCATCGACATCCTCGGCCGCATTGTGCTCGACCCGCTGTCGAAGCAGCTCAGTCAGACAATCGTGGTTGAAAATCGGGGCGGCGCAGGCGGCAGCCTCGGATCGGCGGCGGTCGCGAAGGCAGACCCGGATGGTTACACCGTCCTGATCAATGCAGCTGCGCATTCGGGCGCGCCTGCGGCCTATCCGAACTTGCCGTATGACGCGGCCAATGATTTCTCCGCGGTGGCAAGCTTCGGCAATGTGCCGAACGTGCTGTTGGTTGCGCCGTCAAAAGATATCAACACCGTGCAGGAGCTGGTGGCAAAGGCAAAGGCCGGCAGCCTCAGCTTTGCGTCGGCCGGCGTCGGCAGCGCCACCCACTGGGCGGCGGAGCGGTTCAACGTCAGCGCCGGACTCAAGGTCACGCACGTGCCATTCCGCGGCGGCCCGGAAGCGCTCACCGAAGTGATGACGGGCCGCGTCGACTACATCTTCATCGGCATTTCGTCCGGGCTGCCCTTCATCCAGAACAAGCAGCTGGTGCCCCTGGCCGTCAGCTCGGCCAAGCGCTCGCCCAGCCTGCCGGAGGTACCGACCACGCTGGAGGCCGGCTACAAGGACTCCGACTTCAACTACTGGAACGGCATGTTGGTCCCCGCGAAGACGCCACGGCCGATTGTCGACCGTCTCTACGCCGAGACCACAAAGGTGCTGGTGCTTCCGGACGTACAACAGAAGCTGAAGGTGCAGGGCGTCGAGCCAGCGCCAATGACGCCGAGCGAGATGGATGCGATGATACGCCGCGAGATCGCGCTCAACCTCAAGATCGCCAAGGAAGCCGGTCTGAAATTCAACTGACGCAAGACGGCCTTGCCAGGATTCTACGCGACGGAATTGTGACGGTCTCTCCGTCCACCGCGTGAGAGTTGCCCACAGGCTTGCGCGCGCATGCGTATTTCGATGCGTATGTCGCGGCATTATTTGCTACACGTCGAACCGCTATGGCGGGCAAGACGATTCACGCTGCCGGCGGCATTGTGGTGCGCAACGGCGCGCGCCCGCTCATCGCTATCGTGCAGCGCGCGAAGGATGAGCTCTGGGTATTGCCGCGCGGCAAACTCAAGCGCGACGAGAGCCCGGTCGCCGGCGCGCGCCGGGAAGTCATCGAGGAGACCGGACACCGCGTTCGCGTGCGCGAATTCGTCGGTGCCATCACGTACCGGGCGCGCGGTCGCCCGAAGGTCGTGCAGTTCTGGCGCATGCAGGCTGAAGCCAACCCAAGCCGTGACCTCATGGAGGACATCATGGCTGTCAAATGGCTGCCGCTCTCCGCGGCCATTCGGAAGTTGAGCTACCCTCTCGAGAGCTTGTTCCTCAGGAATGTCGGCCGGAATATCCTGCGTTCGCGACGCAAGACGCGCGTCACAGGCCACAAATCGAAACCGCGCCACCGCGCATCAAAAGCGCACCGACATCGTGCCGTATCACGGGCACGCAAATCTGCAAGGACTTCGGCGGGTGGCTCGCGGGCGACGATGCTGCAGCGTGTGCTCGGGCGCCTGTCACCCTGAACCAAGCGCGGTCAAAATAAGGCGTCCTGCCCGGAACCCGCCCCAAGTCTTGCGAAAATTTAATCTGCGCGAACGGGTCGCGAATTCAATTCCAAACGGCGCATTCATGGGCCATTCACCGGCAAAACGGGAACCTCCCCGTTACGCTGTCTGTTGATCTTCTGCACATGAACGCAGGAAGCAAACGCCTAGATCGTTGAATTGTTACGAACCCGGCGAACCGGAGGAGGTGCGCTATGACGAAGACGAAAATACTCACAACCGTGGCGGCCGCGGCGGCCCTTGGACTTACGGCCGTTGCCGCCCCGCAGCCGGCTCAAGCCGGTCATTGGCACGGTGGCGGCGGCGGTGCTGTTGCTGCCGGTGTGATCGGTGGGCTTGCCGCCGGCGCCATCATAGGCTCGGCCGCGAGCGGCGGATATTACGGCGGCTATGGTCCCGGCTATTACGCCTATGCCCCGGGCCCGGCTTATTACGGCGGCTGCTACTGGACCCGTCAGCGAATCTGGGACGGCTGGGGCTGGCGCTTAAGGCGTGTGCGGGTCTGTAACTAGGGCCCTAGCCAAAGCCCGCGAAGTCGCGCAATAAGGTAAAGAAAAGGCTCGGATTCGGTAACGCATCCGGGCTTTTTCGAAAGAGGGGGTGACCTGGCGTTCAACAAAATTCCGACATTTTGGGACGGCCACTATCCTCTGCACGGGGACGCGTTTAGTTTATTCATCATCGCACCTGGTCGGCGCATCTGCCCGACCTGACCTGGAGGGAATACCCATGAAGAAGACGATGCTCGCGCTCGCGACTGTCGCCACCATGGCGGTCGGCACCCTGAGCGTCCCGACCACCGCCGACGCGCGTTGCTACGGCTGTGCAGTCGGTGCGGGTGTGGCAGCCGGCGTCATCGGCGGTGCCATCATTGGCGGCGCGATTGCCAACAGCCAGCCGCGCTATTATGCGCCGGCGCCCGGCTATGTGGTCTATGAAGGCTACGGCGCCCCCTATCCGGCAGGTTGTCCGGGTGGCTACTGGGCCCGCCGGCCGCTCCGCGATGCCTACGGTAACTTCATCGGCTGGAGCAAACCGCGGTTTATCTGCCCTTAAAGATCGCGTAACGAATTTGGGTGGATGATCCGGGCCAAACGAGCAATCGGCCCGAGAGGAACACCCGTGAAGCATACGATCATCGCGCTCGCCGCGGCCGCCACATTGGCCGCGGCGTTGCCGTCTTCGGCCCAGGCCCACTGCCGCGGCTGCGGCGTCGCCGCCGGCGTCGTCGGCGGACTGGCCGCCGGCGCCATCATCGGCTCGGCAATCGCCAACAGCGGCCCAACTTATTATGCCGAGCCGGCGCCGGTCTATGCGCCGCCACCTCCCGCGTACATCGGACGGTCGGAAGTCGTCGAAGGCGGCGTCTGCCACATCGAACGCCAGCGAGTCTGGGTGGAAGGCTACGGCTGGCGCTCACGCCGCATCGAGGTCTGCGACTGACGCTTCCGTCTACCGCCGCATGTGCTCGAGCACTGCGGCGGTCGGCCAGCAGTCGACCTTCAGTCCGTTCTTCTTCTGGTACGCGCCAAGCGCTGCGCGCGTCAGCATTCCTGCCTTCCCGTCGATCTTGTCCTTGTAGAGGCCGAGCGCGGCGAGCCGCTGTTGCATGGTCTCCACTTGCGTGGTTTTGAGCTGCGCATTCTTGCTCCACGGCGTCTCGAACGGCTTGCCGCCGGCGATGCGGTCGCTGAGATGGCCGACGAAAAGCACGTAGAGATCCGAGAAATTGTAGTCCTTGAGCACGAAATAATTCTTCGGCGCCAGGAAGGACGGTCCGTAACTTCCTTCTGGCTGCAACAGTGACGCATCGAGCGCCAATTCCGCCGAGCTCAGCTTGCGGCCATAGGCAGGAACGAAGCCGAGCCTGACCCACTCGCGGACCGGCTTGATGACCTCGGGCACGCCGATGCTGCAGTCGGCGTTGGCCGGCGCATGCACCTCGATCGCCCAGGGCTCGCCGGTGCGCCAGCCTTTGCCGACAAGCTGCTTCGCCGCCGACGCAAGCGCATCGGGCACCGAGCGCCAGATATCGACACGTCCGTTGCCGTCAAAGTCGACGGCATATTTGTAGAACTCCGATGGCAGGAATTGCGTGAGCCCCATGGCGCCGCCCCACGACGAGCGCATGTCGGCGCGCGGCACGCCGTCCTGCAGTATCTTCAGGGCATGCAGGAATTCGTTGCGGAAGAAATCCTTGCGCTTGCCAAGATAGGCCTGCGTTGCGAGCACGCGGATGGCGTCCTGGCCGCGAAACTCTCGCGAGAAGCCGCTTTCGCGCGCCCAGATCGCAAGCAAGATATTGCCGGGTACGCCGATTTCTCTCTCGATGCGCGCCAGGGTGTCGCGGTATTGCGCGGCCAGTTCTTTGCCGCGTGAAGTGAACGCCTGGAACGCAGCCTCGCGCAAATACTGCGTGGGTGTCTGCACGAATTCGGGTTGCTGCGGTTGTTTCTCGGGCTTGCCCGGGATGGCGAGATCGGGGAGCGAATAGTCAGGCTCGAGGCCGCGCACTGCCGCATCGAAGGTTGCCCGCGAGACGCCGAGCGCCTGAGCGTCCGGCCACACCGACTGGAGCCAGCGGTCAAACGCGGCATCGGCTCGGGCGGACACGGCCGAGAGCAGCAGCCACACAAAGATGAAAATCGCGCGTCCAGTCATGCCGCCAAACTAGTCCGAACGCGCGCGCTGCTCCACCGGGAGCGGCCCGAATGCGGGCGGCGGAATGCGCCGGCGCGAAGCGGCTTCATAGGATGCGGCGACGTGAAGCAACACGTCTTCCTTGCCCGGCTCGGCGCGAAACACCAGCGAAAACGGCAGGCCAGGCTCCGGGATCGTGGTCGCCTTGTTCGAGGGGACGTGAAGGTAGGACTTTCCGTTGGCGCTGAGCTGATAGACCGGATCATAAACCGTTGTCACGAAGCCCGCCGGTATGAGCACCTCGGTAAGCCCGGCATTCGGCCCGCTCAGCGATTCCAGCGTGAGGTTGTTGCGGAAACCTTGCCCGGCGCCGCCTATCTTCCCGGGAGGCCAGGGCGTGTGCAGGCGCACCAACAGATCGAGCCGGTTTTCCAGCATCACCATCATGTCGGCGCGCCGCAAAAGTTCGCGCAGCATGATGCGCTCGGTGATGTTCTGCCGCTCGCCGAGCGGATTTCGCAGATCGGCGACCTCGTCCCAGTTCAGCCAGCTTGCGCGCTGGTCGTCGCCCCAGAATTTCGAGCGCTTGTTGAGTTGGGTGAAATCGATGAGCGTCTCGGTGAAGCCTTCGGCTTTCCAGTCGGCCGCGCGGCGCGACAGGTACTGATTGATGTGGAAACGGAACGCCGTCTGCGGCGCCTGATGCTGGACCGTGGCGAGGGCCAAGTTGGACGGCGGCGGGATGCGGCCTTCGGCCATGTCGAGCATGTAATCGATCGGCTTCATCTTGCCGGAGCCGAAGACTTTTCCCGGCTCGAACTCGGTCGGCCGGATCGCTGCCGCGAATTCCTTGAACACAGGCTGCCCGTCCCCGGTCAGCCGGAACAGGACATCGGGCATGAAGACCGGCACCAGCCGCGCAAGCGCGACCCGATAATCCACTTTCATCTGCTCGATGTCGGGATCTCGCTTCCAGAGCGGATCGGACGACTCGACCAATGTAGCGCCGAGCTTGCCGCCGAGGACGGACTTTATTTCCTGTGCCGCTGCGGTCGTAACCGGCACTTCCGTCAAATTGCCCGGCCGCACGGTCATCGACTCCCGGATGACGCCAATCCGCATGCCCTTCAGCGAGTCGGCAGGCCTGGTGTGACGCGCATAGCTGTCGAGCACGGATGAGCGCGGCACCGTCGTGAAGGGATCGCGCGGATCGTAGTAGCCATGGGCCGGATCCTTGAGGGCATCGAGCACCTTGGCTGCATCGCCGATCGTGCGCGCGAGGATGCCGGACCGGTCGACATGGATATCGGCGCCAATCGCGCCACCGTCGAATCCAAGCAAAGCCTTGTGAGGCAGGATGAGCGCGACCGAATTGTGATTGGCCGGACCACGGCAGGACGCGCGCGTTTCCTCGCCCAGGCTGCACATCACCATGTTGGTGGACACCGAGACGCCGGAGCCGGAGCTTGAGCCGAGCGAGGCCGCACGCGTCGTGTCATAGGGATTGGACGGATTGCCCGCCCAGGTGCTGCGTTGATAGCCAAGGGTCGATGTTAGAACCTTGTCGGGTTTGTGCGGCCCGCCGGGATCGTCGGGCCGGCCGTTGTATTCTGTGTTCACTGCCTTGGCGAAGATGATCGCGCCCTTGTTGCGCAGCTGCTCCACGAGAACGTGGTCGCGGGCGGGAAAATCGATGTCGTAATGGGCGTCGCCTCCACCCGTCGAGCGCATATCCTTGGTATCGAACGGATCCTTGAACGAGAAAACGACCCCGTACATCGGCATCTTCTCGAGATCGGGATTGCGGCCATAAGCGGCGTCAAGCTCCGCCGCACGCTCGAGCGCATCGGGCAAATGTCGGAAATATTCGCACACCGGCGGCGCCCCCTTCGGCAACGGCCCCTTCGAGGGATGCAGGTCGAAATCGCCGCGGCATATCACCGAGCGTTCGCCGCGAATGTTAAGCGTGGCCAGCGCATTGACCTGACCGGCGTTCGGCTGGCCGACGGTCAGCCCGAACTGCTGCTGCACCGAAGGATCGGACGCGGTTGCTTCCATGCGCCCGAACTCGAGCGGCGGGCCTTTGTACTTATCGAGATCGGGCAGCAGCTCCGATGCCTTGACGGTTTGTGTGGGAAACTTCAGCCGTGCGCCCCCGCGCACGGTTCCGCGCGCTTCGGGGACGGGCGCACCGTCCTTCGTGACCAGAAGATTGGAAGTGCCGTTAAAGGCGCGCACACGTTTAAGGTAGTGCCGCACGACATCGACGCAGGTGGTCTCACCCGCCTTGATCGCGGCATGCAGTTCGTCGATCGTTACCTCTTCGAGAACGAAGGGTTTTTTCGGCGCGCGGATCGGCTTGTTCATGGCGGCGCTTCCTTGTCCCGCCGAGATTAGAGGCTCAGACCAGCACGCGAAAGCGGCCTAGCGCGAGAACTTCTTGTATTTGAGCCGGTGCGGGATGACGCTGTCAGTCCCCAGACGTCGCATCTTGTCCTGCTCGTAATCCTGGAAGTTGCCTTCGAACCACTCGACGTGGCTGTCGCCCTCGAACGACAGAATATGTGTCGCAATGCGGTCGAGGAACCAGCGGTCGTGGCTGATGATGACAGCGCAGCCCGCGAAATCTTCCAGCGCCTCTTCCAGTGCGCGCAGCGTATCGACGTCGAGGTCGTTGGTCGGTTCGTCGAGCAGCAGCAGGTTCGCACCCGAGCGCAGCATTTTCGCAAGATGCACGCGATTGCGCTCGCCGCCCGACAGCGAGCCGACCTTCTTCTGCTGGTCGGCGCCCTTGAAATTGAACGAGGCGCAGTAGGCGCGCGAGTTCATTTCCTTCTTCCCAAGAAGGATCATGTCGTTGCCTTCGGAAATTTCCTCCCAGACGGTTTTCTTGCCGTCGAGGCTGTCGCGCGACTGGTCGACATAACCGAGACGAACAGATTCGCCGATCTTGATCGTGCCTCTGTCAGGCTTTTCCTGCCCGGTGATCATGCGGAACAGCGTGGTCTTGCCGGCGCCGTTCGGGCCAATCACGCCAATAATGCCGCCCGGCGGCAACTTGAATGTCAGATCATCGATCAGGAGATTGTCGCCAAAGCCCTTCGTCAGATGGTCGAAATCGACAACGTTCTGACCGAGGCGTTCGGCGACCGGAATGGTGATTTGCGCAACCGTATTGACCTTGGCGTTGGCGATCTTGAGCAAGTCCTCGTAGCGTTGGTAGCGCGCCTTGGACTTAGCTTGCCGCGCTTTTGGGGATGACGAAATCCACTCGCTTTCACGCTGCAGCGTACGCTGGCGCGCTTCATCCTCACGGCTTTCCTGCTCCAGCCGCTTTTGCTTCTGATGGAGCCAGGAGGTGTAATTGCCCTCGTAAGGAATACCACGGCCGTGGTCGAGCTCGAGAATCCAGCCCGTGACATTGTCGAGGAAGTAGCGGTCGTGGGTGACGATCAGGATCGCGCCCGGATAGTTGCGCAGATGGCCTTCCAGCCAGTTCACGCTCTCGGCGTCGAGATGGTTGGTCGGCTCGTCGAGCAGCAGCAGCTCGGGCTGGTCGAGCAGCAGCCGGCAAAGCGCCACGCGGCGGCGCTCGCCACCTGAGAGCTTGGTCACGTCGGCATCGTCGGGCGGGCAACGCAGGGCATCCATGGCCAAGTCGACCTGGCTGTCGAGGTCCCACAGGTTCTTGGAGTCGATCTCGTCCTGCAGTTTCGCCATCTCGTCGGCGGTCTCGTCCGAGTAGTTCGATGCGAGCTCGTTGTATCGGTCGAGCAGCGCCTTTTTGGCGGCGACACCCTGCATGACGTTCTCGCGCACGGTGATCTTGGGATCGAGCTGCGGCTCCTGCTCGAGGTAGCCGACGCGCGCACCTTCCGCGACCCAGCCTTCGCCGGTGAAATCCTTGTCGATACCGGCCATGATGCGCAGCAGCGTCGACTTGCCGGAGCCGTTGACGCCCAGCACGCCGATCTTCGCATCGGGGTAGAAAGACAGATGAATGTTGTCCAAGACCTTCTTCGACGGCGGGTAGGTCTTGGTCAGACCCTGCATATGGTAGATGAATTGACGGCCGTTCATTGAATGCCTGGAACCTCTCCGCTGCGGCCCGAATCCGCCCGGGCGCGCTCACACGCCACCGCACGCTTTGTCGGGAAAATGCGGGGGTGATGTAACGGCGGAACTGCGAAAGAGCAAGCGCACCGCCGGTCCCCGCGTCGTCAATCGAAGTAAACCTCTGGAAAGGCTGATTGCAGATAGGGCGCAGGTACAGCGTTCAGGTACCTGTTCTTAACCGCTTCGGTCTCATGATGCCTGCACATGAACCTCGGCGCCGGACCCGGCGACCAAGGGACAAGAGGACCGGATTGTCCGCCTTGTCAGTGTGGGAGCTGGATCATGGGTCGCGCTATTTTGGCCATCTCGGGTTCCGCGATTTCGTTACTCCCCCGTCCTTTTGCGGCGGTTAGCAGCATCTTTGCGGGGTTCTGGCGTGAGTTGACCCGCGACGCGGTTCGCCCGTACCGGCCGGAATTGCACTATATGCGCGGTCCCGGGCCTGCCTGGCGCGCCAAGCACGGCCTGCCGCCCGCCTGAAACCCCCTATCTTTTCGGTTTGCCCGTCCTAAATTGGCGCGCCTCGCAAGGGTGCGTACGCAGGGAGTTTCAGGGGTATGGTACGGGCTGCAATTCTGGATGATTACCAGAACGTTGCGATGGCTTTTGCCGACTGGTCGCCGATCGCCAAGGATGTAGAGATCAAGGTCTTCAACAAGCCGTTCGGCAGCCAGGACGAGGCGATCAAGGCGCTGCAGGGCTTTGCGGTCGTGGTCGGCATGCGCGAGCGAACCCCCTTCCCGCGCAAGGTTGTCGAAGCGCTGCCCGATCTAAAGCTGCTGATCACGACGGGGGCCCGGAACAATTCATTCGACATGAAAGCCTGCGCCGAACGAGGCGTGACGGTCTGCGGGACCGGCGCGGCCGGCAGCCCGACCACCGGCATCGCCTTCGGCCTGATGCTGGAGCTTACGCGCCGCATCGGTTTCGAGAACGCACGGCTGAAAGCCGGCGCGCCGTGGCAGACGACGATAGGACGCGACCTCGAGGGCCTCACGCTCGGCATCCTCGGTCTTGGCAAGCTTGGCCAGCGTTCGGCCGCGGTCGGCAAGGCCTTCGGCATGAAGACTATCACCTGGAGCCAGAACCTGACCGAAGAGAAAGCCAAGGCCGCGGGCGCGGACTACGTTTCCAAGGACGACCTTTTCCGCAACGCAGATTTCGTCACCATCCACCTTGTGCTGAGCGAACGCTCGCGCGACCTGGTGGGCGCAAAAGAGCTGGGCCTGATGAAGAAGTCGGCCTATCTCATCAACACGTCGCGCGGTCCGATCGTCGACGAGAAAGCGCTGATCGCCGTGCTGCAATCGAAGTCCATTGCCGGTGCCGGACTTGACGTTTTCGATATCGAGCCCCTGCCGCTCGATCATCCGTTCCGTAAGATGGACAATATCGTCATCACGCCGCACCTCGGTTATGTAAGCGAGCAGAATTACCGGAAATACTTTCCCGACATCGTCGAGGACATTCGCGCCTGGCTCGACGGCAAGCCGGTACGGGTCATCGAATCGAAGTGACATTCGCCGTCGTCCCCGCGAAAGCGGGGACCCATACGCCGTGTACCCTCGGAAAAACTGCGGAATATGGGTCCCGGGCCTCCCTCGCTAGCGCTCGGTCGCCCGGGATGACAAATCAGAGACGGAACAGCTTTGCCGCGTTGTTAAAGGCGACGTCAGCGCGCACGGATTCTGCGAGCTGCACCGTGTCCATGAACGGACCGGCGCCTTCCGCATCGAAAGGATAGTCGGCAGAGAACATCACGTGGTCGCGACCGAGCGCGCCGATCGAGCAATGCAACGGCGGACCGTCATACATGCCAGAAGTCGTGACCCAGACATTTTCCTTGATGTATTGCGACGGCGGCTTCGGCAAATCCCAGCCGTAAGGCTTCGAGCGGCTGTCGAAACGCCAGAGCAGGAAAGGCAAGGTCTCGCCGAGATGGCCGAGCAACAGCTTTGCTTTCGGATAGCGATGGAAGACACCGCCCGAGATGATGCGTAGCGCATGTGAGCCGGTCTCGACGCCCCAACCCCACATCGGCCGCACCAGCACATTGTAGCCCGCGAGCACCGGCAGCGCCGCGACCGGATCGGCCGGATGCACATAGACCGGCGCATCGAGAGCTGCGGCGCGCTCCCAGAACGGATCATAGGAGCGGTCGTCGAGATATTTGCCGTTCGTATGTCCGTTGATCATGGCGCCGCAGAACTTCAGATCGCGCACGCAGCGCTCGAGCTCGTCGGCAGCAGCCTTTGCATCCTGCATTGCAAGATGCGCGAAACCAGAATAGCGGTCGGGCCGCTTCTGAATTTCCTTGGCCAGGAAATCGTTCGATGCGCGGGCGGCACGCACGGCTGTTGCGGCGTCGCGCTCCGTCTGCACGCCCGGCCCTGCGATCGCAAGGATCGCCCGCGCGATGCCGTGCTGTTCCATCATCTTCAGGCGCTGCTCGCCGAAGTCCGTCAGCGCCGCGTAAAGCTGCGCCGTTTTGGCCGGTGCGACGTCGACCATCGTCGGCCGCCAAAAGGGCTCGGTGGCCGGATCCAGGAAATGCTCCTCGAGCGCGATCTTCTTGACCATGCGTTGCCTCCCCAAGGCTCATCTTTTCCCTTTTAGCTGTATCGGATTTTGGGCTAACGTGTCCCACGATGCAAGGCGGCATAAGACCGCCGGTCGTAGTGTGGGTGGGACGCGTCATGAATCGTCTGGTGACCAACGACAAGAGCCAGGTGCAGGTGATCGCGCGAGCAGCCACGATCCTGCGCGCGTTGGAAGAAGAAAACAGCGGGCTGAGCCTGGGTCAGATCGCACAGCGCGTGAACCTCGCACGCTCTACCGTGCAACGGATCGTCGCTGCGCTCGAAACGGAAAAACTGGTCATTGCGGCGACGCCAAACGGCCGCGTGCGGCTCGGGCCGACGATCCTGCGGCTCGCGGCCTCGGTGCGGAGCGACTTCGTCGCGATGGCACGACCGTTTCTTGAGCGTCTGTCGGAAGAACTGCATGAGACTGTCGATCTTTCCACGGTGAAAAAGGACCACCTTGTCTTCATCGACCAAGTGATCGGATCGCAACGGCTGCGCGCCGTCTCGGCCGTCGGCGATACGTTCCCGCTCTACTGCACGGCCAACGGCAAGGCCTATCTCGCGCAACTCACCGACAAGGCTATTGAGGCACTGATCGGTCGCGCCTATGAGGCGCGAACGCCGAAGACACTCACGCGGCTCGACGCGCTGCTTGCCGATCTCAAGTCGGCGCGGCGTAACGGCGTCGCCTATGACCGCGAGGAACACACATTGGGGATTTGCGCCGTGGGCGTTGCGATGCACGATCCGCTCGGCAACGCGATCGCCATCTCAGTGCCGGTGCCGAGCCAACGCTTTGCGAGCCGGCAGACGCTTGTTGCCGAACGGTTGGTCGCCACCAAAAAGGCCCTGGAGGCTCACATGAATTCTTCGGCTGCCTGAGTGCAGACGCCGGGAGCATGACGAAATAACGCATCAAAGGGAGGGAGCCGTGGCAAAAAAAATTCGCGGCGTGATGTTTGAAGAAAACCTGAAAAACAGCATGGGGCTGGAATTCTACAACCTGTCCCACCGCTTCGGCTATCAGTCCCCGAACTGGCCGTACTTCGAGGACGTCAAGATCGAACGCATCCACTACATGGCCAAATCGGGCGTGCTGTCGCAACGCATCACCACCTCGATGCACAACACCACGCATATCGACGCGCCGGCGCACGTCATCCAGGGCACGCCCTTTATCGACGAGGTGCCGCTACCGCATTTCTTCGGCTCTGGCATCGTCGTGTCCATCCCGAAGAACAAATGGGAGCCGATCACCGGCGAAGACCTGGAAAAGGCCTGTGGCAAGATCGTGCGGCCGCGCGACGTGGTGATCGTCAATACCGGCTGGCACAAGTTCTACGAGGACAGCGAGGATTACTTCTGCCGCGCACCAGGTTTTGTGCCGTCGGCCGGAGAATGGTTCGTCAAAAAGAAGGTCAAGGTGGTTGGTCACGACACGCAGGCCAACGACCACCCGCTCGCAACCGCCATAGGCCCGCAGCGTAACGGGCCTTTGCACCCTCATTTGGCCGAAGAGTACCGCGAATGGTCCGGCGGCCGCGACTGGAAGGATGACTTCCCTGAATGGGAGCCGGTGCACCGAATTTTGTTCAAGAACGGCATCATGGGCATCGAGAACGTCGGCGGCGACATCGACAAGGTCACCGGCAAGCGCTGCACCTTCGCGTATTTTCCGTGGAACTGGGATCGCGGCGACGGCTGCATCGTGCGGCTGGTTGCTATCCTCGATCCGAAGCAGAAATTCCGCATCGAAAAGGGGAGTAAATTCTGATGATCGTCCGCAAACTCTCCGAGGCGAAGCCTTACGAGGCGCCGAACCACCGCAACTATGAGTCCCTGCGCATCTTCGGTGCGGAGATGGGCGGATCGCAGGCGCTGATCTTCGGCATCTCGCATTTCCAGCCCGGCGGCGGCGCCGGACCCGACGCTTCCCCACCGGAAAAAATCTACCACGTGCTCAAGGGTGAACTGACCGTGATCGCGGGCGGCAAGGAGACCGTCGCCAGGCCGGGCGATACCTGCTTCATCGCCCCGAACGAAACCCGCGAGATCATCAATCGCGGCAAGGATGTTTGCACCATCCTGGTCGCGGTCGCCGCACCGAAATGAGGGCGCGCCATGAATGACTTTCTGAAGAATCCCCTGTCCTTGTTCGACATCAAGGGCAAGACCGCCATCATTACCGGCGCATCGGGCGCATTCGGCGCACTGGCGGCGAAAACGTTTGCGGGTGCTGGCGCCAATGTCGTGCTGGCGGCAAGCAAGGCGGATGAATTGAAGAAAGTAGCGGCCGAATGCGAGAGGCTCGGCGGCAAGACCGAGATCGTCGCGCTGCGGCCAAGCTCTGAGGAAAACTGCGAGAAGATCGTCAAGGCCGCGGTCGACAAGTTCGGCAGGGTCGACATTCTCGTCGTCGCCTCTGGCCTCAACAAGGTTTCAAAGATCGTCGACCAGAGAGTCGAGGATTTTCTCGACGTGATGGACGCCAACGTCAACCAGTCATGGCTGATGGCACGCGCCGCCGGAAAGCAGATGCTCAAGCAGGGCCAAGAAGGCAAACCTGGCGGCAAAGTGATCCTGACTTCGTCCGCGCGCGGACTGCTCGGACATCCGGCCGGCTACAGCGCCTATTGCGCATCGAAATCCGCGGTCGACGGCATCACCAAAGCGCTCGGCTGCGAATGGGGCGAGACCGGGATCACCGTGAATGCACTCGGCCCGACCGTTTTCCGCTCTCCGCTCACCGCCTGGATGTACGAGGAGACCGAGCGTGCGCAGACCGTGCGCAAAGGCTTTCTCACCCGCGTGCCGAAAGGACGGCTAGGCGAGCCGGAAGATCTTGCCGGACCGCTGCTCTTTTTGGCGTCGAAGGCGTCGGATTTCTACACCGGCCACATTCTCTATGCCGACGGCGGCTACACCGCAGGATAACGATGGCGAAACCGCGATTGCCGTGATCGGCACAATAAAGCCAGGGAGGTGACAATGAATGACCGCCGCATGATTTCTCGCCGCACGCTGGTCAAGTCCGGCCTCGGTGCAATTGCCGTCCCCGCCGTTCTGCGCGCGCTGCCGGCAGAGGCTCAATCGCAGGTCATCAAGATCGGCCATGTCAGCCCCAAGACCGGCCCGCTGGCCGGCTTCGGAGAGGCCGATGGTTTCATCCTCGATCAGGTGCGCGCCATCCTCGCCAAAGGCCTGGAAAATGGCGGCAAGACCTACAAGGTCGAGATCATCTCCAAGGACAGCCAGTCGAGCGGCAACCGGGCCGCCGAAGTCGCCTCCGAGTTGATCCTCGGCGACAAGGTCAACCTCATCGTTGCCTCCGCAACGCCGGACACGACTAACCCGGTTTCCGATCAGGCCGAGGTCAACGAGGTGCCGTGCATCACCACCAATTGCCCGTGGCAGCCCTATTTCTTCGGACGCAAAGGAGATCCGAAGAAAGGCTTCACCTGGACCTACCATTTCTTCTGGGGATTAGAGGACGTCATCGCCTCATTCCTCGCGCTGTGGGACGAACTGCCGACCAACAAAGTTGTCGGCGGTCTTTTCCCGAATGATGCCGACGGCAATGCATGGGGCGATCCGAATCTCGGACTGCCGCCCGCACTGGCAAGGGCCGGCTACAAGCTGCACGATCCCGGCCGTTACCAGCTCATGAACAGCGATTTCACGTCGCAGATTTCGGCGTTCAAGGCGGCCGGCGCGGAAATCGTCACCGGCAACATGATCCCGCCGGATTTCGCGACGTTCTGGTCGCAGGCGGCGCAACAGGGCTTCAAGCCAAAGATCGTCACGATCGGAAAGGCACTGCTGTTCCCGTCTGTCATCGAGTCGCTGGGCGGGCGCGGCAACGGCCTCAGCAGCGAGATCTGGTGGACGCCGCACCATCCCTTCAAATCAGGTCTCACTGGCCAAAGCTGCCAGCAGCTCACCGATGCATACACCAAGGCGTCGAACCGCCCATGGACGCAGCCCATCGGGTTTCAACATGCGCTCTTTGAAGTCGCCATCGATGTGCTCAAGCGCGCAAAGAATCCGGGCGACCCCAAGTCCATCCTCGATGCAATCGTGGCTACCAACTACCAGTCGATCGTCGGACCGATCCAGTGGACCGGCGCGCCGGTCAAGAACGTCACCAAGACGCCACTGGTTGCTGGCCAGTGGCAGCGCAAGAACGGAAAGTTCGATCTTGTGATCGCCGAGAACAAGACGGCACCGAATATTCCGGTCGGAGGAAAGCTGCAGCCAATTTCGTAACGGCGCCCCGCTGCAATGGCTGCGATCCTCGCACTCGAGAAAATCTCGAAACGATTCGGCGCCGTCGTGGTGGCCGACGAAATCGACCTGTCGCTGAGCAATGGCGAAGCCCTGGGCATCATCGGACCTAATGGCGCGGGTAAAACGACACTGTTTGGAATCGCAACCGGCACCGTAAGACCCGATTTCGGCCGCGTGCTGTTCGCGGACAATGACGTGACCAGACTACCGACAGAACGGCGCTGCCGGATGGGTTTGGCGCGATCGTTCCAGATTCCGCAACCGTTCTCGGGAATGAGCGTCTTCGAGAACGTCGTGGTGGCTGCAGCATTCGGTGCCGGCGAGCGCGAAGCTGCGGTCTACGATCGTTGTTCCGAGTTGCTCGATCGCTGCGGCCTCGCAGAAAAGGCGAACAGGCGTGCGGGCGGGCTGACCCTGCTCGATCGAAAGCGTCTGGAATTGGCCCGCGCCCTCGCAACGAGTCCACGCGTGCTGCTGCTCGATGAGGTCGCCGGCGGCCTTACCGAGCACGAATGCGCAACTCTGGTTGCCCTTATCAAGGATGTACGCGCGAGCGGCGTCTCGATCATCTGGATCGAGCACGTCGTGCACGCTTTGCTCGCCACCGTGGATCGGCTGGTGGTCCTGCACGGCGGCAAATTCATCGCCGGCGGCGATCCGCACAGCGTCATTCGTAGCCCGCAAGTAACTGAAATCTATATGGGAATTGACGCCGATGCCTGACGGCCCGCTACTCAAGATCACCGCTGTCGACGCGTTCTATGGCGACTTTCAGGCGCTCTTCGGCGTTTCGCTCAGCGTCGGCGCCGGCCAGGTCGTCGCTGTCATCGGTGCAAATGGTGCCGGCAAGAGCACGCTCCTCAAATGCATCGCCGGTCTGATGCATCCGTCGCGCGGCGAAATTCTTTTCGAGGGCGTCATCACGACGAACACGCCCGCCTTCGAAGTGCTGAAGCGTGGAATTGCGCTGGTCCCCGAAGGACGCAGGCTTTTCCCGTCGCTGACGGTCGCGGAAAATCTGCTGATCGGCGGCCAATCGCGTCGCCCCGGGCCGTGGACATTGGCGCGCGTATACGAGCTGTTTCCGGTTCTGGCCGAGCGGCGAAATCTTCCCGCGCCGGCACTCTCGGGCGGCCAGCAGCAGATGGCGGCTATCGGCCGCGCATTGATGTCCAATCCGAGATTGCTGCTGTGTGACGAGATCAGCCTCGGGCTCGCACCTATCGTCGTGCGCGACATCTACGCCCGCTTGCCGCAAATCACGGCCGAAGGCTTGTCTCTCGTCATCGTCGAACAGGACATCGTTCAGGCCCTGCGGGCAGCGAGCCACGTCTATTGCCTGCAGGAGGGCCGCGTCGCGCTGCAGGGCGCCGCGCGCGACCTCACACGCGAAAAAATTTCAGCCGCCTATTTTGGGGTTTGACGAGATGCAATGGCTCAACGTCATCTTGCAGGGCGTGCTGATCGGGGGCTTGTACGCAATGTTCGCGGCTGGCTTGTCGCTGATTTTCGGCGTGATGCGACTGGTGAATATCGCACACGGCGACCTGATCGTGCTTGCGGCCTATGTCTCGCTTATGGCCACGCAGACTTTCGGGATGGATCCCCTCGGCTCCTTGCTGCTTGTCGTTCCGGCTATGGCGCTGATCGGCTACGGGCTGCAACGTGGCCTGCTTAACCGGACGCTCGGTGATGACCTTCTGCCGCCGCTCCTGGTGACCTTCGGTCTCTCCATCATCATCCAGAATGGGCTTCTCGAGTTGTTCACCGCCGACAGCCGCAAGCTGCAGGCAGGCGCCATCGAAATTCAGACTTTCCAGCTTGCGCAGAATCTCTGGGTCGGCGCCTTCCCGCTGATTCAATTCGTGGTCGCGGTGGCAGTCATCGGTGGACTGCAGCTCCTGTTTTACCGCACGGCGCTTGGCCGTGCGCTGCGCGCGACGTCCGACGATCAAGCCGTAGCCCAGTTGATGGGGCTCGACACACGTCACGTCTTCGCCGTGGCGATGGCGCTGTCTCTGGCGGTTATCGCCATCGCCGGCGTATTTCTGGCCGTGCGCGCCAATTTTGACCCAGCCATCGGACCCGCGCGGCTGATCTTCGCCTTCGAGGCGGTGATCATCGGCGGGCTCGGCAGCATGTGGGGAACGTTGGCGGGCGGCATTATCCTCGGTGTCTCCCAGGCGATCGGCGCGCAGATCGACCCAGGTTGGCAACTGCTTGCAGGTCACATCGTGTTTCTCACCATCCTCGCCGTCCGGCCGCAAGGTCTGTTTCCCAAGGTGTCGGGATGATTGTCGAACACGCCACACGTTCAAGCCGCATCGGCGTTGTGCTCATCGCCATCGCGCTCGTTGTGCTCGCCTTGGCGCCCTACTGGGGCGACCGGCAAACGCTGCGGCTGCTTGCGGAAATGTTCACGTTCATTGCGCTGGCAAGCCTGTGGAATCTGCTCGCCGGATATGCCGGACTTGTGTCGGTGGGCCAGCAGGCTTTTGTCGGTCTCGGCGGCTATGTCCTGTTCGCACTGGCGATGCTGCTCGACGTCAATCCGATCCTGGCAATTTTTGTTGCCGGCCCGATCGGCGCTCTGGTGGCCGTTCCGGTGGCCTTGCTGATTTTTCGCTTGCGTGGCGCTTACTTTGCGATCGGGACATGGGTCGTTGCCGAGGTGTTCCGGCTACTCGCGTCGCAGGTCTCGGCCCTCGGAGGCGGTTCCGGAGTCAGTCTTCCGGCATCGGTGGTCCTCGCAATGGCCCCGAGCAGACAGATGCGCGAATTCGAAATGTATTGGCTTGCGCTTTTTCTGACAGTCGCGACTCTGGCAGCGATCTTTGTGCTGCTGCGCTCGCGCCACGGCCTCGCGCTGACCGCAATCCGGGACAATGAATTGGCCGCCCAGAGCACCGGGATTGGCGTGTGGGGCATCAAGTTTGCAGTCTACGTCCTGACGGGCTTCGGCACCGCCATGGTCGGCGCCTTCATCTTCCTGCAGAAGCTGCGCATCTCGCCCGACACCGCGTTCAGCGTGAACGATTGGACCGCGTTCGTCATTTTCATCACCGTCATCGGCGGCATCGGCAGGATCGAGGGGCCGATCATCGGCACGATCATCTTCTTTGCTCTGCGGCAGACATTTGCTGGCCTCGGCAGCCTCTACTTGCTCATGATGGGCGCGGTTGCCATCGTCGTGATGCTGTGGGCGCCAAAAGGGCTTTGGGGAATGGTCGTTGAGCGGCTCGGTTGGCAGATCCTGCCGCTGCAGCGGCATTTGGTGCTGAGAAAAGATGCGAGAGGAAAACCATGACCATTGTCGACATCTATTGTCACATCTATCCGGACCGCTTTTTCCGGGAGATGACCAAAGCCGCACCAAACCTCGAAAACATCGGAAAACGGCTGCGCGGCGTGACGAAGCTGTTCGACCTTGATGCCCGCTTCAAGGAAATGGACGAGTTCGGGGACTACCGGGAGATCATCTCTCTGCCGAACCCTGCGATCGAGGACATCGCGCCTCCCGACGTCGGCCTCAACCTCGCACGCATCGCCAATGATTCGATGGCTGAGCTTTGCCGGAAGCACCCGGATCGTTTCCCCGCCTTCGCGGCCGCGCTGTGCCTAACCGATGTCGAAGGCTCGGTTGCCGAGGCCCGCCGCGCCATCAAGGATCTCGGCGCACGCGGCGTGCTGATTTACACCAACGTCTCCGGCGAGCCGCTCGACCAGCCGAAATTTGAGCCGATTTTCGCGACGATGGCGGAGCTTGACCTGCCGATTTGGCTGCATCCCGTCGGCACAGCCGCAATGCCGGATTATCCGGCCGAGAAAAAATCGCGGTTTGAAATGTGGTGGTGCTTCCATTGGCCGTACGAAACGTCGGTTGCCATGGTGCGCCTGGTGTTTTGGGGAGTGTTCGACCGCTACCCGAAGCTGAAGATCATCACGCATCACCTTGGCGGCATGATTCCGTATTACGACGGCCGCGTCGGTGCCGGCCTGAAGGTTCTTGGGCAACGGACCTCGGACGAGGACTATTCAAAAATCCTGCCATCGCTGAAGCGGCCGCACATGGATTATCTGCACGGATTCTACGCGGACACGGCAATGTTCGGCGGCGGCCCGCACGCAACGCGATGCGGGCTCGAATTTTTCGGAGCGGATCAGGTCGTGTATGCGACTGACACGCCGTTGGGCCCGATTGCGCCGACGATCAAGACCGTCGACGCGCTCGGTCTGTCAGACACAGACCGCAGAAAGATTTTTTCCGGTAACGCAGAAAAGCTGCTTAATATGAAATTTCAATAGCGCAGCCGGTCACGCCGGCTTTTTCTTCTTGTGGTCCTTGCCAGAACCGACGCCACTCACCGGCGTCCAGCTCGGGGGATCGCTCGCAGGAAAGCTTTCGTCGGAATCAATCACGACCTGGTCTTCCTTGCGCTCGATCCGCTCGCGTTCTTGCTCCGCGTGTTTTTTCGGCCTTTCCGACATGGAAAACTCCTATTCGTTTCAGGGTGATAACCGCCCTGACGGCACGGAAGTTCCATTGGGAATTTTGCTCTCCGGGCAGCGGGTTGCGCTACAGGTCCTGCCTGACCCAGGCACCCTGCACGTCCTCGCACCAGTTGCCGACGTTCCACTCGCCCCAGGCGCCCAAGCTGCCCAGCTCGTCTGGTCCGCAATAGACAGGGACGTGCACAACTGAAAGGCCGTCATGTTTGGACGCCGTTCTTAGGGCACTGCGCAGGGCGTCCGCGCTGTCACCGCCGGAGACGGCCAGAACGCCTGATACGGCTCCTGCGATGGTCTTGTAGTCGACCGCAACGTGGTCATTCGTGCGGAATTCAGCCTGGTATTGAGCCATCTGCAGGCCGGTGATCGCAGCCATGCGCCGGTTGTCGAAAATCACGATCATGCCGCGCACGCGATGCTCGACTGCGTCGACAAGAATCTGCGGGTTCATCATGAACGAGCCGTCACCGCAGAACGCGATCCCATACCGTGGCTTTTCCGCCAGCGCCGCGCCGAGCAAGGCGCTTGCGGCGAAGCCCATATATGACGCGCCGGCTTCAGTGAACGTGTCGCCGGTACGCTCGTCTTCGACGATTTGGAAACCGTTTGCCTGCACGTCGCCCGCGTCGAAAAATTTTGCCGCTCCAATTTCTTTCGCAAAGTCGGCGACAAGCTTGATCGCAGCAGGCTGTGTCAGCACCGGTTTCTGCCACGCCTCGTCGCGCAGCGGCCCGCATGCGTAACGTTTTTGCTTGTAGGCCGACCATTCTGCCTTCTTCGCGGCGCAGGCCTTGAGCCACGGCCCCTTGTTGCCGTTCGCCTTCAGCGCCTCAAGCTTGTCGGCAAGGCGGCCGGCAACCGCACCGATATCGCCGACCAGCGCCACCGTTTTGTTGTAGTGAAGCGCATCCGCCAGATCGCCGTTGATGTTGATCACGGCATGCGCACGCTTGTATCCGATCCCGGAACAATCGGCCTGGCAGACCGCACGCGAGCCGACGACGATCAGCAAGTCGGCTTCGGCCATTGCAAAGTTGCCGCTGATCGAGCCCTTCGAGCCGCCGACATGCATATTTTGTGCGTGCGCGTCCGGCAGCACTCCGGTCGAGCCCGGCGATAGAATGACTGCGGCGCCTGCAGCTTCCGCCATCCGCCGTACCGCTGCATCGTGACCGCGCGTGCCGCCGCCGGCCTTGATCGCAACCTTTGTCGCCTTCGCAATCATGCCGGCCGCCTCGTCGATCGCCGCATCGTCCGCCGGAGCGAGTTTCGGCAGTTGCGGCCGCGCCGGCAGCGCGGCAAGATTCACGGTCACGGTTGCGGGCTGCGTGTTGAGCGGCAGGAGAAGGTAGAACGGCCCCGCGCGATAAGGATGATTGACGCACAAGCTGCCGCGCCGCAGCGCGTCGCGAAGTCCTTCCGGCGTGTGAAGCACGTAGGATTGGCCCATGACTGCCGTCATGCGGCCGAACAGGCCCTGCTCCTCCTTCGGCACCTGCTGCATGTTGTAACCTTCGCCGAAGGTCGTTTCATCACCGTAGATGTGATAGATGCCGACGCCGTTCGATGCGGCGGCGAGCGAGCCTGCGAAGGCCTGCATCGCACCCGGCCCGATCGATGTGACGACCGCGGAGAGTTCGCCGTATTGCCAGCGCAATGCCGTCGCGGCATGCGCCATCTCGACCTCGTTGCGGCAGTTGATCGTGCGGGTAACGCCCTCTTCCTCGTAAACGCGGAGCACATTGCCGAGATCGGTCGAGCCGTGGCCGAAAATAGCGAAGTATTTGCGAACGCCCTGCTTCAACAGACCGAGCACGAGCGCCTCCGACAGCGTGACTTCAATCACCTTTTGCAGGCCCTTGTCCAAGGCCTGCTCCAGGCTTCCGGCAGCCCGGATGGCGCCGGCCCTAGTCCGCATGTCCGCCAGTGGATTGGTCGTCTTGGGGTCAAGCATCACGCTCTTCCCTCGTGCTCTCGCAGGAACGGATCCACGATCTTATTCCAGTCCCGCCAGTGGCGGCGATAGGAATAGTGCCCGCCTTCCTCGACGACGGCGAACTTCGAGCCGGCAATTGCCTTGTGCAGGTCCTCGGATTGATAGACGGGCACTGTGGCATCGTCGCGTGTGCCAATAACGAGGGACGGAGCCCGGATCTTGTGCAAATCGGCGCTGCGATCGTGCGACATCGTCATATCCAGCCTGCCGGCAAGGACCTCCGCCGGCGCAACCGTCTCCAGCGCGCGCCTCTCCAGCTCCATGACCTTGTCGAGGTTGTACCGGAACTGCATGGCGCCGTTGGTGAAAAGCGACGAGACCTTGACGTATTCCTCCGGGCCGCAGGAAAGCGCAATGTGTTTGCGCGCCGTCTGCACACGCGTGATGTATTCGTCCGCTTTGACCCAGGTGTTTGAAAAAATGCAGCAGCCGAGGCGATCGGGGTAGTCGATGGCGAGGTTCTGCAGCACGCAGCCGCCCGTCGATGTGCCAGCGACATGCGCCTTGCCGATACCGAGCTTGTCGAGCAATGCAACGGCATCGCGCGCGATCGCCACGGTCGAATACGAATCCTTTGGCTTGTCGCTTTCCCCAGCCCCACGGTGATCGAATGAAATACAGCGATAGCGTTTGGAAAATTCGGCAACCTGGAATTCCCAGGCATTAAACAAGCCGACGAGCCCAGGGATGAACAAGATGGCCTTGCCCTGGCCGCGCTCCTCGTAGTTCAGCGTGATATGACCGACATCGATGCGGGGCACGAATCGCTCCTATCCGTCGACCACTTTGAACTTGTCGAGCGACCTCATGTTTCTCTTGCCCGTTAAACAACACCGCCGCGATGAAGCCATCGCGGCGGCGCTCTTAGACATCGACATCAATTCTGCTTGCTGGCTTCTGCCGCTTCCTTCAGCGTCGGAGCCCAGCGCGGAATGTCCGACGCCACGGTCTTGCGAAGATATTCGGGGCCACGTTCTGACTTCGGCGGCACCGTGCCGCCGAGCTTGCCGAGCTTTTCCGCCGTCGCCGGATCGTCTAGCGCCTTATTGAGCGCATCGGCGAGCTTGGCCACGATTTCCTTCGGTGTGCCCTTGGGCGCATAGATTCCGCTCCAGATGTTGAGCTGAAAATCTGACACGCCAGCTTCCTTGGCGGTCGGGACGTCCGGGATGGCCGAAAGGCGCTGCGGACCGGCGACCACCATGCCCTTAACCTTCTCGCCCTGGATGGCTGCCGCCATGACGAGGGCCTGCTCGCAGGCAATGTCCACGTGCCCGCCCATCAGATCGTTCATGCCAGGACCCATGCCGCGATAGGCAACCATGGTCGGCTTGATGCCGGCGACCTGGTTGAACAACAGGCAAGCCATGTGTGAGGTACCGCCCACGCCGCCAAAGGCCTGCTTCACGTCGGGGCCTTTCTGCTTTGCCCAGGCGATGAACTCTTTCAGGTCTTTCACCGGGATGTTTTTGTTGATGGAGACCGCCGCGGGCGCATTGGCCGACATGCCGATCGGCTCGAAATCCTTGGTCGAGTCGTATTTGAGATTTGGATAGAATGTCGGCGCCGCGATGATCGTGCCCATGCTGGCCGCAAACAGGGTATAGCCGTCGGGCGCAGCTTCAGACGCACGCGTTGCGCCGACTGTACCGCCGGCGCCGCCGACGTTCTCGATTATGATGTTGTGGCCAAGGTGCTTGCTCATGCCATCCGCCGCAATGCGGGCGACAATGTCGCTCGGACCACCCGCCGGGAATGGCACGATCATCTTGATTTCGCGCGTCGGATAGTTTTGCGCATGCGCCGCACCGGCAATGGCGAGCGCGGCGAGCGCTCCTGCGATTTTTACCGCGTATTTCATCATATCCTCCCTCTGTGCTTTATTCACGTTGTGCGCTTCGAACTTCTCCCAGACAAAACAAACAATTTTACTCTGCAGCCTGCATGGCTTCACTTCGCTCTTTCTCGCGGATCGCCATCAGCACCTTTTCCGGCGTTGCCGGCAGCGACGTGATGCGGACACCGACCGCATCGTAAATTGCATTCATCACGGCCGGAATAGTCGGCACCATCGCCGGTTCTCCCACACCTTTTACCCCGAGCGGCCCGATCGGATCGGGATCCTCGATGATAATCGAATTGATCCGCGGCACGTCGAGCGAGGTCGGCAGTATATATTTGGCGAAGCCGGACGTGCTCGTGCGGCCGCCATCGAGCTTGTAGTCCTCCATCAACCCCTGCCCGAGCGCCTGGACGATGCCGCCCTCGATTTGGCCTTCAACGCCTTGCGGATTGACCGCACGGCCGACGTCGTGCGCGGCCCAGATGCCCAGCACCTGAACTTCGCCGGTGACGGTATCGACTTCGACCTCCGCCACCTGCGCGCCGAAAACGTAAGCCTGCCAAGGCCTTCCGGAGCCGTCGACCGGATGTAGTCCCGTCGTGTCCGTCCCGAACGTCGCCGAGCCGACCGGAACAACGCCGCGATTTTTCGCGGTGCTCACGGCTTCGCCCATGGTGATGCGATGGTTGGTATTTTCGGCCCAGATTTCGCCGTTGCCGGTACGGATCGTTTCGGCATCGACGTCCCAAACATCCGCCATGACATCGACCAGCCGCTTCCGCGCCTCGCGCGAGGCGAGCGCAACGGCATTGCCGATCATGTAGGTCTGGCGGCTCGCACCGGCGTGCGAAGCTTCCGGCGCGCGGGCCGTATCATTATCGCCGATCACCACGTGCTCGGGCTTCACGCCCATCTCGTGCGCGGCGATCTGCGCGAGCACGGTGAGGATGCCTTCGCCGATCTCGGTGACGCCAGTCACGATCTTTGCACTGCCGCCGTCGTCGATCTCGGCCCAGGCTGCGGCGCGATCGATGACCGCGGTGCGGGCGATCCCGTACCAGCATGCCGCCATCCCTCGTCCGCGCTTGCGGGCCATGCGCCTACTCCGCCGCTTCCTGTTTGTCCTCGGCCTTGAACCGCGCACCGAGCGCGCAAGGCGGACGGATGTCGTCGCGCCCGAGATCGCGCCGTGTGTCACCGCGTGAGTTCGGCGTCCCGGCTTCCCAAGCGGACGCCTTTTCCAGCGCATTGAGGGCGCGTGTGAGGCTAACCGACGTCAATTTGGCCTTGGTATGCGTCAGCGCGCCGTTGCGCATCGCGTTGATGCGGCGGATCTCGAAGGGGTCGAAGCCGAGGCGCTCAGCGCAGATATCGAGATGGGACTCCGTCGCAAATGCCGTCTGCAAGGCGCCGAATGAACGGAAGGCGCCGGATGGCGTGTTGTTTGTGTAAACCCCATACGTGTCGACCTTCACATTGGGAATGGCATAGGGCCCCGCCGCGAGGATTGCAGCCTTGCGCATGACGCCTTCGGTCGACAGGCCATACGCGCCGCCGTCGCAGATCATCTTCATTTCCAGTGCGCGGATGCGCCCATCGCGCATCAATCCCATGCGCAAAACAGTGCGCGACGGGTGGCGCTTCGCCGTGGAAATGATCGATTCCTCGCGCGTAAAGACAAGTCGGACCGGGCGTTGCGTCTTCATTGCAAGCAGCGCCAGCATGCCCTGGTAGATCATGTCTTCCTTGCCGCCAAAGCCGCCGCCGACCGGGCTCATGATGAAGCGCACCTTGGAGATCGGCTTCGCAATGATGCGCGCCAGCATGTGGCGGTGATGCGTGATGTTCTGGTCGGGTGAGACGATGGTCACGACGCCGTCGTGATCGACATAGGCAAGGCCGGCCTCCGGCTCGAGATAAGCGTGCTCGATCGCCTGCGTCGTGTAAGTTTCTTCGATGACCAGGTCGCTCTCGGCAAAGCCCTCCTCAACATCGCCGACACGGATCGGGATGTGCTTCGTGAGATTATTAGGCGCGTAATCGTGCAAGACCGGCGCGCCTGGCCGCATCGCCTCGTTCGGATCGAAGACCGCAGGCAGCAGCTGATATTCAATCTTGATGGCAGACAGCGCGCGCTTGGCAATGAGGGCATTTTCGGCGGCGACCGCCGCGACCGCTTCACCGACATAGCGGACTTTGTCGCGCGCCATGACCGGCTGGTCGTTGACGAAGACGCCGAAGCCGTCCTCGCCGGGCACATCGGCGCAGGTAATGACGCCTTCGACGCCATCCATGGCTTCCGCGGCCGATGTGTCGATCGAGACGATGCGCGCGTGCGCGTGCGGCGAGCGAAGCACCTGCACGTGCAGCATGCCGTGCATTATCATGTCGCCGGCATATTTGAGCCGGCCAGAAACTTTGCTTGGTGTGTCGATGCGCCGGATATTTTTGCCAATGAAGTCGCCTTCCTTGGCTTCATCCTCGAGCAGCGCATTCGCCGGCAGACGGCCATTCTGCACGTCACGCGCCAGCTCGACGGCATCGAAGATCTTCTGATAACCCGTACAGCGGCAGATATTGCCGCCGAGGCGCTCCTTGATTTCCTCGCGGTCGGCGAATGGATTCGTACGCAGCGCGGCGGTTGCCGCCATCACCATGCCGGGAATGCAGTAGCCGCATTGGCTTGCGCCGGTCTTGTGAAACGCCTTCTGCAGAACGCTTAGTTCGCCTGTCTTCGCAAGCGCTTCCACGGTCTCGATGGTTGCGCCCTGCGCTTTGGCAAGCGGCATCAGGCACGATTTCATCAGGACGCCATTCACGAAGACCGAACAGGTGCCGCATTCGCCGGCACCGCAACCTTCCTTGTTGCCCGTGAGGTTGAGGTCGTCGCGGATGAAGTCGAGCAGCCGCTGGTGCGGCTTGGCGCTACGCGCGATCTTCCGGCCATTGATCGTGGCATTGAACTGGAGGTCAGGCATAGGCGGCCTCCAATTCGGGTGGCAGCACACCAGGATCGGCGCCCGCTCGCCGCGCCGCATTGATCAGGCCGCGCAGCATGAAGCCGCGCACGACATCGCGCCGGTACTCCTGCCGTGTGCGAGAGGCGACGAGCGACACAGGCATATCGGCCGCAGCATCCAGGCGCTCCGCGCCCAGCGGGCCACGCAGGAAATTTTCAACCTCGGTCAGCCGCAGCGGCTTCGGCCCGATGCCGGCGAGCGCGAGCCGCACATCTTCGACCTTGCTGCCGTTCCGATCGAGCTTGATCAGTGCAGCAAGGCACACCAGCGAAATGACCAGCGACCGGCGATGTCCGACTTTCTCGAAACTTCCTCCATGCGCCGGCAAGGCGTCACATTCAATGGCGGTCAGCAATTCGCCGTCCGCCAGAGCGGTTTTGTTAGGCCCGGTGACGAAATCCTTGAGCGGCATCGTGCGTTTGCCGCGTGCGGAGGCAAGCTCGACGACGGCGTCGTGCGCGATCAGGCAGGGCGTTGCGTCGGCAGCAGGAGACGCGTTCACGATATTGCCGCCCACGGTTGCCTGCGCGCGAATCTGATCGTCGGCGAACCAGACGGCACAGCGCGGCATCGCCGGCAAGGCGCGGCCGAGTGCGGGATCATCGAGAAAGCGCTGGATCGGCGTTGCAGCGCCAAGCCGCACCCGCTTGTCGCCGACCGATATCTCACAGAGTTCGGGAACCCTTGCAACGTCGATCAGCACGGGAATATGCACGTCGCCGGCTCTGCCCTCGCGCGCCCATGGCAGTGTGTCGGTCGCGCCGGCGACGATGCGATAGCGGGAGCGATTGGCCTTCATCGCGGCAAAGGCCTCAGCCAGCGAGGCCGGGCTTATGTATTCGTCGCACGTCAGCATCGCGCCCTCGTCGTCCCTTCCGTTTTCGGAAGGGTTGAAGCGTTCACTCGGCGGCTTCCTTCTGGGCAGCGCCCATCTTGGCCTTTACAACGACCTTGATTGCGTCTTCGACGCGATCCTTGGCATAGCGGATCGCAGTTGGAAGCTCCTCGAGCGGAAACGTGTGTGTGTGAATCTTGGTCGCGTCGAAGCGCTTCTGGCGCATATAGGCCTCGGCGCGATGCGTCGCGCTCTTGCCCTCGCCGCGGATGCCATAGACATAGATGTTGTTGCGCACGATGTGCGCGACGTCGACCGGCACTTCCTCGTGCGCAAAGGCTGCGAGGCAGACACGGCCGCCGCGGTTGACCATGCGAACCGCGTCGTTGACGGCGCTGGTCGCGGCCGAGCATTCGACCACGTAGTCGACGCCCTTGCCACCGTTGAGCTTCTTCACCTCGGCCACGACATCCGGCGTCTTGCGGATGTTGACGACGTGATCGGCACCGAGTTCGAGCCCTATTTTCAGGCGGTTGTCGCGGGTGCCGGTGAGGATCACCGGCTGCGCGCCCAGCGCCTTCGCCACCGCCACGGCCATCAGGCCGATCGGGCCCGGGCCGGTGACGCAGACGCTTTCGCCGGCAACCAGACCGCCGAGCTCGGTGAGCGCATACATCGCAGTGCCGGCGGTGACGACGAGCGTGCCCTCTTCGTCCGACATGCCATCCTGCAGCGAGACCAAAGTGTTGATGTTGTTGACCTGGTATTCGCAGAAGCCGCCATCGGTGGTGAAACCGTTGGCGCGATGGCCCTTGTCAACGTCGCCGTAATTAAGGCCGTAGTTGTGGCAGGACGTGTACATACCCTCGCGGCAACGCTTGCACTGGCCGCAGCCGGCATGAATCTCGACCGCAACCCGCTGGCCGATGTTGTACTCATCGACGCCGGGCCCGAGCGCCACAACGGTACCCATGTATTCGTGACCGGGCGTGAAATTCTTATTGAACGGCAGTCCGCCCTGAATCGATGCCGGCGGTCCGTGGTAGATGATCTCGAGATCGGTCGCGCAAATCGCGACGGCGTCGATGCGAACGAGAACCTCCGCCTTCTTCGGTACTGGCACCGGCTTGTTGGAAATGCTGAGCTGGCCGGGTTCGCCGAGCACCCAGGCGCGCTGCGTGTCCGGAATTGGAAATTCGTTGTGGTTGGTCTTCACCCCAGCCGGTGCGTACATATTTCCTCCGATAAGAATTCTATGCGTTTGTGCAAATCTAGTTAGCGACGGCGTGCGGTCGTTCGCCGTTTTGCGATCCAGGCTCGCCGAATTCGGCCGATAGCCCGCGAGTCGCCGCCGTAATCTGATCCCGCATGAGCGCAATGTGTTCGTCACTTGCGCGCATTGTCGGAGTCGAAGCGCTGATTGCTCCGATCACAGTCCCGGCCTGGTCGCGGATCGCCGCACCGACGCAAATGACACCCGGCAGATATTCTTCGCGATCGATTGCATAACCGTTGCGGCGGACGATCCGCAGCGACTCGAGCAGGGCAGGCAGCTCGGTGATCGTCTTGTCGGTGAAACGCTTCATCCCGCTCGCGAGGATGCGCTTGATCTCGTCTTCCGGCAGCCAGGCCATGATGGCCTTGCCGACAGACGTTGCATGCGGCGCCTCGACCTTCCCGATCTTGTCGGTGTCGACGCGGACTGCGTGGCGCGCCTCGCGCACGGACAGCGTGACAACGCTATCGCCCTGCAACGCAGCGAGATGGACCGTCTCGCCGGTCGCCTGATTGACGGTTTCAAGATAAGGCTGCGCCCGGCGCGGCAGATCGACCTGCAGGCACGCATGGCCGAGATAGATGATGCGCGGCCCGAGCGCGTAGAGGCGCCGTCCGGGCACCTTCGCTGCGAAGCCACGCTGGATGAGCGTGGCCAGCAGGTGATGGCACGTCGAAATGTTGAGGCCGGTCCGGTTGGCGAGATCCGTCAGCGTCGCTTCACCGCCCGCTTCGGCGATGGTCTCGAGCAGAAACAAAGCGCGGTCGACGGACTGGATGCTGTGGCCGTCGCCGTCGCGCGTGCGCGACGCACGCGATTTGGCACCGGGACCAGGCAGGATTGTTGCGTTCATTGGGCGTTTCTCCCCTGCCGGGAAGGGAAAATCCTCGGCCGGAGGGAGTCAAGGCTTTTTCAGCATAAGGAACGCATTTTTCATAATGTAAAATAGGCAAATGCCTGTTTTTACGGGAGAACTAACGGCCGGCAGCCAATCCGAGCTCAATTTCGAGGGCGCCGCAGAGCATTTGGCCGAGCAAAATGTGCATTTCCTGAATGCGGGCGGTCGTCGCTGACGGGACAAGTAAAAGGTGGTCGGCGTGCGTCGGCATGGCGCCGCCGTCGTTGGCGCCGAACGCCGCCGTGACGAGGCCCATCGTTTTCGCCTGCTTCAGGCCGGCGATGACATTCGCGCTTTTGCCGGAGGTTGAGATGGCGACCGCGACATCACCTATCCGGCCCAGCGCTTCGATCTGACGGGCAAATATTTTTTCAAACCCCAGATCGTTGCCGGCGGCCGTGAGCGCCGAACTGTCGGTTGTCAACGCGATTGCCGCGATCGCGGCGCGATCTTTTTTGTAGCGAACGGTCAACTCGGTCGCGAGATGCTGTGCGTCCGCCGCGCTGCCGCCATTACCGAAAAACATCAGCTTCCCGCCGGCGCGGATCGACGTTGCGCAGGCCAGTACAAGTTTCTCGAAGGCCTCGGACAATGCCGCTTCCGTGCGTCGTGCAACGTCGTTGTGCTCGGTGAACTCGGCTTTGAAGAATGTGGTGAGGTCCACTGCCGCTCTCTTCACGCGGCCTCGCCGCGAAATTCAGGAACTGCATCGCGCAAGACATTGTAGATCGCCGCGCGCTCGCCGCGCGTGACACCTTGCTCCAGGGTCGCCACCCAGGCGCGGATCGTCTCGAGCGAGGGTGAAACAGGCTTGGCGGCGACGATGCCGGGAATGCCGATTTCGGACATCTCCTCGCCACGCGCAAAAAGAATTTCGTTCAATCGCTCGCCCGGACGAATGCCGGTGAAGGCAATCTTGATGTCACGTTCCGGCTCAAGACCGCTGAGGCGAATAATGCGCTCGGCCAATTCGACGATCTTTACCGGCTGTCCCATGTTGAGGACATAAACCGATGCATCACCATTCGACTGCTCCGATGCGTGACTCGCGGCCGTCACAACGAGGTCGCAGGCCTCCCGAATCGTCATGAAGTAACGGACCATGTCGGGATGCGTCACCGTCACCGGACCGCCCGCCTCGATCTGCGCCTTGAATTTCGGAACGACCGAGCCATTGGAGGCAAGGACATTGCCGAAACGCACGGAGATGAGCCGCATCGGGTGCTGGCTCCGGCGCGACAATTCGCCGTCGAGCGACTGGCAATACATTTCCGCCAGGCGCTTGGTCGCTCCCAGCACGGAAACGGGCTCGATCGCCTTGTCGGTCGAGATCATCACCATCGCCGCAGCACCGGCAGCCGCCGCGGCATCGGCGACATTGATCGAGCCGAACACGTTGGTCTTGATGCCTTCGTCCCAATCCTGCTCGAGCATAGGCACGTGCTTGAGCGCAGCCGCATGAAAAACGATATCCGGCTTGAATTGCGCAACGAGGCTGATGATCCTCTGGCGGTCGCGGACGTCGGCGATCCGGCCCAGAATTTCGGTCGAGCTTTGCTTCGCCTTTAGTGTCTCGAGAACGGCGTGCAGCGCCGGCTCGGAATGCTCGACCACCAGCAAGCGGCTCGCGCCGAAAGTGACGATGCGGTCGCAGATTTCTGAGCCGATCGAGCCGCCGCCGCCCGTCACGACGATGGCTTTTGCGCTTACAAAATTCTCAAGCCGCCGGTAATCGATCTTCACGCTGGGCCGCAGCAGGAGGTCTTCGACGGCGACCGGCGCAAGCTGGACAGCCGGCCCTTCGGCATCGAGCGACGGAAGCTGGCTCATGCTGAGGCCAAGCTTGCGGGCACGGATCAAAATCGCCTCCGGCCGCGCCTCCGGCGTCAGCGCAGAAGGCGTAAGCACAAGCCGCGTCACCCGCTCACCGCGGCGTTCCAGATCGGCGACAACTTGCTCGAGGTCCTCGATATCGCCCAGCACGCGCAAGCCACGGATCGATTGGCCGCGATCCGCCAAAGACGGCGAGAGAACGCCGACGGGCCAGATCTTCTTGACCGCCCCACTTTCGATGCTGCGCAGCAGCACTTCCGCATCGGCGGCACGCCCCAGAACAAGCGTAGGGGTCGCATCCGCAACCTTCACGCGCTGCAGCGTGCGCGCATAGTGGAAGTACCGGTAGGCAACACGCAGGCCGCCCAGAAAAAACATCTGCAGAAACCAGTACAGCAGGATGGAGATCTTGCCGAAATAGAATGTGCCGTACACATTCGGCGCCAGCAGGACGTAGTCGAGCGCGAGCAGCGACAGCGCCAGCACGGTCGAGGCGCGGAATAAATTGTAGAGGTCCGGGACAGATGTGAATCGCCACTTGTTCCGGTGCAGCCCGATGACGAAGTAGACGACGGCTGCGTACACCAGGAAGGCCGGCAAAAATCTCGCAAGGCCATGCAAACGCTCGTCGAGGGCCGCACCTTCAAACCGAAGGAAAAAGGTGACGACGATTGCGGCCGCAGTCGCCAACAGATCGTGCAGGACAATCAGAATTTGGCGCGGCGTAAGTTTCATCTCGCAGTCTTCCGCTCCGATCGACGCTTCACGCCACCGGAAGAATGATCGCCAGCGAGCATTCCTGATAAAAAAGCGTTCGTGATTTCAGCGCGCGCAAACATGCTCAGTACACGACATTCGCGTTCTTGAGAAAACCCCACACATCGACGACAGGTTTCCCCTTCAAATCGGCGCGCGCGTAAACGGAGTGCGGCGTGCAAAGGATCAAGATGTCGCTGCGCGCGACTACCTGCTCTAGAGGCAGCAACGCGGAGTCGGTCGTCACGAAAGGATCCGTCGTAAGGACCTGGCGCGCCATCATTTCCAGGGATCGCTTGAGCTTGTAACTCAACGACGCGCGCGTGTCGTCGATCTCAGCCTTGAACGCCATGCCCAGAAGGCCGACAGTCATTTTCGAGACGTCGTATGACCGTCGCAGATCGTCGACGAGTTGCAGCACGAAGCCCTCATTGACCTGCATCGCGGCATGGCCGAGACCGAACTGATTGCGCGCATAGGCCGCAAGCTGCATCGTGTCCTTGAACAGGCAGGGCCCCGCTGAGAAGCCCGGCCCCGGAAAATTTTTCGCGCGCGGATAATTCTGCTTCATCGCGCGCATCACCGCCTGATAGTCCGCGCCCGCCGATTTTGCGATCATGTAGAACTGATTGGTCGCCGCGAATTCAATATACCGGTACGCATTGTTGAAGAGCTTCGCGAACTCGGCCTCGATCGGCCTGACGACCACGAGTTCCGGAACGATCATGTGGAACAGCGCGCTTGCTTGCTGCTCGGCTTCCGGCGTGGTTGCGCTGATGATTTGCGGCATCTCGCGCAGCTCTTTGACGCCGTATCCCTGCACCACGCGCTCAGGGCAGAACGCAAGACCATTCTTGCGGCCAAGACGGTTCAGGTAGCCCTGAAGCCAGTCGGTCGTCCCCGGATAGACGGTCGAGCGCAGGATCAGCAATTGGTCGTCACCGACGTGCGGAAGCAGGCCGTCTATGCAGCGCTGGATTTCGGCTTGCACCGGGTTCAGGAATTCATCGACCGGCGTGCCAATGGTGACGATGACGGGGCCGGTGCGGCTGATCTCCTTTGGAGAAGAAGTAAAGATGAGCCGCTGGCTCTCCAACGCTTTCGCCAAAAGCGGCGCCGCGCCGTGCTCGATAAACGGCAACTTCCCGGAGCCCAACATTGCAAGGGCCGTCTCGTTAAGGTCGTTGACGTTGACAGTCAGGCCCGCGTCCGCAAGGGCCAGCACGAGCGGTATGCCGACGTGGCCCGCGCCGCCGACGACGGTGAGATCGGCCGTCCTTGCGCCCGCCGTGACGGAAGGCGCTCTCTTGGTCGATGTGATGTTCAAGCGATCCACTTGTGTCCGGTTTGAAACACCATTTTAGCAAAGTTCTGCGACAGAACCCGCGCGTCTGCATACACGGGTTAATCGACGGGTTTCCAGACACTTAGCTATCAAATTCCACTGCCGTATAATAGTGAATTGAGACCTGCGCGGTCGCGGGGCAATTCTCTTGCGCGCACAGGTGGGTCATGCCAAGCCCTCGCTCCATTCGGCGACCGCCAAGGACCGAGGATCACATGCGCCGCGCGTTTCTGTTGCTGTTCAAAGCGGCGATATCCGGCCTCCTGCTCTATTTATCTCTGCGCTGGGTCAATCTCGGTACGCTGGTCGAGCGATTAAACCATCTCGAACCGGGCTGGCTGCTCCTCGCCATCATTCTCCTGGCGATCCAGCTGTTGCCGCTATCGGCGCGCTGGCGACAGATTGCTATCTCTTGCGGAACCGATATGGGCTTTACCGGAACGCTGCAGATCAATTTCATCGCCGCATTTTTCAATCAGGTTCTGCCCTCGACGGTCGGTGGCGACGGTGTCCGAATCTGGTTCGCCGCCCGCAGAGGTGCCGGCTGGGCGAACGCAACTTACTCCGTTCTGCTTGATCGAATTTTTGGTGTTTTTGTTCTCGCACTCGTGGTCGCGGCGTGCCTGCCCTGGACCCTTCAGCTCATCCGTGAACCGGTTCCGCGCGCGGTCCTGCTGGTGCTCGCGGGCGGGGCGATCGCGGGTCCATTGATCGTGTTGCTAGCCGGCACGCATTTCGATCGGGGGCTTCGCCGATGGACGATAACGCGTCACGTGGCGGCAGTCGCCGAGGCTGCCGTGAAAACTTGTCGATCGCTCCGATCCGCCGCAATCGTGGTCGGATCCTCGATCATGGTTCATCTATTGACGATCAGCGCCGCCTGGTGCTGCGTCAGAGCAGTTGCCGCACCTGTCGGGTTTGCGCATGTTCTTTTCCTGATGCCGCCCGTGCTGTTGATCGCGACCGTGCCAATATCGATCGCCGGCTGGGGCGTTCGTGAAAGCAGCATGATCGCAGCATTCGCATATGCCGGGCTCGCCGAAAGCGACGGCCTGACGCTGTCTATCCTGTTCGGCGCGGTAAGCTTCATCATTGGGATTGTTGGCGGCATCGTATGGATTTCCGGCGGGTTCCGGACAACGACATTTGCGCCGACGGTGGCCGATGCCGAAATAACGACCGGAAGACCGTGACACTGGCATGCGGACCGTTCAGGAATGATCGCCAAACAAACTGATTCAAATCCGGCGCCGTCACGGACACGCCGCCCTGCCGCGTTCTTCGATCGCGACGGGGTTCTCAACGTCGATCATGGCTATGTCCACCGGACCGAGCAGCTTGAATGGGTAGCGGGGGCGCCCGAAAGCGTGCGCCTGCTCAATGAGGCCGGCTATTACGTGCTGGTGATTACCAATCAGTCGGGCGTGGCGCGTGGGTTCTTCGACGAAGCGGCGGTAAAAGCTTTCCACGCGCATATGCAGAACGTGTTGGCCGAAAAAGGCGCTCACATTGATGCCTTCTATTATTGTCCGCATCATCCGGAAGGAACTGTGAAGGCATTCGCCATGGCCTGTAACTGCCGTAAACCCCGTACCGGCATGCTTGAGCAGGCTGCGCGCGACTGGCCAATCGACATCACCAGAAGTTTCTTTATAGGCGACAAAGACGCCGACATGGTTGCCGCTGCCGCTTTCAAAGTCCGCGGGATCAAATTCGACGCGCGCCTGCATTCTCTTCCCGATCTGGTGCGCCAGCAGCTCGCGACCCATAAAAGTCCGCAAGGCCTGTCCCGTCTATGAATAATCTCACCGGCGCGCCGGATCGCGCGCGACTCCTGAATTCATTATTGCTTCTTTGGCTCTCCGGAACGGCGTTGAGATTCACCATTTTGGCCGTTCCGCCGGTGATTCCGCTCATTCACGATGAAATGGATTTGAGCGCGACCCAGGTGGGAATCCTGACCGGACTTCCGTCAATGCTGTTCGCCTTTGCCGCAGTGCCTGGCTCGCTGCTCATCGCCCGGCTTGGAGTCCGCACTGCGCTTGTGCTTGGCATCGCGGTCAATGCAATCGGCGGCGCGCTGCGCGGCGCGCTGCCCGACATTTTCTGGCTCTACGCCATGACAGTCACGATGGGCGCCGGCGTCGCCATCATGCAGGTGACGCTGCCGCCGGCAGTCCGTCTCTGGCTGCCGCACAAGATCGGAATCGCGACCGCGGTCTACACCAACGGCCTGCTGGTCGGCGAAATCGCGCCGGTCGCTCTCATGCTGCCGCTGGTTCTGCCGCTGGTCGGCACATGGCAGCTGGGCTTCGTTTTCTGGAGCGTGCCGGTCGTGATCATCGCCCTGCTCGTTCTGCTGTTCGCACCGCGACCGGGCACGACAAACGGATCGCAGCCTCGCCGGCGCTGGTGGCCGGACTGGAACAATTCATTGATCTGGCGGCTGGGCATCATGCTCGGCACCATCAATGCGACTTATTTCGCTACCAATGCCTTCATTCCCGATTATCTGAAGAGCAACGGCGAGGCCGAGTGGATCAGCGCGACACTCTCAGCCCTGAATATCGGGCAGATTCCCGCCTCGTTGATTTTGCTTGCTGTTGCGGGCCGTCTCGAACGGGCCGTCTGGCCCTATATCGTGTGCGCGCTGGTTTGCGTTGCCACAACGGGCGGAATCGTTTTCGGCAGCGGCGTCTGGGTCGTCGCGGCCGCGGCGCTGCAAGGCTTCGCCGCTGCGGCGATCCTCGTTCTTGTCCTTGCGCTGCCGCCGCTCCTCAGTCCTCCGGATGACGTGCATCGCGTAACCGCTGCCATGTTCACCATCAGCTACAGCTGCGCGGTGATCGTGCCTGTCATCAGCGGTCTGGTCTGGGATCTGAGCGGAATACCGGGCATGGCATTCCTGCCCATTGCATTGTGCGGACTATTGCTGGTTATTCTTGCGCCAGCCATCAACCACATTCCTCGCGTGGACCACTGAGGCGATGCGAACCATCCCGATTGGAGCAAAAGGAACGTACACACTGCGCGTTGTACCGGCGCACCTGGCAAACCAGTTCAAGGACGCCGCGCTCCCTCCCGTGTTCGCCACGCCGATGATGGTGACGGCGATGGAAAATGCCGCGCTCAACGCAGTGCGGGACTATCTCGACCCCGGCGAAAGCGCCGTCGGCACCGCCGTGAATATCCGGCATCTTGCCGCAACGCCGGTCGGCCATCTCGTGACGGCCGAAGCCGTCGTCACCAAGGTCGATGGCCGCCGCATCGAATTCGACGTGACTGCCCGCGACGAGATCGAGGAAATCGGCAACGGCACGCACGAGCGCATGGTCGTCGACCTGACGCGGCTCGGGCAGCGGCTCGAGGCAAAGAAGCGCTCGTAGCTTCAGATGAAAATGGGGGACGGATTTAACTCCGTCCCCCGAGTTTGTTTCGTCTGACAAACGCTACACGCAGACGAAACTTCTACTCTTTTCAGGCCTTTTTGATTGACAGCGCAACGAACCTCGTCGCTTCCGCGGTCTTCACCCGCAGCAGAACGGTGTTTTTGCCTGCGGTACGCGCGTCACTGAGAGCCTTGCGGACTTCGGCAGTATTTGCGACGGCCTTGCCGGCGACATCGAGGATCACGTCGCCGGTCTTGATGCCGCGTTCGGCGGCAGGATTATTTGGGGCGACGGCGACCACCGCGACACCTTGATCACCTGAACCGGCAACATCCTTGGCCGGGGCGAGATTGAGCCCGAGACGCGGCGAATCGCCGGCCGACATCTCATCGCTGGTATCGGCCTTTGCTTGTTGCTCGTTCGGCATTTTGCCAAGGGTTAGAGTAAGCGTCTTGATCTCTCCCTTGCGAGCCAAGGTCACCTTGATCTTGGTGCCGGGCGCCATCATCCCGACCTTCCGAGCAAGCTCACGCGAGTCCTTGATCGCCTTGCCGTCGATTTCGGTGATCACGTCGCCGGCGGCAATGCCTGCTTTGCTCGCGGGGCTGTCGGCTTGCGGCTGAGCAACGATCGCACCTTCGGCCTTTTTCAGGCCAAGGCTGTCGGCAATCTCGGCCGTGACCGGCTGAATCTGCACGCCCAACCAGGCGCGATCGATGCGGCCATGCTCCTTGAGCTGGGCGACCACCATCTTGGCAGTCGCGGCCGGAATATCGAAGCCGATACCGACCGATCCGCCGGACGGGGAAAAGATCGCGGTATTCACGCCGATGACTTCGCCGTCCATGTTGAAGGCCGGGCCACCCGAGTTCCCTTTATTGATGGGTGCATCGATTTGAATGTAGTCATCGTAGGGGCCTGACCCGATGTCGCGTCCGCGCGCGGATACGATACCGGCCGTGACGGTCCCGCCGAGACCGAAGGGGTTTCCGACGGCCACGACCCAATCTCCGACGCGCGGATCGCGGTCGGCGAACTTGACGAAAGGGAAGCTTTTGTTGGCGTCGACCTTGATCAGAGCAAGGTCGGTCTTTGGATCGGACCCGACGACTTTCGCGTCGTAAGTTGACCCATCGTCCATGGTGATCTGCACAGTCTTTGCATGATCCACGACGTGATTATTCGTTACGGCATAGCCATCAGCCGAAATGAAGAATCCGGAGCCTTCGCCGGTTACGGCGCGCTTGCCTTGCGGGAATCCCTTTGGCATGCCGCGGCCGCCAAATTGCTCGAAAAACTTCCCGAGCGGCGCATCGGGCTGCATCGGGCTGGCCTCGTCATTGTCGTTCATGCTCATCATTTTTGCCGTCGCATCGACCTTGACGCGGACCGAAACCACGGCCGGCTTCACCTTCTCAACAACATCGGCAAAACCCGTGGACCGTTGCATGGTATCGGCATGCGCCGTCGCAATCGCGCTGGGAAAATTCGGCGTGCTGAATCCCGATGTCCCGGTTGCGACCACGGCGATTGCAAGGCCGGCAGCCGATGCAAGAAGTGCCAGCCGGCGCGCAGTGAAAGCTTTGCGTTCCGGTCTGGCAGGAATTATTCGATTCATGTCTTAGCCTCCGCTGGGGATTGAAGAGCCCTGATCTGTTCAGAGCGTTAGCGGGGCTAATTAGAGAACCGCACCTTACGGGGGCCTTTCGGCTCGATTGCAAATACGTAACCTTGGCGGCAACTTTGTCGCACCCTCCTGCCGCATCAGGCTTCGGAGGGCTTCGTGCTCACGGAAAAACAGAAGCAGAATGGTGGGCCCGGGAGTTGTACCACGCCCTTGAGTTTTCAATAACTTGCACTGTCAAACTATTCTAACGGCGCTTCTAAGCGCTAAAGGTATTTTCCTGAACTGTAAAACCAGAAAATCGTAACGCCCGCAGTCTGCATCATGTTCGCTTTACCCTCGAAAGCGGACGTGTGCGGTGCACTAGCTGATGTCCGCTAAGGGCCAAAAGCGGACATCTCGCCCGCCCTAAGGCTAGTCAAGGAACAACCGCCCCGCGCGGCAGAATGATCCTGATTTCGGTGAATTCACCCGGCTGCGTGTCGACCTCGATTGAGCCACCGTGCTGTTTGACAACGATGTCGTGGGTTATTGAGAGACCTAACCCTGTGCCCTCACCGGGTGGCTTTGTCGTGAAGAACGGGTCGAACATCTTGTCCTTCACGTCTTGCGGAATTCCTGTGCCATTATCCCGTATCTTTATTTCGACCCGGTCCCCGAGATTCCTGGTCGCAGCCGAGAGCGTCGGCTCGTAATCGCCACCATTGGCTTTGCCTTTACGCTGCGTGCACGCGTAAAACCCATTCGAGATCAAGTTCAGCAGAACTCGCGTGATCTCCTGCGGGAAAAGATCGACCACGCCGGCAGCCGGATCGAATGCTCTCTCGACGCTAACGTTGAACGTCTGCTTTTCGGCTTTTGCTCCGTGATACGCCAAATTCAGACTTTCATCGACCATCGCATTAATTTCCACTGACCGATGTTCGCCCGAACCGGGGCGTGAGTGCAGCAACATGTTCTTGACTATTGAGTCGGCTCGAGCCCCATGCTGCACAACCTTATCAAGATTGCTCTGCAGCATGTTGGCGATTTCGTTGATCTCCGCGCGTAGCTTTTCGCTCAGGTCGGCGACGGAAAGGGCCTGCTGCAGTTCGTCAATTAGCTCTACCGATACCGTGGAAAAATTGTTGACGAAGTTGAGTGGATTTTTGATTTCATGTGCAATTCCAGCGGTCACCTGTCCGAGCGAAGCAAGCTTTTCGGTTTGCACGAGGCGATCCTGAGCAACGCGCAGATCCTGCAGCGAGCGTGCAAGTTCACGCGTGCGCTCCTCGACGCTTTTGAATAGCCGCGCATTTTCGATCGCCAATACAGACTGCGCAGCAAAAGTTTGCAGTAACTCAACTGTACTATTGGCAAATTCGCCGGGTTGTTTACGTCGCACGACGAGAGCGCCGATGATTTTACCGGTGCCGAGCAGAGGGACATAAAGTAAAGCACGGAACCCGGCGCGGACGATGATGTCGAGCGTAATTGATGGATCATATTGAACGTCCGGAATCTGAATTGGAACACGGCGTTCAACAGCCTCACTTATCCCGGTCTGGCCGAGGCGGATATGACTGTCTCTGAGTGCGGTGACAATCGTATCTTCGAGCCCATAGGTTGCACGCAATCGAAATTCCTGCGTTGGTTCATCGAACACATAGATCGCGCCCGCATCTGCGTTGGACAGCTGGGTTGCCTTGGCAACGATTGTGGCCAGAACCGTTTCAAGATCGATCGTTGAATTCACCGCCTGGATGACCTCGCCGAGCGCGTGCAATTGCTGCAGCGATTCACGCAGACCTTTCTCGCGCTGGGCGATGGAATTGACAAAAAACTCGGCCGCCTTTGCCATATCGGCGATCTCGTCGTTTCCGGTTATCGGCATTGACGTCGTATGGCCGTCGACGGAGTCGCGTATACCGTCGCTTAACTTTCGGAGCCGCTGGATGACCGAGCGATTGACATAGAAAAATACGGCGCCCGCGCCTGCCAGGCACAACAAGGACAAGAACGCAAACAACCGCGAGTAATCGTAAATAAGGCTTTTGAAAAAACCGTTTTGAGCGCGGGCGTCTTTTTGTACGTCGGCAAATATATGTTCGGCAGAGGCCACAAACTGGGCAGACACTTCCTTGGTATCGAGCAACGCTCCGCGAACGGCAGATGAAGACGTGATCTGCGCTTTGCGGACATCAAAAACATTGGGCGTGCCGTTGCCGTACTGCGCCATCGGCAGTTCCAGCGAAGCGACGGCTGATATCAATTCGGGCGAGAGTTGCGCACGCGCTGCGTTTGCGCGGTCTGCGGCCGCCGTGAATTCCGAGTGCAACCGATTCAGTCTAATCGTGGTGTCGGCACTTGCGGTGGACAGGAGGATCACGATCCTCTCATCGGCAGCGGCCCTCCATGCGCCAAGCGCGTCGGTTTGAGCGCGATTACCTTGATCCGTGGCGAGCTGCGAGCCTACTTCCAGAACCTGAATGGAGAGCGTACGAAGCCGCAACATCAAGTTTGCTGCCACACGATCGGCCTCGAGCTTGTCGGCAACCAATCCGTCAAGCTTCTGCAGGGTGCCTTTCAGCAGGGTCTCATTGCGGGCAAGGTCATCGATCCCTTCGGTCTCCGGAGCGAACTCCTTCAGCTGTCTTCCAGCCGCAGCAATTTCATCCAGTTGCTTTGCCAGCGATTCACTGACTGCCCGACGCGCAAAATGCCCGTCGGCAACGGCCAGGTTCGGTGCGTTTGCTGCTAACGCCTGACTGCGTTGGGCGAGATTGCTTGCTGTAACGAGGGCCGGCAGATTCGACGAGGCAATCCGGTCAAATCCATCCCCGAATTTTTTGAACGTATAGAGCGCAATGGCGCTTGTGGCGGCGGCGAAGGCGGTGAGGGCGGCGAAAGCAATCAAAAGGCGGAAGGCGACTCCAAAGCGAAGCGCCCCGCCGCCTTTAAAAACGCGGCCCGGACGCTCCCGCCCGGTCGAGACAATCGCCGGAGAGAGGGCATCTGTCTCGGTCATTCGTCGCCGCTTTATGCTGGAACGAGAGCGCACTTGCCCTCGGCCGGGGGCCTGAAAGCGTTAGCGCCCGGGATAACCGACAGAACCTTGTAGTAGTCCCAAGGATAGCGGGATTCCTCGGGCGGCTTCACCTCCACGAGGTACATGTCGTGGACGAGCCTTCCATCCGGCCGAACCAGGCCCTTTGGAGCGAAGAAGTCATCGACCGGAAGCTCGCGCATGGCCTTGGCAATTGTCTTCGCTTCGTCAGTGCCGCTGGAACGGACGGCGCGAAGATAATGAGACACCGCCGAGTAAACACCGGCATGCGCCATCGTCGGCATGGCACGACGTCGCGCATAAAATCGTTTCGACCATTGTCGCGTGTCGTTGTTCAGATCCCAGTAAAAACCGTCGACGAAGGTCATCCCTTTTGCGACATCGAGGCCGAGACTGTCGACATCCGAGATAAAAACCAACAGCGGCACTAGTGTCTGCGAGCGCGGTGAGATGCCGATCTCGGCTGCTTGTTTGACGGCATTGATGGTGTCGCCGCCGGCATTGGCAAGAGCAATGACCTTTGCACCCGAGTCCTGAGCGGCGGTGAGAAACGGCGTGAAATTGTTCGCGTTGAATGGGTGGCGCGATCGGCCGATGACCCGGCCACCAGCCTTTTCGACGGCGGCGCTTGCGTCCTGCTCCAGCGACCACCCGAAAGCGTAGTCCGCAGTGATGAAATACCAGGTGTCCAGACCGAAGCCGACCATCGCCGGCGCCATTCCGGCAGTGTTCGAATAGGTATCGTATGCCCAATGGAACCCGGTATGGGTACAATCTTTGCCAGTCAGATCACTGCTGCCACCGGACACGGTTATCGAGATCCTATCGCGCGTGGCGGCAAGCTTTTGCATCGCCAGCGCCACGACGGAATTCGGCATATCGACAGCCATGCCGACATGGTCGTCGTTGAACCAATGTGTCGTGATGGCAGACGCAACCTCGGCTTTGTGCTTGTGATCGCCCGCGAGCACGCGAATTTTTCTACCGAGGACTTCTCCGCCAAAATCTTCGACGGCCATGTGAGCGGCCACGACCGAACCTTCTCCGGCAAGGGTTGCGAAAATACCGGTCATGTCGGTCAACACGCCGATATTGATGCTCGCTTCACGTGCCAGCTGCGCGCGCGCCGCCAACGGCCATACAGCGGCCGAACCAGCGATCAGTTTTATGACTTCGCGGCGTCGCAACGCCTTTCCCCCAGAAGGATAAGGCAAATCCTATTCGAAACCTGGTGATCGCGCCAAGGTGAGCGATATCGGCCCATATATCGGGCGCAAATGATAGTTGCGTGCGTGCTGGCGAAATAAACAGGCCAAAACCGGCCTCGCATTGGCCAAGAGTGGACATTTCACTATGCAATGTGACGTCCGCTTTGGGTCAAAAGCAGACATATGCGCCGCAAAAAGCGATGTCCGCTTTAACCCGAATAGCGACCTTGCGGGATGGTCTGGTATTTTGCGAATTCCGCTTGCCAGTTGTTCTCCGAGAACGGTGGCAGTACACCCGTAATCGGCTTCCATTCCACGATGGAAAGGCCAGACTCGGTCAACCGAGTTGCGCCGCCAACAACCAGGGTCAAAAAGATCATCGCCGCCGTCGCGAGCAGCCACAGCCGCACGGCGCGCAGGCTGAGTCTTGAGGCTTTGACTGTCCCAGACATCAGAATTTGCCTGCAGGAGGTGCCGCGACAGAGACGCAGAGCGCGTTCAAACCGGGCTCCAAGAGTGCCGGGACGCCTTCAGGCAGTTGCATGCATATTTATGCCCGTGCTCCGACATCATCTGCAAAGCGTGTCCAAATATCCCGCATGGCTCAAACAAAATTGCGATCAGGCTGGTTTCTCGAATCCAAAATCGTTACTTCTTTTTTCCGTCGGCGCCGAATTGGCTGAGATAGGCCCAAAGATTTTTTGCTTCGCTCTCGTTCTTGATGCCGGCAAACACCATTTTTGTGCCAGGTATCTTCGCCTTCGGATCCTTGATGTAGTCGAGAAACGTCTCTTCGCTCCACACAATTCCTGAGTTCTTGTTGGCGTCCGAATAGTTATATCCGGGAATGGTTCCGGTTTTGCGGCCGCTGAGACCGTTCATCAACGGACCAACCTTATTTTTGGCAGTCTCGCCAATGTCATGACAGGGCGCACATTTTTTGAATGAATTGGCTCCGGCATCGAGATCTTGCGCAAGTGCGGTCGTCATCGGGCCGATGCAGAACAAAGCGGCGACCATCAACTTTGATTTGATCATCTCTGATCATTCCTTTGAATAGACCCACCAAGATGCTTCAAATGCTCTCGCGCCCGGGCAGGTTTTTCGACCGCAAGGCATAATCACCATAGCCGCCCTCAGACAAGGCAAACTTGACCATGGTCAAGCCCGATCCGGTTTTCTTCATGACTCCGGATGCGAACCAAGCGCCTTATGCAAGCGCGCGTCGTGAGTTTCGAAGTGGCGGGAGAACCAGGCATCCAGCTTCGCACCAAGCTCGGCGCTCGCGATTTCGTCATCTTCAAAATCGTCCATGATGTCGCGAATTTCGTCGAGCAGGCGCTCGTGATCAGCCTTGTGTTGGGTCAGTTGATCGTACCGATGCTCGCGCATAAATCGCTCCTCAAGCGCGAAATGAGCTGAGATGCCAGTGAATAAATCACCGAAGAATGCACGGATTGAAATCTCGTCCCCCTTTGACGTGAGTTCATCATGCAGCCGGTTGATGAGCGTGATCAGCTCTTTATGCTCGTGATCAACGGCATCAATGCCGACGCTGTAGTGATCCTTCCATTGCAATAGAGCCATGGTTGTCGCTCCTCAGCGAAATACGAATTCGCCGCTCTCGGCCCGAAAATCGATGACGAAAAGCTGATCGTCCACAAGTGTAACCACAGCTTTCCGTTCGTGATCAAATCCGTCCGTCCGCGGCGTATCGCGCATGCGCACGGCGATGTCATGTTTTCCCACCGGCACAACGAAACGCTCGTAGACTTTTGATTGTCCGTCACCGGCAATACCGGTTGGCGGCAGGTTTGCCTGGAAGACTGTTTTTCCTCCCAAATCAAGCTCGACATAGACTGGACGTCGCGCGCGCGGGCACTCCTGTACACGGCGCATGTTCGGTGGAAGTTTCTGGATTTCCTCCGGCGTCAGGCGGCGGCATTCGGCCTTACGGTCGGCGCCATGGACGAAACTGAGCATCACGATGGCCGACCCGCGGGAAATCTGGCGATAGACCGGCCAGTCCGAGAATGCCGCGACAGCGACAAACAGTGCCGCTATCACCAGAAATTGGCCAGCAATCCGCAGGTAGGTCATGCCTAGCTCCCGACCTCTGTCAGAGCGCGATCATTTCCCGGTTGCGCCGGGACAGATGGCGCCTGTGGCGCCCGGAGTTTCTGGAGCGGATGTTTTGCGATCTCTTTTGTAAACGAGGCAATTTCTGCAGCAACGCGCGAGGTTTCGAGCGCCGGGGCCCAGATCGTGGCGATACGTTCGCGCGGCACGCGCGCCCGCAGATAAGGATCCCGCGTTCCAGCGATTCGCTGCTTGGTCCAATCGACCCCAAGACGATTGTAGCAGGCGCCCTCAGCACAGCCGGCAATAACAATACCGTCCGCCAGGTTGCGGCTCAGGACGAAGTCGAACAGAGACGGCGGCGCCATCGCGACGCAAGGCATGCGGACAGTGCCATCAAGACGCCGGCCGCCACCGTGGTCACAGACGAAGATCAGCACACGCCCCGGTCCCGACAGCGCCGCTGCGGCCTCGATCGTCCGCTCACGCAACGTCTTGAGATCGTAGTCGGGCAGATCAATTCCGGTCTTCAGTTCCTCGCTACGCCGGAACGGCGTCGAGGAAGGACACGCCCCCACGCATATGCCGCACGATACGCATAACGCCGGGTTCACTTGTGCCTGGGTCGGATACGGCAGGTCGTCGGTGCGTCCAACCATACGGATTGCCTCGTATGGGCAATCTTCGGCGCAGCGGGCACATCCATTGCAGTGGTTCAGATCGACCTGAGCGGGCCGGGCCCGCCGTAACGGGGGCAACCACGGCATCAGGCCGATCATCAGCGAAAACGCGCCAAGGAACGCCCACACCCCTCCGCGGCCCCAGACCTCGGTCAGCGGGTATAGCGGCAGATAAAACCAGTCGAGACCGACTTCCACCGGTGCTTTCGCAAGGTCAACATGTCCTTGCGACAGCGCCGGCTTCCACATGGACACGCCGATCAACGCGAGCAGCATCATTAGCGCCAGCGCCCGCGGCGGGTTCATTTTGGGCCGCGAGATGCGGATGATGTGGACCCACATCAGAAAAAGAAGAAACAGAGGAACCGCTATGTGCATGAACACCATGAGCGTGAAAAAGCGGCTGCTCAGGGTGCCCGTGGAAATGAAATTTCGTGCAATCGGCTCGCCGAAGATCGGGAGACGATCGAGCAGTTCAGATGTCGTGATCGCTACGTATTGCGCGAGCCTGTCCCACACCAGCCAATAGCCGGTAATTCCCGAACCATAGAGCAGCCAGATGATCGGTAACCCTGTAAACCAGGAATACCAGCGCACTCCGCGATATTGGTCGTAGGCAAATTGACGCAAAAGATGAACGGTGACCATCACGACCAGAAGATCGGAAGCATAGCGGTGCAGGCTGCGCATCACCCCGGCGTGAAACCAATGATTGCGGCTGATGTATTCAACCGATTCATAGGCGCGTTCGATTCCGGTATCGAAAAAGATGAACAGATAGATGCCGCTGACCGCAACAACCCAGAAGAAAAAAAAGCCAAGCGCTCCAAGTTGGGAAAGCGGATTGAGCGCTGGCCCGAACAGGCGTTCAAAGGGCCGTTCAATGAGCTCAAATCCATACCGCAACACTCTTCGAGCTGCACTGATCAATTCAATCCCTCCGACCGAATCCAGCTTTTTGATCAAGCATGCCCGGTGCGAGACCACTCGCGGTAAAGAATCCCCCCAAATATCAAAAGCGACAAGGCGGCAATGACGCTTCCGAAAGCCAGTCCATAGTCGATACGATAACGACCGGCACCAGGGTCATAGATCGTGCAAATGAATTTGATCCGATCGACAATACCGGCGAACGAGTATGAACTCGATACGCCGTAGACAATGTCCTTCAATGGCTCGATGAACATCGGCAAGGGAAAATCATCGCCGTAGACGGAGCGGTAAATTTTTCCGTCACGATCGACGATCGTCGTTTGAGTAACATGGTCGAAACCGCCGGCGATGGCGATGTAGCTGAAGCCGAGATCGCGCAGCAGCGCCTCGATTGTTGCCTGGTCCGCGCTCGCCAGCCGCCAATTTCTGAATTTTACACCCTGCGCAGAGGCGAATTGCGCCAAGCGGCCCGGCGTGTCGTTGCGCGCATCGAACCCGACGGTCAGAACGTTGAAGCTCTGCGGGCCGAGGGCACGTGCGGCCTCGTCGACGGCATTGATCAGATGCTGCGTAGTCGGCGGACAAACGGAACTGCAGGCCGTATAGACAAGACTGATGATCAGCGGTTTTCCTCGATAGTCGCGCAACGAGATGGACGCCCCGGTTGAATCGATCAACCGGTAATTGCCGAGACTGCGTCCGACCGCCTGTTCGCTTTGTTCGATCGCCTTGCGCGGATCCAACCGAGCTACCTGCCCTTCAGGACCGGCGGCGAATACAGACGTCACAATCAGTCCGAAGATGCCCGATACCGCGGCCGCCACCAGCGCGCCACATCTCATGGCCATGATCCAAAGGCGCCGTCGAGCAGGATTCCGGCAATGAGCAACGCAAGCTGCAGCAACGACGCGAGAAAATTTTTCATCGCGTTGCGTCCGGTTGGTTGGCGGTGCAGCCGCCAGCTCTTGAGGATGAATATGGCTCCGCCACATCCCGCCCCGAGCCCGTAGAAGAGACCTTTCCCGAACCAAAGCGGCACGAGCGAAACAGCGACAAGCGCAACAGCGTGACTCAGGATAGCGAGCGTCCAGGCGTAAGTCGGAGCGACCAGCGGCAGCATCGGCACACCTGCCCGCGTGTAATCATCGCCTTTGGCGGCGGCCAAGCTCCAAAAGTGCGGTGGCGTCCACAGGAAAAGTACGATTGCCAACAGGGTCGGCACGACCTGCGGTGAAGGATCCACCGCAGCCGCTCCGGCAAGTACCGCAAAGCTGCCTGCAAGTCCGCCGACAACGATGTTCCAAACGCTGCGTCGCTTCAGCCAGACTGTGTAGACGATGCCGTAAGTAAACGCTCCAAGGAACACAAAGGCGGCGGCCATCGTTCCGCCCGTTGCAGCGGCAAGCGCTAACGAAGCGACCAGCAAGACCAGAAAGCCGGCTGGCCAAAGTGGGCTCGCCTGAAATAGCCCGCTCGCGAATGGACGCGAGCGGGTGCGCTTCATCAGGCGGTCAAGATCACGCTCGTAATAGTGATTGAACGCACCTGCCGCACCTGACGCGCCGAGAACCGCCAGCGCGAGGCCAACCGATTGCCACAATGACGGTGATGGCCCGCTTGCTGCCGCGATTCCAGCCAGCGCGCTCGCCGCAATCGCAAATCCGATCCTGAGTTTCAGGAGCGAGATGGCCATGCGCATCGCGGCAAGCATTATTGTGACCCCAGCTTTCTCACGAGTTGTTCATCAGCGGAACAGCCAAAGCTCGGAGAGATATTTCCAGTTGATGAAGTAGTAGAGAACGAAACAGACGAAAAATATCGCGACCAGGATGGCGGTGCCGGGCAATTTTGCCGTTGTATAGCTTCCATAGTGCGACACCGCGGCGCCTCCGCCGGTATGCAAGGGGAACGTGAGCTTGTGGCCACCGGTGATCCTTTTGCCGAACAGCACCGTGCAAACCACTACAATCACGAAGATCGCGCCTCCGAGCGCGGCGATGATCGCGAAAACTCCGTTAAGCCCCATCATCAGATACGCACCGGCTGAGTGCGCGAACGACAGCTCCGCGTCACTGAAGGAAATATCCCAATGCCGCCGCGATACTCCCAGCGTACCGGCACCCATCATGAACAGCGAAATTCCTGCGACGCCGATGCCGAAAAGGTAGGGCTGAATCTTTGCGAGTTTCGGCCATACGATTTCGCGCTGGAATATCAACGGCAACACCAGATAGGTCGCTGCCATGAACGCCAGCGTCGTACCGGCCACCACAGTGCCGTGGAAGTGCCCGGGCACATAAAGCGTGTTGTGCATGAGCACGTTGAGTTGCTCGGTGCCAAGCACCACGCCGGAGATGCCGCCAATGAAGCCGAACATCACCAGCGACAAGAACATGCCGGCGAAAGCGGGATTACCCCATGGCGCCTTGCGCAGCCACTCGAACGCACCTTTGGTGTAGCCGTTTCGGCGTTGGGCGGCTTCGATCGCGCCTGGGACTGTAAGCCCATGGACCATCGAACCGAGCACCGCCAGATACATCATGTAGCTGGTGTTGACGATCTTCCAGCTTGCGTCCAGGCCCGGCTCGGCAAGCAGATGGTGTGCGGAAGCGAGCTGCAGGAACAGGATGTACATAAGGAACGCGGTGCGGCTCACCTTTTCGCTCAGCGGCTGAGCGCCAACCAGCAACGCGGCGATCAAGTACCATAGCGACACATGCGCGGAGACGTTGATCTGCTGCGAGGAATGCCCCATCGCCCACCACACCACTTTATAAAGTAGTGGATCGATGTACGAAATGAGACCCAGTGACCACAGCCAGGTCGGAATCAGGATTACGGCACCCGACGCGATCGTAAATACCGCAATGATGGCCGCAGTGAGCGCGCCGAAGGTAACGAGCGGAATCGAGCCCTCGTAGGTCCCCTCTTCCTTTGCAACTACCAGGGTGGCGAAAAAGATGGCACAGCCAACGAGTGCACCAACCGCAAAAAGAATCAGCCCGAGATAGAAGTTCGGGCTCGCCTGCATCGGCGGATAAGAGGTGAACATCACGCTCGAGTCGCCCTGCAGCACGGCGTAGTTGGTAAGTACCGCGCCGACTACCATAAGGACGAAGCCGAGCCAGGCAAATTTTGGCGCCGGAAGCCGGCTATTGAGCAGGACCGCCGAGGCGAAATAGAGCACGGCTATTTCAAAGAAAATGATCCAGAACAGCAGCACGTTGGCGCCATGTCCCGTGAGCACCAGATAGAACCATTCGGCGGGCAGAAGATGGACAGCCGGCCAGCGCGTAAGCGCGACCATGAGACCCATCACGCCACCGACCAGCAGGAAGACGACAGCTGCGACGGCATTCGCCTTGATCAGCGACTGCGCTGCCACGTCGACCCGTAAACCGGTGTATTGGCACGTACGAAATTCGGCAGACTTTCCGCCTACAGCCCCAATAGTTTCGGCGGTCATGATTTATCTCCCTGCCGTGAGGCGCTGATCAGCCTCAGTTCGTTTCGGCTCTGTCACATAAATTTTGCCGGTCATCGTGTGGTGGCCAATCCCGCAATATTCGTTACACAAGATTCCGTATTCGCCGGATGAGGTCGGCGTCAGGGTTATGACGTGCTCATAGCCGGGATAGGCCGAAATGTTGATATTTACCGGCTGCAACGAGAACCCGTGCATCCAGTCGATGGTCGAGATGTGAATGCGATAGCTGGTGCCTTTCTCCAATTCGAGGATCGGCCACCACTGCCAAAGCCGACCGAGCAAATAGACATCGGTACCAGCCGGCGGCTTGACTACGGGCACACCCTTTTCATCACGCACCTTAAATTTCTTGGCGAACTCCTCGACCTTCGCTTCATAGTTCGAAGGCGCGATGCGATAGGCTTCCTTGTTCAGATTTTGCTGGCCAATGAAATGCCACGCAATCATGAAGCTAAACATGAACAGGCCCCAGAGAAACGCGATGACGATCCAGATCAATTCGATTTTTTCGATCGGTTCGTTCCACCAGATTCGTTCTTTGGGCGGCGTGATGGCCATATTGGTCCCCGTTGTGCCGTTTAACTTCTCAGGATCGTCGTCAAATCATTTTGCAAGCGGGATGGAAGCGATCTCCATTACACCCCAGAGGATGTAGAGGACTGTCGGAATCGTGACGCCGAGAAAAAGCAGCAAAAACGGATTGTCGAGGATCCGCTGCATTACCGGAATTCGCTCGAATTTCTCAGCTGTTTTGGTCGGCTGCTGTGTCGGCATAAAGTGCCCCCGATTGGGAAATTCAAAAAAATATAGTCCGCCCTCGCCGCGATGCCCTTGACCGAAGTCAACGCATCCTGACGACCGCTAAGTAAACTGATCCCGCTGCGAAATAGGTCTTATGCGATGCTTAGAAGATTGCCGGTAAGCTGCGCAGTGATGATAGCTGCCGCTTGCCTAGCGCTTTTCGTGGTCTTGACGCTCGTGAATTGGACCACACCGGGAGAGGCAAGAAAGATAACGCTCGTCTATGTGGGTGCTGAGAATTGCGGGCCTTGCGATAGATGGCAGCGCGACCAGGCAACTGCATTTCGCAACTCTGCAGAATTTCAGCGGTTAGCCTATCGCGAGGTAAGATCGCCCAACCTTTTCGATGTATTAAAAGACAACTACTGGCCAGAAGACCTGCGTCCGTATCGCCAGGCGATCAGTCGTAATGCCGGTATTCCTCTTTGGCTTGTTATCGCCGATGATGAACTCGTCATGCAGCGTTCAGGGCTTACGCAATGGCAAGAATCGGTATTGCCGAAGATAAGAACACTTACTAGGGCCGTGAGATGAACCAAGAAATTTTGCTGCGATGCTCAAGCGACGCGAGACGTTAAATGAATGCAGATATCCTTGCTGCATTGAAACAAGTCATCGATCCCGAACTCGGAACAAATATTGTCGATCTGGGGCTTGTCTATCACGCCTCGTTCAGTGAGCACGGGATCGATATAACATTGACGATGACGACACCAGCGTGTCCGCTTGGTGAGATGATGTCGGAAGAAATAAAGGCCGTTTTGCGCGATCGCTTCCCGGACACGCCGAATATCTGCGTTGAGCTGGTCTGGGATCCTCCATGGTCTCCCGATATGATGAGCGAGGCAGCGCGAAGGCAGCTTGGAATGCTCTAACCGCGACCCTATTGATACTTAGAGCCACAATGACCGGCGCACCCGCCTCGGCCACCCCCCAGAAATGGCGATGGCTGCGCATTATTCCACTTGCAGCAGCTGTCGGTTCTCTCGTTACCGGATTGTGGGTCGGTCTTGCGCGGTTGGGCGTAGTGGTACCAAGCGGCGCACACACGCTCGCGGAATTCCACGGCGCCCTGATGATCAGCGGATTTCTCGGGACCCTGATCAGCCTCGAACGCTCTGTGGCGATCGGACGATGGTGGGCATATACGGCGCCGGCTCTTTCCGCTACCGGCGCGGCTGCCCTCATTGTCGAAAGACCAGCCCTCGCCAGCTACTCTTTCTTGTTTGCCGGGGTCGTTCTGACGTTTACTTCAAGCGTCGTCGTCGCACGACAACCGGCGCTGTTCACTTTCATATTGGCGATTGCAGCCGCGTGCTGGGCGGGTGGAACACTTTTGTGGATCGATGGGGGAAATGCTGCCGATGTCACCGGATGGTGGATCGCATTCCTTATTCTTACCATCGCCGCCGAACGGCTTGAACTGAGCCGCGTGCTGTCGCCGCCGCGCTCGAGTCAGCTGATTTTCGCCTTTGCGGCCGCCCTGATCATCGCCGGAATGGTGCATGGAGAACTTAGCGCCCAGGCCGCGCCATTCAGCGGTGGCGGTCTGCTTCTGGCGACTGTCTGGCTCGTCAGGCATGATGTTGCGCTCCGAACAATCCGGCTGTCTGCGCAACCACGATTTTCAGCAGCTTGTCTCCTTGCTGGATATTTTTGGCTCGGCATCGCGGGTCTCCTGATAATTGTTGTTCCACCCAACTCAACTGCGTTTTCCTATGATGCCGCCGTTCATGCCGTCACGATCGGCTTTGTTTTGTCGATGATATTTGGGCATGCCCCTATCATTCTCCCCGCAGTGATCGGATTGCGTGTTCAATACAGTACTGCCGCGTACGTTCCCCTTGTACTGCTGCACCTTTCAGTATTGTTGCGAATTACGGCTGATCTTTTCGATTGGATAGAAGTCCGCACTGTCAGTGGGCCTGCAACAATCATCGCGCTTGCATGCTACGCAGCAGTTCTTGTGATCGCCCCCCGACGACCTAATTCTAAATCAGACCATCGCCCTGCTTGACATCAATCAAGTCGCGAATCGAGCCCTTGGCTTAAACAGAAAAGGATTTTTACGCTTCTCTTGGAGAAGAGCCGTGCTTCAATCCGATCGAGACATTGTCCGCGCGCTGCCGCTATTCCGTGATATGGAGGAAAATAATTTCAATTATTTAATGGCAACCGCTGAGCTACAGCGCGTTCCGCATCATGTAACACTGATCCTCGAAGGTACATTGCCGGATTTTTTGCATGTTGTAATTAACGGCTCGGTGGAAATCTTCTGCACGCACGACGGACATGAAACGATAATAGACATAATGCAACCGTCGGCCGCGTTTATTTTGGCTTCAGTAATCCGCAATGACATTTATCTGAGTTCAGCCCGCACGCTTACGCCATCGCAAATTCTCTCAATACCGACGAGACAAATTCGAGACGTCTTCGATCGCGATCCAACATTCGCACGGGAAATCGCGCTGGAATTGGCCGAACACCATCGCAGTGCTGTACGGGCCCTCATGGACAAAAAGCTGCGTACGGGCACAAAGCGGCTGGCGAACTGGATTCTGCGAACCAATGCAATGCAGGGCAATCAACGGACTATTGAATTGACTCTCGAGAAACGTACGCTCGCGTCAAGCTTGGGAATGACGCCAGAAAATTTATCACGAAGCCTCGCACGGCTGTCCAAGTACGGAGTCAGAAGTTCCGGACGTGAAATCGTTATTGAAGATTCATTCGCGCTGGAGCGCTTTGCAAAGCCTAATACGCTTATCGACGGATAATTACCCGTTCGTTTTCTTGTCAGACGCTTAGATGGCGGACCATGACGTCGCGCTCGGCCGCGAGCGTTGTGGGTGTCCCACTATAAACAATGCGTCCCTTGGCAATGACGGCGCAGCGGTCGGCAATCGTCGCAAGGGTATCAATGTCCTTGTCGACTACCAGAACGGCAACTCCGCTGGCCCGAAGCCGGCGAATGGTGGCCCAGATATCCTGACGAACCAGTGGCGCCAATCCCTCGGTGGCTTCGTCGAGAATGAGCAGATCCGGGTTGGTCATCAACGCGCGCCCGATAGCCAGCATCTGCCGCTCGCCGCCGGAGAGGTTGCCACCCATGTTACGCAGTCGCTCACTAAGCCGTGGAAGCAATTCAAGCACATCCTCAAGCGTCCATCTGGCTTTTCCATCGCGACCTGGACGCGCCGCCATGACCAAGTTCTCATAAGCGGTCAACTTGGGAAAAATACCGCCACCCTCGGGCACCATGGCAATACCCGCTAACGCAATTTGATGGGCTGGCGCGCCGGTCAGATCTATCCCCCGAACAAACACTGTGCCTTGTCGCGGCCGTATCAACCCGACAAGCGCGCGCAATGTTGTCGTCTTACCCATTCCATTGCGCCCCATGAGGCTTACGATCTCACCCTGGTTGACGGTCAAGTCAATTCCATGGAGGACATGACTCGTATCATAGTAGGCGTGGACGCCTTTTGCCTCGATTGTCGGAGCGTTTGTCATTCGGCCGCATCCCGATGCCCAAGATAAGCACTTTGCACAGCTCGGTCGGCCCGCACTTGCTCCACCGGCCCGGTTGCAATGATCTCGCCATTCACCATGACCGTAAGACTATCGGCGATGGCAAACACCGCATCCATATCGTGTTCAATCAGAATCAATGTGTGCTGGCGCGCGACTGACTTCAGCAAATCAAGGATCTCGCGACTTTCATGCGCACCCATACCCGCAAGCGGTTCATCAAGCAGAAACAGATCGGGCTCTGTGGCGAGCACCATGGCGATTTCGAGCTTACGACGGTCTCCGTGGCTCAACGTGGAGGCAAGATCCCAGGAGCGCTGGGAAAGGCCGCAGCGATTAAGCGCGCGCTGGGCGCGATCGGACACCTCGACGAGCTGGGACGCCGGACGAAAGAAGCGCATCGACGACGGCAAGCGTGATTGCGCAGCAATCCGACAATTTTGAAAGCAACTTAGCGAGGGATAGAGGTTTGTGATCTGAAAGCTGCGCCCAATCCCCATACGCGAAATTGAATCCGGTGGCGCGCCCGTTATGTCAGCTCCGCCGTAACGGATAAGGCCTTCGGTCGGCGGCAATTCACCTGATAATAAATTGATTAATGTCGATTTCCCGGCACCATTGGGCCCGATAACGGCATGTACCTTGCCAGCTTCAAGTTGCAACGAGACCGAATTCACAGCGGCCAGACCCGCAAATCGTTTGGTGAGATTTTGAATTTCCAGAATCGGACCATGCCGGGCAGCCGCCTCGACAACGCGCGGTTTATCGATGGAAGCCGTCGCCCGCACTCTGATCGCTGACGTTTTTCCGGCCATACGCAAGAGCAGACCCGCGATACCGTTCGGCAGCAGCAGAACAACGGCAACGACGAATGCGCCCATGAGCAAGAGCCAGTGCTCAGTGAGGTTAGACAACAGGTCTTCGAGAAGCACAAAGACGAAGGCGCCGAGGGCCGGTCCGAACAGCGTGCCCGTGCCGCCCAGAATCACAACCATTAATACACGGCCGGATTCGCGCCATCCCAAATGCGCGGGATTGACGAAACCAAATTGCACGGCCCCGAGATAGCCTGCGAGCCCTGCCAGCATTCCGGCGACGCAAAAACTGACCAACTTATACCGGCCCAGCGAAAATCCCAGAGAGCGCGTGCGCCCTTCATTGACTCTCATCGCCGCAATGACTTGCCCGAAAGGCGATCGCAGCAGCACCCACAAAAACACCGCGCTCGCTAGCATTGCCACAAGTGCAAAATAATACAGGGCCGTGCGGTTCTGCAGCGTAAAGAGGGTGACGCCGCTCACCGCAAGATCAGGCTTGGTTTTGACGTAAAGTCCATCCGATCCACCAAAGCCGCGCGCATCATTGAAAAAATAATAGATCATCTGCGCGAATGCCAACGTCACCATGATGAAATAAACACCGGATGTGCGGATCGATAGCCATCCAATCGCTAACGCAGCGAGGCCGCATGCAACAATCGTGATCGGCAATGTCGCCCATAGCGAGACAAGGCCTGTATCTCTTGTCAGAATTGCCAAAGTGTAGCCGCCGAGGCCGTAGAAGGCTGCATGCCCGAAGCTTACAAGTCCGGTAAAGCCAACCAACAGATCGAGACTCATCGCGAAGGTCGCGAGAATCATCATCTGTGTAATGAGCTGGATGTAGAACCTGTCGCCAACGAAGGGAAATGCCGCCAGCAAAACCGCAGCGACAACTAACAAAATCAGGATCGGTCGCGGCAGGTCAGCCATGTTATTTCTCGCCAAACAGGCCTTGCGGTCGCCACAGCAGCACCGCAGCCATCAACGCATACACGACTACGCTGGAAAACTCCGGAACCATGACTTTACCGAACGTGTCAGCAAGCCCAATCATGATGGAGCCAACGAATGCGCCCTTGATTGATCCGATGCCCCCAATCACGACAACAACAAATGAAACGATCAAAATATTTTCGCCCATTCCGGGATAGACGGAGTTGATCGGCGCCGCCAACATTCCGGCAAAGGCTGTCAATGCAGCTCCGGCGCTGAAAACAACCCCGAACAGTCGACCGACATCAATGCCAAGCAGCTGTACCATTTCCCGGCTGCTCGAACCGGCACGGATCATCATCCCGAGCCGCGTAGAGTGGATCGTCACATACATGCCCACTGCGATGAGCATGCAGATGAGGGATATAAACAGACGATAGACGGGATACGATTGCAGATCGGTCAGAGGGATAACCCCGGCAAGCTGGGCCGGAAGAGTGACGCCATGCACGTCGTTGCCCCAAATGATTCGCTGCATCTCGTTGAAGATCAGAATCAGCCCATAGGTCAGCAACACCTGGTAGAGATGATCCCGCTGGTACAGAAAAGCGATTGCGAGGCGCTCAACAAGCCAGCCGAGCAATAGAGAGGCCGGCAGCGCCAACGCGATCGCAAGCGCCAGGCTGCCGGTTTTTTCCGACAGCCAATATGCGAGATAGGCGCCGATCATATAAAAGGACCCGTGCGCCAGGTTGATGACGCCAAGTATCCCGAAAATTAACGTCAGCCCCGCCGCAATCAGAAACAAAAGAAGGCCATACTGCAAGCCGTTCAACACCTGAATTGCGATGGCGCCGGGGTCCATAAATAGCTGCAGTCGGCATTAGGCGGTTGCACATCCGGTGCCGGGATCACTGACAGCCTTTTGGGCTACCCCGACCACAGCATTGTCGCCGTTCTTGACCTCGCGCAAGTAGATATCCTGCACCGGGTTGTGCGATTTGGAGAAGTGCCATGGGCCACGCGGACTATCGAACTTCACCTCTTCCATCGCTGCGACCAAAGCTTTGGTCGCCCGAGTATCGCCCTTCACGGAATCCATAGCTCGGATCAGAAGTGTGGCCGTGTCGTAACCCTGCACCGCATAGACGTCGGCATCACGGTTGACTGATTTCTTGAACGCTTCGCGGAAGCGGACATTCGCGGGCAATGACAGACTGTCGGCATAGTGCAGCGTCGTGAAAACGCCCTCCGCGGCCTGCCCCTGCGCACGCAGGGTGCCGTCGGTCAGAAATCCCGCGCCGTAAAGCGGAATTCGAGCCTTCAACCCGGCCTCGGCGTAGTCCTTGACGAATTTGACCGCACCCGCACCGGCAAAGAAAGCAAAGACGGCATCGGGCTGCAGAGAGGCAATTTCAGTCAAATTGGCTTGGAATTCCACATTCGGAAACGGCACGAGAATTTCCTTCGTGACCGAGCCGCCGCCTTTCTCAAACCCTTCGCGGAAGGCGCCGATCATCTCTTTACCAGCCGCGTAATTCCATGTGACCGACGCCACACGCTTGAGTCCACGGCGTGCCATCTCGATGCCCATGGGATAGCAAACCTGCCAATTGCTGAACGAGGTGCGGAAAATATTCGAGCCGCACATTTCGCGCGTCACTGCATTGGCGCCTGCGTTTGATACGATCGTAATCGTCCCCTCTTCACGCGCGATCTTGGCCATTGCCATTGCAACGCCCGAATGCACCGGACCGGAAAGAAAGTCGACTTTCGCGCCGACGATAAGCTTGTTTGTGTTGGCTGCCGCTTTTGCAGGATCCGCTTCGCTATCAACCTGGATGATTTCGAATTCGCGACCGCCGAGCTTGTTACCGGCTTCTGCAAAGCCGAGCTTCATTGCGTCGGTGATATTATGACCAAGCGCGGCATATGTCCCTGTATAGGGAAGCAAAAGACCAACTTTTACCTTGGCCTGCTGCCCGATGCTTGGACGCATTGGAATGAACGATGTCGCCGCGGCCAAGCCGACTGCGGTCGTCTGTTTGAGAACATCGCGGCGGGACATTTTCCGTGGCGTATTGGTCATCAATGGCTCCGATTGCTGGGGTTGCTCGCTAGCTTCGTACCGACGGTTGGTTCGGTCTTTCCTTAGGATTGGCACGCAATAGAAATCGCTGGATTTTTCCAGTCGCAGTCTTCGGAAGTTCAGTGACGAAGTTGATCCAGCGTGGATATTTATAAGGAGCGAGGCCGTTCTTGCAGAACTCCATCAGATCTGAAGAGAGTGCGGCGTTTCCCGTCCGCCCTTCCTTGAGTACGACGAAGGCCTCAGGCTTGATAAGATCTTCCTGATCCGCGCGACCGACGACCGCTGCTTCGACCACGTCGGGATGCTCAACAAGCTTCGATTCAATCTCGAACGGCGAGCACCAAATGCCGCCAACCTTCAGCATGTCATCGCTGCGACCGCAGTAATAGAAATACCCTTGCGCGTCACGGCGATAGGTGTCACCCGTGTTGAGCCAGCCGTCGATCATTGTCACCGCGGTGCGTTCGACGTTGTTCCAATAGCAGCGCGCCGTGGAGTCCCCGGAAATATAAAGTTGACCGCTTTCGCCATCGGCAACGGCAGCGCCGTGCTCATCGAAAATGCGCGCCGAATAGCCTGAGACGACGCGGCCGCTCGATCCTGGCCTGATATCTTCTGGCGTATTGGAGATGAATATGTGCAGCGCCTCGGTCGAACCGATTCCATCCAGAATCCAGAGACCGGTTTCTTCGTGCCAGCGGCGGAGGATTTCAGGGGGAAGCGCTTCGCCTGCAGACACGCATAGGCGGACCGAGGAAAGATCCGGTTTCTCATGGGCGAAATGCTGCAAATAGGCCGCATAGAGCGTCGGAACGCCAAAATAAAATGTTGGCCGAAATTTTTTAATCAGTGGGAAACTTGTCGCCGGGCCTGGCCGATGTTCATTTAAAATCGCCGTGGCCCCAACCCAGAGCGGGAACGTGAGATTGTTACCGAGCCCATACGCAAAGAATAGTTTAGCCTCAGAATAGCAGACGTCAGCTTCGGTAATTCCCAAGGTTTCCACACCGAAGCGCTGACTGGTAACCACCATGTCGCGATGGCGGTGGATTGCCGCTTTTGGCTGCCCGGTCGAGCCCGAAGAATAGAGCCAGAAACAGTCGTCTTCGGCTTTCGCCGGCACAGTTTCGAATTGAGATTTGCTGTCGGCAAGCAGTGCCGTGAGAGATTTCCCTTCGCCTCCGGTGCATAGGACGCATCGCGGGGCCTGTGCGGCAGATGCAACTGCGGGAAGCACTTCGCTGGAGAATTCGGGAGAATAGGCCAGCGCAGCAGCGCCTGAATCGTCAATCATGAAAGCGTAGCTACTTGACCGCAAGAGAGTATTGAGTGGAACCGGTACGATCCCCGCTTTGATTGCTCCCCAAAAAAGATAAAAGAACGCAGGGCAGTCTTTCACGACCATAAGCATGCGGTCTCCGCGCCGCAGCCCGAGGCGCGTCAACGCATTGGCGCAGCGACTAACATTGGCAGCGAGCTCTTCGTATGTAACAGCGCCATCATTGGCGCGAATTGCTATCCTGCTGCCACGCCCTTCAGCGATATGCCGATCGATGAACGGAACAGCCACGTTGAAACTTGGCGCAAAACGCAAGCGTGACGGCCGCTCGGAAACGTCGATGTCGACCGTGTTGCTTCGCATCGGCTTAACCTGTTTATGAATAGAAATACTTGAATGTATTTCACCCTTTGAACTACGAGATCCATAGCGAGCGCAAACCCGCCTCTCCTTGACTTTGGTCAACTGGATTGTGCGAATTCAGCGCGCGAAGAATTGGCGCAGTGCTCTCAATGTCGCGGCGACAAGAGGATCTTAGAAAAATGCCTGGATGCCGGTCTGCGCGCGGCCAAGGATCAGCGCGTGGATGTCGTGCGTTCCCTCATAGGTGTTCACGGTCTCGAGGTTCGCGAGCACGCGCATGACGTGATACTCCTCGG
>Ga0111538_10000249_pt1 | contig 67534 bp, 53 predicted proteins | sample SoiMethybrSBSTD1_FD_79669 | JGI IMG/M metagenome (GOLD analysis project Ga0111538, IMG submission 79669) | Bulk soil microbial communities from a Populus tree surrounding site in Tennessee, USA - Soil MetaG P. TD hybrid SBSTD1 (version 2)... | ecosystem: Environmental > Terrestrial > Soil >...
ACGAAGGCGACCTCGAAGCCGCCACAGGCGAGCTCGGCGGCCGCACCGGCCGCCGCCGCGGCCGGAAGCGCCAAGCCGTTCCGCGTTCACGTTGCGTCGTTCAAGTCCGAGGCCAAGGTCGAGGAGATCGTGAACGGCCTCCTGGCCAAGGGGGCGGACGCCTACTATGAAAAGGCGGCCGATGTTCCCGGCTACTACCGAGTCTTCGTCGGACATTTCGCCACCGAGAAGGAGGCTGCCGCCCAAGCCCAGAAGCTCCTCGAGCGGGGCTGGGTCGATCGCGCCCAGGCCTTTCCTTTGACCGCGAGGTAACCCGTGTTCCTCCAGCGCCTCGACATCCAGGGCTTCAAATCCTTCCCCCAGCGCGTACGCGTAGACTTCGGGCCCGGCATCACCGCGGTCGTAGGGCCGAACGGGAGCGGCAAGACGAACATCGTCGAGGCGATCCGCTGGGTGCTGGGCGAGCAGAACATGCGCCACCTCCGCGGCGACACGCTCGAGGACGTGATCTTCACCGGATCCGCGCATCGGAAGCCGCTCGGCATGGCCGAGGTCTCGCTCACGATGGTCAACAACCGCGGCGTGCTGCCTTCGGAATACACCGAGGTTGCGATCGCGCGGCGCACGTTCCGGAGCGGGCAGAGCGAGTACATGATCAACCGGAACGCCTGCCGGCTTCGCGACGTGCGCGATCTCTTCCTCGACACGGGCATGGGATCGCACGCGTACTCCCTCATCGAGCGCGGCATGGTCGACAACGTCCTCTCGGACGAGAGCGGCCACCGCCGGTTCCTCTTCGAGGAAGCGGCCGGCATCATGCGCTACAAGACTCGGAAGAAGGAGGCGCTGCAGAAGCTCGACCTGACACACGCCGACCTCACGCGCGTGAACGACATCACGGTGGAGATCGAGCGCGAGGTGCGCTCGCTCGCGCGGCAGGTGGGGAAGGCGCGGCGCTACGGGAAGCTCCGGGACGAGATCCGCGGCGTCGACCTAGGCCTCGCGCGCGAGGCGTTCGATCGCCTCTCCCGCGAGGCGGGGACGCTCCATCGAGAGAGGCACGACGCCGAGAACCGGCGCTCCTCCCTCGGCGGCACGCTGGCCCACCACGAGGCCGAGCTCGAGGAGCTGAAGCTCGAGCTCCTGAAGCGGGAGGGGGAGGTCCGGCTCGCGCACGAGGCCCTGAGCGAGCACGAGGCGCGCGGCGCGGCGCTCCTGAACGAGGTCGCCGTGCTTCGCGAGCGGCGTGCGGGACTCGTGGAAAAGCTCGAGCACGCGAGGTCCGAGGCGGACCGCCTCGAGAAGAGCGTCGAGGAAGTGCGCGGCCATGCCGCGCGCCTCGATCTGGACCGCGCGCGGCTCGCCGAGGAGCAGACCTCCCGCGAGGCCGAAGAGCGGCGGCTGGATGAGGAGCTCCAGGCCCTGGGGCCCAAGCTCGACGCGCGGCGCGCCGCTCTCTCCGAGCGGAAACAGCTCTCGCTCGACCTCTTCGAGGCGCGCGTCATGCAGGAGAGCTCCGCCCGCAACTGGCGCGAGAAGCTCGAGGACCTGGGAAAGCGCCGCGGGGAGATCGAGGCGCAGCGGGACGCCCTCGCGAAGGACGAGGAGCTCCTCCGCGCGGGGATCCGCGACATCGAACGCGCGCTCGAGGAGACCCACGGCGATGTCCTCCGCGGACGCGGGCGCGTCGAGCAGGCGGTCGAGGCCATCGTCCGCGCCGAGGCCAGGATCCGCGAGCACGACGATGTCGAGATCAAGGCGCGCGAGGCCCACGCGGGGCTCGAGGCGCGCCACGCCACGCTCCGGGAGCTCAAGGAGCGCTACGAAGGCTACGACGCGAGCGTGCGGTGGCTCGTGGCGGGGCCGAGCCGCCCGGCCCGGATTCTCGGGACCGTCGGCGACGTGCTCCACGCATCCGGGGATTGGCTCACCGCGCTCGAAGCCGCGCTGGGCGAAGCGGTCCAGTTCGTGGTGGCCGAGCGGACGGAGGCCGCGGTTCACGCGCTCCGCGCGCTCGAGCAGAGCGGCGAAGGACGCGCCACGTTCATCTCGCTCGACCGCCTCTCCCGCGTGCACGCGGTACAGATCTCGGACGAGGTCCTCACGGCCCCTGGCGTGCTCGGGCCGCTCATCGATCACGTTCGCTTCGAGCCGGGCTACGTCGCGCTCGCCTCGTTCCTCCTCTCGAGCGTGGTGGTCGTGGACACGATCGACGCCGGCCTCGCCCTGAACGAGCGGTTCCAGGGAGAGCGGCTCCAGTTCGTCACCCGCCGCGGCGAGCGGGTCGTGGGCCCCGGGATCTTCCAGGGCGGCGGCGGTCCCACGCGAGCGGGCTCGGTGCTCAGGCGCGAGGAGGAGCTGACGGAGCTCGCGTCCGAGATCGGACGCTCCGCCGCGAGTCTGGCCGCGATCTTGAAGACCACCGAGGAGAATCGCGCGGAGCGCGCGTCGGCCGTGTCGGAGCAGGAGGAGGCGGCGCGCCTTCTCCAAGTGGCCGAGCAGGCGCATCGCGCGCAAGAGTCCCGTCTCGCGGAGCAGAAGATCCGCGGCGACGCGATGGTGCAGGCGTCGTCATCCCTGGCATCCTCCCTCGGAGCGGTGGTCGCCGAGCTCGAGCGCGCCCTCGGCGAGTCGGAGTCGGCGCAGGTCGCGCTCAAGTCCGCGGACGAGGAGCGGGGCCGCGTCGACGCGATGCTCGCGCAGGAGGAGACGGAGGTGCGCGAGCTGGAGAAGGACCGTGAGCACCGCGTGGCGCTGCACGCCGAAGCCCGCGTCGAAGCGACCCGGGCCCGTTCGTCGCTCGAAGCGGCCGTCCGCGAGCGCGAGCGGCTCACGCGGAGCGCGGACGAGGCGGAGCGGGAGATCGGGAGCCGGAGGGAAGAGGCGGTCCAGACCGAGGCGCGCATCCAGGAGACCGAGACCCTCTGCGGTGAGCGGGAGACCGAGCTCGCGCAGGAGATCGAGAAGAAGGCGGAGCGCGAGGTCCTCCTCTTGCGAGCGCGCGAGCGGTTCGGTGAGGTGAAGGGCCAGGCGGACGACGTCGAGTCGACGACCCGCGAGGTGCGCCGCGAGCACGCGACCCTGACCGATCGGCTCCACAAGGCGGAGCTCGAGCAGGCGGAGGCGGACGGAGAGCTCCGCCGGCTGCTCGAGCGCGTGCGGAACGAATACGAGATCGATCTCGCGTCGTGGGCGCCGGAGGCGGAGGCCGCGGCCCTGCCGGGGGACATGACCGACGCGGGTGATCCGGCGCTCGCCGAGATCGAGGAAGGCGACGTCGAGCTCGAGCCCGATTCGCCGCGCGTGCCCGACGAGGCGATCGTGGATCGTGACGATGCGGGATCCGGGTCGGCGCCGATCACGGCCGCCGCGACGCGCGAGGAGCGCGAGGCGCGGCTCCGCTACCTCCAGGACAAGCTCCGTTCGATTGGCCCGGTGAACCTCCTCGCGGTGCAGGACTACGAGGAGCGCCGCCAGCGCCTCGGCTTCCTGAATGGACAGAGGAAGGACCTCGAGGACGCGCGGCAGCAGCTGCTCGAGGCGATCGAAAAGATCAACGCCACCGCTTCCGAGCTCTTCCTCAAGACCTTCGAGCAGGTGAACAAGAACTTCGTCCAGGTCTTCACCACGCTCTTCCAGGGCGGCGAGGCCGCGCTCGTCCTCACGGGCGAGGATCCGCTCGAGGCCGAGATCGAAATCCTCGCGCGGCCGCGTGGCAAGAAGCCCCAGTCCCTCTCGCTCCTCTCTGGGGGCGAGAAGGCGCTGACCGCGATCGCGCTCCTGTTCGCGATCTATCTCGAGAAGCCGAGCCCCTTCTGCATCCTCGACGAGGTGGACGCGCCGCTCGACGACGCGAACATCGACCGCTTCGTCGGGCTCCTCCGCGACTTCAGCGCCAAGACCCAGTTCATCGTCGTGACGCACAACAAGAAGACGATGGAGGTGGCCGACGCGCTCTACGGCGTGACGATGCAGGAGCCGGGCGTCTCCAAGCTCGTCTCGGTGCGCTGGAATCGCGAGCGGCAGGACGTCGACCAGGTCGACGCTCCGCCCGAAGAGCTCGCGCCCGCCGCTTCGTAGCAGGGCCTGCCGTGCAGTTCTTCAAGAAGATCACCGAGGGGCTGAAGAAGACCCGGGACGCGTTCGTGGAGCGCGTCTCCGACGTCCTGAAGCCTGGCAAGAAGCTCGAGCCCGAGGATTACGAGGCGCTCGAGGCGGCCCTGCTCCGCGCCGACGTCGGCCCCGCGACCGCGGACCGGATCCTCGAGGACGTGAAGGAACGCCTCGCGAAGGGAGCCGACGATCCGGCGGCCGCGCTCCGCGAGGCGGTTCGCGCGGTGATCGAGCCGCCCGCACCGCCCGCCGCGAGCGCCCCGCGCCCCCACGTCACCCTCGTCGTCGGTGTGAACGGCACCGGCAAGACCACCACGATCGCGAAGCTCGCGCACCGCTACAAGGAAGCGGGAGACTCGGTGCTCCTCGTCGCGTGCGACACGTTCCGCGCCGCGGCGGGGGATCAGCTCGAGGTCTGGGCCGAGCGGGCCGGGGTCGAGATGGTGCGCCAAGCCTCCGGTGCCGATCCCGCGGCGGTCGCGTTCGACGGCATGGCGCGCGCCAAGAGCCGGAACGTCCACCGCGCGATCGTCGACACGGCGGGACGGCTCCACGTGAAGGCGAACCTCATGGCGGAGCTGGACAAGATCCGCCGCGTCATCGAGCGGGGCATTCCCGGCGCGCCGCACGAGACCCTGCTCGTGCTCGATGCGACGGTCGGACAGAACGGACTTCAGCAGGCGAAGGAGTTCGGACGCATCCTTCCGATCACGGGGATCGCGCTGACGAAGCTGGACGGCACCGCGAAGGGAGGCGTCGTGCTCGCGATCGCGGACGGACTCAAGATCCCGATCCGCTGGGTGGGCGTGGGCGAGGGGATGGACGACCTCGTCCCCTTCGATCCCGAGGAATACGCGGCGGCGCTCACGGGGGGCTACTCCCCGGCGTAGGTCACCTGGTTCTTGCCGCGCTCCTTCGAGAGACGGAGATGGAGGTTCGCGCGCGTCCAGAGATCGTGTGCGAGCTTCTCGCGCTGCCCGCGATCCAACCCGCGCGAGCGGTCCCACGTGACCGGGACGTCCGCGGGGAACATCGCGCCCCCCAGGCTCAAGCTCACGCGCACCGTGGTCTCGCGCCCGTCGAGCCCCGGCACGGCGACCGCCAGGTTCTCGACCTTGTGCCTGAGACGCTCGCAGATCTCCTTGGCCTCGAGCTTGGTCGTCTCCGCGCTCAGGATGAGCGCGAACTCCTCGCCCCCCCAGCGCGCCACGGTGTCGAACGGTCGGACGCTCCCCACGAGCGTTCGCCCGAGCTCGCGGAGAATCGCGTTTCCGGCCTCGTAGCCGAGGGTGTCGTTCACGCGCTTGAAGTCGTCGATGTCCGCGATCACGAGCGACATCGGGCGCTCCTCGCGGTAGGCGCGCGCGATCTCGTGATCGAGCTGCCGCGCGAAGTAGGGGCGGTTGTAGATGCCGGTCAGCTCGTCGACCATCACCAGCATGCCCAGCTTCTTGAGCGTATGGAGGAGATCCGTCGCGTGCTCGGTGACGATCCCGAGGATGCCGAGGCGCTCCTCGGTGAAGAAGCGCGGAGCCTTGCTCCACGCCTCGAGCACGTAGAGGAAGGGCGTCCCGGGCTCACCCACGCGCGCCATTGCCACCGACCGGAATCCACCCGGGACGGGACGCGGCTCGTACGGTGCGATGGCGACGTGGACCGTGGCGTCGACCGCCTCGGCGTCGAGCATGGTCTCGATGCGCCCCGCCTCGGCCAAGTCGGCGACGTAGACCGGCAGCATGCGCTTCCCGACCCACTCCGTGGCGAGCGCCTTGTCCCACGGCTCCCCGTCGCTCAAGGGCTGCGCGTACCGCGCCTCGTCGGGTGCCACGCCGAGAGGGAAGAGGCGGACGTCGTCGCACTCGAGCACGTCGCGCGCTGAGGTGAGGATGGTGCGCAGGATGTCGCCGATGTCGGTCTGGAGATACTCGGTGTTCCGCTCGTCCCGCGTGAAGAGCTTCCGCTCCACCGCGATCAGGTGCGACAGGCTCTTGTAGAGGAGCCGGCTCCGCGCGTGCCAGTGCGGGCGCACCGCGCGGACGAGCGTCTCCTCGCGGAGCTCGAGCGGCGCCGGAAGGAGGAAGGTCTCGTTCGTCGCGGGTACGCGATAGCGCACGTACGCACGGCCGTCGCGCTGGAAGCGGTCCACGCGCTCGAGGGACCCGCTCTCGAGCAGCCGCTCGGCGATCTCCCCGGCGAGCCGGTCGCGGGCCTCACCGCCGAGATCCGTCAGACTGAGCTCGATGAGGTGGCGCCGTTCCTCGGTCGAAGCCTCGCTGAGGCAGAGGGACGCGAGTAGGGCGGTTCGAATGCGCTGCGGGTCGTTCATTCCCCTCGCCTCGGACGCGTGCGCTCGGATGTGGTGGGAAACTCGATGATTATAGCACATCCGGCCAATTTCCTGCCGCCCCGCGAGCTCCTGAAGCCGGGCGACCCCGTTCGCTAACGCGTTTTTGCGCTTGCATTTGAGGAGAGGGCGTGCTACTGTCTCGTTTGTAGCCGGAGTGCATGCCCACGGAAAGGGTGCGCGCATGGCTTCCAACGGTCGTAACTCCATGCGATCGGGTCCCATCCCCAGGGTCCCACTCCAACGCGGGCCGGCGCTCGCGGTTTTGTTTCCCCAGTCCCCCAGAAGTTGTATGTCGCCGGAGACACGGAGGTGGTCTCCATGAATCGATCCAGAGGCAAGCCCCAACCCTGGCCAGCCTGGGTGGGTGCGGCGCTCGGGATTCTCGTTTTGACGGCGGCTCCGCCACGAATCCAGGCGAGGCCGTACAACCCCGAGTACCCGCCTGTTCCGGACGGGGACCCGACGGCCGACGACCAGCCGAGCCCGACCCCGAAAGGCGGGAAATACGAAGCGCGCTCCAACCCGGACGTCTACCTGACGACGCGCCAGCCGGGCGCGACGAGGACTCGGTCCGAGCTGCGCGGACGTCTGATCTGGTTGTCCTTCGTTCGTACCTGGATCTGGATCGGGATGCGTTGACGACGAAGCGACCCTGGCGGCGGGGCGCTCCGACGAGCGTCCCCGAGGTCCCATGAGCTACGACAAGGTGCCGCGGTCAGACGTGGCTACTGTTCTACAGAAAATCGACGACCTCCTGTCGCGCGCGCGCTTCACCGCGGCGCTCGAGGTCATCGCGGGGTTCCGCGCCGGCCGGAGCGTTCCGGAAGCGCTCGATACCCCGCTTCTGCTCGCTCGGTGCCGAGCCCTCCTCGGGCTCGGGCGCTGGAAGGAAGTGGCTGACGCCGCTGAAAAGAAGCTGAGCGAGCTCTACGCGCTCCGTCCCGATGAGAAGCGATCCCTGCTCGAATTCCATATCGCCGCCGGTCGCGCGGTGTGGAGGCTGGGACGCCCCTCTCGGGCGGAGGAGCACTTCCGTGCCGCGTACCATATCAGCCGTTGGGAATTCGACGACGCGGCCGGTATGCTGCGCTCGCGGAACCTCCTCGGCCTCTGCTTCCTCGGCGCCGGCGAGATCCATCGCGCCGTCGGCGAGTTCGCTCGCGGCCAGACCCAGGCGCGCGAAGCGGGGCTCGTCCACGAAGAAGCCTCGTTCTCGCTCAATCTGAGCATCGCACTCGGAAAGAACGGCCGCCTCCTCGAGGCGGACAAGGAGCTCGCTCGCGCCCGCACGCTCTTCGCCGAGCGGGGCCACTCCCGCGGCAAGGTGCAGGCGCGCCTCTTCCACGGCTATCTCGCGCGCATCCGCGGCGACGCCCGCGAGGCCGAGCATGAGGCGCAGGGCGCGCTCTCCGAGGCGGAGGAGCACGGCTTCGAGCGGGAGCGCGTCATCGCGCTCGAGTATCTCGGAGATCTGGCGCTCGACCGCCACGACAACCAAGGGGCCGTCGACAATCTGGAGCAGGCGTTCATTCTGGCCGAGCGGATCGCCCCCGAAGGGGATCTCATTCCCGAGCTGTGCCGTCGCACCGCCGAGGTGCACGTGCGGATCGGCGAACCGAACCGAGCGCTGGTCGCGTGTGAGCGCGGACTCCGCGTAGCCCGCACGATCCACGATCGCTTCGAGGAGGCGGCCGCGCAGCGCGTCATGGCCATGGCCCACCTCCTCCTCGGCCATCGCGAAAAGGCCGCGCGCATCGCGCAGGAAGGAGCGATGCTCCTCCGCAAGCTCGAGGCCAACTACGAGCTCATGCGGCTCCTCGTCTGGACTGGCGAGATGCTCGTGGCCGGAGGGGACGCCGAGGAGCGCCGCGAGGGACGCGACGCGCTCTGGGAAGCGCGGAGTCTCAGCATGGCGATGAAGCTCGACCGCTGGCTCGAGCGAATCGAGCGGGATCTCGGCGTGGAGATCGCTCCCACGGCCGGTCCGGCTCCGGCCGATCACGCCCTGGATTGCTCCCACCCCTCGGGCGCCGATCCCGGCTCGTGCCACTGGGGCATCATCACGCAGGATCCCCGCATGATCGAGCTCCTCGCGATTCTCGAGCGCGCGTCCTCGAGCCGCCTCCCGATTCTCATCCTCGGCGAGAGCGGCACCGGCAAGGAGCTCCTCGCGCGCGCGGCGCACGGTCTCTCCGATCGTGCCTCGCGCCCGTTCGTGGTGGGGCACTGCGCGGCGGTCTCGGACGGACTGCTGGACGTCGAGCTCTTCGGCAAGGACCCGGGCGAGGGACCCGGGGGCGATGGAGTGCGCACGGGGCTCTTCGAGACGGCGAACCGCGGCGTCATGTTCCTGGATGAAGTGGGCGAGTTCCTCACCTCCGCGCAGGCGAAGCTGCTCCGCGTGATCGAGATGGGGGAGCTGCGCCGCGTAGGCGGCATGGGCGTGCGCCAGGTCGATGTGCGGGTGATCGTCGCCTCCACCCGCGACCTGGGCTCGCTCGTCCGTCGCGGCCTCTTCCGCGACGATCTCTACTACCGGCTGAACGGGATCCGCCTCGAGGTGCCGCCCCTGCGCGAGCGCCCCGGGGACATCGGCCTGATCGGCCGCCATCTCCTCGATCGCGCCTGCCTGGAAGCAGGGAAGCGCGTGACCTTGAGCGAGGAGGCGTGGGCTCGTCTCATCGCGCATCCGTGGCCGGGCAACGTGAGCGAGCTCAAGAGCGTCATGGACCGGACCGTCGCGCTCGCGGGGGACGGCGAGCGATTGTCCGCCGAGGAGGTCCACTTCCAGCCCACGGTCCGCGCTCCGATCTCCGCCACGACGGAGCGGAACGGAGTCCGCACCCTGCGCCGCTCGGGCGATCCGGAGGAGCGGAACCGGATCGTGGACGCGCTCCGCGCGAACGGCGGCAACCAGTCGGAGGCCGCGCGCAGCCTGAACGGCATGAAGCGGACGACGCTCCTCTACAAGATGAAGAAGCTCGACATCCGCCCCGAGGAATACCGTCCAGCGCCTCCGCGCTGATTGACCCGCCTCGCGCTCCCGCCTATACTGGCGCCAAGCACGCGCTAACCGCGCAGCGTCCCGATACTTCGCGCGCCCGAGCCCCATCCCGACCGATCACTCTCGCGAGGAGCCGCATGGTTGCCGAATTGATGAAGGGGCTGTCGATCACCCTGTCCCACTTCTTCAAGAAGCCGGTGACGCTCAAGTACCCGGACGTGAAGATGCCGATGTACCCGCGCTTCCGCGGGCTCCACGAGCTCCATCGCTATGCGAACGGCCTCGAGCGGTGCGTCTGCTGCGGACTCTGCGCCGCGGTCTGTCCCGCCGACGCCATCTACATGGAAGCGGCGGAGAACACGCCCACACAGCGGTTCTCGGCAGGCGAGCGCTACGCGCGCCGCTATGAGATCGACATGCTCCGCTGCATCTTCTGCGGGTACTGCGAAGAGGCCTGCCCCGAGGACGCGATCTTCCTCGGCCACAACTTCGAGCTATCGGACTACTCCCGCGACTCGTTCCTCTATTCCAAGGAGCAGCTCCTCGTCCCGGTGGGCATGACGAACACGCCGGGCATCGTCCGGGGCCGGTAGGCGCACCCCTTCGCGATGGGCGACCGCTGGTTGCTCGCCGCGGCCTGCGGTGTGGTCGCGGGACTTGCGAACGTCCTCGGCGGCTGGCTCGCTGTCTCCCACCACGGCTGGGACCGCGTCCGGCAGAGCTACTTCATGGCGGCCGGCGCCGGATTTCTCCTGGCCGCCGTCTTCCTCCGCCTCATTCCCGAGAGCTTCCGCCTCGCGTCCGATCCCAACGGCCCGCCCACGCTCGCGGTCGGCTCGCTCGTCCTGGTCGGCTATCTCCTGATCCACGCCGCCGAGCACGTGCTGGTGGGTCACTTCCACTTCGGCGAGGAGACGCACCACGAGCATTGGATCGAGCCGGTCGTCGGCACCAGCGCGCTCGTGGGACTTCTCCTCCACACGCTCCTGGACGGGGTCTCGATCGGCTCAGCGTTCGTGGTCCAGCCGGCGCTCGGCATCCTCGTCGCGGTGGCTGTGTTCCTGCACAAGGTCCCCGAGGGATTCACGATCGGCTCGATCATGGTCTCGGCCGGGCGATCGAGGAAGGACGCCTTCCTGAGCGCCGCCTGGCTGGGCGTCGCGACCGTGGTGGGGACGCTCACCATCTCGCTCTGGCCCGGTCTCGTCACCTACGCGCTTCCGCTCTCGGCGGGGGCGGCGCTCTACGTCGCGGCGTCGGATCTCATCCCGGCCGTCAACGAGACGAAGGGAATCAAGATGGCGCTCGTCGTGTTCGGCGGGGTGGTGCTCTTTTTTGCGACGGAATCCGTCCTCGAGCGGCTGGGGTTGTGATTGACCCAGCCCTAGCCTGCTGGTAGGGTGACGTTTCCGGCATCGCTCCCCCTTCGGACCGCATCTGTTCCAGAGGGGCGAACCGACCGTTTCCAGGGGATCGAAGGAAGCCATGGGACTCGAAGAGCTCGTACCGGACGGCATTCTCACCACGACCGTCGAGAAGATGGTCAACTGGGCGCGCCGTTCGTCCATCTGGCCGGCCACGTTCGGCCTGGCCTGCTGCGCCATCGAGATGATGGCCACGAGCGCCTCGCGCTATGACCTCGCACGCTTCGGCGCCGAGGTCTTCCGGGCATCGCCGCGCCAGGCGGATCTCATGATCGTCGCGGGGCGGGTGAGCAAGAAGATGGCGCCGGTCCTGAAGCGCATCTACGACCAGATGCCGGAGCCGAAGTGGGTCATCTCGATGGGGGCCTGCGCCTCGTGCGGCGGCGAGTTCAAGGACTACGCCATCGTGCAGGGCGTGGATACCGTGGTGCCCGTGGACGTCTACGTGCCCGGCTGCCCGCCGAGGCCGGAAGCGCTGATCTACGGAATCATGAAGCTCCAGGAGAAGATCGACCGGATGAAGCTGAAGGGGGACCATCCCGCTCCTGATGTGATCGTCGAGACGCCCCGGCCGACCGGATCCACCGCCGGGTCGGGACAGACCACGCCGATGTCGGGCGTTCTCCCGCCGAACCCCGGGCCGGCCTAGTACACGATCCGCAATGTCCGCGACCACCGCGCCCGAATTCAAGACCATCACCATCAACATGGGGCCGCAGCACCCCTCGACCCACGGGGTGCTCCGCCTGATCATCGAGCTGGACGGCGAGACCGTGGTCTCTCTGAAGCCCGTGATGGGTTATCTCCACACGGGGATGGAGAAGATCATGGAGGCGAAGAGCTATACCAAGTCGATCACGGTCACCGACCGGATGGACTACCTATCGCCGCTCGGCAACAACATGGCCTACGTCGGCGCGGTCGAGCGGCTGATGGGGCTCACGCTTCCCGAGCGCGCGCAGACGCTCCGGGTGATCCTCCTCGAGCTCGCGCGCATCTCGTCGCACCTGGTCTGGCTCGGCACGCATGCGATCGATCTCGGCGCGATGAGCGTCTTCCTCTACTGCTTCCGCGAGAGGGAGAAGCTCCTCGATGTGAACGACATGGTCGCAGGCTCGCGGATGACGCCGAGCTACTTCCGCGTAGGCGGCTTCTTCCAGGACGTGCCCGACACGTTCGCGCCGTACGTGAAGAAGTTCGTGGAGGAGTTCCCGTCCTCGCTCGACGAGTATCACAATCTGCTCACGAAGAATCGGATCTGGATGAAGCGCACGATCGACGTCGGCAAGATCACGGCCGAGCAGGCGGTGGCGCTCAGCGTGACGGGGCCGTCGCTCCGGGGCAGCGGGCTCAGCTACGACGTTCGGAAGGCGCAGCCCTACTGCGGTTACGAGTCCTACCAGTTCGACGTGCCGCTCGGGAAGAACGGCGACGTCTACGACCGCTATCTCTGCCGCATGGCCGAGATGCGCCAGTCGCTCCACATCATCCGCCAGGGGCTCGACCGGCTCCGCCCGGGTCCCGTGCGCTCCGACAATCCGTATCTGTTCCCGGCGCGGCGCGAGGACGTGAAGAGCGGAATGGAAGAGCTCATCTTCCACTTCAAGATCATGTCCGAGGGATTCCGCCCGCCGATCGGCGACTCCTACTTCTCGATCGAATCGCCGAAGGGAGAGCTCGGCTTCTACGTGGCGTCGGACGGCGAGCCGCTCCCGTACCGGGTGCGCGTGCGGCCCCCCTCGTTCATCAACCTCCAGGCGCTCGAGACCATGTGCGTCGGCCGCATGGTGGCCGACGTGGTCGCGTGCATCGGGAGCATCGACATCGTCCTCGGAGAGGTGGACCGCTAGGAATGGACAACGGACGCGTCCTCACCGCCACGACCGGGCTCCCCAGCTCCCACACGCTCGAGGTCTATCGCAAGCACGGAGGCTACGAGGCGCTCGCGATCGCACTCGCGAAGACACCGGACGAGATCATCGACGTCGTGAAGCGCTCCGGCCTTCGCGGCCGCGGCGGCGCCGGCTTCCCGACGGGCACGAAGTGGGGTTTCGTGCCCAAGTCGACCGACAAGCCGAAGTACATGTGCGTGAACGCCGATGAGAGCGAGCCCGGGGCCTTCAAGGATCGGCTCCTCCTCGCGAAGGATCCGCACCAGGTGATCGAAGGGACGCTGATCGGCGCCTTCGCCATTGGTGCGCGCCGCGCCTACATCTACATCCGGGGCGAGTTCGCGCACGAGGCGAACGTCGTGCAGGCGGCGATCGACGAGGCGCGCGCGGCGGGGCTCGTGGGTAAGAACATCTTGAAGTCGGGCTACGACTGCGACGTCGTTGTCTATCTCGGCGCGGGCGCCTACATCTGCGGCGAGGAGACCGCGCTCATCGAATCGATCGAGGGGCAGCGCGGCGAGCCGAGGCTCAAGCCGCCGTTCCCGGCCGTGGTCGGCCTCTTCGGCTGCCCGACGGTCGTCAACAACGTCGAGACGCTGGCGTGCGTGCCGCACATCGTGAAGCGCGGGTGGGAATGGTTCGCCGGCATCGGTCCCGACCGGAATACGGGGCCCAAGCTCTACGGCTTGAGCGGCCACATCAACCGCCCCGGCGTGTACGAAGCACCCATGGGAATCTCGCTCCGGACGCTCATCGACGAGTACGGCGGCGGCGTCCCCGGGGGCCGCCCGGTGAAGGGGGTCATCCCCGGCGGCGCGTCCTGCCCGGTGCTCCGCGGCGACGAGATCGACATCGCGATGGATTTCGACACGCTCACGCGCGCGGGCTCGCTCTTCGGCACGGGAACGCCGGTGATCATGGACGACACGACCTGCATGGTGCGCGCCGCCTGGATCACGGCGCGCTTCTTCGCGCACGAATCGTGCGGCCAGTGCACGCCCTGCCGCGAGGGATGCGGCTGGATGCAGCGCATCCTCTGGAAGATCGAGACAGGACGCGGCGAGGAGCGGGACCTCGACGTCCTCCTCTCCGTGACGGATCAGATCGAGGGGAACACGATCTGCGCGCTCGGGGACGCCGCGGCCTGGCCGACGCGCGGCTTCGCGAAGAAATTCCGGGACGAGTTCCTGCAGCACATCCGCGAGAAGCGCTGCCCCCTGGGCGGCGGCTCGCTCCACTAGGGGAATCGAATGCCCACGGTGAAGCTCCAGGTCGACGGCCGCGAGGTCGTCGTCGAGAAGGGGACCAACCTCATCGAGGCCGGCAAGAAGGCCGGCATCTTCGTCCCCAGCTTCTGCTATCACCCCGGGCTCCCGGTCGTCGGCGTCTGCCGCATCTGCCTCTGCGAGATCGAGGGACGGCCCAAGCTCGTGGCCGGCTGCGCCACGCCGGTCGAGGAGGGGATGAAGGTCATCACCCAGTCCGCCAAGGTGCGCGAGGCGCGCAAGGCGGTCATGGAGTTCCTGCTCATCCACCACCCGCTCGACTGTCCGATGTGCGACAAGGGCGGGGAGTGCACGCTGCAGGACTACACGATGATGATGGGCCCCGCGTCCACCCGGTTCACCTTCGAGAAGCAGACATGGCCCGAGGAGGACGTGGGCGGGAAGCTCATCCTGAACAAGAACCGCTGCATTCTCTGCCTCCGCTGCGTGAACCTCTGCAAGACCGTCGCGGGGAAGGACGAGATCGCGGTCCTCTCCCGGGGCGAGGAGACCTACATCGGCACGGTCGGCGGCCGGATGATCGAGAACGAGATGGCCGGGAACATCGCGGACATCTGCCCGGTCGGCGCGCTCACGAGCAAGGACTTCCGCTTCCGCGCGCGGCCGTGGGAGATGAAGCCCGTGAAGTCCGTGTGCACGCTCTGCTCCAAGGGGTGCAACACGCAGGTCTGGTATCACCCGCGCCGGAACGAGGTCGTGCGGATCACCGCGCGCGACAACATGGACGTGAACCAGTGGTGGATCTGCGACCGCGGACGTGGCCAGTTCCGGGGCATCCACCATCCCGACCGCCTGCTTCAGCCCACGCGGCGCCAAGGCGATTCGATCGGGCCGACGACCTGGCACCAGGCGATCCCGGCCATCGCCGACTCGCTCCGCTCGATCGTGGAGCGCCACGGCGCATCCGCCGTCGGAGTCGTGGCCTCGGGGGAGCTCACGAACGAGGAGTGCTTCCTCGCGCGATCGATCTTCCGGGACGGACTCGGAATCCCGAACGTGGACGTGGTGGAGCGGCCGCAGCCGCCCGTCGTCTACCCCAAGTTCACGATCGAAGGGGACAAGAATCCGAACACGAAGGGGGCCCGCGTCATCGGGCTTGCGCCCGGGCCCAAGGGCCTCGGCGTGAAGGACATGATCCGCGCCGCGGCCGAGGGCTCGATCCGCGCGATGGTCTTTCTGCGCGGCGGGCCGCTCGACCTCTTCGGCGACGCGCAGGCGGTCGCGCGCGCGCTCGGCCGTCTCGAGTGCCTCATCGTCATCGACATCCTGCCCTCACCCGTATCGGAGCGCGCCCACTGGGTGCTCCCCGGCGTCAGCTTCGCCGAGCGGGAGGGGACGTACACGAACTCGCAAGGACGCGTGCAGCGCGCCCCGAAGGTCTTCTCGCTGCGCGGCGATACGCGGGAGGACTGGCGCATTCTGGCCGACCTCGGCCGCGCGCTCGGCGTGTGGACGCACGTCGATTCAGGTCCGGAGCAGATCTTCCAGCGTCTCGCGCTCGCGAACCCCGCTTTCGCGGGGCTCGACTACAAGGCCATCGGAGATCTGGGTGCGCCGCTCGCCGCCGCCTCGGCGGATGTCGCCGTGGGGTGATCGCCGGCTCCGCCGGAATCTCCTCCTCGCGCTTCCGAAGACCGACCTCCACGTCCACCTCGACGGGTCCCTCCGTCCCGGCACGCTACTCGAGCTGGCGAAGGAGCAGGGGGTCCGGCTCGCGGTCAAGACCCCGGCCGATCTCCAGGGCTTCCTCGACGAGCTGACGCAGGGGGTCAGTCTCACGCGCTACCTCGAGGCGTTCGACCTCACGCTGCGCGTGCTCCAGGAGGAGGAGGCGCTCGAGCGGGCCGCGTTCGAGCTGGCCGAGGACGCGCACAAAGAGCGGGTCCGGTACATGGAAGTGCGGTACTGTCCGGCGCTCCACACGCGGCGGAAGCTGTCGATGGAGGACACGGTCGACGCCGTGGTCCGTGGGCTCGAGCGGGCGCGGAAGCGCTACGGCATCCGCACCGGCACCATCATCTGCGGCATCCGGCACCTGAGCCCGCGGCTCTCGTATCGCCTCGCGGAGCTGGCGGTCGCGTACCACGGGAAGGGGGTCGTCGCGTTCGATCTCGCGGGGGCGGAGAAGGACTATCCGGCCAAGGCGCACCGACGCGCGTTCGACCACGTCGTGAAGCACAATGTGAACGTGACCGTGCACGCGGGGGAGGCGTTCGGTCCCGCGTCGATCGCGCAGGCGCTCCACTACTGCGGCGCGCATCGGATCGGGCACGGTACGAGGCTCAGGGAGGATCCGGAGATCCTCCGCTACGTGAACGACCACCGGATTCCGCTCGAGATGTGCCCCACGTCCAACGTGCAGACGGGAGCGTCGCGGTCGCTACGGGCGCACCCGTTCCGGGCCTATCTCAAGCTCGGGCTCCGGGTCACGCTCAACACCGACAACCGGCTCGTCTCTTCGACTACCATGACCCAGGAGCTGGACCGGGTCGTGACGGCCCTCCGGCTCGAGCCGGCGGATGTGCGGCATGTCCTTTTGAACGGGTTCAAATCCGCGTTCCTGCCGTTCCGCGAGAAGGGGGAGCTGATCATGCGGGCGGTCGGGGAGATCGACGACGTGTTCCGGAAGGCGCGCGCCGGCGCCGAGCCGGAATGGGATCTGCTGTAGAACGGCGCGATTCGCCTGTGAATCAATCCGTTATTGCGGCATCTAATAGGGCGATAGCTTGAGCCCTCTGCCGGGGTGGACGTAAACTGGGGGGTATGAGGAGCTTGCGATGAATCAGACAGGGAAAGCGGTGGGCCCGCGGCCGGTTTCGGGGCGGACGAATCCCTTGCCGATACTTCAGGTAACGACCGGGTTCTGGACCAGCCAGGCCCTCATGACCGCGGTCGAGCTTCGCATTTTTACGGTCCTCTTCGGCGGCCCGAAGACGGCGGCCGACGTGGCCGCCGAGGTCGGGGCCGAGCCCGTGGCGCTCGAGGCACTCCTGGACGCGAACTGCGCCCTGGGCTTCCTCCACCGCCAAGGCGATCGGTACCGGAACGACGACGTCTCGAACCAGTTCCTGGTCGAGGGGTCTCCGGGCTCGTACGTGGATCTCGTTCGCTGCATGCGGGATCCGCTCTACCACCTCTGGGAGAACCTGAGCGAGACGGTCCGGACCGGGAAGGCCTCGGCTTCGGCCGAGGGGAAGACCGAGCTCGCGACGGCGCGCGCCTATCACAACGGCTACTACGCCACGATGATGCGCGTGGCGGAGATCCTCGACCTCGAATACAGCGCCTACGGGAGGATCCTCGACCTGGGGAGCCACACCGGGGCGGGCGCGCTCTGCCTCGCCCGGCGCTATCCGCACTTCCAGGCCACGATCCAGGACCGCGCCCTCTTCCAGCCTCTGGCGGAGGAGTTCATCCGGACCTTGAAGCTCGACGACCGGGTGCGCTTCGCCCCCGGCGATCCCGATCACGCGCAGCCGGACGGGAACTACGACCTCGTCCTCCTGCCGCACTTCCTGTCGCAGCGCGGCCGCGACGCGATCCCGGGCATCCTGGCGAACGTCGTCGCCTCGCTCCGCAAGGGGGGCACGGTGCTCGTTACCGAGTTCGTGCTCGAAGAGTCGCGCGCCGAGCCGAAGGAAGCGGCGCTCTTCCGGCTGAACGTCCTCGCAGCCCACGGATCGGCCGCGGCGGGGGCGCTCACGCGCGCCGAGCTCGTCCGGTTCCTGCAGGACGCGGGCCTCACGGACGTGGACATGGTCGGGCTGCCGATGTTCGGCATCACCGCCATCACCGCCTGTAAGAGCTGACCATGCGCGTCGAACGGTTCAACGTCGGGCCGTTCGACAACAATCTCTATCTGCTCACATCGACGGGATCCAAGGACGCAATCGTCGTGGATCCCTCGATGGAGAGCGGCCACGTCCTCGAAGCGATCCGCTCCCGCGGCTTGAACCTCCGCCGCATCCTGCTCACGCACGCGCACGTCGACCATGTCGTCATGGTGCGCGCCTTTCACGAAGCGACCGGGGCGCCGGTCTGGCTCCATGCCGACGACAAGCTCCTTTACGAGCGCGCGGGCGACCAGGCCGCCGCGATGGGCCTCGCGTGGCCCGGCAGCGTGCCCGTGTCACACTGGATGAACGACGGCGAGGACGTCGGCATCCCGGGCATCGACGCGCGGGCTCTGCACACGCCGGGACATTCGCCAGGGAGCATCACCTTCGCGACGCCCGAAGGGCTCATCGTCGGCGACGTCCTCTTTTCGGGGGGCGTCGGCCGCACCGATCTCCCCGGCGGAAGTGGGGACGTCCTCCTGCGAACGATCCGCGAACGGCTCTTCGTGTATCCCCCTGAAACCAATGTGTACCCGGGACACGGGGCGCTCACGACGATCGGCCGCGAGATGGCCTCGAATCCCTTCGTGGGCGTGCATGCCCTCCAAAACCCATAGCCCCGTCGCGACCGGGCTCGAGCACCTCCTCTACCCGAGCCCGCTCTACTACGATTTTCTAACCTCGCCCGAGCGCGTGCGCGAGTTCTATCCCGTCGACTACCGGGATGGCGCCGCGGCGGCCAAGAGCGCCGCGGCGCGTGCGTATCCGGCCGAGCGGCGCGCGGCGATCGCATCCGTGATGAAGCGGCAGGCGTCCGAGCTCGGAGCCGCTTCCGTCTTTGCCGCGGCGATCGCCAAGTTCGAGAAGAAGGACACGCTCGCGGTGGTGGCGGGGCAGCAGCCCGGTCTCTTTGGCGGACCGCTCTACACCGTCTACAAGGCGCTCACGTGCGTGCACCTCGCGCGTCGTGTGGAAGAGGCGTCGGGGCGGCCTACCGTGCCGGTCTTCTGGGTGGCTTCCGACGATCACGACTTCGACGAAGTGCGAAAGGCGTGGGTCACGGACGGCAGCGGCTCGGATCCCTTGCTCCTCGAGTACGAGGCGGGCGGACCCCACGCGTCCTTCTCGAGGATTCGCATCGGCTCTGCGATCGAGCCCGTGCTCGCGAAGCTCGAGGAAGCGCTCGGCGAGGCTCCGGAGGCCGGCGAGATCATGGCGCGGCTCAAGGACGCGTACGCGCCCGGGCGCGCCTGGGCGGAGGCGTTCGCGCGGTTCATGGCCGGCGTCGTCGGACCTCTCGGCATGATCGTGTTCGATCCGGCGGACGCCGAAGCCAAGCGAATAGCGCTCCCGGTGTTCGAGCGCGAGGTGGAGCTGGGCGGACGCTCGGCCGCCGTCGCGCGGGATCGCGGCGAGGCGCTCGTCCGCCGCGGCTATCACGCGCAGATCGCGCGTGCGGGAAACGAGCTCAATCTCTTCTGGCATGGCGGCTCCGAGCGCGAAGCGGTGCGCGTCGACGAGGGCGGCGCGTTTCGAGCGGCCGGCGGCCAAAAGTGGACGCGCCAGGAGCTCCTCGATGCGATCCGCGCGAAGCCGGAGGACGCGAGCCCGGGTGTGTTGTTGAGGCCGATCGTCGAGGACCACCTGCTTCCGACGGCCGCCTACGTGGGCGGACCCTCCGAGGTCGCGTACTGGGCGCAGGTGTATGCGCTCTATCCGCTCTTCGACATGGCGCCCCCCGCGATCGCGCCGCGTGCCGGCGCGACGCTCCTCGAGCCCAAGGTGGCGCGCACGCTGAACAAGTTCCACCTCTCGTGGGAGTGTCTCTCGGGAGACGTCGAGGTCGTGATCCGCGAGGCACTCCGCGCCATCCTCCCCGAGCGGTTCCGGGACGTGTTCCAGGAGGAGCGGGCGAAGTGGTCCGACGGTTTCCGCAAGATCGAGGAGCAGGTGCTCGCGTTCGATCCCTCGCTCAAGCCGGCGGTGATCACCGCGCACGGACGCGTGGAGCGCGAGATCGAGACCCTCGAGAAGAAGCTCCTCCACGTCTGGAAGCGCCGGCAGGAGGAGTCGGTCCAGCAGATCCGCCGCGCTCGTGCGCATCTCTTCCCGCACGGCGAGCTCCAGGAGCGGGTCGCCTGCTACGCCGGGTTCGCCTCGCGCCACGGCGCGTGGCTGACGGAGCGGCTCATGGACGCCACGCGGGATCCCGGCGCGCACGAGCTCGTGTCCCTGGGAGGTGCGTCGTGAAGATCGGCATCAGCTGCTATCCCACCCACGGCGGATCGGGCGTGGTCGCGACCGAGCTCGGGATCGAGCTCGCGCGCCGCGGACACGAGGTCCACTTCATCTCGTACTCGATCCCGTTCCGGCTCAAGGGCTACCAGGAGAACGTGTTCTTCCACGAGGTGCAGGTCATCTCGTATCCGCTCTTCCAGTACCCGCCGTACACGCTCGCGCTCTCGGCGAAGATGGCGGAGATCGCGGACGAGCACGGACTCGACGTCCTCCACGCGCACTACGCCATCCCGCACGCCGTCTGCGCCTACCTCGCGCGGCAGGTCGCGGCGTCGACGAAGCTCCGGGTGGCGACGACGCTCCATGGCACCGACATCACGCTGGTCGGCTCGGATCAGTCGTTCCGGACGTTGACGCGATTCGGCATCGACCAGAGCGATGGCGTCACCGCGGTCTCGGACTATCTGAAGCGGAAGACGGTCGAGGTCTTCCATCCGCAGCGCGCGATCCAGGTCATCCCGAACTTCATCGACACCGAGCGGTACCGGCCCCGGAACGGCGACGATCCCTGTCCGCGCGAGCGGTTCGCGCGGAAGGACCAGCGCGTCATGGTCCACATCTCGAACTTCCGCCCGAGCAAGCGGGTCGAGGACGTGGTGCGGGTCTTTGCCGCGGTGCGGCGCGAGGTCCCCTCGGTGTTGCTGATGGTGGGGGACGGCGCCGAGCGCACGAAGAGCCGCGACCTCGCGGTGGAGTTGGGCGTGGAGCGGCACATCCGCTATCTAGGCCAGCTCGACGCCGTGGAGGACGTGCTCCGTCACGCGGACCTCTTCCTCTTGACCAGCGAGAACGAGAGCTTCGGCCTCGCCGCGCTCGAGGCCATGTCCTCCGGCGTCCCGGTCATCGGCACGACCGCCGAGGGCATCCCCGAGCTCATCCGGGAAGGGAAGACCGGCTACATGCTCCCCGTCGGCGACGTGGCCGGCATGGCGCGCCGCGCGATCGAGCTCCTCACGGACGAGCCGCTGCGGTGTTCGTTGGGGAAGGAAGCGCGCCGGGTCGCCGTCGAGAACTACGAGGCCAGCAAGGTCATCCCGATGTACGAGGAGTTCTACGCCCGCATCACCGGCCAGACGATCCCCGCCCGGGGATACCTGGCGCCGCCGGAGGGGCTGGCGTAAGGCGTGCGCACGGCTTCCCGGGGCTTTCTGTTGCTGCTCGGAACCGTGTTGGTTTTGGCGCCTGAGTGCTGGGCCCAATCGGCCGACGCGCCCGCCACCGTCGCGGATCCGCTCATCCAGCTGCCCGCCCCCACCGGAACGCAAGCCGTCGGCACGACCACCACGTTCTGGGTGGACGCGGCCAGAGCCGACACGATCGATGCGACTCCGCGTACCGTGTCCGCTCAGATCTGGTATCCGGCCGAGGTGACTCCTGGATCGGCGGTCGCCGAGTACGCGGCCGGCGTCGACACGGCCGGCGACTACGGCCGGCTCCTGGCCAGGGTTCGCGGGCACGCCCGGCGAGCGCCGCACTTCGCACGGAAGGTGAAGCGCGCTCCCGTTCTCCTGTTCTCGACCGGGCGCTCATTATCCGCGTACGACTACACGTCGATGGCCGAGGACCTGGCGAGCCACGGATACGTGGTCGTCGGGGTCAACAGCCCGGGCCTCTCGCGTTACTGGAGGCCGGACGGAGTGCAGGTTGCCGCTCAGCGGCCGCCATCGATCCGGGTTCTGCAGAAGTTCGACTCGGCGGACGTTTTCTTCGAGCCGATGGTTCGAGACGTGTCCGCCGACCTCCGGTTCGCTTTGGGCCGGCTGGAGCTAGCCGATCGCTCGGACCCGATCCTCAAGGACCACCTCGATCTGAAGCGGATCGCCATGGCGGGACACTCGAACGGGGCCATCGCCGCCTCACGCGCCTGCGCCGGCGACGAGCGGTGCCGGGCGTATTTCGGCATCGAGGGAACGCAGGCGCGCGAAGTTCGAAAGGGCGGTGTCACGAAGCCCTTCGCGCTGCTCATCAGCGATCAGTCGCTGGGATTCGACGCGGAAAACGTCTACCGGGAGCTCGGCTCGCACTCCGCGTCGCGCTACACGGTGATCATCGTGAAGGGGGCGGGGCACAACACGTTCACCGATCTCCTGCTCGTGCGCCCGGCTCTGTTCCAGTACTCCATCGATCCCAAGCGCGGCGCGGAGATCACCCGCGTCGCGATCCGTGCGTTCCTGGATATGAATCTGCTGGAGAAGAACGCAGGACTCCTCAAGTCCGCACTCGCGCCCTATCCCGAGGTGGAAATTCAGACGACCTTCGCGGCAGACCAAACCCCGGCACGCTGACACATTAGTAGACGATCACTACTTGGAGTTGTCCCGCCGCGCCGGAGCTGCAGGCTTAGGGGGAGGGCGTACGCCGGGTTCCAGATACAAATCAAATGTCGTATCGGCGTCGAGCTTGAGCGAAAATCGGTTTAGATAGCAAGTGAGGCACCAGCTTGTGGCCTCGTACTTGATCCCCGGACGCATCAACGCCTCAATCCTTCCCGCGCTATCTGGACGCGCGCGGCCGATCCCCGACGTGCCCGACTCTCGAAATTGAACTTCAGCCATCGGGACAGGATCCTTTGTTTTGACGGATCGGACCACCCCGGACCATCGCACTGGCTCGAGCTTGTAGGCGATGAGCGTATCGCGCTCAATTGCCGCCGCAAAGGTCCACGGGATCTGGAACCTCCGTGTGTCACCCCATAGGGGGTTTATCTCAAAGGTGTAACGGCCAGGACGTACCAGAATCCCTGCATTCCCAAGGGAGTCTGTTCCCGCGGCCTTATATCCGTCTCCGGCGGACGTGAGCAGGCGGACGCCAGCGCCTGATAGTGGCCGGTCCTCCTTTGTGTTCAGATGAAGACCAATGACGCGGCCACTCAGGATGACATTCAACGAGTCGTCGTGATCCAGGACGGTGAATGTCGTGTCGAGTTGCGGGAATCCATAAGTGTAGTCATGGACGACCAAGTGATACGACCCTGTGGGAAGCAGGAGGCGGTACGGCGGGTGGCCCAAGTAGTGGGCGGCGACCACAGAGCTCTCGCCATAGGCTGTCACCGAGACCAAACGTGGTTCCTTCCCTTCTGGTATGACGACACGCCCCGTCAAATAGCTGCCCCCGAGCCGGAGGGTTGCGTGTGGAAGACTGGAAGAGAGCCTAAATGGCCTAATCATCATCGAAGGTAGGCCCTTGGAGCTGAAGGGCGTGATCTCCAGCGTGTATTCCCCGGGCGTGTAATCGAGACTGAATCTCCCAAGAGAGTCGGTTTTCGCTTCCGCCAATTTTTCATGCGAGGGCCAAGCAAACAGACGGTCGTATTTGGATAGGAGAAGCCACGCCCCTCCTACCGGATTGCCCTCCCGATCGAGCAGCTCCCCCTCGAGGTGCGTCAGCTGGGACGTGCTTTCGGGTTTATGGGCGCAGGAAACGACCAGGAGACACGCCAATGCGAGCATCGAGAGGGGCAGGCTCATCAGCTTCATGACGAGGGTTCCCCGGCTGCGGGGCTTGTGGCGGAAGGGGGAAAACGGTACGATTCCGGAAGTCTATATCCTTTCGAGTTCTCCCAACCACAACGGATTGCGGTGTTTCCTATGAACCATCGTGAGCGCATACGGAATACCCTCCTCGGCCAGCCGACCGACCGGCCGCCGGTCAGCTTTTGGCGGCATTTCTACCACCGGGAGGGGTCGGCGGAGGCCCTTGCGGAGGCCATGCTCGAGTTCCAGCGGACCTACGAGTGGGACCTCCTCAAGGTGAACCCGCGCGCCTCCTACCACGTCGAAGACTGGGGGACAAAGACCAAGCGCCCGGGGATGGGGCCGCTCGACAAGCCGAAAGTCGTCGAGAGCCCGGTGAAAGAGCCGGGCGACTGGGCCAAGATCCGCGCGCTCGATCCGACCAAGGGTGTGCTCGGCGAGCATCTCGACGCCGAGGAGCGGATCGCCGCGGCCGTTCAGGGGGACACCGACTGGGTGATGACCGTGTTCAATCCGATCTCGATCGCCGCCGATCTCATCAACGATGACGAGCGCTTCGTGAACCATCTCCGGCATCACGGCGAGCGGGTGCACGAGGCGCTCCGCGCGATCACGGAGACCTTCGCCGGATTTGTGCGCGAGACGATGGTGCGCGGCGCGTCGGGGATCTTCTTCGCGACCACCGACTGGGCGAACGCGGATCACATCGACAAGGAGCTCATGGCGGAGTTCGGGCGGCCGTACGACCTCAAGGTTCTCTCCGAGGCGCTGGGGGGGCTCGTGAACGTGATCCACGTTTGCGGCCCGAACGCCTTCGTCGACGAGCATCTCGACTATCCGGTCGGCATCGTGTCGTGGGATGCGCACGGGGAAGGGAACCCGAAGATCGCAGCCCTTCGCCAGCGAACCCAGAAGACGCTGCTCACCGGGGTCGATCACGAAGGGACGTTCGTGAACGGCCCCGCCGCCGCCGTTCAGGAGGAAGCGAAGGAGGCCATCCAGGAATCGGGCGGCACTCGCTTCATCCTCGGCCCGGGCTGCGCGGTCCCCGCCGTCGCGCCCATGGCCCATTTCCAGGCCGTCCGGGAGGTAACGCTCGCGTGCGCTTGACCGTCTTCAAATCGAAGCTCCATCGCGTCCGCGTCACCGAAGCCGATCTCAACTACGAGGGCTCGGTCACGATCGACTCCGACCTCATGGACGCGGCCCAGATCCTGCCGTGGGAGCAGGTGAACGTGCTCAACGTGAACAATGGCGAGCGCTTCGACACGTACGCCATCCGCGGCCCGCGCGGGACTGGTGTCATCTGCCTGAACGGCCCCGCCGCGCGCCTCGCGCACGTGGGGGACCTCGTCATCATCCTCACCTACGCGCAGATGGAGCGCGAGGAGCTGCTCCGCCACACCCCCATCGTCGTCCACGTCGACGAGAACAACCGCATCCAGACCTCGAGCTCAGGCGCGAACCGAGGCGCCAAGGGGTGAGCCGTCCCGTCGCGCGGGCCCACGCGGCTCTCGCGCTCCTGATCGCGATCGCCGCCCTCGCCGCGAGCGTCGTGTTCGCCCAGGATCCGGCGGCCTCCGATACAACACGTGCCGGCGCATCGTCGCACCCGGACCGCCCCCAGGTCGACGTCCTCACCTGGGAGGGGCCGGTCCAGCCGATCATGGCCGAGACGGTGATCCAGGCGATCGACCGGGCGGAGAAGGCGCACCGCGAGGCGCTCGTCATCCGCCTCGACACGCCGGGCGGGCTCGACACGTCCATGCGCGACGTCATCAAGCGGATCTTGATCTCCGAGGTGCCGATCGTCGTGTACGTGGCTCCCTCGGGTGGACGCGCCGCCAGCGCGGGCACGTTCATCGGCATGGCCTCGCACGTTCTCGCGATGTCCCCCGGCACGTCGATCGGCGCGGCCACGCCCGTCAACGTGGGTGGGCAAGACGTGGCGAAGGACATGGCGAACAAGGTGAAGAACGACGCCGTGAGCTACATCCGCTCCCTCGCGAAGCAGCGCGGACGGAACGCGGACTGGGCGGAGAAGGCGGTTCGTGAGGGAAGCTCGCTCAACGAGGAGGATGCGCTCCACGAGCACGTGATCGATCTCGTCGCGCGGAACATCACCGACCTTCTGCAGGCGATCGACGGGCGCACGGTGTCCCTCGCCGGCGTGACGAAGACGCTCCACACCGCGAACGCCGAGACGCATCCGTACGAGGCGTCGTGGCGCCAGAAGTTCCTGGGGCGGATCATCGATCCCAACATCGCCTACATCCTCTTCATCCTGGGCTTCTACGGGCTCCTCTTCGAGCTGTCGAGCCCTGGAGCCGTGCTGCCCGGCGTGGTCGGAGGGATCTGCCTCCTCCTCGCCTTCCTCGCGTTCCAGGCGCTTCCGGTCAACTTGACCGGCGTCGCCTTGATCGTCTTCGCGATGCTGCTCTTCGCCGCGGACGTGAAGGTGCAGAGCCACGGCATCCTCACGGTGGGCGGCGCGGCCGCGCTGCTTCTGGGTTCGCTCATCCTGCTGGGGGGCGACCGCGGCGTCGCACGCATCTCGCTCTCCGTCATCCTCACCGCCGTCGGGGCGACGATCGCCTTCTTCGCACTCGTGATCGGCGCGGGGCTCCGCGCGCAGCGCTTGAGGCCGACCACGGGAATGCAGGGCATGGTAGGGAAGCAGGGAACCGCGCTGACCGATCTCGGTCCGGGCGGACAGGTGTTCGTGCACGGCGAGTACTGGTCGGCCGAGGCCGACCAGCCGATCGCCAAGGGCGCCCGCGTCGTCGTGGACCACGTCGACGGGCTCGTGCTTCGGGTGAAGAAGGCGTAAGGGGGGCACGGATGTTCTCGTACACCGTAATCACGCTCGTCGTACTCGGGATCTTGATCCTCTCGAGCGCCATCAAGGTGCTTCGCGAGTACGAGCGCGCCGTCATCTTCCGCCTCGGGCGGGTCATCGCCATGAAGGGGCCGGGGCTCATCCTCCTCATCCCGGTCATCGACAAGATGGTCCGGATCTCGCTCCGGACCGTGGCCATGGACGTGCCGCCGCAGGACGTGATCACGCGTGACAACGTCACGGTGAAGGTGAACGCGGTGATCTACCTCCGCGTCCTCGAACCGACGCGCGCCGTCGTCGAGGTGGAGAACTACCTCTACGCCACGTCCCAGATCTCGCAGACCACGCTCCGGAGCGTGCTCGGCGAGTCGGACCTGGACGAGCTCCTCTCGCAGCGCGACAAGATCAACAAGGAGCTCCAGCGCGTGATCGACGGGCACACGGAGCCCTGGGGCGTGAAGGTGAGCACGGTCGAGGTGAAGAACGTGGACCTTCCGCAAGAAATGCAGCGCGCGATCGCGCGGCAGGCGGAGGCCGAGCGGGAGCGGCGCGCCAAGATCATCAACGCCGAGGGCGAGCTCCAGGCCAGCCAGAAGCTCTCCGAAGCCGCGGCCGTCATCGCGACCCAGCCGCTCGCGATCACCCTCCGTTATCTCCAGACGCTCTCCGAGATCGCGACCGAGAACAACTCGACCACCCTGTTCCCGATTCCGATCGATCTCTTCGAGCCCTTGATCCGCGCGAAGGACCGGGCGATGTCCGCGCTTCCGCCCCCGCCCCCTGTGCCCGGGAGGACTTCGTGAACCCCGCCTCGACCGCCGCTCCGTTCCTGGACTTGGCCACGGCCAAGCCCGGGCCGCCTCCGACCGAGGCGCAGCGAAAGCTCGCGCCCGATGTCGCGGCGATGATCGCGCGCGGCGAGGCGCACGAAGAGGTGCTCGCCTATCTGGTCGCCGCCGTGCACGAGGCCTTTCCGGCGTACGCGTGGACGGGCATCTACATCGCGCGGGATGGCATGCTCGAGATGGGGCCCTTTCGCGGCCCCGACTCGCCGCACCATCGCATCCGGATCGGCACGGCGGATAACGGGGACACGCAGGGCATCTGCGGGTGGGTGGCGGCGCACGGCATTTCACAGGTGATTGCCGACGTGAACGCCGATCCGCGGTACCTCATGTGCAGCGCCAAGATTCGCTCCGAGATCGTGATACCGATCGAGCGCGACGGAAAGGTGCTCGGCGTCATCGACATCGACAGTGAGACGCCCGCCCTGTTCACGCAGACGGACTTGACGACCCTCTCCGATCTCGCCCGCCTCATCGCGCCGACCTTCCCCGTGGAGGCGCGCTCGTGAGCCCGGACCGCTACGACGTCGCGATCCTGGGTGGGGGGCCGGGCGGCTACGTCGCTGCCATCCGCGCGGGACAGCTCGGACTCAAGACCGCCGTCATCGAGAAGTACAAGGTCGGCGGGACGTGCCTCCACGTGGGGTGCATCCCGACGAAAGCCCTTCTCGAAGCGGCCGAGATCCTGACCCACTGCAAGCGTGCGGGGGAGTACGGGATCCGGGTCGCCGAGGCGACGCTCGATCTCAAATCCGCCATGGAGCGGAAGGATCGCGTCGTGAAGAAGGGCCTCATGGGGACCGAGTCGCTCCTCAAGAAGCAGAAGGTCACGACCATCAAAGGGACCGGACGGATCGTCGGCCCGAAGTCGATCGAGGTGAAGGGCGAGGGCGGCGGCGTCCAGACGATCGAGGCGGGCGCTCTCATCATCGCGACCGGATCACGGGTGGGCTCGCTTCCAATGGCGCCGGTGGACGGCCGCATTGTCCTCTCGAGCGACGACATCCTTTCGCTCGATCGGGTCCCCGAATCGCTCCTCGTGATCGGCTCCGGAGCCGTCGGGGTCGAGTTCGCCTCGATCTACCACTCGTTCGGCTCGAAGATCACGCTCATCGAGCGACTCCCGAGGCTCGTACCGTTCGAAGATGAAGAGGTATCGCAGGCGCTTCTCCGATCGTTCACGCGCCAGGGAATGGAGATCTACGTCGAGGCCGATCTCAAGAGCGTTCGGGTCGAAGGCGACGGCGCCTGGAGCGAGTTCGTCGTGAAGGGGGAGACGAAGCGGATCCGCACCGAGCGCGTGCTCATGGCCGCAGGGCGGAAGCCGGTCACCGACGGCATCGGCCTCGAGGCGATCGGCGTGAAGATGGATCGGGGCTTCATCCCGGTGAACGAGTACATGGAGACGAACATCCCCGGCGTCTACGCGATCGGCGACATCGTCCCCACGCAGGCGCTCGCGCACGTCGCGTCGCACGAGGGGATCGTGGCCGTCGAGAAGATCGCCGGGAAGAAACCCCACCCGGTCAACTACCAGGCCATTCCCAACTGCACCTACTGCCACCCACAGGTGGCGAGCGTGGGCCTCACCGAGGCGCAGGCGCGCGCGGCCGGGCGCGAGGTCAAGGTGGGCAAGTTCCCCTTCACCGCGAGCACGAGAGCGACCATCCTCGGGGAAGGGGACGGGTTCGTGAAGTCGGTCGCGGATGCGAAGACCGGCGAGATCCTGGGCGTCCACATCATCGGCGTGCTCGCGACCGAGCAGATCGCGGAGTCGGTGGTCGCGCGGCACTTCGAGGCCACGGCGCTCGAGCTGGCCGAGGTCGTGCACGCGCATCCGACCCTGGCCGAGGCCACCATGGAGGCGATGTTTGGAACCGACGGGCGTCCCATCCACATCTAGCGACCCCGTCGAGGGCCGCTCCGACAGCGACCGCCGCAACCAGGCGGGCGAGAAGCGGAAGCCGCTGCGTCAGTACCAGCCGCTCACGCTGACGCCGCCGGGTCCGCGACGTCCGGACTGGCTCCGCGCGCGCATTCCGTCCGGGAAGGAGTACCAGGAGACGAAGGCGATCCTTCGCACCCTGGATCTCCACACCGTGTGTGAGAGCGCGAACTGCCCGAACATCGGCGACTGCTTCTCGCGCCACACCGCCACGTTCCTGATCCTCGGGAACGTGTGCACGCGCGCGTGCCCCTTCTGTGACATCCGTAGCGGGAAGCCGCTCCCGGTCGATCCGGACGAACCGGCGCGCGTCGCCGATGCGGCGCGGCGGCTCGGTCTCCACTACATCGTGGTGACGTCGGTGAACCGGGACGAGCTCTCGGACGGTGGCTCCGAGCATTTCGCGCAGACGATCCGCGCGATCCACGAGGCGATCCCGAGCGCGAAGGTCGAGGTGCTGATCCCCGACTTCCTCGGCGACGAGGCGGCGCTCCGGACCGTGCTCGAGGCGCGTCCCGAGGTCTTGAACCACAACCTCGAGACGGTGAAGCGGCTCTACAAGCGCGTCCGCCCCGCGGGGAAGTACGACCGCTCGCTCGAGCTGCTCCACCGCGTCGCGTCCCATAGTCCGGCCATCCCCGCGAAGTCGGGGATCATGGTCGGGATCGGCGAGACTGTGGAGGAAGTGGAGGAGCTTCTCCGCGATGTCCACGCGCAGGGCGTGTCGATGGTGACGCTGGGCCAGTACCTGCCGCCGTCGAAGAGCCACCTGCCGCTCGAGCGCTACGTCACGCCCGACGAGTTCGCGCACTACCGGGAGTACGGGCTCGCGCTCGGCATCCGCCAGGTCGCGTCAGGGCCGCTGGTGCGAAGCAGCTACCACGCCGAGGAGCAGGCGGGAGAGACGGTCTTCATCCCCTGAAGCCGTTTACAGGAGCGTCCCCGAAAGGATCACCTTCGCCGCGCTGAAGTAGATGATGAGGCCCGTCACGTCGACGAGGGTCGCGACGAACGGCGCCGACGCGGTGGCGGGATCGAGGCCGAGCCGGCGGAGGATGAAGGGGAGCATCGAGCCGACCAGAGTCCCCCAGAGCACGACGCCGATCAGGCTCAGAGCGACGCAGATCGCGATCAGAAGATAGTGCGGACCATACGAGTGGAAGAGAGCCTCCCAGATCGTGATCCGCGCGATCCCGATCGCCGCCAGGATGCCGCCCAGGAGTAGCCCCGACACGATCTCCCGGCGCATCACGTGCCACCAGTCGCGGAGCTTCACCTCGCCGAGCGCCATGGCGCGGATCACGAGCGTCGTCGCCTGGCCCCCTGAGTTTCCACCGCTCGAGATGACGAGCGGAACGAAGAGCGCGAGCACCACGGCCCGCGCGATCTCTCCCTCGAAGTAGCCCATCGTGGCGGCCGTCATGCTCTCGCCGAGGAACAGCACGCTCAGCCAGCCGGCGCGCTTCTTGACCATGTCGATCGTGCTCATGCGGAGGTACGGCGCGTCGAGCACCGCGGTACCGCCGATCTTCTGGATGTCCTCCGTCGCCTCCTCGCGCACGACGTCGACGATGTCGTCGAGGGTGACGATTCCCTTCATCCGTCCCTCGGAATCGACGACCGGGAACGCCATGAGGCGGTACGTCGCGAAGAGGCGGCTCACCTCCTCCTGGTCCATCGCCTCAGGCACCGTGACGAGGTCGGTGCGCATGATCGACTGGATGTGCTGGTCGGATTTCGCAGTGATGAGATCCCGGTAGCTCACGACGCCGAGGAGCTTGTTATCGGGGGCGAGGACATACGCGTAGGTGAGGGTCTCCGCCCGCTCGGCGGCATGCCGCCTCAGGTACGTGATCGCCTCGTCCACCGACATGTCGGGGCGGAGCCGCGCGTAGCGCGGGTTCATGAGCCCGCCCGCGTCGTCCTCCGCGTAGGCGAGGAGGCCGCTCACGTCGGAGCGGGTCGGATCGTCGAGGAGCTGGAGGAGCTCCTCCCTTTGCTCGGGCTCGAGCTCCTGCACGAGATCCGCGGCGTCGTCCGGAGCGAGGAGGCGCATCCACGAGCGGCGCTCGGCTTGCGGAAGGGCGAGGAGGAGCTCGGCCTGGTCGCGCGCGGAGAGGCTCAGGAAGAAGTCCTCCGCCTCGGTGCGCTCGAGCGCGCGAAAGCTCTCGATGCGATCCGAGGGAACGAGGAGGGACCACGCTTCCTGGAGATCCGCCGTCGAGAGCGGTTCCTCGAGCTCGGGTTCCGGGCTGGACGTCATGGCCGCCTCCGCGTCGTGAAGGGGGAGCCCGCTCGCCGGGCATGAGCGCCGATGGTACCGGCGGCTCCGTCCATCATCAACCCTGGAGCGGCCTTCCGGGTGCACGTTTCACAGAAAAGTCGAGTCCCAGGCCCGGGCGCACCCAGGCCAAGGTGGGGTACAATAGGGCAGCGGCGCTCCCCGCGCCGGTACCCTGGGGGCTAACGAACATGTCATCCCGTATACGTCCCACGCTGCTCGTCGTCGACGACGATCCCGGCTCGTCCGGTCTTCTCCGCGAAGTCTTCGCGCAGGAGGGCTACGACGTCTCCGTGGCGCAGAGCGGCGCTGAAGCGCTGAAGCAGGCGGCCGAGCGTCCCTTCGACGTCGTGCTGAGCGACATCCAGATGCCCGACATCGACGGGATGGAGGTGCTGCGCCGCCTCAAGAACGTCGCGCCCGACGCGACCGTGATCCTGGTCACGGCCTACAGCACGATCGAGATGGCGATCCGCGCGCTCAACGAAGGAGCATTCGACTACGTGCGGAAGCCCTTCAAGCTCGACGAGGTGCGGCGCGTGGTGGAGCGCGCCATGGAGCGCCGTCGCGCGCGCGAGCAGACGACCAAGGCCGTCCCGGGGCCGCCTCCGACGCCGGCCGCGGGAGAGCTGAGACGGCGGGGTCGCCTGATCGCCGCGATCATCGGCTCGCATCCCGACATGGTCGAGCTCTTCAAGCTCGTCTCCCGCGTCGCGGGAACGAAGAGCTCGGTCATGATCCAGGGCGAGAGCGGCACGGGAAAGGAGCTGATCGCGCGGACGATCCACGAAGCCTCGCCGCGCCGTGATCGCCCGTTCGTCGCGGTCAACTGCACCAGCCTCTCGGAGACGCTTCTCGAGAGCGAGCTCTTCGGGCACGTGAAGGGAGCCTTCACCGGCGCGATCGAGCGGCGCCCGGGACTCTTCCTCGAGGCCAACCGCGGGACCGTCTTCCTGGACGAGGTGGGCGACATGTCGCTCTCGATGCAGGCGAAGCTCCTGCGCGTGCTCCAGGAAGAGGAGGTGAAGCCGGTCGGCGGCACGGACACCATTCCGGTCGACGTGCGCGTGGTCGCGGCGACGCACCAGGATCTCGAGGCGCTCGTCCGCACGGGGCGGTTCCGCCTCGACCTCTACTACCGGCTCCACGTGGTCGCGCTCAGGGTGCCGCCGCTTCGCGAGCGCCGGGACGACATCCCGCTCCTGGCCGAGCACTTCCTTCGCGAGTACGGCCTCCTCGCGCAGCGCCCGCTCCAGGGCTTCTCCACCAAGGCGATGCGCGCCCTGATGAACTATCCCTGGCCGGGGAACGTCCGGGAGCTCGAGAACGTGGTGGAAGGAGCGGTCGCGCTCGCGCCGGGATCGATCGTCGAGGAGTCGGATCTGCCGGACAAGGTCGTCCATCATGCGGGGCCGGTCCCGGCGAGTCCGGGGGGTCAGGCCACGCTGGACGAGATGACCCGGCGGTACGTCATGTCGGTCCTCGACAAGGTCCGGGGGAACAAAACCGAGGCGGCCCGGATCCTCGGGGTGCCGCGGCGGACGCTCTACCGGATGCTGGAGCGCTACGGCGTCGGGACCGAAGTGGAAGTGAGTCAATCCGGCACATCCATCCATTGACTGGCACGCGCTGGATAACTTGTTGTTAGTTGTCGGATTAGAACGACTCGTCCACACCCCGGACCCTCTGCGGCACAAGACCCTCCCCCATCGCCTCGCGGCCTCAACCCACCCTTACGCTGTAAATGACACTTCCACATGAACTTACCTTCACAGCCAAATCGATCGAGGTGCCGGCCGGCATGGCACGGTGAGTGCAAAAGGCGTAGTCGTACCCAGACCTCACGGCTGGGACCCAGCGTGGCCCGTCCGCGTGTGCACGACATCCTGCCCTGCTTCTGCGTACCGGGTCGCGTTTGGGTTCAAGTCGACGGTTTAAGGCCCCTGGTAGCTGGCGGCAGCCTCGCGATGCTTCTGCCCCCCACACTTCGCGAGAACCGCCCTCCAGGGGCTTTTCTTTGCCCATGAACCGGCGTTTCGCGTGGACACGATGCGAACCCGTTTCTAGACTTCCCGTCCCAGTGAACCCCCCCAACCTTTTGCGATCGTTCGTCGTTGCCATCGCCCTGCTCGTCGGCGCGGGCGCGCTCCAAGGCGCGCCCGCCCAGCCGCCGGCGCCGGCGAAGCCTTCCGCGAAGTCGCCGGCCAAGCCCAAGCCCACGGCCCTGGCACCTGCTCCGCGTCCGGACGAGATCGGCATGGTGGACGGCATCCCGATCTACCAGGTCGACTGGGACCGCCTGGCGGAGCCCTACTTCGAAGAGATCGAGGCCAAGGCGGGGCGCAAGCTGAGCGACGACGACAAGAAGCTCCTCCGAAAGAACGTCCTCGACGAGCTGATCCGCGAGCGGCTATGGCTTGCCGATGCCCGCCGGCGCGGGATGGCCGTGACCGAAGCGGCCATCGATTCCCGGATGAAGCAGAGCGACTACTTCAAGAAGGGGGGCAAGGTCGACGAGGCCATGTTCCAGCGCTTCAAGAAGTCGGAGACCTCGAACTATCCGGCGCTCCACGATGAGATCCAGAACGCGATCCTCCTCGAAGAGTACGTCCGCTGGATGGAGCGCCGGTTCGGCCCGCGCGATGCCGAGCTTCGAAAGGAGTTCGAGACGCGCAGCGCGACGGCGTCCATCCGCTACATGCTCATGGGACCGGACGCGGTGTCGCTCGAACCCGAGGCGACGCCGGCCCAGATCCGCGCCTACTACGATGCGCATCCGGATGAGTTCGAGAGCGCGGACGAGGCGCACATCCAGTACATCCGCATTCCGATCGGCGCGGACGCATCGGTGCCCGACTCGGCCAAGGAGAGTGCGGCGCAGGTCGCATCCAAAGTCGCGTCGGATGTGATCGCCGCGATCCGCACCGGAGCTCCTGCAGAAACGGCGGCGAAGCCCTACGGCGGGATCCAGGATCCGGGCTGGACCAAGCTCGGCGAACCGATCCGCGGCCTGGGCCGTTCCGACGCCCTGACGGCGGCGATCAAGGGCGTCGAGCCTCCCGCCTGGATCCGTGATCCCATCCGGATCGGGCCCATGTACGCGGTCGTGAACGTCGTGGAGCGGCACCGCGCCAAGCGGCTTCCGTTCCGCGAGGTGGTCTACTACGCGAAGCGCAAGGCGGATTTCGAGGTGCGCGACCAGGTGCTCGATTCGCTCGCGCGGGAGGACGTGCGGCTCCATCCCGAGTCGTACTACGCGCCCAAGATCGAGGTCTCGATCGTGGCGCGCGGCCTCAACACGTTCGAAGCCGGATCGCCCCCGACGCCTAAGGAGATCGACCGGCGCCTCGAAAAGCTGAAAGACGACCTTCACCTCCCCGATTCGTCGCGCGCCTACCTCGATTCGACGCGCGCGAGCATTTCCGCGCTCATCCTGCAGGAGCGGCAGGTCAAGTCGGGGTTCCACGTCATGAAGGACGCGGCCGGGAAGCTCGCCAAGAAGGAATCGGCCGCCCGCGTGGCCTCGCGCTACGGCGGGGTCCTGAGCGTCGTCCGCACCTATCGCGGGCAGCCGCCCGAGCACGCGTCGCTCCTCGAGGGAAAGCTTCTCGACAGTCTCTACGCGATGCGCGCCGGCGCGGTCATCGGCCCGCGCGTCAAGGGCGACTCGGTGTACGTGGTCCGCCTGGAAACGATCGACGGCACGCACGTCCCGCCGTACGCGGAGATCCGGCACGAGGCGCGCGATGCGGCGGAAGCGAAGCAAAGGGCCGACATCGCCCGCGAGGCCGAAGCCTGGTTCAGCACGCGCGGCGGCACCTACCGGACCCCGAGCCAGTACATCCTGGACGTCGTCTTCTTCGCCAAGAAGAAGCCCGAGCAGATCGCCGTGCCGGACGACTCGATCGCATCCTACTGGCGCCAGCATCCGCTCGAGTTCACCGAGCCGGCGAAGGCGAAGGTCCGCCACATCCTCTTCCGCGCGACGGACCCGTCCGCCCTCGGTCCCGCGCGTCAGAAAGCGCTCGCGGTGCGGAAGCGCCTCGTCGACGGAGAGGACTTCGCCGTCGTCGCGCGCGAGGTGTCGGAGGACGCAGGGAGCGCGGCACGAGGCGGCGAGCTGGGCGAGCTCACGCGGGGCGCGGTACCGAAGGAGTTCGGGGACGCGATGATGAGCCTCGGCGTGGGCGAGGTGAGCGAGCCGATCGAGACCAAGTTCGGATACCACGTCATCAAAGTGGATTCGCGGACGCCTGAGCGCCTGCGTCCGCTCGAGGAGTGCAAGACCGAGATCCGGGGCGTGCTGGCCGACGTGATCGCCGATTCGCTCGCGCGCGTTCCGGCGCGCGTGCTCGCGGACCGGGCGAGCCGCGTGGGCTATCGGGGCGCAGACTCGCTCGCCGCGCCGTACGGAGGATGGAAGCGAAAGGGGCCGGTCGGGCCGGACGGAGACATCGAGGGGGTCGCCAAGGTTCCGTTCCTCGCGCGCGTGGTCGCCTCGCTCGCGGACAGCGGCGTGGCGGCGGAGCCCGTCGAGCTTCCGGAGGGGGACGTCGTGATCCGGAAAGTCCGCGAAGAAACGCCGCGGCAGGCGCGCTTCGAGGAGGTTCGGGACAAGGCAATCGCGGACTACCAAGAGGAGCGCCAGCGCGCGGCCGCGGATTCGCTGAACGTGCGCCTCAGGGCGGCGCTCAAGGAGGGGGCCGACCCCGAGACTCTCTTCGTCGCATTCGGCGGCCTTCGCCTGAGCAAGCCGTTCGGGCGGCAGGGACCGATTCCCGACTTCCAGAAGGACGCGGTCCTCGGGCGCGATTCGACCTATCTCGCCCGGGTCTTCGCATCGAAGCCGAAGACGGTGCTGCCTCCCATCACGGGGGGGAGCGGCACGCTCTACGGCGTGGTCGAGAGCATCACGATCCCGGCGGCGAGCGAATTCGCGCGACAGCGCGACGCGCTCCTTCGCGAGGTGCTGGACGAGCGGATCGACGCGTGGACCGGGCGGCTCCGGGCCAAGGCGCCGATCCGGATGAATCGGAAGGACCTGCAGGCGCTCCTCAGCTGAGGTACCATCGGGGCTCCTCGCGCTTCATCGCCCCGCGCGTCCCCGCTCCCGGGGGATTCGACCATGGATCGGGAGTCGGGCGTCTTGATGCACGATGTGGAGGAATCGGAGCGGCCGCGTGAGCGCCTGTTCGAGCTGGGACCGGGCGCACTGTCCGACGCGGATCTCGTCGCGCTCGTCTTCGGCTCGGGGAGCGGAGGGGAGAGCGTGCTGGACGTGGCGTCGCGCGTCGCGCGGGCGATCCATCTCAGGCGGCTCCATCAGACCGCGGTGGAGGACCTCGTCGCGGTCCAGGGAATTGGGCCGGCCCGTGCGGCGCAGCTCCTCGCCGCGGCGGAGATCGGGCGGAGGCTCTGGCCCGACGCCGATCCGATCCCACTCGTGCGCGGACCGGAGACGATCTTCGAGCTGACGGCGGACATCCGGCGCTCCAATCGGGAGCATTTCGTGGGCTTCTACCTCAATTCGCGGAACCAGGTGCTCCGCCGGGAGATCATCTCCATCGGGAGCCTGAACGCGAGCATCGTCCATCCCCGCGAGGTCTTCATCCCCGCGCTCGCCGTCTCCGCGGCGAGCCTGATCCTCGCGCACAACCATCCGTCCGGCGACCCGTCGCCCAGCGAGGAAGATCTGGCCATCACCCGCCGCATCGCCGAATCGGGGCGCCTCCTCGGAATCGAGCTGCTCGACCACGTCGTGGTCGCGCGCGAGGCGTACACGAGCTTCAAGGAGCGGAGGCTCCTTCGATGAGGGCGCGGTGGAGCGCCTTCGTGGTCGCACTGGTTCTCGCCGGATGCGCGGGCTCGCGTCCCGAGGGTGTCGAGCCCGAAGCGAAGATCGACCCGAACGCGTCGCCGGCGGCGCTCATCGCACTGTCCGACTCCGCGCTGGCGGTAGCCGAGCCCGCACTCGCCCGACGCGCGCTCGAGCGCGCGGCGTCCCTCGCGCCGAAGAGCGCGGAGGTACGCCTCGGCTACGGGCGGTTCTACACCGCGATCCAGCGGTACAAGGATGCGAAGACCGAGTTCGAGCGCGCGGAGTTGCTCGATCCGTCGAGTCCGGAGCCGGCGTACGGCCTCGGTCTCGCGTACCTGAAAGCGGGGCAACAGGACCTGGCGTTCGCGTCTCTCTCGCGCGCGCTTCGGATCGATCCCATGCACGTAGGAGCGCGGAACGCGATCCGGCCGATGCTCGAGGATCGCTACCGGCGCGCCGGCGTGCCTGCGGAGTACGCGTCCATCCCGGAGCGCTCGAGCGTGTCGCGCGGTGAGCTCGGCGTGATCCTGGCCGTGGAGGCGGGACTCGATCCGGACCGCGTCTCCTTCCACGCCGATGCTCCGTATCGCGTGGACTGGCCGGCGATCGACAAGGCGTGGGGCTCGCGATGGCTCCGCGCGGCCGTGGCGCGGGGCTGGATCGCTCCCTTCGCCGACCGCGATCTCCACCTCGACGATCCGCTCACGCGGGGCAACCTCGCCCTGCTGCTCGGCCGGATCGAGGCGGCCTCTCCGCGCGCGCCCGCCGACACGGCACGCGGGGCGCACGCGGTGCCCGCGGCCTTCCCGGATCTCGGGAGCCGCCACTATCTCGGGCACGCCGCGGCCGAAGCGGTCCGCCTCGGGCTTCCGACGCGCGACGGCGGGCGCTTCGATGCGGAGGCGCTCGCGACGGGGGCCGAGACCTGGATCGCGGTGCGCGGGCTCGCGCGGCGCATGGGGGCGCTCCCGGTCGTATCGATCGAGCCCCAAGGAATGGTAAAATGATCGTCGTGAAGCGCATTCCGGCGGCCCTGACCGCCGCGGCCTGCCTCCTCCTCTTCGCCTCCTCCCGCGCCTCGGCTTCCGGCAGTGCGCCCGTCCGTCCCGCAGGGCTTCTACCTGCGCGCGTCACGGGGGACGTCGTCCCCGTGTACCGGCTCCCCGACGACTCCTCGCCTCGCCTCGCGAGCCGGGTCTACGCGACCAGCGATACGATCCCCGTCTTCACGGACAGCCTCGAGACCTGGTCGAGTCCCGGGAACGAGGGGAAGTGGTCGCACGTCGACGAATCCTTCCAGCCGACCGCGTGGAACATCTCGACCCTCTACGGGTGCGGTGGCCACGCGTTCTGGTGCGGCATCGTGGACTCGTCGTGGACCGGGGATCCGAATCGCAGGGGCTACGCGAACAGCTGGGAGCAGACCCTGGAGAACTACGCGGACCTCGCCGGGGCCCCATCGCCTTACACGATCTCCTTCGATCACCGCATGAACGTCCAGAGCGGGTTCGACTACGGCACGGTCGAGGTGTTCGACCGCGACGACGCCTGGCTCCAGGTCGGGTCGTTCTCGGGGGTCGTCGGCCCGAGCGGCTGCGTCAACGTCACGCTGAACCTGCCCGACTCCACGGTCGCGAAATCGAATCCGGTCCACTTCCGCTTCCGCTTCCACAGCGACATCGACGGCTCGTCCGCCGACGGCCTCTATCCCTCCGGGGAAGGGTGGGCGATCGACAATGTGACGGTGAAGGGGGGCTCGTTCGACGTCCGCTTCTTCGACGACATGGAAGCGGGCATGGGGACCTGGACCCGCTCGACCTTCCCCGCGGTGGGCGACTACTGGCGGATCGACGCGAATCCGATCACGCAGCAGGTCTGCACCACGAACACGAGCAAGGTGTGGCGCCCGGTGAACACGGTCACGGGCGCGCTCGTGCCGAGGCTGAACGACAAGCTGATCACCCCTCCCGTCGCCGTGGGACAGGCCGATCAGGTCTTCCTCTCCTTCGACGCCTACCGAAGCCTGCCCCTGAACGCCTGCTTCTACTACAACGTCGAATTCCGCACGCGAAACGTGGGAAGCCCTGGATGGTCCGCCTGGATCGATCCGACAGGACTTCTCTACTTCGGGGCCGAGCACGAGTGGATGAGGCAGACCGTCGCCCTGACGGGCGCTGGGGGCGTGGATTCGGTGCAGGTCCGGGTCGGCATCCGGGATTGGGGGCCCGTGTTCTGTGATGGGAGCCAGACCACAGCCGGGACCGATCTCCTGCTCGACAACTTCCGGATCGGCACCGTCGGCGCATCGGGGCCGTCGCTCGCCGCGAACGAGGCCGATCTCTACAACGACACGTTCCGGACGACCGCGTTCAACGGGAACGACAACTTCAACACGCCGAGCGGCGACAGCCTCGCGGTCCGAATCGGGGCCGCGAACGGTCTCAAGACGGCGTCCCTGTTCACGAGCATCGCGAACGCGCCGTTCACGTCCGTGCCCCTGGTCAAGATCTCGGGCACGGAGAACACGTACACGGCCGACGTGCCGGCGGGGAACTACGCTCGCGGGACCGTCCTTCGCTACTACGTCTCGGCCACCGACTCGCTGAATCAGGTCGCGACCCTGCCCGCCGACGCCATCGGGTCGAGCCACTATTTCAGCGCGACCATCCTTCCCGGCGTGTACACGACGAGCGGCGCGTGTCCCGACGACACCGCGCGCGTGCTCTACGTGAACGGCTGGGGCGGTCCGGATCTCACGTCCGGCGTGGCCCAGTCGCTCACCGCGATCGGCGCGCGCTTCGACCGGTTCGACGTCAACGCGCCGCAGCTCGCGGCGGGGAACTCGCCCGGGGGTGGAACGGTCGGGAGCGGCACCGCGATCTGGCCGGCGGCGCCCCTCGGCGTGCTCGGCGCCTATCGCGCGATCATCTGGGACGTCGGCGACCGGAACGCCGTCACGCTGAGCGCGGAGGATCAGTCGCTTCTCACGAGCTGGCTCTCCCTGCCCGGGAAGAACCGGGGACTCTTCCTCGCGGGAGACAATCTCGTCTACGACATGCTCGTGAACGGACAGGGGATCCCGAATTTCCTCTCCTGCACGCTCGGGGCGAACTACGTCCGCGACGTCTGGGAGAACGCGCCGCAGGACACGCTCATCCCCGTCGTTCGGGGCGCCTCCGGAACGCGCATCGCGAACGAGCCCTTCCCGATCGACGGAGGGTGTCCCGTGATCAACGCCTTCGACGCGACGGCGGTCTCGTCCTGCGTCGGTGCGAACGGTCGCGTGTGGCTCCGCTATCCCAACAACCTCGCCGCGGCGACGGAGCGCCAGGCAGCGAACGGACCGCCGAACGGGGATACGCTCCGCGCGGTCGTCGCCGGGTTCTCGCTGGCGAGCCTCACCGACCCCGTGCGGCGGAACCTGCTCCTCTACCGGACCATCGTGCAGGAGTTCGAGACCCCCGCCTGCTACGTCGCCACCGGGGTTCCCGAAGATGGGACCGCTGCGGCGCCGCGCGCGACCCTGGCGCGCCTCTATGCTCCCTCGCCGAACCCGTTCAATCCGCACACGACCATCCGCTTCGGCCTCGCGCGGGGCGCGCGCGTCACGCTCCGCATCTTCGCCGTGGATGGCTCGCTGGTTCGGACGCTCGTCGACCGTCCTTACGAGGCAGGAGAGCACCAGGTCGTCTGGGACGGCCGCGACCTCCGCGGCCGCGAGCAGGCGAGCGGGGCCTACTTCGTGAGCCTCGAGGCGGACGGCGTGCGGACCCCGGCGCGCAAGGTCATCCTCTTGCGCTGAGGTGCTTCCGGGGGTACTCTCCCGGTAGCAGACATCCTTCGGGGCGGGGTGAAAGTCCCCACCGGCGGTACAGCCCGCGAGCCAAGGGATCACGTCCCGCGGCAGATCCGGTGCGATTCCGGAGCCGACAGTCACAGTCTGGATGGGAGAAGGACGTCGCACACGGTACGGGCATGTCCGGCCATCGCCGCTCACGCCCCGCGGGTGTCTGCCTGCGGGGTTTTTTCATTGTGAGCCTACACATCGATTCCATGGCGGCCCGGCCGGGCCGCGGATCCTCCCAGGATCGCGGTGACGTTGCGGAGATCGCGGCCATGCGCCGTGCTCTTCGGATCGCGCGCCGGGGCGTGGGGACCACGCATCCAAACCCGCGGGTCGGAGCGGTGGTCCTGCGCGGGGGACGGGCGGTCGCCGAAGGCTTTCACGCGCGGGCCGGCGAGGCCCATGCCGAAGTGCGCGCTCTCGAGCAGGCGGGCGATGCCGCGCGCGGCGCGACGCTCGTCGTGACGCTCGAGCCCTGCGCCCACGTGGGACGCACGCCCCCCTGCACCGAGGCCGTGCTCCGAGCGGGGATCCGCCGGGTGGTCATCGGCATGCGGGATCCCAACCCGCTGGTGGACGGCCGTGGCATCCAGGAGCTCGAGCAGGCAGGGCTCGACGTGGTCGTCGGAGTGCTCGAGGAGGAGTGCCGGGAGCTGAACCCGGCGTACCTGAAGCATCTCGTGACCGGACTCCCGTGGGTGACGCTCAAGGCCATGCTCACCTTGGACGGAAGACTCGCCACCGAGAGCGGCGAATCGCGAGGGCTCGGGAGCGATGCCGAGATCCGGAGGGCCCACCGCCTGCGCGCGTCGAGCGACGCGGTGGTGGCGGGAATCGGGACCGTGCTCGCCGACGACCCCCGACTCACCGTGCGCGGCGTGCGCGGCCCTAGTCCCATGCGCGTCGTGCTCGACTCCGCGCTCCGGATCCCGGCGGATGCCCGCATCTGGGCCACGGTGGGCGAAGCTCCGCTCGTGATCGCGACGGTTTCGCGCGATGAGACGCGCACGCGCGAGCTCGAGGAGCGCGGCGCGTCGGTATGGGCGTTCGAGCCTGGGACCGACGGACGCGTTCCGCTTCGGAGCCTCCTCGAGCGCCTCGCGCTCGAAGGGCGCATCTCGATCCTGGTCGAGGGAGGCGCGGAGGTGCACACCGCGTTCCTTCGCGAGGGGCTGGCGGATCAGATCGCGGTCGGCATCTCGCCCCGCATCGTCGGGGGCAAGACCGCTCCGATCCTGACCGGCGATCTGGGACGCCCGCGCCTCGCCGACGCCATCCGGATCGAGGGGCTCTCGGTGAAGCGGCTCGGACCCGATGTGTGGCTGACCGGCCGGATCGCGGCCGATGGAGGATCGCGTGTTTAGCGGCATCGTGGAGCGCGTGGGCATGGTCGAACGGGTCGCGACCGAAGGCGGAAGCCGAAGGCTCGCGATCGCGGCCCCCTTCGACGCACCGCTCAACCCTGGGGAGAGCGTGGCGTTGAACGGCGTCTGCCTCACCGTGGAGCGGGCGGATGCGCGCTCGTTCGAGGCCACGGCCGTGCGCGAGACGCTCGACAAGACCACGCTCGGAGCGCTCGAAGCGGGCTCGCGCGTGAATCTCGAGCGCGCGCTTCGCGTGGGACAGACGCTCGGCGGCCACTGGCTCCAGGGGCACGTCGACGCGACGGCTGCGGTGCGCGGAGTCCATCGAGATGCGGGCCAGGTGCGGCTCCAGGTCGAGATCCCCGAGGCCTGCCGGCGGTTCATCGCTCGCAAGGGCTCGATCGCGATCGACGGCACGAGCCTCACGGTGGCCGACTGGGCGGACCCGATCGCCGAGATCGCGATCGTACCCTTCACCCTCGAGCACACGATCGCATCGAGTTACGCACAAGGAACACGGGTGAACCTGGAAGTCGATCTCATCGCGCGCTATCTCGATCGCCTGCTCGAGGCGCGCGGCGCCCTTCTCGTGGGCGAGCCTTAGAGGACACGATGAACGCACGTGCCAAGCGCGGCCCTGCTCGGGCCGGATTCGATTCGATCGCCGACACCCTGCGCGCGCTTCGTGCGGGGTCGATGGCGGTGGTCGTGGATGACGAGGACCGGGAGAACGAAGGAGACTTCGTCATGGCGGCCGAGAAGGTCACGCCCGAGGACGTTAACTTCCTCACGCGGGACGCGCGCGGTCTCCTCTGCGTCTCCATGCCTGGGGCGCGCCTCGAGGAGCTGGGCCTGGCCCTCATGACGCCGCTCAACACGGCGCGCTTCTCGACTCCGTTCACGATCTCGGTCGACCTCCTCGCGGGGACGACGTCGGGATCGTCGACCCAGGATCGGGCGCTCACGATCCGCGCCCTCGCGAACCCCAAGACACGCCCGGAGGAGCTGGCGCGGCCGGGGCACGTCTTCCCGCTCCGCGCGGCCGACCAGGGCGTCCTGAGCCGCCCGGGGCACACCGAGGCAGCGCTCGACCTCGTTCGCCTCGCGGGCCTGAAGCCGGCCGCGGTCCTCTGCGAGATCCTGTCCGCGGACGGGACCATGGCGCGCGGTCCCGAGCTCCGGAAGCTCGCGAAGAAGCACGGCTATCCGCTCGTCACGATCCGGGACCTCATCCGCTATCGCTACGGGAAGGAGCGGCTCGTCGAGCGCCTGACGGCTTCGCGGCTTCCGACCCGCTTCGGCAGCTTCCGCATCGTGGTCTACGAGAGCCGGATCGACGGCTACCATCACGTCGCCCTGGTGAAGGGGCGGGCGCCCACGCGCGGCCGCTCCGGGCCGCCACCGCTCGTGCGGGTGCACTCGCAGTGCCTCACGGGGGACGTGTTCGGCTCCATGCGCTGCGACTGCGGCGAGCAGATGGCGACGGCGCTCGAGCGGATCGACGCCGAGGGATCGGGCGTGTTCCTCTATCTGAGGCAGGAAGGGCGGGGGATCGGACTCGCGAACAAGCTCCGCGCGTACGAGCTTCAAGACCTGGGACTCGACACCGTCGAGGCCAATCTCAAGCTCGGCTTCGCGCCCGATCTCCGGGACTACGGCGTGGCCGCGCAAATCCTGGAAAACCTCGGATTCACCCGCGTGCGGCTCCTGACCAACAATCCGCGAAAGATCCAGGCGCTCTGCGACTACGGGATCGAGGTCGAGGCTCGGGAGTCCCTCGAGGTGCGCCCGAACGCCGTGAACCGTCGCTATCTCCGCACCAAGCGCGAGCGGCTGGGCCACCTTCTCGGGCATCCGCATCTAGAGCTCGTGGCCGGCCCGCGGCGGAACGGCTCGCGGAGACGGGCGTGAGCGTGGGATCGAAGGACGCCGGATACGCGCCGCCGTTCGCCGGGACAGGCTCGCAAGGGCATCGGATCCTCGAGGGCTCGCTCGACGGCGACGGACTCTCCATCGCGATCGTGGCCGCGCGGTTCAACCGCGCGATCTGCGACCGTCTCCTCGGCGGGGCGCTCGAGGCGCTGGCGCGGCGGGGCGTGTCCGCCGAGCGCGTGACCGTGGTGCGTGTGCCGGGGGCGTTCGAGATCCCGTTCGCGGCGCGCCGGCTCGCGTCCTCCGGACGCCACGACGCGGTGGTCGCGCTCGGCGCGGTGATCCGCGGCGAGACGCCCCACTTCGACTACGTGGCCGGCGAGTCCGCGCGCGGGATCGCGAGGGCGGCGGAAACGACGGGCGTGCCCGTCCTCTTCGGAATCCTGACGACCGAGACTCCGGAGCAGGCGCTCGAGCGCTCCGGCGGAGCGCACGGAAATCGCGGCGCCGACGCGGCGGAAGCGGCGATCGAGATGGCGCGCTTGAAGCGCCTGCTCGACCAGGACGCGGAGCGTCGCGCGCGATGAACCGCCGGCGGGAAGGACGCGAGATCGCGTTTCGCGCGGTCTACCAGGCCGACGTCACGGGCGAGCCCGCGGACCGCTGCCTGGGCGAGATCGTGGAGGACGTCGATCCCAGCGAGGACGTGCGCGAATTCGCCGCGAGCCTCGTCCGAACCCTCGACGATCACAGGCCGGAGATCGACGCGACCGTCGAGCGGATCGCGAGGAACTGGTCGCTCAGCCGGATGGCCGCGACCGATCGCTCGGTGATCCGGCTCGCCGCGGCCGAGCTCCTCTACCACTTCGAAACGCCAGCGCGGGTCGCCCTGGACGAGGCGATCGAGATCGCAAAGAAATACGGGATGGAGACCTCGGGATCCTTCGTGAACGGAATCCTTGACCGGATCGCCCACGAAGCGCGACCCTCCGTCGGATGACCACGGCGATCCTCTCGGACATCCACGGCAATCTCGAAGCACTCGACGCGGTGCTGGCCGAGCTCGACCGGCGCCGTCCGGATCGCGTCATCTGCCTCGGCGACATCGTCGGCTACGGTGCGAGTCCGAACGAGTGCCTCGATCGCGTGCGGCAGCGCTGCGGCACCGTGCTCCTCGGCAACCATGACGCCGCGGCGAGCGGCGGGCCGGAAGCGGCGCGGTTCAACATCTACGCGCGCGTCGCGGCCGAGTGGACGATGAAGACCCTGACGCGCGACAACCGGGAATACCTCCAGCGCCTCCCGCTCACGGCAAGCGAGAACTCCTTCTACCTCGTGCACGCGTCTCCCGCCTGTCCGCGGGACTGGGAGTACCTGCTCGACCGGTTCGACGCGGAGCCGCAGTTCCACTACTTCACCGAGATGATCTGCTTCATCGGGCACACCCACCAGCCGGCCATCTACCTGGCCGATCAGAACGGGACGAAGTCGCTCCCGCTCTCGGAAGGGAAGCTCGATCCCAATCGCCGCTACATCGTGAACGTGGGGAGCGTGGGACAGCCGCGCGATCACGATCCCCGCGCCTGCTTCGTCCTCTACCACGAGCCGTCCACCACCATCGAATACGTGCGCGTCCCCTACGACATCGAGGGGGCGCAGTCGAAGATCCGGGCCGCCCAGCTTCCGGAAGTCCTCGCCGCGCGCCTCGCCACCGGGGAATAGCCGTGCGGGCGTCGACCGAAGCGCACTGGAGCCGCTTCTGGAGGGAGCGCGCCGAGATCGACGAGGTGTATCCGACCGCCGGCCGCGTCGTCGAGCAGCTGACGGCCGAGGGTCCCGTCCAAGGGAAGATCGTCCTCGAGGTGGGGGCGGGATCGGGGCGTGACAGTGTGGGACTGGCCGAGCAGGGAGCCGTCTCCGTGATGCTCGACTACTCGATGGCGTCGCTTCAGGTGGCGCGCGAGGTGGCGGAGCGCTCGGGCGTGGCCCCGCTCCTGGTCCGCGCCGACGCGCTCCGGATGCCGTTCCGGGACGGCACGTTCGACGCCGTGTTCCACCAGGGGCTGCTCGAACACTTCCGCGATCCGATGCCGCTCCTCAGGGAGAACGTGCGCGCGCTCAAGAAGGAAGGGATCCTCCTCGTCGACGTCCCGCAGCGCTGGCATCTCTACACTGCGGTCAAGCACGCGCTCATCGCGGCGGGCCGCTGGTTCGCGGGGTGGGAGACCGAGTTCTCGATCGGCGAGCTGACGAGGCTCATGTCGCGCGCGGGCGTGCGCGTCGTGCGCCGCTATGGAGCCTGGATGGTGCCCGGCCTCGCCTACCGCTCGCTTCGGCTCGGGCTCCTGAAGCTCCGCCTCGTGCGCCTGCCGCTCGATCCGCCGCCGGTCCCCGTGATCACGCCGCTCTTCGCCGGGATCCGCGGGCTCGTCGCGCGCACGCCGCTCGCCTTCCACACCTACTTCGTGATCGGCGCGATCGGACGCAAGGAGGCGCCGGAACCTCCGGCTGGCCGGGCCGGTTGAACCTCATCGCGTTCAACTGGCGCGATCCGCGCCACCCGGAAGCCGGCGGCGCCGAGCTCCACCTCTTCGAGATCCTCCGTCGCGCCGTCCGCGATGGGGACCGGGCGGTCTGGCTGGCGGAGCGCTATCCCGGTGCGCCAGAGGAAGATCGGATCGAGGGCATCGAGATCCACCGCGCGGGTACGTGGTACAATGCCCACCTTGCCCTCGGGGCTCTCTATCGACGTCGGTTCCGGAGGGAGCGGTTTGACCTCGTCGTGGAAGACATCAACAAGGTTCCGTTCTTCGCCCCGCTCTACGCGTCGGCGCCGGTCCTGGCCGTCGTCCCTCACCTCTTCGGCACCACCGCCTTCAACGAAGCGTCCACACCGATCGCCGCGCTGGTCTTCGCACACGAAAGCCTGATCCCGATCGTGTACCGGAAGAGCCGCTTCCTCGCGATCTCCGAGAGCACGCGGGACGACCTCGCGCGTCGCGGGATCGCACGCGCACGGATCGACGTGGTCCGCTGCGGCTTGAACCAGGCGGACTACTCCGTCGACGTCGCACCGGAGAATCGCGTGGAGCCCGAGATCGTCTTCCTCGGCCGGCTCAGGCGGTACAAGGGGGCGCAGCACGCGATCCGGGCGCTTCCTTTGGTCGTCGCATCCGTGCCCGCCGCGCACCTCACGATCGTCGGCGGCGGGCCGTATCGTCCGGAGCTCGAGCGCCTCGCGCGCGAGCTCGGCGTGACGGAACGGGTCCGCTTCGTCGGAGCCGTGCCTCAGGCGGAGAAGGTGGCCGCGCTGAATCGCGCGCAGGTCGCGGTCAATCCCTCGCCCAAGGAAGGCTGGGGGCTCACCGTGATCGAGGCGAACGCGTGCGGCGTCCCCGTGGTCGCGAGCCGGAGTCCGGGCTTGATCGAGTCGGTGCGCGACCGAGAGACGGGGCTCCTCGTTCCGCACGGCGATCATCGAGCGCTCGCGGCGGGGCTCGTCCAGCTCCTCACCGACCGCGATCTCAGGCTCGAACAGGCGCACGCCGCGATCGCATGGGCGCACACGTTCGACTGGGAGACCTGCTACAAGAAGAGCCGCGCGGTGATGGAGCTCGCGGCCCGGGAAGGCGCGCGGGCGTGAACGCCTCCGGCGTGAAGGGCTTCTACGAGCGCTATCACGTGCCGCTGATCGCGGCCAAGGTGATTTTGAGCCTCGCGCTCTTCGCCTACGTCGTGGCGAAGGTCTCGCCCGGGGACATCTGGGCCACGATCCGTCCCGCCGATCCCGGCCTCATCCTCCTGGCGGCCGCGCTCCTCTTTTTCTCGAGCCTCGTGGGCGGGTGGCTCTGGGCGCGGCTGCTCCAGGCGCAGGGGGTGAACATCCCGTTCCGGAAAGCGGCGTCGTATTACTTCGTCGGGCTCTTCTTCAACAATTTCCTCCCGTCCAACATCGGCGGCGACATCGCCCGCATCTCGGACGCTTCGAAGCACGCGGACAACGTGAGCCGCGTGTTCTCCGCCACCCTCATGGACCGGCTCATCGGAGTCCTCGCGATCGCGTTCCTGGCGCTGCTCGCATCGTTCGCGTCCGTCGACCGGTTCCACCTGTACGCCATCTACGGGATGATCGCGCTCGTGTTCCTCGTGATGCTCGGCCTCTTCGTCAGCGTCTTCCACCGCCGCGTGCTCGAAGCCTTCGAGTGGCCGTTCCGGGTGATCGGGGCGCGTGGGATCGAGCGCGCGATCGCGCGGCTCATGGACGATCTCCACGGCTACAAGGGTCAGGGGAGCGCGCTGGTCACCGCCATCGCGGCCTCGATGCTGGTCCAGGTCGGCCGGATCGTCGCGCACTACCTCGTGGGCCTCGCCCTCGGCGTGCGGGTGGCGATGGGCTACTACTTTCTCTTCGTGCCCGTGCTCGCGGCTCTCGTATCGCTCCCGATCTCGATGAACGGCCTCGGCGTCCGTGAAGGAGCGGGGGTCGTTCTCTTCCAGATGTCGGGCATGACCAAGGAGCAGGCGTTCACGGTACCGTTTCTCACCTATCTCCTCTCCGTCCTCATCAGCTTGATCGGAGGGCTCATCTTCGTGACCCGACCCTCGCGACGCGCCTTGCAGGCGATGCTCGAGAAGAAGCGGGGCGTGCGCGAGGGGGAGACCGGAGACACCCAAAGGAGACGCATCGGCTCATGACCTGGAAGCGCGGCCACGCCCTGTTCGCGGCCCTCTCCTTCTTCGTCCCGCTCATCACCTACGTGCGCACCATCACGCCGACGGTGCCGTTCTGGGACTCCGGGGAGTTCATCGCGACGTCGTACATCCTCGGCCTCCCGCATCCGCCGGGGAACCCTGTCTACACCATGCTCGGACGGATGATGACGTTCCTCCCGTTCGAGACCGTCGCGTGGCGGGTCAACTTCATGAGCTCGTTCGCTTCGGCCCTCGCGTGTTTCTTCACCTTCCTCTTCACCTCGCGCGCCATCCGCCGCACCTTCGCGACCGGCGAGGCGGAAGGCGACGCCGAGGCCTCCGCCCCGACGTCGGATCTCGCCTGGCTCGCGAGCGGGGTGGGGGGCCTCGTCGCCGCGCTCTTCCTCGCGTTCGGCTCGTCCTTCTGGGACAGCGCGATCGAGGCCGAGGTCTACTCGCTCTCGTCCGCCATCATCGCGTTCGTCGTCTGGCTCGGCTTCGTCTGGTGGGACCGGCAAGGAGAGCCGGGGAACGACAGCCTGCTCGTCCTCATCGTGTACATCCTCGCCGTCTCGACCGGCGTGCACCTGGGCACGATCCTGATCGCACCGTCCCTGCTCGTCCTCTTCTGGATGGTGAATCCGCCCGTCTTCAACAGCCCGAGGTTCCTTGTGCCGTTCCTCGCGCTCATCGGCTTCGTCGTGCTCCTCTATCTGAACGGCACGCTGGAGATCGGTCTGCCGGGCCCGGTCATCCTGGGCATTCTCGGGCTGGGACTCCTCTACGCCCTCGTGCAGAACAAGTTCTTCTTCCGGAAGAACCTCGTCGCCTGGTGGGTCTTCGCCGGGGTGGTCGGCATTTCGGTGCAGGTCTTCCTCCTCATCCGCAGCCAGCAGATGCCGGCGGTGAACGAGGGGGCGCCCACCACGCTCGGGACATGGCTCGAGTACCTGAGCCGCAAGCAGTACGGGCCGGCCGATCCCTTCGACCGCCGGGCGGAGCTCTGGTACCAGATCCAGCACATGTATCTGCGCTACGTGGGGCAGCAATGGCACCTGATCGAGCGGCTGGGGAACCTCGACCTCGGGTCGTTCTGGGTCCGGCTCGTGAACGCGGTGCCGTACCTCTTCTTCTTCTCCGGCGCCTTCTGGAACTACCGGCGCGACAAGAAGACGTTCTGGTTCTTCCTCGCGACCCACATCATCATGGGGCCGGGTCTCATCTTCTATCTCAACTTCACCGACCACGAGGTCCGCGAGCGCGACTACTTCTTCACGAACTCGTATCACTTCATCGCCGTGTGGATCGGGATGGGGGCGGCCGCGGCGCTCCACGCCCTGGCGGGCGCGCTCGCGCCGGCTGGCGCGCAGACGGCGCGGCGCGAGGCCGAGCCGGCGGTCCTCCATGCGGCTCCGCTCCCGTCAGGAGGGTCCAATCGGGCGATTCTCGGGCTGGGCGCGCTCACGCTCACGGGCCTCGCGCTCCTGCCCATGCGGACCAACTGGTTCGAGCACGACCGCACCGGCTTCTACATCGCCCATGACTACGCCTACAACATGCTCGAGCCGCTCGCGCCTGGTGCGATCGTGTTCACGAACGGGGACAACGACACGTTCCCGCTCTGGTACATCCAGGAGGTGGAGAAGGTCCGGAAGGACGTCCGGGTCGTCAACCTGAGCCTTCTCAATACGCCCTGGTACATCCAGCAGCTTCGTGACCAGGAGCCGAAGGTCCCGATCAGCTTCACGAACGCGCAGCTCGCCGTGATGGGGCCGTACCAGGATCCCCAGACCGGCCAGATCGTCTGGGTGAAGGACCTCGCGGTGAAGGACATCTTGAAGACGAACCAGTGGAAGAAGCCGCTCTATCTGGCCGTCACCGTCCCGGACCAGATGGGACTCGAGAAGCAGCTCACGCTCGAGGGGCTCGTCTTCCGCGTCGAGCCGAAGGAGACGCAAAAGCAGGTCGATCTCGCGAAGACGATGAACAACCTCTACTCGACGTTCAAATACGGCGGGCTGCTGAACAAGAACCGGGCCTACGACTCGACCGTGTACAAGGACGAGAATGCCTACCGCCTCGTCCAGAACTACACGGCGGCCCACGTCCAGGTGGCGTACCAGCTGCAGCTCGCCCAGCGGAACGAGGAGGCGGTCAGGGTCCTCGAGGACGCCGTGAAGATCTCGCCCGACTTCCCGGGACTCCTCGAGTACCTGGGCAAGCTGTACGAGGACACGGGGCGCGCCGACAAGGCGGAGCAGATCTACCTCGAGGGCGTCCGGCGCTTCCCGGCGCAGCCCGAGTACCACTATCACCTCGGGATCCTGTACTACCAGACCGGCCGGGTGGATCCGGGCATCGCGGAGCTGAGGCGCGCGGCGGAGCTGAACCAGCAGTACTTCGACTGGTTCAGCGCGCTCTTCACCGCGCTCTGGCAGACGGGACGGCGCGCCGAGGCGGTCGACGTGCTCCGCACGTGGGTGCGCGCGCACCCCGAGGACGCGCAGGGAGCGGGCTACTTGAAGGTCTACGAAGAGTCGCTCCGCGTGCTCGGCGCGGGCCCGCCGGCGCACGTGGCCCCGGGGCGCGGATGACAGGGCTCGTTCTGGTCACGGGAGCCGCGGGGTTCATCGGCTCCACGCTCGCAGAGAAGTTGCTCGCCTCGGGGGCGGACGTGATCGGCGTGGATGCCTTCACCGACAATTATCCCGCATCGACGAAGCGCGAGAACGTCTCCCGCCTGAGCACGAATCGGCGCTTCCGGCTGGTCGAGGCGGACCTCCGGACCGCGAACATCGATCCGCTCCTCGACGGGGTGGACGGCGTCATCCACCTGGCGGCCCTCCCGGGCGTGCGCGCGAGCTGGGGAGAGCCGTTCCGCGCGTACGCCGAGCACAACGTGGTCGCGACACAGCGGCTGCTCGAGGCGGTGCGCCGCCATCCGGTCCGGCGCCTCGTCGCGGCGTCGAGCTCCTCGATCTATGGTCTACCGACGCGCTTTCCGACCCCCGAGGACGAGTCGCCGCGCCCCGTCTCGCCGTACGGCGTGACGAAGCTCGCGGCGGAAGGGCTGTTCCACGCGTACTGGGCGAGCTACCGGCTGCCGCTGGTGGGGCTCCGCTACTTCACCGTCTATGGCCCGAGGCAACGCCCCGACATGGGCATCCATGCCTTCTTCGAAGCAGCCAAGAGCGGCACGCCCGTGAAGGTCTACGGCACGGGGGAGCAGACCCGCGACTTCACCTTCGTCGATGACGCCGTCGCGGCCACCATCTCCGCGCTCACGCAGCCCGCCGTGCCGGGGCTGACGTACAATGTCGGCGGCGGGCACCGGGTGTCGCTCAACGATCTGCTCGCGCGCATCGAGCTCGTGACGGGGCGTCCGCTCGAGCGGAGACTCGTCGCGCCGCCGCCCGGCGATCCGCCCGATACCTCGGCCGACGTGTCACGCGCGCGCCGCGATCTGGGCTATGAGCCGAAAACCGAGCTGACGGAGGGACTGAGACGCCAATGGGAGTGGCAGCGGAAGTCGTGACCGCGGCAACGCGGGGCGAGCCTGGACGGGAGCTGGATCTCACGGTACTCATCCCGGTTCTGAACGAGGCGCCGAACATGGAGCCTCTCATCCGGAAGCTGGTCCAGGACTTGACGCCGCTCAAGCTCGCGTACGAAATCCTGGTCCTCGACGACGGATCGACCGACGGCACGTTCGACGAGGTGCGCCGCATGCGCCCATCCACGCCCGATCTCCGCGGGATCCGCTTTCGCCGGAACTTCGGCAAGTCGGCCGCACTCTCGGTGGGCTTCCACGAAGCCCGCGGCCGCGCGGTCGTGACCATGGACGGGGACCTTCAGGATGACTCGGCGGAAATTCCGCGACTCCTCGCGGCTCTCGACGAGGGCTACGATCTCGTCTCGGGGTGGAAGCAGAATCGCCGCGACCCGATCATGAAGACGATCCCCTCGAAGCTCTTCAACGCCGTGACGTCGGCGGTGAGCGGTGTTTCGCTCCACGACATGAACTGCGGACTCAAGGCGTACCGGCAAGAGGTCGTGCGCTCGGTCAAGCTCCGCGGCGAGCTCCATCGGTTCATCCCGGTGCTCGCGTACAACGCCGGATTCAAGGTCGGCGAGATCCGCACCGTGCACCATCCGCGCCTCCACGGCACGTCCAAGTTCGGGATGTCGCGTTTCCTGAACGGATTCCTCGACCTGATGGCGGTCCAGTTCATGGCGACGAGCAGCACGCGTCCGCTCCATCTCTTCGGACGTATCGGCGTCACGTTCGCGCTCGTAGGCGGCGTCGTGACGATCGCGACGACGTGGCCCTGGTTCCTCGGGCAGGGGCTCCACGTGCGCCCCGCGCTCCTCTTCGGCCTCGTGCTCGTCATCATGGGGATCCAGTTCCTCTCGCTCGGCTTCCTCGGCGAGCTGATCGCCGGGACGAGGGCGGAAGAGCCGCGGTACGAGATCCGGGAATCTTTTTAGCGCGCGCCGATGAAGGTCGCCCTTCTCGGCCCGACCTATCCGCACCGCGGCGGCATCGCGCACTACACCACGCTCCTCGCCCGAGCCTTCGCGCGCAACCACGAAACCCACCTCATCTCCTTCAGCCGCCTCTACCCGTCGCTCCTCTTCCCGGGTACGACGCAGCTCGACCGAAGCGGGGAAGCCATCGAGCCGCCGGTATCGCCCGAGCCGCTCCTCGACAGCATGAATCCCATCACGTGGTACGCAACGGGGCGTCGACTCCGCGCGCTCGCGCCGGATCTCCTCATCGTGACCTGGTGGCATCCCTTCTTCGGCCCCTCGCTCGGCACGGCGGCTCGCCGCGCACGGCATGGCGCGCGCCCCAAGCGAATCTTCCTCTGCCATAACGTGGAGCCGCACGAGGCGACGCCGCTGGACCACGCGCTCGCTTCGTACGGGCTGGGCGCGGCCGACGGCTTCCTCGTTCATGCGCGCGCCGAGGCGGCGCGCCTTGCGCCCCGAGCGCACGGACGCCCCGTGCGCGTCCATCCGCACCCGTCGTACGAGATCTTCCATCGCGCCGCCCCGTCGCGCGACGAGGCGCGCGCGCGGCTCGACGTCAGTGGACGCGTGCTCCTCTTCTTCGGATACGTGCGCCCGTACAAGGGGCTCGCCGATCTCCTCGAAGCGCTTCGCCGGGCCCGCCCTGACTCGTGGGACCGGCTCTTCGTGGTGGGGGAGTTCTACGAGCCGCGCGACCGCTACGCGCGGTGGCTCGACGATCCCGCGCTCCGCGCGAAAATCACCGTCGTCGATCGCTACGTGCCGAACGAAGAGGTCGGGACGTACATGGCCGCGGCCGATCTCGTCGTGCTCCCGTACCGCTCGGCGACCGGATCGGGCATCGCGCAGGTCGCATTCGGCGCCGGCGTCCCGACGGTCGCGACCCGGACGGGCGGGCTCGAGGACGTCGTGGAGGACGGCGTGTCCGGACTCCTCGTCCCCCCCGAGTCGCCCGACGATCTCGCTCGCGCGATCGAGCGGTTCGCGGAAGAGAGTCTCGGACCGAAGCTCAGGGAGGGCGTGAAGCAGGCCCGCGCCCGGTTCAGCTGGGAGTCGCTCGTGGATGCGCTCGTGAGCTTGAGCGGAGCGTGTGCGTGAGCGCGGTCCCGCGCGAGACGTCGCCCGCCTGGGCGGTGGTGCTCGCCTTCAACGAGTGGGACGCGACGCGCGAGTGCCTGACCTCGCTCCGAGCGCTCGATCCCGCTCCCGACCGGACGCTCCTCGTCGACAACGGGTCGACGGACGGGACGCCGGAGCGGGCGCGCGCCGAGTTTCCCGAGGTCGAGGTCCTGGCGCTTGGAGAGAACCGGCTCTTCGCCGGAGGGGTGAACGCGGGGATCACCCGCGCGCTCGAAGGAGGCGCCAGCTCGGTCCTCCTCCTCAACAACGACGTGGTGCTCGAGCGGGAAGCGCTCCTCCACCTCGCGACCGGCCTCGCGGCGGACGCCACGCGAGGCGCAGTCAGCCCCAAGCTCTACTTCTGGGATCCGCCCGACCGCATCTGGTTCGCGGGGGGCGTCGTGACGAAGGGATTCGGTCTGATCCGCCATCGCGGCGCACACCGTAAGGACGACGCGTTCCGGGACGGCCCGCGTGCGATCGACTACGTCTCGGGAGCGGCGGTGCTCCTCTCGCGCCGCGCGCTCGAAACGGTGGGACTCCTCGATCCCGGCTACGTGATCTACGTCGAGGACGTCGACTGGTCGGCGCGCGCGCGGAGAGCGGGATTCACGCTCTGGTACGAGCCCAAGGCGCGGGGCTGGCACCACGTGTCACGCACGAGCGGCGGCGGGCGGCTCACGCCGCTCAAGGCCTACTATCGCTTGAGGAGCGGAGCGCTCTACCTCACGCGCTACGCGAGCGTGTGGGAGCGGCCGCTTGCGTGGATGGCCTACGGGCTCTGGACGTCCTATCTCCTCGGCCGCGCGATGGCGGTGCCCGACGTCCCATCCTCCCGCGCGCTCGTCCAGGGATACGCCGACTTCACGACGATGCTGTTCGGCGGCCGAGCGCCCGATCGTAAGCTCGAAGAATTCGCTCCGCGAACGCGTCCGGGCTGAAGCCCGCGGCGCGGGCGCGGCCCCGCTCGCCGATCGCCGCGCGCTCCTCCGGCGTGATCGCGGCCGCCCGGGCGAGCACCTTCGCGAGCGCCGTCGCGTCGCCTGCGGGGAACAAGAGCCCCGCGTCCCCCAGCACCTCGGGCACCGATCCCGCGTCGCTCGCCACGACGGGCGCGCCCGAGGCCATCGCCATGAGGAGCGGAAGACCGAAGCCCTCGTAGCGGCTGGGATAGAGGAAGAGCGTGGCCCCGGCGAAGAGCGACGGCAGGTCCCGATCGTCCACGTAGCCTGGGAAGCGCGCGCGCACGCCGAGCCGTTCCGCCTCGGCGCGGAGCGCGAGGCCGGTCGCGTTCAGACCCCCCGCCAGGATGAGGTCGGGCGCGCGCGACGGATCGGGGAAGGCGAGCGCCATGGCTGCGAGCGACGTCTCGATCCCCTTGCGCGGATCGAAGCCGCCCAGGTAGAGCCAGTACGGTCGCCCCTGGTTCCACTTGGTGCGCGCCTCGGAGGCGGCCTCGGGCGGGAGCGCCCGGAACCAGCGCGGGAGCGAGATCGGCACGACCTCGGACTTCGCCTCCGTCCCGGGAAGGACGCGCACCAGGTCCCTCCGGCTTGCTTCGCTGTCCGTGGTGATCCAGGTCGCGGCGCGCGTCGAAGCGCGGAGCGCGCGGCGGTAGAGCCATCGATGGAGCGCGGCGGGACGGGGCCAGGGGACGAGTTGCGGCAGGAGCCAGGGGATCACGTCGTGCACCGTGAGAACCGAGGGGAAGGGAAGCCGGGGCGGCACGCCGTGATTCCACGTCGCGTGGAAGAGATCGGGGGCAGGATCGATCGCGCGGAGCGCCCGGGGGAGCGCGCCTCCTTCCCAGCGGATGCGCCCTCCAGCCGTCCCGGTCGCGACCACCGGAACGGTTTCCGGAAGCCGGCCCGGCGGAACGGGGCGATCGGTGACGCCGACGAAGCGGAGGCCACGCGTCTCGAGCTCCGTGAGGAGCGTGGTCACGACGAGGCCGACCCCCGTCACTTCACCGAGGGCCAGGGGCCTCACGTCGATCGCTACTCGGATCTCACGCGCCACGGCGGCACGCTACGGGAGCGGGCTCGCCCGGGTCAATGCCCGTGGACCCCGCCCTGGAAGCGCGCATCCTCCGGCTTGACTGGGCCTTGCGCCCGCACGTAGGCTGTTCCGGTGCGCGACCACGGAGGCTCACGTGCGTCCCCCCTGGGACGTCGTCTGGCTGAGTGACATTCCGTGGGCCGGCCTTTGGCAGCGCCCTCAGCAGCTCGCCACGCGATTCCCCGAGGACGCGCGCATCCTCTTCGTGGAGCCCTGGACGCTCGGACATGGCGCGGTACTACGGCCGGCGCCGGTCGCGGAGCGCATCCAGCGCGTCTCGTTCCCGTTCCTCCCGCTCCACGCACGCTCGCTTCGACTACGGCGGCTCGCGTACCGGCTGGGCGGCTCGGGCGTCGCGACCGCGTCGCTCGCCGCGTTGCAGCGGGCATGGATCGGAACGCTGGGGCACTTCTTCAGGCCCCACGCGAAGCGGCTGACCCTGGTGGAGAACTTCATGGCCTATCCGACGCTTCGCTCGTGGCGTCCCGACCGCGTCGTCTACGACATGATCGACGCGCCGCTCCACTTCGCTCCGGTGCCCCCTCGCCTCGTCCCCGCGTGGGAGGCGCTCCTCCGAGACGCGAATCGCGTCGTCGTGACGTCGGGGCCGCTCGAGTCGCTCGCGCGTCACGGCGGCTCCACGCGTGTCGCGCGCGTCGGAAACGGCGTCGAGGCGCGCCGTTTCGCTGAAGCTACGCCCGCGTCCTTACCGGGGACGGCGGGCGCTCCGGTCCTGGGGTACGTCGGCTCGCTCCATGCCTGGTTCGACGTTCCGCTCGTGGGCGCGCTCGCGCGCCGGCTTCCGGAAACCCGCGTCGTCCTCGTCGGCCCCGCGCATCCGGACACGAGGAACGCGATCGAGCGCGAGGCGGCGACCGCCCCCAATCTCCACTGGATCGGGCCCAAGCCGTACCGCGAGATCCCGTCCATCGTCGCCGGGTTTCGCGTGGGGCTGATCCCGTTCCGCCGCACGCCGCTCACCGAGGCGGTGAACCCGGTGAAGCTCTACGAGTACGCGGCCGCGGGCGTCCCCTGCGTGACCACGCGATTCAGCGACGAGGTGGATACGTGGCGCCGCGCGGCCAAGGTCGCGGACACGGAGGACGGTTTCGTCGAGGCGGTGCGGGGCGAGCTCGAGCGCGAGCCCGACCGGGCCCTGCTTCGCGCGTTCGCATCGGAGCACGACTGGGACGCGATCGCGGCGCGGTTCACGCAGGTCGTGCTCGAGGACGCAGCGTGAGCCCTGCGAAGAAGAAGGCCGGAGCGCGCCCCGTCGCAGCGCGAGGCGCCGGACGCGCCGGATCGATGCGCCCCGACAGCCCGGATCTCAAGGCGCTCTGGGCGTACGCGCTCCTCGCGGGGCTCGTGCTCCTGTTCTTCTATCCGATCACTTTCGGCAAGGTCTTCGTCTCGCCCGACTCGGTGGCCCCCGCGGGCTTCGTGAAGGTGGCCTACCAGGCGCTTCAAACGCGCCACGTCTATCCGCTCTGGAACCCGTACACGTTCCTCGGCATGCCGAGCTTCGGAAGCCTGGCCTTCGTTCCGTACGCGTATCCGCCCGACCCGATCTTCGGCTTCCTGAACGTGCACCTCGGATTCCCCGACCTCACGTGGCTGCTCGCGCACTATCTCCTGCTCGGCTTCTCGATGTACGCCTTCCTGCGTGCCTTCGGCACGTCGCGCGGATCGTCGATCCTCGGCGCGCTGACGCTCGCCTTGACCCCCAATCTCGTCGCGGTGGGAGCGTTCGGCCACGGCAGCCAGATCATGACGGCGTCGTATCTGCCGCTCCTCCTCCTCCTGTACGACCGGTTCGCGCGGCGCGGATCGTGGCTCGCGCTCTCCGGGTTCGCGATCGCCGCCTCGTTCCAGCTCCTGCGCGGGCACGTGCAGATCGTCTTCTATTCGTGGCTCGCGCTCGGGCTCTACGCGCTCGTCCTCGCGGTCGACGCGTTCCGCTCGGGACGCCGCGGGGAGGGCGTGCGCGCGACCGGCGGGCTCGCGGGCGGGCTCGCGCTCGCCTTCGGGCTGAGCGCCTTCCTCTACCTGCCGGTGCACGAGTACTCGAAGCTCTCGACGCGCGGTGGCGGCGAGGGAGGTGGCGCCGGACTCGCCTATGCGACCTCGTGGTCCTTCCATCCGCGCGAGATCCTGACGTTCATCCTGCCCGGCTTCTTCGGGTTCGGCGGCGCGACGTACTGGGGGAGCATGCCGTTCACGGACTACCCCAACTACATGGGGATCGTGGCGCTCGTGCTCGCGATCTACGGCGCGGCGAGCACACGGGGCCGGACGCGCACGTACCTGATCGCGCTCGCGGTGGTCGCGCTCCTCGTCTCCTTCGGCAAGCACTTCCAGCCGCTCTACGCGCTCCTCTACTACCATCTCCCGTTCTTCAACAAGTTCCGGGTGCCGGTGATGATCCTGGTCCTCGTCCAGTTCGCCGTGGCCGCGCTCGCCGCGCTCGGCCTCGATCGGGCGCTCTCCCCGGAGAGGCAGGCGCCAGGGAAGGACCCGGGGACCGCCTGGACGCGGGGCGCGCTCCTCGCCCTCGCTGGGGGATTCGGCCTCCTCGTCACGCTGAACGCGCTCGGTCCCATGTACCGGACCGCCGCCATGCGCTCACGCCAGGGATTCGACGAGGGCCGCGCCCGTGCCGCGCTCGACCTCGCGTCCACCGACGCCCTGAAAGCTGGACTCCTTCTCGCCGCCGCGCTCTTCGTGATCGCGCTCGCGCGTCGCGGCCGCCTCTCGCGCGCGGGGGCGTCGCTCCTCGTGATCCTGATCGTGGTGGTGGACCTCTGGCCGGTCGACCGGAAGATCATCGATCCCCAGGTGGGGACCCCGGTCGAGTACGACGCGAATTTCAAGGAGACGCCGGAGATCGCCTTCCTCCGCTCGGACTCCACGCAGTTCCGGGTCTTTCCGCTCCAGTGGAACGACAGCCGCCTCGCCGCGTTCGGCATCGCGTCGGTGCTGGGGTATCACCCCGCGAAGCCGTACCTCTACCAGGCATTCGTGGACACGGTCGGCATCCAATCATTCGGAACGCTCGAGATGCTGAACGTGAAGTACGTCCTCGCCGACGGCTACTTCCCGCCGGAGACCCAGGGCTCGGCGGCGCTCAGGCACGACGGCGAGGTCAAGGTCTACGAGATCCTGCACACCATGCCGCGCGCGTCGGTGATCCATGGGGTGCGGCAGGTGCGGGATGACGGCGTCGCGCTCGCGACGATGCGGACCGGTGGATTCGACGCGCATCGGGAAATCCTATGGAGCCTGGCGCAAGCGCCGCCCACCCTGGCGGCTCCATCGACGCCCGACTCCGTGCGCACGCTCCGCTACGACTTCAACGACATCGAGTACTTCGTCTCGACGACGGCACCCGGGGTCTTCCTCACGATCGAGCAGTACGACCCCGACTGGAAGGCGTTCGTCGACGGCAAGCCCGTGACGATCGAGCGCGTCAATTACTTCATGCGCGGCGTGCCGCTTCAGCCCGGGGTGCATCACGTGCGCTACCAGTACGAGCCGAAGGCGCTGGCGGAGGGGATCAAGATCTCGATCGCTTCCGCGGTGATCGCCGCCTTGATCGGGCTCTGGGGCGTGAAGCAGCTCGTCGACGAGCGGCGCCGGCGCCGCGCCTCGGCAGCGCCCGTTCCGCCCGCCCCCGAGGGCGCCGCCGGATGAAGGCGCTCATCATCGTCCCGACGTACAACGAGCGCGAGAATCTGGAGGAGCTGGTCCGCCGGATCTTCGACCAGAAGCTTCCAACGGAGATCCTGGTGGTGGACGACAGCTCGCCCGACGGCACCGGGGCTTTGGCCGACGAGATGGCGGCGCGCGATCCGCGGGTCCACGTGATGCACCGCGCGGGGAAGATGGGGCTCGGGTCCGCGTACGTGGCCGGCTTCAAGTGGGCCCTCGCGCGGGACTACGACGCGGTCTTCGAGATGGACGCCGATTTCAGCCACAACCCGGACAGCCTGGGGGATTTCCTAAGGGAGCTCGAGCACGCCGATCTCGTGCTGGGCTCCCGCTACCTCCACGGGGTGACGGTGGTGAACTGGCCCCTCTCCCGGCTCATCCTCTCCTATTCGGCCAATCTCTATAGCCGGATCATCACCGGGATGCCGGTGAAGGACCTCACGGGGGGGTTCAAGTGTTTCCGTAGGCAGGTACTCGAGGCCATCGACCTGGACCGGGTCCGGTCCGACGGATACGCCTTCCAGATCGAGATCAACTTCAAGGCATGGAGGAAGGGATTCCGCATCCAAGAGATTCCCATCCTGTTCGTCGACCGCCGCCTCGGCGTGTCGAAGATGTCCCGCCATATCGTCCGCGAGGCCGCCTGGATGGTCTGGCGCCTGCGCCTCCTGGACCTCCTCGGCGCGCTCTAGCGGGGGGCGTCCTGGGCCTCTCGCTCGTCGTCGTCCACTACAAGACCCGCGATCACTTAGAGCGTCTGTTCCAGTCTCTGCGAGAGGCGCGCCCCGGACCGCTCCGGGAGATCGTGGTCGTGAACAATTCCGGCGAGCCGCTCGAGGACCTCGCGCGCGTCTCCGGGTACCCTACGCGCGTGCTCACGCCGGGATCGAACCTCGGGTACGCGCGCGGCGTGAACGAGGGGGTCCGCGCGGCGTCCGAGGGGAACGTGCTCCTCTTGAATCCGGACGTGCGCGTCCTGCCCGGCTCGGTGGAGGCGCTCGAGCGCGCCGCCGCGGAGCATCCACGCGCCGGGATCCTCGCGCCGAAGCTCCTCGAATCGGACGGATCGCTCCAGCTCTCGGCGCGGCGGTTCTACACGTGGCGGACGCTCTTGCTTCGGCGCATGCCGCTCCCCGGCGTCGCCGCGCGGAGCCGCGAGGTGCGGGATCACCTCATGGAGGACTGGGACCACGCCGACACCCGCGCCGTCGACTGGGTCCTCGGCGCGGCCATGTACGTGAGGCGGAGCGCCATGCGCGACGTCGGCCTCATGGACGAGCGGTACTTCCTCTACTTCGAGGACGTCGATTGGTGCCAGCGGATGTGGCGCCACGGTTACGAAGTGGTCTACTGTGCGGATGCGCGGATGGTGCACGAGTACGGGCGGGCCAGCGCCCAGATGCGCCCGCGATCGGTCCGGGCCCACGCGGCCGGGCTCCTTCGATTCACGGAGAAGTGGAGCGCGATTCTCTACGCCATGAGCCAGCACCGACGCCGGATGATCCAGGTGGTGACGCTCGCGATGGACGCCCTCGCGGCGGTGCTCGCGTGCGCCACCGCGTACGCGATCCGGAGCGCGCTCGATCCATGGTTCGATCGACCGGTGTTCCCGGCGGAGAGCTACGCGGGCCTCCTCTACTTCACGGTTGGCGTCACGATCGCCGCGCTCGCGATGAACGGCCTCTACCGACGGACCGACTTCACCGACCGGATCGAACGAGCCTTCCTCGTCGGCAAGGCGGTCGTCCAGGCGGTGCTCCTCCTCATGGCCGCGACGTTCCTCTTCCAGATGCCGCGCTACTCGCGCTTCCTCGTGCTCCTCGTGGGGCCTCTCCTCTTTCTCTTCCTCTACGTGGCGCGCGGAGCGCTCGCGGGCGCGGCGGCCGGCGCGCGGAAGCAGGGCTTCGCGTTTCGCCGCGTGCTGCTCCTGGGCTCGGGCGCCGAGGCGGAGCGGGCCCGCGCCGCGCTCGAGGGATCGCGCCGCGAGGGTTTCGAGCCACTCCACGCGCATTCCTCGTCGAGTCCGGACGAGACCCCGGAGGCCGCGGCCGCGCGCATCCGCTCCCTCGTCCTCGGGGAGCGCGTGCAGATCGTCTGCCTCGTGCCGGAGCCGGACGAGGTGCCGTATCTGCTCGCGATGGGATCCGCGCTCCGCGATTCGGGCGCGGCGCTCTGGTGGGCCGGCTCGGTCGCGCACCTGGCCGCGGCGGCAGGGGAATCGCGCCGCCTCGGGCCGCTCGACGCGGTGCTCCTCCACGCGCCGAGCCGCGGGCTCTCGCTCCGCGCGCGAAAGCGCGCGAGCGATCTCTTCCTCTCCTTCCTGATCGCCCCCTGGCGCTGGGGACGCATCCGCTCGTATCTCGCGGAGCGCGGGGACGGTCTCGGCGCGGGTGAGGCGTGGCGCCAGGTCGTGACGGGATCCCGGAGCTGGGTGGGACGGAGTACGTACGAAGCGGATCGCTGGACGGGGGTGCCGCCCTGGGCGCGACTCGCGCTCGAGTCGCTCCGCCCAGGTGTCGTGTCGCCCGCAAACGGCTTGGGCTCCGACCGGCGCGCGCGCCTCGAGTCGGAGCTCGCGTATCTCACGCGCTTCTCGATCGCGGAGGATTTGCGCGTGTTCCTGCGCGCGACGGAGAGGAAGCGGTGAGAGCTCGCGCCCGCAAAACATCCCTGGCGATCCTCGCCGGACTCATTCTCGCCGCACCCGCCGGCGCGGCGACGCAGATCTTCATCACGAACCACGTCCACTCCAACCAGGTCGGAGGGCTGACCTCATGGCAAGGGAAGATCGTGGCGGCCACGCTGGGCGGTTTGGTGCTCGTGGACCCCGCGACGCGGGAGCGGACAAAGATACTGGCCTCGCCCGGTGGGCTCCCGTCGAACCAGGTGCTCGCGGTCGCGGTCGGACCGAGCGGAATCCTCTGGGCGGGAACGGCTGACAAAGGCGTGGCGCGGCTCGTCCCCGGCGGCGGATTCAAGCGCACGCTCACCTCCTTCGACGGCCTCCCCAGCGATCACGTGCAGACGCTCTACGTGCACGGCGACAGTGTGTGGGTGGGAACGAGCGGCGGGGTGGCGCTCTTCACCGAGAGCGCGGGCGGGCAGACGACCCTCAGGCGGAGCGACTCGCAGGCGAGTACTGCCGGTGGGCTCGTGTCGGACGACATTCGTGCGTTTCAGCAGGTGGCGGACACGCTCTGGGTCGGAACGTCCGTGGGACTCTCGACGTTCGCGAGCGGCGTTTGGCAGAACCGCGCGTCGACGCTTGCGGTCGCGGTGCGCGACCTCACGGTGCACCAGGACACGCTTTGGGCGGCGACGGCACTGGGGCCGCGACGCTACGCGGGCGGTACGTTCAGCTTGGTGGCGGCCGGTCACGTCGGAGGGAGCCTCGCGTTCGGCCAGTACGGGGCCGGGCTCATCTCGGGAAGCTCGGTCGAGGGCGCCTATTTCTACACAGGCTTCGGATGGACGCAGTACGGCACCGTTCTGCCCGGGTTGCGACTCTCGTCGTTCACAACGTCGACCAATGGAGATCTCTGGGCGGGTTCGGATCGGGGGGTGGTCCTCAATAGCGCGCCAGGCTACGGATGGACCCTTTACCCCACCGACGGTCCCGCGGTGAACGGCGTGGAGCGTGCGCTCGTGGACGCGCGCGGCGCGTGGTTTGCGACCGGCAACGCCGTGCCTCCCGGCGGGAGTCTCGGGAACGTGCTCCACTACGACGGCACGATGTGGTCGCTCCTCTCGACGGGCACCACCGGCGGCGCGCTCCAGTCGACGAGCGTATTCGGGCTCGCGGAAGACCAGCTCGGCGCGATCTGGATGGGGCACTGCTGCTCGCCCGTCGATCCTCTGCCGCGGACGGATCGTTATCAGCCCGCCACGGGAGTGTGGGATGCGCTCGGAACGACCAATATCTTCGTCCTCACACGCGGCCCCGACGATCTCATGTACGCGGGAAGCAGCGAGCACGGGAACGGAGTCTACGTCTACGATCCCACCGTGCCTGTCCTTGTCGACTCTTTGACGCCCCTCAACACCCAGGGCTCGGCTCTCGGCACGGGGCTCGCGAGCAACAACCTTCGCGGGATCTCGTTCGACACGACGGGGCGCGGGTGGATCGCGCACGCGGCCACCGGCCTCGACATCTGGGACGGACGCGGAACGCTCACCGATCATTCCGACGACGTCTGGAAGCATCTCGTCACCGGGTTTCCCTCCGTACAGACGACCGCCGTCGAGACCGACGGACCCGCGTCGGGCTGGGTAGGGACGGTGGCGGGGGTGGTCCGGATCGTGAACGACGTCGTCGTTCCCGGCACGACCCTCGCGATCAACGCGTCGCTTCCGTCGGCGGCGGTGCGCGATCTCGAGCTCGACTCCGAGGGGAACCTCTGGGTCGCGACGACGTTGGGACTCGCGCGCGTGGCCGCGGGCTCGACGTTCGTGGAGCACTGGTCGACCGCCGAAGGGCTCGCGGGGGACGACGTGCGCGCGCTCGCGTGGGACGCGGCCAACCGCACGCTCTGGGTGGGCACGACGTCCGGCATCTCCGAGGTGGTCGTGCCGAAGGCGGGCGTGACGACGTTCACGTCGCAGAGCTACGTGTATCCGAGCCCCATCGGACCCGAGACGACCTCGCTTCGGATCGGCGGCATCACGGGCGAGGTGACCGGAGAGATTCGCGACGTGACGGGAGCCATCGTGCGGCGATTCCGCTGCGATCCCGCGCACGATGTGGTCTGGGACCTCCTCCTCGCCGACGGCACGCGCGCCCGGTCAGGCATCTTCGTCGTCGTGCTCCGGGACCGCGAGGAGCATCGGATGCTGCGCGTGGCGGTGGTGCGATGAAGGCGGACGCGCTCCCGGCGGAGATCATGGCGCCCACTCCGGCGCTCTGGGACGATCTCGTCCAGGCGTCGCCCGGCGCGAGCGTGTTCCACACCGCCGCGTGGGCGAGGCTCTGGACCGGCCTCGCGTCCTCGATGAAGTGGGAAGCCGCGATCCTCGAGGAGGGGGGCCGCTACGTGGGCGCGCTCGGCTGGATCGTGCGGCGCCACGGCTGGTTCGAATCGCTCGATGCGATGCCGTACGCCACCTACGGCGGCCCGATCGTTCGCGAAGGGCATCCGGACGCGCCGCGAGCCCGCCGCGCCCTCCTCGAAACCTTCCTCGCGCGCGCGTCGCGGCGTCGGGTGCTGCGCGCGCAGCTCACCTGGTACGCGGGACGGCCGGAAGACTTCCCCGAGGAGTCGCCGCCCGATGAAGGATTCACGCACGTGCTCGCGCTCGAGAGCGACTACGAGCGCGTCGCGGACCGCTTCTCTCCGTCCACCCGCAGGCTGGTGCGCCAATCGGATGAGAGCGGCCTCTCGATCCGCGCGGCCGAGTCCGCCGCGGATGTCGCGCAGTTCGTCGAGATCGCGGAGGAGACGGTGGTGCGGCGCGGTGGGAAGCCGAAGCCGCGCGCTCTCTACGAGCGGATCCAGGGAGATCTCGTGACCGCGGGGATCGCGCGCTATCACCTGGTCGAGCACGAAGGGAAAGCCGTCGCGGGAAGCCTGCATCTCTTCCACCAAGGGGTCGCGACGAGCTGGCTCCCCGTGTCGCGCGAGTCGTCGTGGCCGCTCCGGCCGAACAATTTTCTCGTGGCGAGTCTCCTCGAGACGCTCTGTCAGGCGGGGTACACCGAGTACAACTTCGGCGCCTCGCCGTCCGACGCCGCAGGCCTGATCCGCTTCAAGGAGGGATGGGGCGCGAGGCCGCGTCCCGTCTGGACGCTGACGCGGCGGAGCGCGATCCACAGGCGGCTTCGTCCGTAGCGGCGTGCGCATCCTTCTCCTCGCGCACGCGCCGTCGACCCATACCGCCCTCTGGGCCCGCGCGCTCGCCGCGCGCGGACACGCGATCCGCCTCCTCTCGGCCGAGCCCGGCGCACCCGGTCCCGTGCCCACGCGCGTGGTCGGGGTGCAGGTGCCGGTGCGCGCGCTCCGCTACGCGAGCGCGCGCGGCGCGGTGCGGGAGGAGGTGCTCCGCTTCAAGCCCGACGTCACGGTCGCGCACTTCCTTCCGAACTACGGCTTCCTCGCCGCGCTCTCCGGGACGCGCCCCTGGATGCTCGTCTGCTGGGGGTCGGATCTCCTCGTGAACGCCTGGAAATCGCCGCTCCACCGCGCGCGGGCCCGATGGACGCTCCGGCGGGCGGATCGGATCCACGTCGATGCGGCGGTGCTCGCGCGCGCGGCGGAGGAGCTGGGCGCGCCGCGCGACCGGATCTGGACGCGCGCGTGGGGCGTCGACGTGCCATCGCTCGCTCCGTCCGAGACGTGGAGCGCGCGCCGCGAACGAAGCCCGGCGCTTCGGATCCTCTGGACGCGGCAGCTCGAAGAGCTCTACGACCCCGAGACGTTCGTCCGCGCGCTCGGCGCGCTCTCGAAGCGCGGCGTCCTGTTCGAAGCGACCATCGCGGGATCGGGACCGCTTCGCATGGGACTCGAGCGTCTGGCGAAGCGGGAAAAGGTCGCGGATCGCGTCACCTGGACGGGCTGGGTGGATCGCCCCCGCATCACGGCGCTCTACCGGAGCCATCACGCGTACGTGTCCCTCTCGCGCTCCGATTCCACGTCGCAGTCACTCCTCGAGGCGATGGCCGCGGGTCTCGTGCCGATCGTCACCGACATCGATGGAAATCTCGAGTGGGTGCGGCACCGCCGCGAAGGCTTGCTCGTTCCGGTAGGGGACGAGGAGGCCGTCGCCGCGGCGCTCGCGGAGGTGGCGCGGGACGTGGCCTCCGGGGAAGCGATGTCCGAGCGCGCGGCGAGTGTGGCGCGCGAGCGGGGAAATCTCGCCGACACGGTGGACCTGATCGAGCGGCAGCTCGCCGAGCTGGCCGGCGCCTCGCCCGCGCGGGCGGTGTCGTGAAGCGGCTCCTCGCGATCGC
>Ga0111538_10000253_pt1 | contig 66960 bp, 66 predicted proteins | sample SoiMethybrSBSTD1_FD_79669 | JGI IMG/M metagenome (GOLD analysis project Ga0111538, IMG submission 79669) | Bulk soil microbial communities from a Populus tree surrounding site in Tennessee, USA - Soil MetaG P. TD hybrid SBSTD1 (version 2)... | ecosystem: Environmental > Terrestrial > Soil >...
GTGCGGGGAGGGTCACTAGTCCATAGGGACTAGTCGCGCCTTTGTTCCTTGTTTTGCGCCCGCTGGGGCCGTCAACCGATCAGCGCAGAGAAGGGGAGAACCCCGGAGGGCCGCAGAGGAAGGGCTGTGTGTTCGGGCGAATGAAAGGCGCCGCCAACTCCTTTAGCAAGTGTCGGAGGAAAGGCAACACCAGGACGGTAAGACTCGATGGTGGGCAACCCGGTAGCGCTGACATCTTGCCGCTTACCGATAAGACTCGATGCTGAGCAACCCGGTAGCGCTGACATCTCGCCGCTTAACGATCTGGTGTTGCCCTTCCTCCCCCGCTCGTCCAAGAGTTGAAGGCGCCCCCATTCGCTCGAACGCACTAGATCCTCTGCGGCCCTCCGGGGTTCTCCCCTTCTCTGCGCTGATCGGTTAACGGCCCCCGCGGAGCACTAGAAGCCGATACGAGCCTCGACGGAGGCGGTGTCGGTCTTGTAGTCGGCGTTGGTGAGCGAAGAGGTGCGTTCCTCGCGGGCGAGGGTGCCGGAGAGCGCGATGCGGCGCGTGGGCCGGTACATGAGGGTCAAGGCTGCCGACTTGACGCGGTGCTCGTAGTCCTGCTGGAAAGGGTCGGCGCCGAAGTACTCCCAGCGCGAATACCTGAAGTCCCCGCGCAGGTTGATCTTCTCGGTGATCGCCCAGTCGGGACGCAGGCTGATGCCGGTCACCAGCACGAAGCTCGCCGTCACGTCCTGGAGGGGAGCGACGTTGCGCTGGGCGACGGTCGCGAGCGTGAACTTGCCGGTCGGCGTCCACGTGTGCGAGATCTCGAACGTGGGCCCGGAGTAGTTGCGCTCGCTGAAGCGCTCGTACTCGCGCTTGGTGTAGTCGAGGCGCCCGTCGAAGCGCGAAAGACCCGAGACGACCCAGCGTCCCTGGATGCCCACGCTGCGCTGCTCGTACTCGTTGTTGAAGGGCAGCCCGCCGAGCTGGAAATCGTTGGGGTTACGGCCATGCTCGGCGCGCACCGCCACGCCCAGGCGATTCTCCTGCGCGGTCACGTAGCTGATCCCGGCCTCGAAGGCCTCCAGCTCGATGTCGTTCACGCGCAGCTCGCCGGTGTGGCGCGCCTCGCCCCAGTTGGCCGCGGCATGCAGGCGCCAGCTCGGCACCATCTTCCAGGCCGCGTTGGCGAGCGCCATGCGCTGCGTGACCATGTCCGGTCGGCGGCCCTGGATGTTGGCGAAGCTGGCGAGCCCCTTCTCGTCCTGGTAGGAAGCCTCGCCCGTCAGGTCCGGCGTCACCGACCAGAGCCACGCGGCGCGGGCGATGTGGCCGTTGTGGTCGAGGTCGTCGAAGTGGCGGTAGCGGGCGTCGTACCACGTGTAGGCGAGCTGCCAGCGCTGCAGGCTGTACGGGACGTCGAGGATCAGGCCCAGCGAGGTGGTGTAGATCGTGTCGTCCTTGCTGCAGGAATTGATCGCCACGCAGGGATCGGAGGACGCCGGCAGCCGGAAGACGTTCGAGTCGCGGGTAATGTTTTCCTGCGCGAACACCTCGAGCTTGTCGTCCCACAGGGCCCACGATGGGAAGGCCGTCGCGAGGGTTGCCACCAGGATGGACCTACCAAAGACTCCAGTCGCGCGTTGCAAGGACCCACCCCGCTATTGTCAGGTTTGTTGTGCAATGAGAGACGACGCAGGCGCGGAGGTTCCCGGTGCGCTGGTAAATCACTCCAAAGACGAGCCCGGCGACCAGGCCGGCGAGCCATTCGCGGTGCTCGAGCGCGAACACGGCCGAGGACAGCACGAGCGCGGTCGCGCCGACGGTGCGCGGATCCACGGCGAGGAAGTCGCGCCGCTCGATCCAGCGCATGAGGAAAGAGCGCCAGAAGAGCTCCTCCATCACCGGCACCACGAGCACGAAGCCCAGGAGGCGCAGGGCGACCAGCAGCGGATCGAGCGAGCCGTCGGCTCGCACGGGCACGAAGTGGCCGTGCCCCTCGGTGCCGATGCGCATCCAGTCCGCGTCGAGGGCCAGCCAGGCGACGGCCAATGCGACCCCGGCTCCGACCGAGAGCAACCCCGCGGCGGGCGAGGTGCGGGGCGGCGCCCTCAGCTCGTCATAGGCGTGCCAGAAGAAGGCGAGCAGCGCGGCGGCGGCGAACCCACGGCCCACCACGAGCCAGCGCGCCTCGACGAGGCCCTCGAGCAGCGGCGTCGCCGCAAGCAGCAGGATGAAAGCTGCAAACGGCGCTGCGCGCGGCAGCGCCTCAGGGATTGACGATGCGAAGCGCCAGGGCCCGGCCGACGGCCTGGGTGCGGTTGAGGACATTCAGCTTGCGCAGGGTCTTTTGTACGTGGTTCTTGACCGTGAGCGGGCTGATGTCGAGGATCATCCCGATCTCGATGTTGCTCTTGCCGTGATAGATCCACTGCAGGATCTGCTGCTCGCGCGGCGTGAGCAGCCCCGCCTTGGCAGGCTTGGCCGCGCCGGCGCGGTCGAGCGGCCAGGTCACCTGGCTGCGCACCCACGCGGCGTGCAGGTAGGGCACGATCAGGTCCGCGAGGTAGGTCTGCTTGGGTCCGAGCGTCCCCGCTTTTCCGGCGAAGAGGAAGAAGCTCACCATGTTGCCGCTCGCATCATGGGTTCCGTGCGCCAGCACTGTCGGCGCGCTGGAGCCGGCGAGCGCGCGCGCGAGCGCTCCGCTCGCGAACGGTCCGCGCTCGGTCTCCGAGATCACCGCCCGGCAACGGTTCTCTTCCCATTGCTTGATGAGCTGCGGCACCAGCGAGACGTCCTGCTGGAAGGTCTCGTTGAGCCTGTCGGTCTCCATGGAGGTGGAAAAACTGTCCACCCGCATCGGACCCTGGCGGCTTTCCTGCAGGCCGCAGAGCAGCACTTCGTGGGGTATCAGGCTGTGCAACGCGCCCTGCACCCAGCTGAACACCTGGGGACGGGTATGCACGCGCAGGGAGACGTCGATGTTGAGCATCAACGCCTCGCGTTCCGAGTCGTTCAGGCGGGCCTGGGACGGCTCGTTCGCGGCGTCGGGAATGGGTTCCTCAGGCGGCATCGCGCCGAGGGGCGTGGTGCCACGGCGTGGCGGGTCGGGCTGGGGGTGTACGAGTCGCATGTCGGCCAATATGACGAGAGATTGTTAAATCCCCGTGAAGTTTCGGCGAATTGGGACGCCGGGAGACCCCTTGTCTTCGCGGAGTCCTACGTGACTGTCGTGGGACTGGTCCTGAAGAACCAACGCGGGGTGGGACTGTAGTCGCATTGAGACCGTAAGGTCGCTGCAAGATGATCGCCGCACACCCCCGACAGCTGAAGCTCACGCAAGGCCCGCTCACGCTGGCCGGATTCGTCCGCATCCTCCTCGAACCCGCCGTGGCGATGGGCACGCTCGCCGCGGCCGCCGCCTGGTACGACGTCACGACGACGGCGTCCTACCTGATCCTCGGCCTGCTCGTCTTCTCGCTCACGTTTCCGGGCCGCGCCCCCCGTTCGTCGAGCCCGGGGGGGATCGCACGCGACGTCCTGAGCGACTGGATCCTGATGGTCGCGCTGCTCCTGCTGCTGGGCTGGGCGACGCACACGCTCGACGCCTTCGACGAGCGCGTCCTCCTGGCCTGGGTCACGCTCGGCCCGGCGCTGCTCTTCGCCGCCCACCTCGCCACGCCGATCGTGTTGCCGCGAATCATGAGCGCCGAGGGCGTGAAACGCCGGGCCGTGATCGCCGGCGCCGGCGAGCTCGGCGAGCAGCTCGCCCAACGCCTGCGCAGCTCGCCGCTGCTGGGGGTGGAGGTCGCGGGCTTCTTCGATGACCGCTCCCCCGAGCGGCTGCAGGGCCTGGCGCGCGAGCGGCTCCTGGGTTCCATCGACAAGCTCGCGGACTACGCCCGCGCCAACCGGGTGGAGCTCATCTACCTCGCCCTGCCGCTTGCCGCGCAGCCGCGCATCGCGCGCCTGCTCGACGATCTCTGCGACACCACCGCCTCGGTCTACGTGGTGCCCGACATCTTCCTCTTCGACCTGATCCAGGCGCGCATCGATCACGTGGGCGGGCTGCCGGTCCTGGCGGTCTGCGAGACGCCCTTCTACGGCGTGAGCGGGATCGTGAAGCGCATCTCGGACCTGGTGCTGGCCACGCTCATCCTCATCCTCATCGCGCCGCTGCTCGCCGCGATCGCCGCGGCCGTGAGGCTCACCTCGCCCGGCCCCGCGATCTTCCGCCAACGCCGCTACGGCCTCGACGGGCGCGAGATCGTGGTCTACAAGTTCCGCACCATGACGGTGAGCGAGGACGGGGCGGTGGTGCGCCAGGCCACTCGCGACGACGCGCGCGTCACCCGCCTGGGCGCCCTCCTGCGGCGCAGCTCGCTCGACGAGCTGCCGCAGTTCGTGAACGTGCTGCAGGGGCGCATGAGCATCGTGGGCCCACGCCCCCACGCGATCGCGCACAACGAGATGTACCGCAAGCTCATCAAGAGCTACATGATCCGCCACAAGGTGCGCCCCGGCATCACCGGCTGGGCGCAGGTGAACGGCCTGCGAGGCGAGACCGACACCGTGGAGAAGATGCGTGCGCGGGTCGCCTACGACCTCGACTACCTGCGCAATTGGTCGCTGGGGCTGGATCTCAAGATCATCTGGAAGACCATCTTCGTGGTGCTGAAGCGCCCCGAAACCGCCTACTGAGGAAATCGCCATGTGTGGAATCGTGGGCGCGGTCGCGCGCCGCAACGTGGTCCCCATCCTGATGGAGGGCCTGCGCCGCCTCGAATACCGCGGCTATGACTCGGCCGGCATCGCGGTAGTCAACGGCTCGTTGAAGCGCCTGCGCAGCCCCGGGCGCGTCTCGGCGCTGGGCGACCTCGTGACCCGCGAGAGCCTTGCCGGCCCGATCGGCATCGCGCATACGCGCTGGGCCACGCACGGCAAGCCCACGGAAGCCAACGCGCACCCGCACCAGAGCGGCGGCATCTCGGTGGTGCACAACGGCATCATCGAGAACCACGAGGAGATGCGCACGCGCCTCAAGCGCCGCGGGTATGTGTTCGACTCGGAGACCGACTCGGAGGTGATCGCGCATCTCGTCCATTCGCACGTGCGCGACGGGCTGGGACTGCTGGAGGCCGTGCGCCGCAGCATCTCGGAGCTGCAGGGCGCCTACGCCATCGCGGTCATCGCGGAGAAGGATCCGTCCCGGCTGGTCGTCGCGCGCATGGGCGCGCCGCTCCTGGTCGGCCGCGGGCGGAACGAGAACTTCGCCGCCTCCGACACTTCGGCCCTCCTGCAGGTCACGCGCGAGGTGATCTACCTCGAGGACGGCGACTGCGCCGAGGTCGCACTGGACGACGTGCGCATCCTGGAGAAGGCGCGCGGCACGCGCATCGAGCGTCCCGTGCACCACACCGCGCTCGCGGCCGACGCCGTGGAGCTTGGCAAGTACGCCCACTACATGCAGAAGGAGATCTTCGAGCAGCCGCGCGCGGTGGCCGACACGCTCGAGCTCGCGCTGAGCGCCCGCTCGATCCTGCCGGAGATGTTCGGCACGGAAGCGCCCGCGCTGCTTGCGCGCGCCCGGCAGGTGCTCATCCTCGCCTGCGGGACGAGCGGCCACGCCGGCCAGGTCGCGCGCTACTGGATCGAGTCGATCGCGGGCGTACCCTGCACGGTCGAGGTGGCGAGCGAGTACCGCTACCGCACCTCGGTGCCGCACCCGGACACGCTCGTGGTGGCGATCTCCCAGTCCGGCGAGACCGCCGACACGCTCGCGGCGCTGGAGCACGCACACGGGCTGGGCCAGCCGATGAGCCTCGCTATCTGCAACGTCGCCGAGTCCGCGCTGGTGCGCGCCTCCTCGATGCGCTTCCTCACGCGCGCCGGCCCCGAGATCGGCGTGGCCTCCACCAAGGCCTTCACCACGCAGCTGGCCGCCCTCCTCATGCTCGCGCTCTCGCTCGCCAAGGTGCGCGGGCGCCTCGCCGAAGGGCGCGAAGCCGACGCGATCGGCGCGTTACGCGCCTTGCCGGGCATCCTGCAGCGCACGCTCGAGTGCGAGGGCCCGGTGACCGACTGGTCGGCAAGCTTTGCGCTTCGCCGCCACGCGCTCTTCCTCGGCCGGGGAATCCATTACCCGATCGCGCTCGAAGGAGCGTTGAAGCTGAAGGAGATCTCCTATATCCATGCCGAGGCGTACCCGGCCGGCGAGCTGAAGCACGGCCCGCTCGCCCTGGTGGACGCGAACATGCCCGTCGTGGCGATCGCGCCTCGCGGCCGGCTGCTGGAGAAGCTCAAGAGCAACCTGCAGGAAGTGCGCGCGCGCGGGGGCGAGCTCTTCGTGATGGCCGACGAGGATGCCTCGATCGCGCCGGGCGAGGGCCTGCACGTGATCCAGACCCCGCCTCACGCTCCGCTCGTCTCGCCCATCGTCCACGCAGTGCCGCTGCAGCTGCTTGCCTACCACGCCGCCCTGGTCCGCGGCACCGACGTCGACAAGCCACGAAACCTTGCCAAGTCGGTGACGGTCGAATAGGCCGAGGCCCCATGAACTGGCACAAGGACGTTGCCGCAGCCGATACGCCACAGGCCCTGCTGGCGTTGGTGAACGAGTACCTGCTCGGTTATCCCGAGGCGTACTGGTCCTGGATCCCGCGTGAGGCGCGTCCGCGCCTCGTGGCCACGGTGGCGGAGCTTCACCAGGCGCACCACCTCCTGGCGGAGTGCCTGGCGCAGGCCACGTCGCCCAACCTCCAGATGCAGGACGTGTGCGTCTTCTTCCTGCACGCCTCCGCGCGTGCGATCGAGCTGGAGAAGCGCGCCGCCTCGTGCAACGACGGCGACGCGCACGCCCGCGCCCGCGCGGCGAGCTGATCGGCCTGCTCCAGTAGGACCCTGCCGACGGGACGTTCGGTTGGCACGCGACAGGTCCTTCAAATGATCGCCTACGAAGGCCGCCCGGACATGGGGGTCGAATGCCCATGACCAACGAGATCGATGCATTTGCCATGACACGCGCCATCGTGAGCCGCAAGACGCTGGATGCGCTGATACGCGCCAAGCTCGCCACGCTCGACGAGTGCCCCCACGTCGAGGCCCTGCCCGTCACCTGGAACGGCAAGCACTCCAACGGCCATGGATGCAACTGGACCATTCCCGGCTGGGTGGGAGAAGCCCAGGTGGTCAACGGCTGCCTGGAAAAGCTCGAGCACTACCTCGACTTCCTGCGCGAGCAGTTCGACATCCCGCCCCAGGGCGCCACCGCCGCCTGATCAGCGAGTCAGGTAGGACTTTCCGGGCAGGCGGTGGGGAATCGCCTCGAGCTCGGAGATTCGCGCGCACGCGTGCGCGAAGAACGACTCCATCTCGTCCAGGTACGGATTGGGAACGCTCGACTCGATGCGCACACGCGTGAGGGCGTAGGCGAGATCGCCCAGCTCCTCCACATCCCGTGGAGCGCCGGGCCGGCAGCGCGGCGGGATCGCCGCGAGCTCCGGCGGCTGCCAGGCGGCGAGATAGCGCGACGCAAGGTTCAGTACCGCCTGCTCAGAGGCGGTCGAGCCAAGCGCATGGAGATATTCGTGACGCATGATCTTGTTCCATGCGAATCGTCGCCGAAGCACGACACGCACGCTGCCGGTGACACCCGAAAACCCTGTAGGAAATCGCCGACCTGCCGATCGGCAATTCGTGCGCCTGGGCCTCGATGACCACCCTGATCACTCCGCCGGGTCGCATCCCCGCAAGCGGGGCCCCTGCTCCGCCTCTGGAGTGATCTAGTCGGCGCGCAAACGGCGCGCCATCACGGTGGCGAGGAAGCCGATCGACAGCAGGATGGCGGCGTCGGTGTCGATGGGCGCGTTGCGATCCGCCTGCACGTCGCGCGCCGCGGGCCCGGCCGAAAAGCCCTGGCTCGAGGGCGCGCCGGAGACACCACGCACGTCGGCCGCACTCACGGCCTGGGCGCCGTTGTCAGGCACCAGCAGCGCGAAGGACGCTGCGAGCACCATGGCGGACAGAAAGCTTCTCATGGTCGTACTGTGTCAGCCGCTCGTGAAGCTGAGGCGATCAGGCTGCGGCCGCGACATAGTTCGGCAGGGGTAGTGCCGGACGGATCAGGGCGGGTGCCCGGGCGGCCTCCGGGAGGTCGCGGCGGAAGCAGTAACCCACGCCTCGAACGGTTTCCAGCAGCCCCTTGTGGCCGGTGGGCTCGAGCGCCTGGCGCAGGCGCCGGATGTGCACGTCGACCGTGCGCTCTTCGACGTACACGCTATTGCCCCAGATCTCGTCGAGCAGCTGGGCGCGGCTGTACACGCGGCCCGGATGCGTCATGAAGAAGCGCAGCATGCGGAATTCCAGCGCGCCCAGCTCGATGTCGGTGCCGCTGCCGGTGATGCGGCGCGAGGCGGGATCGAGGCGCAGGCCGGCGATCTCCACCACCATGTCCGCGTGCTGCGGCGCGCAGCGGCGCATCACGGCCTTGATGCGGGCGAGCAACTCGCGCGGCGAGAAGGGCTTGATGAGGTAGTCGTCCACGCCCGCCTCGAGGCCGGTCACCTTGTCGGACTCGCAGTCGCGGCCGGTGAGCATGATGATGGGCACCGCGGCGGTGCGCGTCTCGGAGCGCATGCGGCGCGCGAAGGACAGGCCCGGCGTGTCGGGCAGCATCCAGTCGAGCAGGAGCATCTGGGGAAGCGCCTCGCGGACGATCAGCTCCGCCTGGCGGATCGTTCCCGCCTTGAGGACGCGGTAGCCCGCGTTCTGCAGGTTCAAGGCGAGGACTTCCTGGAGCGAGAGGTCGTCTTCGACGATGAGGATGGTGTTGTCCATGGCGCGGTTTCCGTTTCCTGTGTATTGCGGGGAGTAGTCCGGACCATCCTAGGGCGTGCCATTTGGTCACGAAGTCAGGCGCGGCACGATTCTCCTGTCGGCTTTCACCGGGCCGGTGTAGGCCGTTTCCCACCCCGATCGGATCATGGGTCCACAATGGGGAGTTGCAAGGCAGGGATTCCTGTAGGTGGCGCACGATAGCGGTGCTTGCGGAGGGCTTCCGGTGGCGCATCGTGACATTTAATATTCGTGTTCGACGATGACGGCGCCCGTGGACGCGAGGCGACAACAACAAGAGGATATGAATGAAGCAACGCCTGCTGATCACCGGACCGATGTATCCCGCCACGCTAGCCCAGCTCGAGCAGGCCTACGAGGCCCAGCGCCTGTGGTCGGCACCGGACAAGGACGCACTGCTCGCCGCCATGGCCGACATCACCGCCGTCGCGAGCTCCAATTCCGGCGGCATCAACGGCGCCACCATGGCGAGGCTGCCCAAGCTCAAGGTCATCGCGCACTTCGGCGTGGGCTACGACACCGTGGACATCGAGGCCGCGAAGAAGCGCGGCATCGCGGTCACCAACACCCCGGACGTGCTGACCGAGGAGGTGGCGGACCTCGCGCTCGCCCTGCTCCTCGCCACCATCCGCCGCGTTCCGCAGGGCGACCGCTACGTGCGCGAGGGCAAGTGGCTCAAGGGCGCGATGGCGCTCACCGAGAGCCTGCAGGGCAGGACCGTGGGCATCATCGGCATGGGCCGCATCGGCCAGGCGATCGCGCGCCGCTGCGAGGCCTTCGGCGTGAAGATCGCCTACCAGGGTCCGAACCACAAGCCCAGCCTCAAGTGGTCCTACTATCCGGATCCCGTTGCCCTGGCCACGGATTGCGACGTGCTCATCGTCGCCTGCCCCGGAGGGGAGGCCACTCGCGGGCTGGTGAGTAGAAAGGTGATCGACGCCCTCGGGCCCAAAGGCTTCCTGGTGAACATCGCGCGCGGAACGGTGGTGGACGAGCCGGCGCTGCTCGAGGCGCTGCAGCAGGGCCGCATCTGCGGCGCGGGCCTGGATGTCTTCGCCGACGAGCCGCGCGTGCCGGAAGCGTTCTTCGCGCTCGAGAACGTGGTGCTGCAGCCCCACGTGGCGAGTGCCACGCACCCGACGCGCACCGCCATGGGCCAGCTCGTCATCGACAATCTAGCCGCCCACTTTGCGGGAAAACCGCTGGTGACGCCCATATAGGGAAAACCAGTCTCAAATAAGCCGAGCTTTTATCTCGGAGCCACTGTCGGCAGCCCGCACTCATTGATGTTGTCCAAGACAGCGTTATTGCCGAGCGAGCGCACCTGGGTGCTCGATTGAAGCTCACACGCCTTGAAATTCCGCGTAATTCTGGACTGGTTTAGTACGACGCCGACGTTGGGGGTCAAGGCGCCCGGGGCGCCAAACGTAGACAGGCCGGCAGCGCTGGTGCCGGTTATTGATACTCGATCAAGGTAGGCGAACGCCGAATATGATGAGTTGCCCGCGAAAATACGCACTCCGTATTGCCCGCCGGAGATCGTCGCGTCAGTGATATTGGCCAACAGCTGGGGGCCCGAAATGAGCCCTTCAGAGTCGTACTCGAGATTGACTCCACCGTTGGCGTTGCCGAGCATCCTCACGTTGACCATATCCGCCTGCGCCCCGTTTCCGACGTGCACGGCATAGCCCCCGTTGTCCCGAATCAGGGTGTTGATCACACGAAGTTTCGATTGGCCTACCATGCGAATGGCGTTGCCAGGAAGTCGTGCCAACAGCGAATTGTCGATGGTGAGGGTGGCGAACCCGCCCCATGCGTATACCCCGTCAGTTGCCGTCGCGCCGATGAGAGGCGCGATTACGACATTGCGAAGCGATACCGTCAATGCTCCCTCGACAAAGATCGCCGGGCCGCTCGTGGCAACGATGCTTCCTACTGCGCCCGGCACGGCAAGTATCGAAACGGACTTCTGAATGTTTACTGTGCCGGTGTTGAAGTTGGCAGAGTCGAGCATCCATATCTCCCCGCCATCCGCGACGACGGAGAGCGCCTTGGGAAGCAGGCGGCAAGGCTGAGGGAGCGTACAAGGACTGCTGTCGCTCCCATCGCTTGCCAGATATGCGCGGAACAAGCCGGGTGGCGTCACTTGGGCCCGAGTGGGCCAAGCAAAGAGGCAACTCAACAGGACGGCGAAGAAAACGGGTAGGCCAGTTCTAGAGGCGGCGACTGGCAAGAAATCGACGGAACGGATCGCAGCGAGGCGAGCAAGCATGGGAGCCTCCCTTGTCGTTGGTCATTAGGGCAACCGTGCTGAAAGCGGCGCCATCCTATTCCTGTCCATACTTGTTCGAGCCAGGCAGATTCAGACATGGGCACGTGAATCTGCACTTATAATCCGTCCATGACCCGCGCACGCTACTTCCCCCGCCTCTCCTGGCGCTGGCTCGCCGCGCACTTCGCGGGAAAGCCATTGGTCACTCCCATATGAACCCCATCCGGATCACCGCCGTCGCACTGGCGTCGCTTGCTGCGGGGTGCGTGTTCCAGGACGTGCGCGAGCAACAAGCGCGCATCGATGCCACGTGCGTGATCGAGGGCACGGCCGCAAGCGCTGGCGGGGGTGACAAGCCCATCGTCGTCGCGCTGCTGCGTCCGGCCGGAGAGTCGGTGCCGGGCCGCAAGTTCCTCGTCGCGGACCACTTCGTGCTCGAGGCCGAAGGGCGTTGGGCGTTCGCGGCACCGCCGGGCGATTACCGCCTCGCGGCGTTCGAGGACTCGAACCGCGACCTGCGGTACCAGCCGGGCGAGCCCTTCCTCGGCGTGGATGCGGCCGGGCCGGTCAAGTGCGGCGTGGGCACGCGAGCACGCGACATCGCCCTGCGGGTACCCGCGAGCTCGGCCGGCGCGCCGGAAGCGGAGGTGGATATCACCTCGCTGCAGGCCCGCGACGTCCACGGACAGATGCGCCGGACCCTCGGCCAGCTCACCGCCGCGGGCGAGCTCGCGAAGCTCGCCGACGCGCGCTTCGTGCACGACGTGGCCCAGAACGGACTGTGGCGGCCCTTCGACTTCGTGGCCTCGTCGTACGCAGGAATCTACTTCCTCGAGCCCGACGACCCGCGCAAGACGCCGGTGCTCTTCGTGCACGGCATGCAGGGCACGCCGGCCTCGTTCGAGGCGCTCGCCTCGAAGCTTGACCGGTCGAAGTTCCAGCCGTGGTTCTACTACTACCCCTCGGGCGTGCACCTGACCGAGATCGCGGACCACCTGCAGCAAACCGTCGCCAAGGTCACGCGGCGCCATCCGCATGAACGTATCATCGTCGTGGCGCACAGCATGGGTGGCCTCGTCTCGCGTGGCTTCCTGCTCCGCCACGCCCGCAACGCGGGTGCGGCCCGCGTTCCTCTATTCGTGAGCATCTCCACGCCCTGGGACGGGCACAAGGCGGCCGAGCTGGGCGTGAAGCACGCCCCCACGGTCGTGCGCGTCTGGGAAGACATGGCGCCCGGGAGCCAGTATCTCAAGGAAGTATTCGAGCAGCCGCTGGCGAGGGGCACGGCGCATCACATGCTGTACACGCACAAGAAGGGATCGGCAGAATCCCCCGAATCCGACGACGGAGCGGTCACCGTCGGCAGCCAGCTGCGGCCCGCAGCGCGCTCCGCGGCCACCAAGGTCTACGCCTTCGAGGACACGCACGTCGGGGTGTTGAGCAACCCGGAGGTCTCCGCCCTGGTGAACCGGCTGCTCGCGGAGGCTCGCTAGTCCAGAAACGAAGACCGGACGAAGGTCGTTCGTCCGGTCTTCCTGGTTGCTGGAAAGCTACTGGTCAGAGTCCCTGCAGCTTGTCGTAGACGTCCTTGGACCAGGTCGCGTCCGGGCCGTTGTGCAGCTTCACCACCGCGTCGCGGAAGGGCTTGCGGTCGGCCCGGACCACGGTCTTGCCCTTCTTCTCGAACTCGGCCGCCATCCTCTTCTCGATCTCGATGATCTCGGCGGTGGCCTTGGCCGCCGCCTCCTTCAGCACGCCCTCGAAGATCTGCTGGTCGGCCGTCGCGAGCTTGGCCCACGTGGGCCCGCCCACGATGGTGAGGAGCGCATCGGTGATGTGGCCGGTGAGCACGATGAACTTCTGCACCTCGTAGAATTTCTTCGCGTCGATGGTCGGCAGCGGGTTTTCCTGCGCGTCCACGGTGCCGTTCTGCAGCGCGAGGTAGACCTCGGCGAAGGCGATCGGCGTGGGATTGGCGCCGACGGCGCGCGGGAACATGGTGTAGAGCGGCGCGTCGGGCACGCGGATCTTGAGCCCCTTCATGTCCTCGGGCTTGTTGATCGCCTTGTTCGAGGTCACGTGGCGCTCGCCGTAGTAGGTGATGGCGACCACCTTGTTGCCCCCGCTCTTCTGCCTGTAGCCCTCGCCCAGCTCGGCGAACAGCGTGCTGGTGGAGAACTTCCTCCAATGCTCGAAGTCGCGGAACATGTACGGCGCCCCGCCGATCGCGAGCGGCCCGTGCGTGCGCCCGGCGAAGAGCTGGCCCGTATAGATGATGTCGACGGTGCCCAGCGTGAGGCCCTGGTTGATGTCGGTCTCCTTGCCCAGGCTGGAGGCCGGGAACACCTCGACGTCGTAGCGGCCGTTGGTGCGCTTCTTGATCTCGCCCGCCGCCCACACCGCGGCCGTGTGGTACGGCTCGCTGGTCTCGTAGACGTGGGCCCACTTCAGCTTCGTCTGCGCGGCGACGCCGGTCGACAACCCCAGCGCCAGGGCTGCTACCGCAAGTTTGATTCCCTTCATGGTCTCTCCTCCTTGTTATAGAGAACTCAAGCTCCTCACTGAGGGCACAGAGAAGGCACTGAGAGCACTGAGAGAGATGTGGTCATCCGGGACATGGCCATCGGAGCCACGAAACCCATGCATCTCTCTCAGTGTTCTCAGTGCCTTCTCTGTGCCCTCAGTGAGGAGCTTGAGTTTTTTCACTACATCACCGCGCCGAGGTACCAAGGCACGAATTCGTCCTGCCCGAAACCGTGGCGCTCGGACTTGCTCGGCTCGCCCGAAGCGGTGGCCAGGATCAGCTCGAAAATCTTCTGCCCCGCCTCCTGCACCGAGAGCGACCCGTCGAGGATCTGCCCGCAGTTGATGTCCATGTCGTCCTCCATGCGCTCGTACATGGTCGTGTTGGTCGCGAGCTTGAGCGAGGGCGAGGGCTTGCAGCCGTACACCGAGCCGCGCCCGGTGGTGAAGCAGATCATGTTGGCCCCGCCGGCGACCTGCCCGGTCGCGGAGACCGGGTCATAGCCGGGCGTGTCCATGAAGACGAAGCCCTTCGCCGTCACGGGCTTCGCGTACTCGTAGACGTCCATGAGCCCCGTCGTGCCGCCCTTGGCCACGGCGCCCAACGACTTCTCCAGGATCGTGGTGAGCCCGCCCGCCTTGTTGCCGGGCGAGGGGTTGTTGTTCATCTCGCCCTTGTTGCGCGCGGTGTATTCCTCCCACCACTTGATGCGCTGGACGATCTTCTCGCCGACCTCGCGGCTCACGGCGCGCCGCGTGAGCAGGTGCTCGGCGCCGTAGATCTCGGGCGTCTCCGAGAGGATCGCCGTCCCGCCGTGCGCCACCAGCAGGTCGACCGCCGCGCCGAGCGCCGGGTTGGCGGTGATGCCGGAATAGCCGTCGGAGCCGCCGCACTGCAGCCCCACCACGATGTGGCTCGCAGGAACGGTCTCACGCTGGACCGCGTTCGCGTGCGGCAACATCTCCTTCACGCGCGCGATCCCCTCGGCCACCGCTTTCGCCGTCCCGCCCTTGTCCTGGATCGTCATGGCCGAGAGCGTCGGCCCCTGCGCCATGCCCTGGGTGAAGAAGAGCGAGTCCATCTGGTTGGCCTCGCAGCCGAGGCCGATGATGAGGACACCGCCGAAGTTGGCGTGGCGCGCGTAGCCGGCGAGCGTGCGGCGCAGCACGTCCATCCCCTCCCCCGCGGTGTCCATGCCGCATCCGGAGGTGTGGGTCAGCGCGACCACGCCGTCGACGTTGGGAAAATCCCTGAGCGCATCGCCCTTGAAGGCCTCGGCCACATGCTTGGCCACGGTCGCGGAGCAGTTCACCGTCGATAGGATGCCGATGTAGTTGCGCGTGGCCACGCGGCCGTCGGGCCGCACGATGCCCTTGAAGGTGGCGGCCGGCTGGGTCATCGGCGTCGGCTTGTAGGCCTCGCCAAAGCGGTAGTCGCGCGCGAAGTCGCGCACCTCGAGGTTGTGCACGTGGACGTGGAATCCGGGCGCGATCGGCTGCGTGGCGAAGCCGATCACCTGGTCATAGCGGTGCACGGGCGCGTTGACGGCGATCGCGCGCACGGCGACCTTGTGGCCGGCCGGGATGCGCTCCTTCACCACCACGCCTTCCTTGAGGAGGTTCATGCCGGCTTCCAGCTCGCGGCAGGCGATGACGACGTCGTCGGCGGGGTTCAGTCTCAGATACAGCGGCGTTTCCCTGAGCATTGCTGTCTCCTGGCTCCTGTCTCCGGGCTACTTCATCAGATTCGGCAACCACAGCGATATGGCTGGAATATACGTCACTATCCCGAGGCTGATCAGCAGCGGAACGAGCCACGGCAGGATCGCCATCGTGGTCCGTTCGACCGACAGCTTGGCCACCCGCGCCAGGACGAACAGCACCAGGCCCATCGGCGGGTGCAACAGCCCGATCATGAGGTTCAGCACCATCACCAGCCCGAAGTGCACCGGGTCGATGCCCAGCTGCCGCACGATCGGCAGCAGGATCGGCACCAGGATGGTGATGGCCGCGGTCGGCTCGAGGAAGCAGCCCACGAAGAGCATCAGCAGGTTGGCGAGCAGCAGGAATCCCGCGGGCGTGCTCACCACCGACAGCACCCAGGCCGCGATCATCTCGGTGGTACGCGTCGCGGTGAGCATCCAGCCGAAGATCGAGGCGGCCGCGACGATCATCAGCACGGTCGACGTGGTCTCGATCGTGTCCATCGACACCTTGACGAGCTTCTTGAGGGGCATCGTCCGGTACCAGACCACGCCGAGGAACAGCGCCCACACGCACGCGGCGATCGCGCCTTCGGTGGCGGTGAAGACGCCGGTCGACATCCCGCCGATCAGCAGGACCGGCGTCATGATCGGCAGCACGGCCTGGAAGCCGAACTTCCAATCTGCGAGGAAGAGTGCCGCAAGCCCGATCACGACGGCCAGGCGGGGATTGGCGCCCAGCTCGACGGCGGCCCAGATCGCCGCGGGCCAGCCTAGCGCGATCGCGAGCTCTCCCAGCGCCTTCAGCACGCGTGGCCACTCGAACGGGACGTCGCCGCCCCATTTGTTCTTGTGCGCGAAGTACGCCACGGTCAGCATCATGAGGATCGCCATGACGAGGCCCGGCAGGATGCCCGCGAGGAAGAGCGCGCCCACCGACACGTTGGCGAAGAGCGCATAGATCACGAACGGCAGCGAGGGTGGGATGATCGGGCCCAGAGTGGCCGAGGCGGCGGTCACGCCGACCGAGAACTCCTTCGAGTAGCCGTGCTCGGTCATCGCCTTGATCTCGATCGTGCCCAGGCCCGCGGCATCGGCGATCGCGGTGCCCGACATGCCGGCGAACACCACCGATCCCACCACGTTCACGTGGCCCAGCCCGCCCTTCATCCAGCCCACCAGGCCGAGCGCGAAGTTGTAGATGCGGTTGGTGATCCCGGCGGAGTTCATCAGGTTGCCCGCGAGGATGAAGAACGGCACCGCGAGCAGCGGAAAGGAGTCGAGGCCGCCCACCATGCGGTGGATCACCACGTAATCGGGGATGTTGCCCGACACCATCACGTAGATGAGCGAGGCGCCGGCCATCGCGATGGCGACCGGGATGCCCGAGCCCATGAGGGCGAGGAAGAGGAGCTTGAAGGTTCCCGGGCCCATGGCTATTTCATCTCGTCGGCGAGCTCGGGCCGCTCCAGCACCGAGTAGCCGCGCTTCCAGTTGCCGATCGCCACGCCGACCGCGCGCCAGGTCATCAGCACGAAGCCGAGCATGACGAACCCGTACAGGATGCCGATCGGCCAGTCGATGATCGCCATGCGGCTCGACCCGATCTTCTGCATCAGCAGGTAGGTGAGCCAGATGCAGTAGCCGAAGAAGAGGATGCGAATGACGTCGACGAAGGTCGACAGCGGCCGCGTGACCTTCTGCGGCAGCAGGCGGTAGAGGAAGTCGACCTGGATGTGGTTGTTCTTGCGCACGCCCACCGCGGCGCCCACGAAGGCCGTGGCGACCAGCAGGTAGCGCGCGATCTCCTCGGTCCACGAGGCCGAGTCGTTGAGCGCGTAGCGAGTGAAGAACTGGTAGAAGATCACCGCCGCCAGCACCCAGAAGATGGCGAAGGCGATCCAGTCCTCGATGCGGTAGTGCGTGATGTCCACTTCCTCGTCGTGGATGTGGAACTCGCCCTTGGCATCGAGGATGGGTTCGGGTTGGCTCATTTCGGCTTCTTCCTCTTGTCCCAGCTGGTGCTGAAGCGCTTGGCGGCGTGGTCCATGTGCCGGCGCATCGCGGCGCGGGCACCCGCTGGGTCGCGGCGCGCGATCGCCGCCACGATGTCGCGGTGCTCCTTGATCGCCACGGTCCAGAGCGCGGGCGTGTCGTAGTGGTGTTCGAGGCGCAGGAAGAGCGGGCCGGTGCGCTGGTCCCAGAGCGTCTGCACGACGAGCGCCAGCGCGCTGTTGCCCGTGGCCTCGGCGATGCGAAGGTGGAAGGCGCGGTCAGCCTCCAGCGGGACCACGCCACGGTCACGCACCGCTTCCATCTCGTCGACGGCTTCCTCGATGGCGCGCACCTGCGCCCTGGTCGCTTCCTTCGCCGCGAGCGCAGCGCATTCCGATTCGATCATCCAGCGCGCGCGGATCAGCTCGAACGGGCCCGAGTCGGCCGCGAGCTTCGCCGCCGCCGCCGCGACGGTGCTGCGGTCGGCGACATACACGCCCGAGCCCATGCGAACCTCGACGTAACCCTCGACTTCGAGCGCGATCAGCGCCTCGCGCACCGACGGGCGCGAGACGCCGAGCTGCCTGGCGAGATCGCGTTCGGGCGGCAGGCGCTGGCCCGGCGAGTATTCGCCCGCGTCGATCAACGCGGCGATCTGATCGGCGATCTGCCGGTAGAGGCGGCGGTTGTCGACGGCAGTGAGGGGCATCGGGTTCTGGTAAAGTGGTCAGGCCACTTTGGGGCACTCTAGCACGGAGAACACGCATGGCAAATCGCCTCGCCGGCAAGCGCGCGCTGGTCACGGCCGCAGGTGCCGGAATGGGACGCGCCGCGGCGCTCGCCTTCGCACGCGAGGGCGCGAATGTCGTGGCCACGGACATCAGCGCCGACTCGTTGCAGTCGCTCTCGTCCAAGGGCGCGATCGAGACCTCGGTGCTGGACGTCACCAACGACGGCGCAGTGGCCAGGTTCGTCGAAGCCACCGGCGCCGTGGACATCCTCTTCAACTGCGCCGGTTGGGTGCACCAGGGCAACCTGCTCGATTGCCGTGCCGAGGACTGGGACAAGAGCTTCGCGGTGAACGTCCGCAGCATGTTCCTCGTCACCAAGGCGATGCTGCCGAAGATGGTCGCGAAGGGCGGTGGCGTGATCCTCAACATGGCCTCCGTCCTGGGCGCCGAGAAGGCCGCGCCCAACCGCCTCGCCTATGCCGCGAGCAAGGCCGCGGTGGCGGGCTTCACCCGCGCGCTCGCCATCGATCACGTGAAGCAGGGGATCCGCGTGAACTGCGTCTGCCCGGGGACGGTGGACACGCCCTCGCTGAGTGATCGCATCAACGCCTTCGCCGATCCGGCGCAGGCACGCAAGGACTTCATCGCGCGCCAGCCCATGGGGCGGCTGGCGACGGCGGAGGAAATCGCCGAGACTTTCGTTTATCTTGTGTCCGACGAGTCGTCCTTCATGACCGGTCAGGCGGTCTACGTCGACGGCGGCATGTCGCTGTAGGTCCCCACCCACCGGAGAGAGAACACCGATGAAGCTCCTGCGATACGGGCCACCCGGCAAGGAAAAGCCGGGCATGGCCGACAAGGATGGCAACATCCGCGACCTGTCCAAGGTCGTGGCGCAGATCGACGACGCCATGCTCGCGCCGCGCAACCTCGCGCGCCTCGCCCGCGTGAAGCCCGAAACCCTGCCGATCGTACGCGGCAACCCGCGGCTGGGCGTTCCCTACGCCGGCATCAGCAAGTTCGTGGCGATCGGCCTGAACTACCGCGACCACGCCGAGGAGGCCGGCCTGCCGATCCCGGCCGAGCCGGTGGTGTTCATGAAGGCGACCACCTGCCTGTGCGGTCCGAACGACGACACGACCGTGCCGAAGAACTCGCAGAAGCTCGACTACGAGGTCGAGCTGGGCGTGGTGATCGGCACCAAGGCGCAGTACGTGCCGGAGTCCAGGGCCATGGACTACGTGGCCGGCTACGCCTGCGTCAACGACGTTTCCGAGCGACATTTCCAGATGGGCCCGGGCAACCAGTGGGACCGCGGCAAGGGCTGCGACAGCTTCGGCCCGGTCGGCCCGTGGCTCGTCACCACCGACGAGATCACCGATCCCCAGGTGCTCGACATGTGGCTGGACGTGAACGGCGAGAAGCGCCAGCGCGGCAACACGCGCACGATGATCTACAACGTGCAGACGCTGGTCTCGTACGTGAGCCAGTTCATGACGCTGCTGCCCGGCGACATCATCACCACGGGTACGCCGCCCGGGGTGGCGCTGGGAATGAAGCCGCCGGTATGGCTCAAGGCGGGCGACGTCGTGACGCTCGGCATCCAGGGGCTCGGCCAGCAGCGGCAGAAGATCGTCGCGCACTCGGGCAAGTAGTGCAGCGCGTCTCGCGGGAACGCCTCGCGGCGTGGGCGCAGGCGTGCCTCGAGCAGGTCGGCGTTCCCGCGGAGGAGGCGAAGCTCGTCGCCGATTCCCTGGTGCAGACGAGCGTCTGGGGCGTGGACTCGCACGGAGTGCTGCGGCTCACCCACTACCTGCGGCGCATGACGATCGGCTCGATCAAGGCCGCCTCGACGCCGGTCGTGATGCGCACCGGGCCGGTCACCGCGCAGGTGCACGGCGAGGACGGGCTCGGGATCGTGCACGCCACGCTCGCGATGGAGGTCGCCATCGAGATGGCCAAGGAGAACGGCGCCGGCATCGTGGGCGTCGGGCACTCCTCGCATTGCGGCGCCATGGGCCTCTACACCCGCATGGCCGCGAAAACGGGGCTGGTCGGCATAGGGATGACGCACTCGAGCTCGGTCGTCGTCCCGCACGGCGGCAAGCACAAGTATTTCGGCACCAACCCGATCTCCTTCGCATTCGCGCGCAAGAGCGGCGAGCCGGTGTGCCTGGACATGGCCACGTCGCAGGTGGCGTGGAACAAGGTGCTCAACGCGCGCATCGAGGGCCGCGAGTTGGAGCCCGGCCTCGCGGTCGATGGCGAAGGCCGGCCCACGACCGATCCGCACAAGGCCACGGCGGGCGTCCCGCTCGGCGGACCCACGTACGGCTACAAGGGCTACGGCCTCGCCTTCATGATCGACCTGCTCTGCGGCGCCATGAACGGCATGACGTACGGGCGCCACATCAACAGCATGTACGAAGACCTCGAGCATCCACGCAAGATCGGGCACCTGCTGATGGCGATCGACCCGGGGCGCTTTGCCGGCGGCGACACGCTCGAGGAGACGGTCGAGGCCGTGGTGCGCGACCTCAAGACGCAGGGCGAGATCCTCTTCCCCGGCGAGCCGGAGCTCATCGAGGAGAAGCGGCGCCTCGTCGAGGGCATTCCCGTGGACGCCGAGGCGCTCAAGGACATGCTCGAGTGGTCCGCGAGGCTCGGCGTCCCTCCTCTCGTCACCCCCGTCTGACGCCTTGCATCAATTCAGGCTGACCTGCGACAGCGTGCCGTAGCTCGTGGCATTGGAGATGAACTGGTTGTCGCCGAACGAAGCGATCGTCCCCGTCATGCCCGACTTGAACCAGGAATAGTTGTTGTTCGCGATCATGCTGCTGCCGATCGAGATGATCGCCTGTGACCCCGGTGTCGCGGCCCATACGAGCATCGCGTACTCGGTCATGTGGGTGAGGGAGCACCGGATCGCGTAGACGGTCGCCGCGGCGGTTGCGTTGAAGGCCGTAGCGGAGAACCCGTGATTCTGGATGGCGAACACCGAGTCGCTTACCGTCACCCGCGTGTACTTGTCCGCGATGTTGCTCTGGGCCAGGGCGCCGGTGAAGTTGCGCGAGAACCTCGAGGCGGCGATGTCGACGGTCGCCCCATCCTCCGCAAATACGGAATGGTAGTTGTTCCTGAACGTCGCGTTCGCGATGCGCGTCATGCCGTCTCCAATGACGTGCACGGCCTTGTCCGGCAGGTTCGCGAAGACGCTGTCCTCGATGACCACGGTCGAGGCGCCGGTGAGGCTTACCCCGATCGTTCCACCGGCGCCTGCAAGCGGGACCACGACCAGGTTGCGCAGCGCGACGACGAGACCGGCGGCGGTGATGCTGAGCGCCGGGCCGCCGACGGCGACCACGCTGCCGACCGCGCCCGGCACCGCGAGGATGGTCACCGACTTGCCGATCGTGACCGTGGCGGCGTTGTAGTTCGCGCTGTCGAGCAGCCAGATCTCGCCGCCGCTCGCCACGGCGGCCAGGGCTGCGGGCAGCAGGCGGCAGGGCTGGGGAAGCGTGCAAGGATGGCTGTCGTTGCCGTCGGAGGCGAGGTAGGCACGGAAGATCTCCGCGCGCGAGGCGGTAGACACCAACAGGGTTGCGAGCAGGGCGAAGGCGGCGCAAAGGCGGTTCTTGGTCGTCACTGTTCCCTCCGGGATCGGGTTGGGGATGACGTGCGCCTGGCTTCTCTTTTCGGGCAGGTTACGCCACCCACGGGGGATCCGCAGCGGAATCTTCTGCACTTCTCGCCAAGCGGCAAGAAGGAAACACCCGCTCAGCCCCGCCCGAGCTGGAGGGCTAACGCAGCTTCGAGGTGTCGATCTCGAACACGAAGGGGAAGTTGAACTTGGCGCCCCACCGCAGGTACTTGCGCGTTCCCGATTCGGTGACCGCCCAGAGCTTGCCCGAGGCGTCGAGGGCGATGCCCTCGATGCCGATCGGCACGTCGTAGCTCGCGACGACTTTGCCGCTGCGGTCGAGGCGACGCAGCTTCGACCAGGTGTTGCCACTGCTGCCGGTGACCCACAGGTTGCCCGCGGCGTCGAAGGCGGCGCCCTGGGACTCGGCCGGAACCTCGACGGATGCCGCCGTCCGCGCCTCGTCGGCCGGCAGCGGGCCGGCATGGTCGAAGAAATCGGGCGACAGCTTGAAGATCCGCGACTTCGCCGCGTCGCGCGACCAGTGTCCGATCCAGGCCTCGCGCCCGTCGGCGGCCGCGAATGAGCCCCGCAGCGCGCCACCGACCGCCACCGTGCGAATGGCCGCGTCCGCGTTGCCCGCGGCCAGCGCCTTCGGCAGGTCGATGAGGGAGATCTTCTGGGTGTCGGCCAGGACCAAGCGTCCCTCGCCGAGATACGCCATTCCGCCGGCGTGGCTGTTGCAGCTTTGCAAGGGCACGTCGAACTGACCCGCCGTCTTGCCCGTGGCCAGGTCGAGGCGGAAGACGCGGCACGGCCCGTTGTCGGACTTGATGTCCGGCGTGGGCTTGTAGCTGCTCACCAGGATGTGGCCTTCGGCCACCGCGATGCCCTGCGGTACCCAGTCCTCTTCGAGCCCCGGCGCGTAGATGCGCCGCCCGATGGCGGACGCGTTCGGCACATCGGTGGCAAAGGACTGCAGGTAGCTCGGCGCGCTTCCCATCGGCTGCGCCATCTGCGCGCTCGCGCATTGTGCGGCGGCCAGCGCCGCGGCGAGCCCGAAGGCGGCCTGCGGCGTCACGATCCTCCCCCGGCGCGCGCCGCGATGCGCGTCGGCGCGAAGAGGCTCTGCCCGATCCAGCGCCAGAGCACTTGGCCGTTGCGGCCCGCGCCCTGGACCTTGAGGTTCCCCGCGGCGATCTGGACAGCCGGCTCGCTGTCTCCGGTCCAGACGTCCGTGAGCGCGCGCACGGAGGACTCGACGACGACATCGATCTCGTGCCCCGGGTCGTCGCGGCACAGGTCCGCCACGCGCTGCTCCACCACGAGCCACCACTGGCGCTCGCCCTTGGGCGCGTCGGTGAATCGAAAGTGGATCACGACGCGTTTTCCCTCGGGGAAGCGCTCCATGCGCGCAAACCGGCGGATGTCCCACATGAGGAAGCCTGCGTCGAGCTGCTCGCGCCTCAGGCGGCTCCCGATCCAGCGCGCGCCCCAGTGCCCGATGCCGACCACGATCGGGCGCAACTCCTCGCCCGCGGGCGTGAGGTGATATTCCCAGCCCCCTTTCGCGCGCCGACGCTCGATCACTCCCATCTCTTCCAGCTTGCGCAGGCGCTGCGTGAGGAGTGTGGCCGACATTCGCGGCACGCCACGCCTCAGGTCGTTGAAGCGCCGGCTGCCGCAGAGCAGCTCGCGCACCACGAGCGGCGTCCACACCTCGCCCAGGACCTCGGCGCCCCGCGCCACGGTGCAGAACTGTCCGTAGTCGATCATGGCGCCAGTCTGGCGGAGCGGCCGCGGCATCGCAACTCCAGATTCTGGACTTGAGCCTGGCGGTGGTGTTGGTAGCTTGGGAACATCGACGCAATCGCGCGTCACCCATCGGAAAGGATTGCCAACATGGCCGCAACCGCTGCTGCACCCACCACCTTCGATCCCGAGAAATTCCGCCAGACCACGCGCGCGCAATGGGAGACTGCGGCCGAGGCGTGGGACCGCTGGGGCCCGCTAGTCGGCCGCTGGCTGGGCGCCGCCTCCGAAGCGATGCTCGACATGGCGCGCGTCGGGCCCGGCTCGCGCGTGCTCGACGTGGCCGCGGGCGCGGGCGAGCAGACACTCGTCGCCGCGCGTCGCGCGGGGCCTTCGGGCCACGTGCTCGCCACCGACATCTCTCCCACGATCCTGCAGTACGCCGCGGCGGCAGCGAACCGCGAGGGCCTGGACAACGTCGAGACCCGGGAGCTGGACGGCGAGCGGCACGACCTGCTGGCCGCGGGCTCGTTCGACGCCGCGATCTCGCGCGTAGGACTCATCTATTTCCCCGACCAGCAACGCGCGCTCCGGGGCATTCGCCACGCGCTGCGCGACGGGGGCCGCTTCGCCGCGGTGGTCTACTCCACGCCCGACAGGAACCCGTTCTTCGCGTTGCCCGTCGGAATCATCCGGCGCCGCGCGAAGCTCCCGTCGCCGCTGCCGGGCCAGCCCGGCCCCTTCTCGCTCGGCGCCGACGGCGTGCTCGAAGCCGCGCTCGCACAGGCAGGTTTCAGCGACATCGAGGTTCGGCGCGTCGAGTCGCCGGTAAGGACGGCCACCGCCGCCGAGTGCGTGCGCTTCGAGCGCGAGTCCTTCGGTGCGCTGCACCAGATGATGGCCGCGCTCACCCCCGCCGAACGGGCCGACACGTGGAAGGAGATCGAGGAGACGCTCGGAAAATTCGAGGACGCCAACGGCTTCACCGGGCCCTGCGAGATGCTGGTGGGCGCGGGAGTGAAATGACCCCCGGCGGGCGGGAGCACCTGCGGGACGTTACTCCTTGACCGCTCCGGTCATCGCCGAAACGTAGTGCTCGACGAAGAACGCGTAGAGGACGACGAGCGGCAGCGAGCCCACCAGGGCGCCCGCCATGAGCGAGCCCCAGCGATACTGGTCGCCATCCGTGAACGCGGTGACGATCGCGACCGGCACCGTCTTCTTCTCGGTGGAATTGATGAAGGTGAGCGCGTAGATGAACTCGTTCCAGCACAGCGTCAGGCAGAAGATGCCCGCGGAGATCAGTCCCGGCACGGCGAGCGGAAGGATGATTCGAATGAGGATCTGCCAGCGGGTGGCGCCGTCGATCAGCGCGCATTCCTCGAGCTCGTAGGGAATGGTCTTGAAGTACCCCATCAGCAGCCAGGTCGAGAACGGGATCAGGATGGTGGGATAGGTGAGGATGAGCGCGAACGGCGTGTCGAAGAGACCGTACTCGAACACGACCGTCGCGAGCGGGATGAAGAGGATCGAGGGCGGCACCAGGTAGGCGAGGAAGATCGAGCCCCCGATCCACTGGGCGCCGCGATAGCGGATGCGCGTGATCGCGTAGGCGGCGAAGACGCTCGCCACGAGCGACAACGCCGTCGCCGAGACCGCGATGAACATCGTGTTCCACAGCCAGAGCGGGTAGTCCGTCTTGAAGAGCAGCTCCTCGATGTGCGAAAGCGTCGGGCTCAACGTCCAGAACGGGTTGTGCGCGTTGAGGTCCAGCAGGTGCTCCTTCGGCTTCACCGCCGTGATGGTCATCCAGTAGAACGGGAAGAGCAGCACGATCATGATGATCGACAGCGGAAGGTAGAGCGTCACCAGTCGGCGGGGAAGCGTCGACAGGTAGCTCATGCCCTCCGTGTCGTCCCGGCCGATGACCGCGTCAGTCATTGTCCTCACCCTGCTGCCACTTGCGCCGCTGCAGGCCGAACCAGGAGAACATGATCGCGGCGAGCAGGAACGGCACCATCGCCGTGGACACCGCCGAGCCCTCGCCGATGCGCGATCCCAGGATCGCCGTGTTGTACGACATGGTGGCCATCAGCTCCGTCGCGCCCGCCGGGCCGCCGTTGGTGAGCACCTTGATGAGCTGGAAGTCGGTGAACGTGAACAGCACCGAGAAGGTCATCACCACGGCGATGATCGGCGTGAGCAGCGGATAGGTCACGTGCCGGAACATCTGCCAGCGCGTGGCGCCATCGAGCGTCGCGGCCTCGTAGAGCGAGGGCGGCAGCGTCTGCAGTCCCGCCAGCAGCGTGATCGCGATGAACGGAACCCCGCGCCACACGTTGGCGAAGATGACACTCCAGCGCGCGTTCCACGCATCACCGAGGAAATTGATGTTGCCGTCGATCCACCCCAATTGCCGCAGCGACCAGGAGATCACCGAGAACTGCGGGTCGAAGATCCACCAGAAGGCGATCGCCGACAGCACGGTCGGCACGATGAAGGGAATCAGGATGACCGCGCGGATCATCGCCTTGAACGGCATGCTCTGGTTGAGCAGCAGCGCCAGGTACAAGCCGATGCCGAATTTGAACACGCTGGCGACGAACGTATAGAGCAACGTGAAGAACACCGCGGTCTGGAATTTCGAGTCCCCCATGATCCACTCGTAATTCTCGAGACCGACGAACTTCCCCGGATCGCCGATGCGCGCGTCGGTGAAGGAGAGCCAGATACCGAGGCCGAGCGGGTAGACCAGGAACAGCACCAGGAAGGCCATCGCGGGCAGCATGAACCAGAACCCCAGCCAGTTCCTGTTGTTGCGCAACTGCTCCCAGGAACTGGCCTTGGTCCGGTTCATGCCTGCTTTCGCCGCCCGCGCGCCGCGGTGTCGCGCTAGCGGTAGATGCGCTTCGCCTGGCGCTCGGCCACCGCGATCGCATCCTTGACCGTCGCGCGGTCGGTGCAGACCGAGGCGACCATGTCGAGGACGACGAAGTCGGCGAGCGCCGAGGCCGCCTTCTCGCCCACCGAGCCCAGCCCACCGGCCGTCAACGTGCGCTTCGCGGCGTCGCGCGCCACGCTGAGCTTCGGATCGGAGGTCCAGACCGGGTTCGCGTCATAGGCGTTCAGCGGGTGGGTGATGTAGGCCACCGCCGACTGCAGCCACGGGTTGTAGTTGTCGGCTTCGAGCGTGAAGGCGAGGAAGGCCTTCACGGCCTGGGGGAACTTCGAGTACTTCATGCCGAGCATCGGGTAGCAGATGTGGAACTCGGTCGGCTTTCCGGCGGGGCCGACCGGCCAGAGCGAGTGGTTCATGTCGTCCATGACCTCCTTCGCCTTCGGGTCCTTGCCGGAGTTGGCCTTGGCGGCGGCGTAGATCGACACCCCGTTGTTGGTGAGCGAGATCTGGCTCTCGAGGAACGCCTTGTTGTTGAACGCGTCGTTCCACCCCGCGCAGCCGGGCACGAAGTGCGTGGACAGCTCCTTCGCGTACTCGAGCGCCTTCACGGTTTCGGGCGAGTTGATGATCACCTTGTCCTTGGCGTCGACGAGGTTGCCGCCGTGCGCCCACAGGACCCAGTGGACCCAGGCATTGCCGTCGCCCGATGCGCGGCCGAGCGCGAAGCCGCCCGCAGTGCTCTTCGCCTTGAGCTCCTTCATGAGCTGCATGAAGCCCGCGGTGTCCTTCGGGATCTCCTTGAACCCCGCCTTCTCGATCATGCTCTGGCGGTAGTTGATGACGTTGGCGTTGTAGCCGACCGGGATCGCGATCCAGCGGTTGCCGGACTTGCCGTAGGTCACGGCGCTCGGCACCCAGCCGCCGTACTTCTTGCCCAGGTAGTCGGCCACGTCGGTGACGTCCATGCACTTGGCCGTGAAGAGGTGCGGCAGCGAATAGAGGCCCCAGAAAATGTCGGGTCCCTGTCCGGTGTTGGCCGCGACCGACGCCTTCGGCTGCACGTCGTCGAGCGATTCGCTCACCACCGTGACCGGGACGCCGGTCGCCTTGGTGAAGGCCGCGACCAGCGCCAGGAAGGCGTCCTCCTCGGCCTGCACGAAGCGCTTCCAGCGCATCAGCTGGAGCTTGGCGCCCTTCTCGGGCTTCCACGGCGCGCTCTGGGCCCACGCTTGCGCCCACAGGTTCAGGTCCGCGCCCTGCAGCGCGCCCAGGCCAGCAACCGCTGCGCCGGCCTTGAGTACGTCGCGTCGTGTCATTGTTTTGCGTTCGGTCATGGCGTTGCTCCTCCTGGTTGATCGTCAAGGAAAATCGCTGGGCGGCCTTCAGATCCGCTGGCCGCTCGACGAGTCGAAAAGATGCACGCAGTCGGCCCGCGGGCGCAGGCGAATGCGCTGGCCGGGGGCGAACGCGTGCCGCTCCCGGAACACCGCCGCGATCTCCTGTCCGCCCACGCGCGCGAACAACTGCGTTTCCGAGCCGGTCGGCTCGATCACCACCACTTCCGCCTCGAAGCCGTCCGCGGCGATCTCGAGGTGCTCGGGCCGGATTCCGACGACGACCTCGCGGCCCGCCTCGACACCCGCCCTCGACGGCAGGGAAAAGTCGACCCCGGAGGAGAAGGATATGCCCGTTTCATCGGCCCTGGCGGGCAGGAAGTTCATCGCCGGCGAGCCGATGAAGCCGGCGACGAAACGGTTGCCCGGCCGGTCGTAGAGCTCGAGCGGCGCGCCGACCTGCTCGACCCGGCCGTCGTGCATCACCACGATCTTGTCCGCCATCGTCATCGCCTCGATCTGGTCGTGCGTCACGTAGACCGTGGTCGTCTTCAGGCGCTGGTGCAGCTCCTTGATCTCGGTGCGCATCGCCACGCGCAGCTTGGCGTCGAGGTTGGAGAGCGGCTCGTCGAACAGGAACACCTGCGGATCGCGCACGATGGCGCGTCCCATGGCGACGCGCTGGCGCTGGCCGCCGGAGAGCTGGCGCGGAAATCGATCGAGGTATGGCGTGAGGCCCAGGATCTCCGCCGCCGTCCGCACCCGCTCGGCGATCAGCGCCTTCGCCTCCCCCCTGAGCGCGAGGGAGAAACCCATGTTCGCGCCGACGGTCATGTGCGGATAGAGCGCGTAGTTCTGGAACACCATGGCGATGTCGCGCTCCTTGGGGTGGACGTGGTTGACCACGCGCCCGCCGATCTCGATCTCGCCGCCGGTGATGTTCTCGAGCCCGGCGATCATGCGCAGCAGCGTCGACTTGCCGCAGCCGGAGGGTCCGACCAGCACGCAGAACTCGCCGTCCTCGATGGCGACGTCGACGCCGCGGACCACCTCGGTCGACCCGAAGGACTTGCGCACCTGCCTGAGAGCCACGCTTGCCATGCCGTTTATCTTCCCTCGACCACAACATACCTGGGCCTGCCGCTGCGGGCCCAGTCGATCAGGTTCTGCGCCGCCTTGGTGCGCAGCTCCCGCTCCCCCTCCACCGAGTAGAAGGCCGCGTGCGGCGTGATCACCAGCCGAGGATGGGAGAGTAGCGGATCGTTGCCGGCCGGGGGTTCGTGGGGGAGCACGTCGAGCGCCGCGCCTTCGAGGCGGCCCGAATCCAGGGCGGCCAGCACATCGGCCACGTTCACCACCGCCCCGCGGGCCGTGTTGACCAGGAACGAGCCCTTCCTCATCAGCGCCAGCAGGGGGGCGTCCACCATGCCGCGTGTCTCGTCGTTGAGCGGCACGTGCAGCGAGACGACGTCGGCCTTGCGGAAGAGCTCCTCCTTCGAGACGCGTCCCACGTAGGCAGGGAAGTCGCCGTCGATGACGTAGGGATCGCAGGCCAGCACGCCGCCGAAGACATTGCGGGAGATGTACGACATGCGCTTGCCGATGCGCCCGAGCCCGAGGATGCCGAGCGTGAGATCGGCGGCGCGCACGAGGCCGCCGGTGGAGCCGTAGTGCCAGGTGCCGGCGCGCACGTCGCGCTCGAAGCGCGGCAGGTGGCGCACCAGCGAGAGCGCCAGGGCGAGCGCGTGCGTGGCGACCTCGCCGATGCCGTAGTCGGGCGAGTTGGCGACCCACACCCCGTGCCGCCGCGCGGCCTGGATGTCCACCGTGTCGAAGCCCGCGCCCATGCGGCTCACGATCCGCACCTCCGGGCGCGCCGCCATCACCCGCCCGGTCACCGGGACGTACTGCGCGAGCAGCCCCTGGCACCCCTGGGCAGCGGCAATCAGGTCGTCCTCCGTACGGCATTGCGCCGTGGCGAGCTCGTGGCCCGCGTCGCGGAACAACCGTTGCTCGAGGTCGACATCGGGGAAGTCGTAGTCGGTGATGAGGAACTTCAGTGGTTGTCCCTGGGTACGTCCGATCCGCTCTTGCCGACCAGGAAATCCAGGTCGGCGCCGTCGCTCGCCTGGTTCACGTGCTCGACATAGAGGCGCCAGTAGCCGCGCTGCATCGGAAGTTTCGGCTTCTTCCAGCTCTTGCGCCGGGCGGCCAGCTCCTTGTCGCTCACGTGCAGGTGCAGCTTCCTCTTCGCGACGTCGAGCTCGATCACGTCGCCGTTCCTCACCAGCGCGAGCGGCCCGCCCGCGGCCGCCTCCGGCGCCGCGTGCAGCACCACCGTGCCGTAGGCCGTCCCGCTCATGCGCGCATCCGAGACGCGCACCATGTCGGTCACGCCCTTCTTCAGCAGCTTCTTCGGCAGCGGCATGTTGCCGACCTCGCCCATGCCGGGATAGCCCTTGGGCCCGCAGTTCTTGAGGACCATCACGCACTTCTCGTCGATGTCGAGCTTCGGGTCGTCCACGCGGGCGTGGAAGTCCTCGATGTTCTCGAACACCACCGCCCTGCCCTTGTGCTTCATCAGCCTCGGCGTCGCGGCCGAGGGCTTGATGATGGCGCCGTCGGGGCAGAGGTTGCCGCGCAGCACGGCGATGCCGGTGTCGCGCTTGAAGGGCTTTTTGAACGGCATGATCACTTCCGGCCCGTCGTTGCGCGCCCCCTTGCTGTTCTCCCAGAGCGACTTGCCGTTGGCGGTGAGCGCATCCTTGTTGAGCAGCCCCGCCTCGCCGAGCTCGCGGATCACCACCGGCAGCCCGCCCGCGTAGCAGAAGTCCTCCATCAGGTACTTGCCGTTGGGCATCAGGTTCACGAGCGTGTGCACGCCCTTGCCGAGCCTGTCCCAGTCCTGGAGATCGAGCTTCACCCCGATGCGGCGCGCGATGGCGATGAGGTGGATCGCCGCGTTGGTCGAACCGCCGATCGCGGCGTTCACGCGGATGGCGTTCTCGAAGGCCGCGCGCGTGAGGATCTTCGACAGGACCAGGTCCTCCTTCACCATCTCGACGATGCGCCGCCCGGCCATGCGCGCGATCACGTTGCGGCGCGCGTCCACCGCGGGGTAGGCCGCGTTGCCCGGCAGGCCCACGCCGAGGGCCTCGACCATCGAGGCCATGGTCGAGGCCGTGCCCATGACCATGCAATGGCCGTGCGAGCGGTGCATGCAGCTCTCGGCCTCGTGGAACTCGTCCTGCGTGATCTTGCCGGCGCGCAGGTCCTCGGAAAGCGACCAGGTGTTGGTGCCGGATCCGATGCGCTCGCCCTTGTACCAGCCGGAGAGCATCGGGCCGCCCGAGACGCCGATGGTGGGAAGGTCCACGCTCGAGGCGCCCATGAGCAGCGATGGCGTCGTCTTGTCGCAGCCCATGAGGAGCACCACGCCATCCACGGGATTGCCGCGCAGCGACTCTTCCACGTCCATGCTGGCGAGGTTGCGGTAGAGCATCGCCGTGGGCCTGAGCAGCGTCTCGCCCAGGGACATCACGGGAAACTCGAGCGGGAAGCCGCCGGCCTCCCAGACGCCCGCCTTCACGTGCTCGGCGAGCGTGCGGAAGTGCGAATTGCAGGGAGTGAGCTCGGAGTAGGTGTTGCATATCCCGATGACCGGACGGCCGTCGAACTGGTCGTGCGGCACGCCGCGATTCTTCACCCACGAGCGGTAGATGAAACCCATCTTGCCGTCGCGCCCGAACCACTCGGCGCTGCGGCGCTTCTTCCTCGACGCCATCCGGATCTCCTCGTTGGCGCAGTATAGGGGGCGCGCCGTTCTGGTCAAGTGGTCTGGCCAATTATCGCCATAGTAGAGTAGGCTGCCGCAGCCCGGACGCTTCCATCGAGGGAAACACCCTGCGCTTCGCCGTCATCCTTGCCTCGCGACGAACGCAGGCGCTCGCCGCCGCCGCGCTGATCGCGGCCACCGCCGCAGCATTCTTCGCCACGCCGCGGGCGGTCATGCTCGTCCTGCTCGCCGGCTGGCATTCGACGCTCATCCTCCTGCCGATGGTCGCCGTCGTGCTCGGCTGCCTCCATGCAGGGGTACGCGATCTCGCCTTGCTGGTGCTGTCCGGGCTCACCGGCGGCGGGCTGGTGGCATTCAGCCTTTTCTGGATCTGGTGGATGAGCCCCACGGCCGGGGCGATCGCCTCGATCGCGGCGATGACGGCCGCCGTGGCGGCGATCGCGTGGCTGGTTTCGCGACTGGACCGGCCCACGATGAGCCATGCCGCGCCTCTCGGCGTGGCCGTCGCGGTGTGGATGGCGTACGCCGTGTTCGTGCTCGCGTTCGGGCTGGCCCCGGAGGGCTTCCAGTCGCCGCTCGGTGCCATGCAGCATCGGTTCATCGACTTGCCGGCCGACAACCTCCTGCCCTGGATCTTCGCGCAACAGATTGCCGCCGGCCACGTCGAGGTTCCCATGGTGGGCGGCTGGCTGAGCAGCGACCGGCCGCCGCTGCAGACCGCATACCTGCTTGCTTGCGTCGTTCCGTTCCTGCCGCGCGCCGAAGTCCATTCCCTGGTGCAGGCGAGCCTGCTGCAAGCGCTCTGGGTGCCCGCCATGTGGGTCCTGCTGGCGAGTTTCGGCCTGGCGCGCGGCGCCGTCTTCCTCGCTCTCGCGGCAGGGATGTTCTCCGGATTCGCGTTCACGCACGTGCTCTTCACCTGGCCGAAGTTGCTCCCCGTGGCCTACATCGCCGTGACGGCTGCGGTCCTGCTCAATGACACGCGCGAAACGCTGTCGGACGCACGCGCCGGCGCAACAGCCGGCGCCTGCCTCGCGCTCGCCATGCTCAGCCACGCGGGCAGCGCATTCGTCATTCTCGGGTTGGGTCTCGTGCTCGCGGGGCTGCGCCGCGTTCCAGGCGCGCGCTTCCTCGGTGCCGCGGCCGCCGCGGGTATCGCCGTCATGCTGCCCTGGATGCTGTACCAGGCCTTGGTCGACCCCCCTGGAAACCGGCTCGCGAAGTGGCACCTCGCGGGCGTGATCCAGGTCGACTCGCGATCGTTGGGCCAGGCGGTTCGGGACGCCTATGCGGGACTGGCACCGGGCGAATACGTGCGCAACAAGGCCGAGAACATCCAGGCGCTGATCGGACCGCCGGACTTCCCGAGCCTCGTCTGGAAGGCGTCCACGACCGGGCTGGACGACGAGGGCGCGGTAACGCTGCGGCACCGGCAGTTCCTCCACTACGTTGCCACGCTCGGCGTGCTCGCGCTGGCACCGCTCGCCTGGCTCGCGCCGCGGGCGTGGCGCACGCGTGAATTCAAGGCATCGCTATGCTTGTTCGCGGCATGCCTGCTCACCATCGTCCCATGGGTGCTGCTCGTCTTCCTGCCCCGCGGAACGGTGATCCATACCGGCAGCCTGGCGGTCGCCTGCTTCCTCTTTGCCTCCGCGATGCTCGCGTTCTACGCCGCAAGCCGGTGGCTCGCGATCGCCGCGGTCGCCTTGCACGCGGCGCTCACGCTGGATGTGTACGGGCGCGCCAAGCCGCTCGCCGCAGGCGTGTCGGTCGCGGACTATCGTGAGCTCGTAGCACTCGCCCTGGTCGCGCTCGTGGTGACCTGCGTATTGACCTGGAAACTTTCCGCCGTGCCCGACAGGAGCTCCGTCCAGCCATGAACCAACTCGACTTGCAGGGAAGAATCGCCGTCGTCACGGGCGGCGCCGCCGGAATCGGTTTCGCCATCGCGCAGCGCCTCGCGGCCTCGGGCGCGCGAGTGAGCCTCTGGGATCGCGACGCGAAAGCGCTCGCAACCGCGGCGGCGGGACTCGCCGGCGCGCACACCGCGAGCCTCGACGTGAGCGACGAGCCGCAAGTGCAGGCCGCCCTCGCCTCCACCGTCAAGGCGCTGGGCAAGGTCGACGCCCTCGTCTGCAGCGCCGGCATCACCGGCCCCAACCTCACGACCGCGGACTACCCCCTTGCCGACTGGAAGCAGGTGCTGGACATCAACCTCACCGGCGTCTTCCTCTGCAACAAGACGCTGGTGCCGCACATGAAGGCGAACGACTACGGGCGCATCGTCAACATCGCCTCCATCGCCGGCAAGGAGGGCAATCCGAACGCCTCGGCCTATAGCGCTTCCAAGGCGGGCGTGATCTCGCTCACCAAGTCGCTCGGCAAGGAGGTCGCGAAGACCGGCATCCGCGTGAACTGCGTGACACCCGCGGCAGTGAAGACCGGCATGTTCGCGCAGATGACCCAGGCGCACATCGACTTCATGCTCTCGAAGATCCCGATGGGGCGATTCGGCCAGGTGGAGGAGATCGCGGCCCTGGTCGCGTGGCTCTGCACCGAGGACTGCTCGTTCTCGACCGGCGCGGTGTTCGATCTCTCCGGAGGCCGCGCGGTCTACTAGACCTCGCCGGCACCCGAGGGACCCCATGGCCTCGACGCCCGCGTCCGCCTCGCCCGGCCTGCTGCTGCTCGCCGCTGCGGCGATCGTCGTCGCGTGGCAGGTGCCCTACGGTCCGCTGGCGCTTTACCCCCTCACGCTGCTGGCGACCTTCGCGCACGAGATGGGCCATGGCCTTGCCGCGCTTGTGCTCGGCGGGGATTTCGACCGCCTGCTCCTGCACGCCGATGGTTCCGGGCTGGCCGTATGGCGCGGCGAAGGTGGGCGGCTGGCGCGCGCCGCGATCGCCGCCGGGGGACTGCTGGGTCCGACCGTCGCCGGCGTGGCACTCCTGCTCCTCGCCGGCTCGACGCGGCGGGCGCGCGTGCTGCTCTGGGTGTTCGCCGCCGGCCTCGCGTTCTGTGTCGCGATGTGGGTGCGCAATCCCTTCGGCATGGCCTTCCTGCTCGCCACTGCGCTCGCCCTCGCCGCCGCCGGGCGCTGGCTGGGAGATTTCGGCGCCGCGTTCCTGCTGCACCTGGTGGCGGCGGTGTTGTGCCTGTCCTGGTTCCGCGACCTCGACTACATGTTCTCGGCCAGCGCCGTGGTCGCGGGCGTCGCGCGCCCCTCGGACAGCGCGATCATTGCCCAGGCGTTGTGGCTGCCCTTCTGGTTCTGGGGAGCGCTGGTCGCCGCTCTATCGCTTGCGCTTCTCGTGTTCGGGCTCTGGATCGCGGGCCGGCGTTCGCGCGGCCGCGCACTCTAATGATGGATGCCGCGCCGCGGCCGTTCATCGATCGTCCGACGCCCCCCGCATCTCCAGCGACACGAGGCGGCCGATGAGGATCGCCGGATACATCGTGCCGAAGACGGCTCCCAGGAGGGAGAACGAGCGCGCGAGCGGGTGGACCGGCGTGATGTCGCCGAAGCCCAGGGTGGTGATGGCCACGAAGCTGTAGTAACCGAGGCTGCCGCTGATGTCCTCGTGGGAAGCGGGGTGGCCCAGCAGGATGAAGGCGCCCGGATTGTTGAGCGAGATGAAGAGGAAGACTTGCGAGAGAACCATCCCGGCCAGCAGGTACAGGGCGATGGCGCCCTCGATGCGGTGCTGGTTGATGCGACCGGGCGCGAAGACGCGCCGCGCGATCAGGTAGCCCAGGACCAGGAAGGTCAGCGTGGCCATGATGTAGCCGAAAAACTCGAAAGTCTCGTTGCCCACGAACACGAGGCCGAGGCGGGAGGCGATGCACGCGATGCACATCGCCACGAAGATGTCGGTGAGCCAGAGGTTGCCCCAGATCAGCAAGGCGCTTATGGCCAGCACCCCCATGAGGAAGATGTGCGACCAGTGGCGCGAGCCGGCGGTCAGCTCGGTCAGGGGAGCGACCAGGAAGATGTCCACCACCAGCACGAAGAGCATCAGCGTGAGCGCGCGGTCGGCGAACGGCAGCTTGCGCAGGCGTGGCGCCGTTCCGGGCGATTGCTCCGGAAGACCGGTGGGGTCGAACAAGAAGCCTCCCTCGGGGGCAGGAAGAACTCGCGCGGGTTGCGGCGCAAGAGCGTGATGATCTCACGCGCCGGCTCACCCGCAGGGCAAACATCGTGTTGCGTGCGCGCAACGTCCGGTCACAATCCCATGCGCGCGATTTGTCGAACCGGGGCGGCCACAATCGACCAGCCAGGCAACCCCCTTCGATCAACAAGGAGAACATGCACATGCGGTACCTGATGCTGGTGATGGGCAACGACGACTACCAGGCGGGCAAGCCTCCCAGCCCGTCGCTGATGGCGGAGATAGGCAAGCTCGCCGAGGAGGCACGCCGCGCGGGCAAGCTGCTGATGTCCGAGGGACTCAAGCCGCGCGCAACGCGCATCCGCCTGCGCAAGGGCAAGCGCGACGTCGTGGACGGCCCGTTCGTGGAGACCAAGGAGATGATCGGCGGCTTCGCCATCTTCGAGCTGGCCTCGCACGAGGAGGCGCTGCGCGAGGCGCAGCGCTTCGCCGACGCCCACGCGAAGTGCGGAGTGACCGACTTCGAGATGGAGATCCGCCCGATGTACGGGCCCGAGGACTTCGGCGGCGGTTGACCGGCCCCCGGGGGCGCGCTACTTCTTCACCAGCTCCACGCGCCGGTTCCGGGCGCGCCCCTCCTCGCCGCGGTTGTCGGCAATCGGCTTCTCCTGGCCAAAGCCGGAGGACGAGAGACGCTTGGCGTCGATGCCGCCGGCCACGACCGCGGCCATCACGCTGCGCGCGCGCGCCTCCGAAAGCGCCTTGTTGGCGGCGGGTTGCCCGACGTTGTCGGTGTGGCCTTCGATCGCGACCTTGAGCGCGGGCGCATCCTTCAGCATCTTCACGATCTCGGCCACGGTCGCGCGCCCATCGGCCTTCAGTTCGGACTTGCCGGTGTCGAAGTTGATGTAGAGCGCGATGAAGCCGTTCTTGTTGAGCTCGTCCAGCAACTTGTTGGCGGTGACCACCTGCTGCATCCCCGCCACCTCGACGATCCAGAGCTTGTAGCTCTGCGTGGGCGCGCTGAAGATGCCGACCTCGAGGCGAACCCAGACCTCCTTGCCGCCGGTGGCGACCTTGAGCGTGGTCTCCCCGCCGTCGCCCTCCTTCGGAAGGCGCTCGTACACCACCTCGCCGCCGATCCCCTTCACCGCGTTCTGGTAGTTGCGGATCACCTGCAGCGGGCTGGGCTGCTTCTCCGGCGAGTTGTGGAAGTAGACGATGATCGTGGCGTCGCCCTCGACCGCCTTCCTCTGCGGCTCGCCGGCCTTGGTGCCGACCGCGAACTCCACCGAGTTGAAGTTCTTCTCGTACTCGACGATGTGGGAATTGGGGTAGCGCGTGAGCAGCGGGTGGTCCTTCGAGCCCCGGGCATCCTCCTGGGCGAGGGCAGCGCCCCCCCAGGCGAGCAGGACCAGGGCGGCAGACAGGCGCAGGAGCGCGATCGCTTGGGTCATGTTGTTCCTTTCCTATTGAGGGGCGATCGTCGCCTCGCCTTCGGGGCGGCCATCCTTGTAGAAGACAATGCGGGAGGCCGCCTCGGCCGAGGTGAAGCGGTACTCGAGGTGGCGGGTGCATTTGCATGCGGGCGTCGGGAATCCCGGCAGGATCGTCTCCGCGTAGAGACGGATCTCGCTGCCCGCCGTCTCGACCCGCGCCTTGCCGGCGTTGGTGGAGCAGCCGAAGTTGGCCGCGACCTTCACCTCGAGCTGCGCGCCCGTGCGCTGCGCCTCGATCCGTGCCGGTTGGCCCAGGGGGATCTCGTTCACGCGGCAGGCCGGAGCCTCCTTGAACGCGAGGTCCGTCACGGGAATGGACTCGGCGGCCACGCAATCGAGGGCGAGCAGGGTGGCCGCGGCCAGCGCGCGAAGGATCATCACGCGCCGGAGCTTAGCACCGGCCCCCCGGAAGGGTTTTCCGTGCGGCGGCGCACCAATTCGCGCGCCGCCTTCGGGAGTACCATCGTCGGAGCAGGTCCAGTCCGCCTCAACTCTCCACCGGCATCCCCAAAAACCGCTCCAGGAGATCCGCAATGGGCATTTCCCTTTCCCTCACCGTCAACGGCAAACCGGTCCAGGCCGAGGTCGATCCGCGCACGCTGCTGGTCGATTTCCTGCGCGTGAACCTCGGGCTCACCGGCACCCACGTCGGATGCGACACGGCGCAATGCGGCGCCTGCACCATCCACCTCGACGGCCGCGCCGTCAAAGCCTGCAACATGCTCGCCGCCCAGGCGCAGGGCTCGAGCGTCACCACCATCGAGGGGCTTGCCGCCTCCGACGGCAAGTTCCATCCGATGCAGGAAGCGTTCCGCGAATGCCACGGCCTGCAATGCGGCTTCTGCACGCCGGGCATGGTGATGAGCGCCATCGACCTGGTGCAGCGCCAGCCGGGCGCCGACGAAAAGGCGATCCGCGAGGGCCTCGAGGGCAACCTCTGCCGCTGCACGGGTTACCACAACATCGTGAAGGCCGTGCAGCAAGGCGCGGCCGCGATGGCCGCGGGCAAGTCCACCAGGGCGCCGGCCGAAAAAGCCGCCGCCCACGCCGACTAGGAGGCCGCCATGGGCGCGAACGATACCGGTTTCATCGGCAAGTCGGTCAAGCGCAAGGAAGATGCGCGCTTCCTCACCGGCGCCGGGCAGTACACCGACGACGTGACGATGCCGAACCAGGCGCACGCGTATTTCCTGCGCTCGCCGCACGCGCACGCGAAGATCCGCAAGATCGACACCGCGGCCGCGAAGAAGGCGCCCGGTGTCGTGGCGATCTACACCGGCGCCGACCTCGAGGGCGTGAACGGCCTGCCGTGCGGATGGCTCATCACCAGCACCGACGGCACGCCGATGAAGGAGCCGCCGCACCACGTCCTCGCCAAGGGCAAGGTGCGCTATGTGGGGGACCATGTGGCGCTGGTGATCGCCGAGACGCTCGCCCAGGCCAAGGACGCCGCCGAGCTGATCGACGTGGACTACGAGGCCCTGCCCGCGGTCGTGAACGTGATGGAGGCGCTCAAGCCCGGTGCGCCGCAGATCCACGACGAGGCGCCGGGGAACAAGTGCTACCACTGGGCGCTCGGTGACAAGGCCGCCACGGACGCCGCTTTCGCCAAGGCCGCGCACGTGACGAAGATCGACATCGTCAACAACCGGCTGATCCCGAACGCGATCGAGCCGCGCGCGGCCGTCGCCTCCTACAACCGGTCGCAGGAGGAATACACCCTGTACGTGACCAGCCAGAACCCGCACGTCGAACGGCTGCTCATGACCGCGTTCGTGCTGGGCCTGCCCGAGCACAAGGTGCGCGTGATCGCTCCCGACGTGGGCGGCGGCTTCGGCTCGAAGATCTACCTCTACGCCGAGGAGACCGCGATGGTCTGGGCGTCGAAGCGCGTGAACCGCCCGATCAAGTGGGCCTGCGAGAGGAGCGAGTCGTTCCTCTCGGACGCGCACGGCCGCGACCACGTGACGCATGCGGAGCTCGCCCTCGACAAGGACGGCAAGATGCTCGGGCTGCGCGTGCACACCACCGCGGCGATGGGCGCATACCTCTCGACCTTCGCCTCGTGCATCCCGACGATCCTCTACGCGACACTGCTGGCGGGCCAGTACACGACGCCGGCCATCTACGCCGAAGTGACGGCCGTGTTCACCAACACCGCGCCCGTGGACGCTTATCGCGGCGCCGGCCGCCCCGAGGCCACCTACGTCGTCGAGCGCATCGTCCACCAGGCCGCGGTGGAGATGAACATCGCCCAGGACGAGCTGCGGCGGCGCAATTTCATCCGGACGTTCCCGTACCAGACGCCGGTCGCCCTGCTCTACGACACGGGCGGCTACGACGCCTGCCTGGATGAAGCGATGAAGATGGCCGACGTGAAGGGCTTCGCGGGGCGCAAGGCGGAAGCCTCCAAGCGCGGCAAGCTGCGCGGCATCGGCTACGCCTCGTACATCGAAGCCTGCGGCATCGCGCCGTCCAACGTGGCGGGCGCGCTCGGCGCGCGCGCGGGCCTGTTCGAGGCGGGCGAGGTGCGCGTGCACCCGACCGGGAGCGTCACGGTCTTCACCGGTTCGCACAGCCACGGCCAGGGACACGAGACCACCTTCGCGCAGGTCGTGGCGTCGCGCCTGGGCATTCCGGTCGAGAACGTGGACGTGGTCCACGGCGACACCGGGCGCGTGCTCTTCGGCATGGGCACGTACGGCTCGCGTTCGCTCGCCGTGGGCGGCACCGCGATCGTGAAGGCCGTGGACAAGATCGTCGCCAAGGGCAAGAAGATCGCCGCGCACCTGCTGGAGGCCGCCGAGACCGACATCGAGTTCAAGGACGGCAAGTTCACGGTAGCGGGCACCGACCGCAGCAAGACCTTCGGGGAAGTGGCGCTGACGGCCTACGTGCCGCACAACTACCCGCTCGACAAGCTCGAGCCGGGCCTGAACGAGACCGCCTTCTACGATCCCACCAACTTCACCTTCCCGGCGGGCACGCACATCTGCGAGGTCGAGATCGATCCCGACACCGGCACCACGCAGGTCGTGAACTTCAGCGCCTGCGACGACTTCGGCAACATCATCAACCCGATGATCGTCGAGGGCCAGGTGCACGGCGGCCTCGCGCAGGGCATCGGGCAGGCACTGCTCGAGAACTGCGTGTACGACCCGGAGAGCGGCCAGCTCCTCACCGGCAGCTACATGGACTACGCCATGCCGCGCGCCGACGACCTGCCGTCGTTCAAGGTCGCGACCAAGGTGACGCCCTGCACGCACAACCCGCTCGGCGCCAAGGGCTGCGGCGAGGCCGGGGCGATCGGCGCTCCGGCCGCGCTCATGAACGCCGTGATGGATGCCCTCGCCGCCAAAGGCGTGAAGCACTTCGACATGCCGGCCTCGCCGCATCGCGTCTGGAAGGCGATCCGCGAAGCCGCCACCGCATAGAGGAGACCGGACATGTACGCCATCGAGTATCGCAAGCCAAAGACCCTCGCCGAGGCGTCGCAGGCGCTCGCGCAGTCGCGCGGAAAGGCGCTGGCCGGCGGCCAGAGCCTGGTCGCCGCGATGAAACTGCGCCTCGCGCAGCCCGGCACCGTCGTGGACCTCGGCGCCCTGGCCGAGCTGAAGGGCATCCGGAAGGAAGGCAACGCGCTCGTCATCGGGGCCATGTCCCGGCATGCCGAGATCGCGTCCTCCGCCGTGGTGAAAGGCGCGATCCCGTGCCTGTGCGCGCTCGCCGAGGGCATCGGCGACCGCCAGGTCCGCAACATGGGCACGATCGGCGGCTCGATCGCGCACAGCGATCCCGCGGCCGACTGGCCCGCAGCGCTCGTGGCCTGCAACGCCACGGTCGTCACCAACAAGCGCCAGGTGCCCGCCGAGCAGTTCTTCAAGGGCATGTTCGAGACCGCGCTCGCCGCCGACGAGATCGTCACCGCGATCTCGTTCCCGATCCCGAAGCAGGCGGCCTACGCCAAGTTCCCCAACCCCGCCTCGCGCTTCGCGCTGGTCGGCGTCTGCGTGGCGAAAGCCGCGGACGGCTCGGTGCGAGTGGCCGTCACCGGCGCGGCGCCCGCGGTATTCCGCGCCTCGTCCGTCGAGGCGGCCCTGTCGAAGAGCTTCACGCCCGACGCTGCGAAAGGCGCGAAGGTCGACTCGAAAGGACTGAACAACGACCTGCACGGCTCGCCGGTGTACCGCGCGAACCTGATCGGCGTGATGGCCGCGCGCGCCGTCGCGGCAGCCTGACCCTGGGCACGCCGGCCCCGCATCCCGCGAGCGTCGACGCCACCGCGTCGTTGCTCGCGGGCGAGGACTACGTCGCCGACCGGCGGCTCGCCACCGCCGTCTTCCTCGCGCTCAAGCTCGCTCGCCCCCTCTTCCTCGAGGGCGAGGCGGGCGTAGGCAAGACCGAGCTCGCCAAGGTGCTCGCCTCGGGGCTCGGCCGCCCGCTCGTGCGGCTGCAGTGCTACGAGGGGCTGGATACCGCGGCCGCCGTGTACGAGTGGAACTACCCGCGGCAGATGATCGAGATCCGGCTCGCCGAGGCGGCGGGCGGCGCCGACCGCGCCGCGCTCTCGCGCCAGATCTTCACCGAGGCCTTCCTGCTGAAGCGCCCGCTGCTGCAAGCCCTCGCCCCCGACGATGGCGTGGCGCCCGTGCTGCTGATCGACGAGCTCGACCGCACCGACGAGCCCTTCGAGGCGTACCTGCTCGAGGTGCTGGCCGAGTACCAGGTGACCATTCCCGAGCTGGGGCCGGTGCGCGCGAAGGAGCCGCCGGTGGTCGTCATCACCTCCAACCGCACGCGCGAGATCCACGACGCGATCAAGCGCCGCTGCCTCTACCACTGGGTGGACTATCCGGATGCCGAGCGGGAGCTCGCGATCGTGCGGCGCAAATGCCCGCGCGCTTCCGCGTCGCTCGCGCGCGAGGTGGTGGCCTTCACCCAGCGGCTGCGGGCGATGGACCTCTTCAAGGCGCCCGGCATCGCCGAGACGCTCGACTGGGCCGAGGCGCTGATCGCACTCGACCGCGTGGCGCTCGACCCGGCCACGGTTGCCGACACGCTGGGCGCGCTCATCAAGTACCAGGACGACCTCGCGACCCTCACCCCCGAAACCACCGCGCGACTCGTGGACGAAGCGCGGCGCGAATCCGCCACGACGTGAGCGTGGTCGCGGGCCGGGCCGCCGCCTCCGGCCATCTCGCCGAAAACGTCCTGCACTTCGTCCGCGTGCTGCGAGCCGCGGGGCTGGCCCTGGGTCCCGCCAAGGTGCTCGACGCCCTGGCCGCCGTGCAGGCGACCGGCATCGACAACCGCGAGGACTTTCGCTCGGCGCTGGCCGCCGTGCTCGTGTCCCGGCGCGACCAGCTCGAGATCTTCGAGCAGGCGTTCGATCTCTTCTGGCGCCATCCGCGCCTGGTGGAGAAGATGATCGCCGCGATGCTGCCGCGCGTGCACTCGCGCACTGGCGACGCGCCGCCGCCGGGAATCCCGGAGCGCCTCGCGCAGGCGCTGCTGGGCGAGCGCGCCGGCAAGCCGTTGGAGCCCGAGCGCGAGCTCGAGCTCGACGCCGCCTTCACCTTCTCGCCGCGCGAGGTGCTGCAGCGCAAGGACTTCGCCACGATGACGGCCGGGGAACTCGCCGAAGTCCGGGCGATGCTGGCGAAGCTGAGGCTCCCGTTGCCGCGCCGGACCGTGCGCCGCACCGAGCCCGCGCACCGCGGCCACGTCGTGGACCTGCGCGCATCTTTGCGCGGCATGACGGGAGCTGCGGGAATGGCGGCGCCGCTCCGGCTCCGGGCGCGCCGTCGCGAGGTGCCGCCGCTCGTGGTGCTGTGCGACATCTCGGGCTCGATGGACCGTTACTCGCGCATGCTGCTGCACTTCCTGCACGCGGTGACCAACGACCGGCACCGCGTCCACGTGCTGGTCTTTGGCACGCGGCTCACCAACATCACCCGGCATCTCCGCCATCGCGACGTGGACGTGGCGCTCGCGCGCGTGACCGGCGCGGTCGCGGACTGGACGGGCGGGACGCGCATCGGCACGGCGCTCGCGGCCTTCAACCGCCATTGGTCGCGCCGCCTGCTCGGGCAGAACGCGCTCGTGCTGCTCATCAGCGACGGCCTCGACGCCGACGCGGGCGAAGGCCTCGGCTTCCAGATGGAGCGTCTCTCCAAGTCCTGCGCGCGCCTCGCCTGGCTCAATCCCCTGCTCGGTTACGCGCGCTTCGAGCCGCGCGCGGCCGGCGTGCGCGCGATGCTGCCCCACGTGGACGACTTCCTGCCGGTGCACAACCTGCAGTCGATCCGGCAGCTCGCGAAGGCCTTCGCGTAGCGCCCGATCGCCCTAGGCGTCCTTGAGCCAGGCCAGCGCGGCATCCCGGTCCGCGTGGACGCGGGCATTCCAGCCGCGGTTGCGACAGGTGCTCTCGTAGAAGCGCGCCGCCTCGCGCGCCTTCTCGTTGGTCGGCTGCACGATCGCGATCCGGGTGCGCCGGTCGAGCTCTGCCTTGGGATACTCGCGGGCCGGCAGCGCGTAGATGTCTACCGAAGAGGCGACCAGGTTCCAGTCCGCGGACTCGATCACATAGCGCAGGCAGCCGGTAGCCTTCTGCAGTGCGATGCACTGGACGGAAGAGCCCACCAGGTCCTCGTTGGTGATCGTCCCGCTGAAAGTCAGCGTGGCGATGCCGAGCCCGGAGTCGTGCTCCACTTTGAATGGCATGGGCCCTCCGTGGTAACAAAGCGTCACGCCGGCTATAACACGTGAGCGTAGTCTGCCCCCAACTCGGGGGGAGTTCCATGCTCATGCGCATCGCCGGCCCGCTGCTCTTCCTCGCGGCCCTGGACGCCTTCGGCCAGGCGACGACCACGGTCTCCGACGTCACGACCGGGCGCGGCACGATCCGCATCGCCCACTACCGGCCCGCCGTACCACTCGCCAACCTTTACGTCATGTCCGGCGGCTTCGGCCAGTTGGGCTTGCAGTCGAGCGGTACCGGCACGCACGAGAACTTCACGTTCAGCCCGTTCATCCGCATACGCCAGGCCCTCCTCGACGCGGGCTACTCGCTGGTGATGATCGACGCGCCCTCCGACATGACCGCGGCCGGCATTCCGTTCGCCCATCGCGTGACTGCGGCGCATTCGGCGGAGCTGCTCGAAGTGATCCGCTTCGTCCAGGCGCGCGACAACCTGCCGGCGTGGATGCTGGGGTTCAGCGCCGGGGGGCCGTCGGCCGCCAACGTGGCACTCGCGGCGCCGCGCTCGCAACCCTTCGGCCTGATCCTGATGTCGCCCAACACCGGCGTCGCGCCGCACCTGCTCGGGATGAACCTCGAGGCGATGCAGCGTCCGACACTGCTCCTCACCCATGCTTCAGACACATGCGACGGAACCTCGCCCGCCAACGCGCCGACCGTCATGTCGCGCCTCTCCGCGACCGAAGCGCGGCGCCACGTGAGCTTGACCGGCGGCTCCGCGGGCAGCCGGGGCGGCGGCTGCGACACCACCGGCTTCCACGGGCTGGGCGGCCTCGACGCGCAGTTCGCCGCCGAGCTCACCGGGTGGATGCGGGAGAACGCAAGCCTCGTGCAGGCCGCCAACTACCAGGGCCTGTGGTGGCGCTCGCCCGCGGGATCGGAGAACGGCTGGGGCGTGAACATCACGCACCAGGGCCAGATCCTGTTCGCCACCTGGTTCACCTACGACACCGACGGCACCGGCATGTGGCTGGTGATGCCGACCAGCACGCGATCGGGCGACTCCTGGACCGGCGACCTCTACCGCACGACCGGGCCCGGGTTCGGCGTCACGCCCTGGGCCGGCACGGTCAACGCGACAGCGATGGGCAGCGCCACCTTCACGTTCGCCGATTCGAACAACGGCACGTTCGCGTACGTGGTGAACGGCGTCTCGCAGTCGAAACCCATCACGAAGCAGGCGTTCTCGATCGTGCCGTCGTGCGTGGCCGGCGTGCCGCACGCGGCAGCGCCCAACTACCAGGCGCTGTGGTGGGCCTCCCCGCCGGGCTCCGAGAATGGATGGGGCCTCAACATCGCGCACCAGGGCGACATCCTCTTCGCGACGTGGTTTACCTACGCGGCGAGCGGCCGAGGCCAATGGCTCGTGATGCCCAATGGCGCGCGCACGGGCGCCGGCCGGTACACCGGCGCGCTCTATCGCACGACCGGGCCGGCATTCAACCTGGTGCCCTGGGCGGGTACCGTCGCCGCAACCGAGGTCGGGACCGGCACGCTCACCTTCTCGGGAGCCGATGCCGGGACCTTCGCCTACACGGTCGAGGGCCTCTCGCAGACCAAGGCGATCACGCGGCAATCCTTCGCAACGCCCGACACCATCTGCCGCTAGGTGCTGGGGGCGCATCCTTGATCGCCCACGACTCCCCTCGCGCAGTTCGGGCAATACGCCATGGTGAGACGTGATTTAGACTCCTCCGCATGGAGATGTCCAGCACCCGCCTCATCGCCGCGCGGCCCGAAGCCGTCTGGACGGCGCTGAACGATCCCGAAGTCCTCAAGGCGTGCATCCCCGGCTGCGAGTCGTTCACGCGCCAGGCCGATGGGCAGTGGTGCGCCGTGGTGGCGGCGAAGGTGGGACCGGTCTCGGCGCGCTTCACCGGCCTCATGGATCTGCTCGATGTGACGCCTCCGACGGGCTACACGCTGCGCTTCAAGGGCCAGGGAGGCGCGGCGGGTTTCGCGAACGGCGAGGCGCGGGTCGCGCTGTTCGAGGCGCCCGAAGGCACGTCCCTGCGCTACACGGCCGTGGCGCAGGTGGGCGGGAAGCTCGCGCAGATCGGCTCGCGCCTCATCGACGGCGCCGCGGCCAAGCTCGCCGACGAGTTCTTCGAGCGCTTCGCCGCGCGTTTCGGCATGCCCGCCGCGAACGACGCCCTGGTGACGACTCCCGCGGCGCGCCTGCCGGCCTGGCTCGTGCCGATGGCGATCGCCACCATCGTGGTCACGGGTTGGCTGCTCGCGACCTGAACAAAGGGCATAATTCGCACCGTCCTATCGTCCTGTCAGGGAACCCATGAAGACCCAGATCGCCGCCCTCGCCTTCCTCGCCATTCCGTCGGCCGCCCTCGCGACGCCGCCCAACGCCTGCGAGATCCTCAAGCCCGAGGACATCAACCCGATCGCCGTCAGCAAGGTCGAGCGCGTCCAGGCCCAGAAGTCGGGCAACCCGTCGCAATGCGGCTTCCTGGATTCGCGCAAGGCCTCGGTGCTGGTGCTCTCGATCCGCGAGGTGCAGTACGCGGTCAAGGACGAGCTGCACGAGGAAAAGAGCCAGCTCGAGAAGATCTACAAGACGCGCGCCAAGGAGATCGACTCCGTGGGCGAAGGCGGCTACTGGAGCCCGGCCAACAAGCAGCTGGGCTTCCGCAAGGGCAAGATGATCATCAACATCACGTTCTCCATCAAGGAGAACCAGAGCGAGGTCGACACCGCGCAGATCGCCCGCATAGTCGACTCGCGCATCCCGAAGTAAGTGCTGCTCGCGCCGGGCCGCCTCACTCTCGGCGCGCTCCACAGCTTCACCCACGGCCGCGAGGCGCTCGAGGTCGCGGCCGAAACGCGGGCCGGGCTCGCGCGCGGCGCCGCGGCGGTGGCGAAGATCGTCGCGGCCGGCGCTCCGGTCTACGGCATCAACACCGGCTTCGGCAAGCTCGCGCAGACCCACATCGCCGCCGACCAGCTGGAGCTCCTGCAGCGAAACCTCGTGCTGTCGCACAGCGTGGGCGTGGGCGCCCTGCTCGCCGACGAGGTGGTGCGGCTGGTCATGCTGCTCAAGGTGGCGAGCCTCGCGCGCGGCTACTCGGGCGTGCGCCCCGAGGTCGTCGACGCGATGGTCGCCCTGCTCAACGCGCAGGTCTATCCCTGCATCCCGTCGAAGGGCTCGGTGGGCGCATCGGGTGACCTGGCACCGCTCGCGCACCTCTCGGCCGTGCTGCTGGGACTGGGCCAGGTCCGCCATGAAGGCCGCGTGCTGCCGGCCCTCGAGGGGTTGAAGATCGCGGGAATCGCGCCGCTCACGCTCGGCCCCAAGGAGGGCCTTGCCCTGCTCAACGGCACCCAGGTTTCCACCGCGCTCGCGCTGCACGGACTCTTCGCCGCCAGCAACCTCTATGCGGCTGCGCTCGTCGCCGGCGCGATGTCGGTGGATGCCGCCATGGGCAGCGACACGCCGTTCGATGCGCGCATCCACGAGCTGCGCGGCCAGGCGGGCCAGATCGAGGCGGCGGGGAGCTACCGCAGCCTCCTGGCCGGGAGCGAGATCCGCGCCTCGCACCTCACCGGCGACGACAAGGTGCAGGACCCGTACAGCCTGCGCTGCCAGCCGCAGGTGATGGGTGCGTGCCTCGACGTGATCCGGCACGCCGAGCAGGTGTTGATGATCGAGGCCAATGGCGTGACCGACAACCCGCTGGTGCTCCCGGACAGCGGCGAGTCGCTCTCGGGCGGCAACTTCCACGCCGAACCGGTCGCGTTCGCCGCGGACCACCTCGCGCTCGCCATCGCCGAGACCGGGGCGCTCTCCGAACGGCGCATCGCGCTCCTGATCGACGCCTCGATCAGCGGCCTGCCGCCTTTCCTCACCTCCGCGTCGGGCGTGAACTCCGGCTTCATGATCGCGCACGTGACCGCGGCGGCGCTCGCCTCCGAGAACAAGTCGCTCGCGCACCCGGCAAGCGTGGACTCGCTCCCCACGTCGGCCAACCAGGAAGACCACGTGTCGATGGCGACCTTCGCCGCGCGCCGGCTCTCGGACATGGCAGGAAACACCGCCGCGATCGTGGCGATCGAGCTGCTGGCGGCCGCGCAGGGCATCGACTTCCGCCGCCCGCGCAAGTCATCGGCCGCCCTCGAGGAAGCGCACGCGATGATCCGCAAGGTCGCCCCTCACCTGGACGGCGACCGCTACCTCGCGCTGGATATCGAGGCGGTCACGCCGATGGTGCGCGACGGCGTCTTCCGCCGCTTCCTCGACTAGGCTTCCCTCTTCCGCTTCTTCGGCACCGCCCACTCGCCCGGGCGCCCGCGCGCAAAGATCAGGTCCATGAAGCGCGCGGTACCGAACCACACCGCGAGGAACACCAGCCAGATCGAGACGCCGGTGCCGAAGGCGAAGAGCAACGCCTCGGGGGTGAAGCTCATCGCGGGCACGAAGGCATCCCACGTCGCCTTGGCCACCTTCGCATCGCCGTCCTGCGCGATCCACCGGACCTGGCTGAAGAGGTCGGTGTTGAGCGCCGCGAGGTTGGCCTTCAGCCGGGCCACGGTCTCGAGCATCGTCTGGATGGCCGTGCCCTCCGCGCGGAAGGTGGGATCGGTGCTGGCGAGGTGATGCTTGATGAGGCGCTGGATGTCGCCGCCGTGTAAGCGATTGGCGATGTCCTGGAAGAGAGCGAGGTCGCGATTGGCCTGGTCGAGCATGCCGCCGAGGCGCTGCTGGTACTGCCCGATGAAACTCGGGACGCATCCGGCCGCGAGGATCGCGCCGATTAGGACAATGCGGTCGAGGATGCCACGCAGGATGTCCATGCCGGCAACCAGTCTAGCGCAGGGCGGGGAAGGTCGGCCCGCGGAACCGGCTTCGCGGCACCGTTACTCATACAGCACCTTCCAACCGCATCCCGCAGGCCCCCCAAAGGAGCTCCCATGTTCGACACCCTCGTCACCTCGCTCTGCCGCGACCTTGGGCTGAACGCCCCTGCCGGGGGCAACGACGGAGCCTTTTACCTGCAGGTGAGCGATCTCGAGATCGGCCTTCTCGAAGAGACCGCCAACGAGAGCGTGATCCTGCAGTGCACGGTGGGAAACCTCGGCGCCGAACAGCGGCCGGGCCTGTTCATGGAGCTTTGCGAGGCCAATTACTACTGGGGCGCGACCAACGGCGCGACGCTCTCGTTCAACGCCGCGAGCGGGGACGTGGTGCTGCTGCGCGAATGGTCCCTGGCGGGCCTCGATGCGGCGCGACTCGCCAAGCTGCTCGAGGGCTTCGTCGTGGCCGCCGAGTTCTGGCGCGACCGCCTGGCGGCCCGGGCCGAGACGGCGCCGGCCGCGCGCTCCGGCACCGTGCCGTTCAACCCCCTGGCCACCCACATGCGCGTCTGACCCGGCGCCTTCGGAGAAAACCATGACGGACATGACCCGCATCGGCGGCGCGACGCCGAAGATCGACTACGCAGTCCAGAACAAGGAGTTGCAGCAGAAGGACCGCAGCGGCCTGACCGGATTCATGGGGCGGGTGTGGAACGCAATTACGCGGACCCCGGACCAGAAGAACGAGAATCGCCTCGCGGTGCGCGAGTACATCGGCCAGGTGGCCCAGCGCTTCGGCCTGGAGGCGGCACGCGGCGTCGCCATGGAGCTGAGCGGCCACCTGGTGAAGGGCAACCCGCTGTCCTCGCATCGCCTCAGCATCATCAACGCCAAGCTCGAGCAGCAGCATCCGGACCCGAATCCCGCCCAGCAGCTGGCCGGCGGCATCGCCAGGGCCTTCGCCGGCAAGCCCACCACGGACCTCGCGCAAATCCTCACCAGCCCGACCAAGTCCGGCGCCTGCCAGACCATGGAGCGAGCCCTCACGGAGTTCAAGCTCTCCACCCAGAAGATGGATCCGATGCAGAAGTTCGAGGCGAGCGTGAAGCTCAAGGATGACGTGGTCGCCCAGCTCAAGGGCAGCGGCCTCGAGGTCGACCCGGTCACGCTCAAGAGCAACATCCTCGAGCCGCTGCTGCGGCTCAACGGGATCGACCCGGGGACCACCGCGCCGACCCCGTCGACCCACGCGCCCAAGCGCGACCTGACCTCACCGCAAACCGTCCAGGGCGAGCGCACGGAGAAGGGCTCGCTGGGCGTGGCATTCGAGTGCTCCTCGGCCATGGTGATCGCGCAGGCCAACAAGTCCGAGAGCACGATCCAGGCGCTCATGCCCCAGGTCGAGAAGCGCATGGGGACGCTGTTCGACGGGCTGAAGCAATACGTCGACCGGCCGGACCTGGGCACGAAGGACCTGCCGTTGCTCAAGGAGCTCTACGGGCAGATGAAAGTCGGGTTCGCGCCCGAGGGTGGGGGCATCGGGCGATTCGCGAAGTTCGACGACTGGAACCCGAAGTGGACCGAGGGGAAGTTCGAGCTCGTCGAGGGCAAGGGTATCGATTCCCCCGCGAACAAGGAGGCGCTCGACAACCTCAAGTCGATGCTCACCTACTTCGCCGGGCATGTCGGCGACCACATCGGCGACGGCCGCTCGGTGCACGAGAAGGACCTGCGCGGCACGCAGTTCAACGCCATCTGCGGAATGATCATCCAGGACGTGCTGCTCAATGACGGCATGGATACGAAGATCGGAGACGGCCCGAACAAGGACAACAGCTGCCGCGAGTCGCTCAAGGGCTTCCTGGTCGGCCAGGACAAGGTCTTCGGGACCATTCCCGAGGCCTTCCGCAACAACGTGCGCGGCAATCCCCTCCTGATGGAGATCGACAACGGCAGCGTCGTGAAGAGCATCAAGAAGACCGTGGTCGACACCCTCGCGCCGGGCTTCACGAAGGAGGAGCGCGACAAGCTCGTCTCGCTGATCGAGACGCCCGGCCTGAATGGCGAGCCCACCTCCGGCGCGCGCGGGCGGTTCCTGAACAACACCTCGCAGCTGCACGGCGACATCACCAAGGAGTTCTCCAAGCGCGACAAGCCGATCAACAACTGCATGGTGATGCCCGACGGCAACCTGGACGAGGAGGCCCTCGACAAGGTGGGCGAGCTCACCAGCGGCGGGGACTCGTTCGGCAAGGTGAAGGAGCTGGTCGATACGATCCGCGACAAGGACACGGACCTCCTGGGCCACAGCTCGCGACCGCTCACGATGCAGCGCCAGTACACGCTGCCGACGCGTTTCCAGGAGGCGCTCTTCAGCCCCGAGAACGTCCTGCGCAACATCCAGCCCTCGGCGGCGTGCCAGAGCCCGGAGGACAAGGCGCTGTTCGAACGATTCAAGCAGTCGATCGCCGGGGTCGAGCCCGGAACGCCGGAGCTCCTGAAGCTGCAGGAGAACCTGCAGAGCATGCCCATCAAGGACAAGCAGAAGGTCGACCACACGCTCGGGGAGCTGGTGCACGAGACCTCGGTCACCAACCTGATCCACAGCCGCGACATGCGCACGCTCTGCAGCATCTCCGGAACCACGACCGACATCTCATTGAGCCTCATGGCGCAGATGAACCAGGAGGAGGTGCGCGACATGATGGTCCCGCTCGTTCGCATCGCGAACGGCGAGCAGGGCGTGGAGATCCCCCAGAAGACGAAAGATCTCTTCACCACCATCTCGTTCTTCATGCAGGGCGGCCAGTACCACACGCCCGCGGAAGTGATCGGCGGAATGTTCATGGCGGGCGTGGCGCTCCAGGGAGAGCCGGCGATCATCAACCCGAAGGACCCCCAGGCCCTGCGCGACGGCTACGCGCGGCTGCTTGATCGCCTGGGAGAGCGGCCCGAGGAGATGTTCTCGGTCCCCGAACGGGACCAGGAGAGCTTCCGCAGCCACGTGGGCACGGTCGTCGGCGACCTGCAGCAGACGCAGATCGACAACCTGAACAAGCGGCTGCAGGAACAGCCGGGCAAGGGCCGCTCCTTCGAGGCGCCGTTCTAGATCACCTGCGAGGATTGACTCTCGGCCCCTACTTCTTCGGCGCCGCCTTGTCGCTCGCCGCCGCGGCCGGTGCCGGAGAGCAGACGCGCTTGTGCAGGTCCTCGTCGCTGCTGCCGGCCTCGAGCTTCGCGAACTCGGCATCCTTGCCCCTGGGCTTCATCACGCCCAGCGCGACCCCCTTCGCCTCGTTGCCCGGATAGGCCTCGCTCTCCACGGTCACCATCATGCGTGCCTTGCAGCGGATGTGCGCCTTGGTGACGAGCGAGCGGTACTCGACGGTCTTGTAGTCGCCTTGCGTCTGGCGGAAGTCGACCAGGTAGACGAAGCTCACCGTGTCGCCCTTGCGCTTGATCGACTTGGGGTCGATCGAGAGGCGAACCTGGTCGTTGCGGCGCAGCTCCTCCCAGGCCCCCATGGCGGGCAGCGCGAGCATGGCGAGGGCGAATCCGAGGGTTCGGTAGGCGGGGTTCATGGGCCGCATAATAGCTCCTCCGCTTCGCCCCTGCCCTGCCGCCATGACCCATCGCCAGATCGGTGACGCCTCCCGCGTGATCCGAGCCCCCCGCGGGACGCAGCTTTCCTGCCGCAGCTGGCTCACCGAAGCGCCCTTCCGGATGATCCAGAACAACCTCGATCCGGAGGTCGCCGAGAACCCGGCGGAGCTCGTGGTCTACGGCGGCATCGGCCGCGCGGCGCGCAACTGGGAATGTTTCGACGCCATCCTCGCCACGCTCAAGCGCCTGGGCGACGATGAGTCGCTGCTGGTCCAGTCCGGCAAGCCCGTGGCCGTCTTCAAGACCCATCCGGACGCGCCGCGCGTGCTCATCGCCAACTCGAACCTGGTGCCGGCATGGGCGACGTGGGACCACTTCAACGAGCTCGATCGCAAGGGCCTGATGATGTACGGCCAGATGACCGCGGGCTCGTGGATCTACATCGGCTCGCAGGGCATCGTGCAGGGAACGTACGAGACGTTCGCGGAAGCGCTGAAGCAGCACTACGGCGGGGCGCCAGGGAAATGGATTCTCACTGCGGGCTTGGGCGGCATGGGCGGCGCGCAGCCGCTCGCGGCCACCATGGCCGGCATGTCGATGCTCGCGATCGAGTGCCGCCAGTCACGCATCGACATGCGGCTGCGCACCGGTTACCTCGACATGCAGGCCGCGACTCTGGACGTCGCGCTCAGCATCGTGCGCGGCACCAAGAAGGCCATCTCGGTCGGACTCCTCGGCAACGCCGCCGAGATCGTGCCGGAGATCGTGAGGCGCGGCATCCGCCCCGACCTCGTCACCGACCAGACCTCGGCCCACGACCTCGTGAACGGCTACTTGCCGGCGGACTGGACGGTCGAGCAGTGGGAGCGCGAGCAGAAGGCCAATCCGAAGGCCGTCGAGGCGGCCGCGCGCAAGTCGATCCGCGGGCATGTGGAAGCGATGCTTGCGCTGCACAAGGCGGGCATCCCCACGGTCGACTACGGCAACAACATCCGCCAGGTCGCCAAGGACGAGGGTGTAGCCGATGCCTTCGCCTTCCCCGGATTCGTGCCCGCCTACGTGCGCCCCCTCTTCTGCGAGGGCAAGGGCCCGTTTCGCTGGGTGGCGCTGTCGGGGAACCCCGACGACATCTACAAGACCGACGCCAAGGTGCGTGAGCTGTTTCCCGAGGACGGGCACCTGCACCGCTGGCTCGACCTGGCGCGCACGCGCATCAAGTTCCAGGGATTGCCGGCGCGCATCTGCTGGCTGGGGCTGGGGCAGCGGCACAGGGCCGCCCTCGCCTTCAACGACATGGTGGCGAAGGGCGAGCTCGAGGCACCGATCGTGATCGGCCGCGACCACCTGGATACCGGCTCCGTGGCAAGCCCGAACCGCGAGACCGAGGCCATGGCCGACGGCTCCGACGCCGTCTCCGACTGGCCCTTGCTGAACGCGCTGCTCTCGACGGCCGGGGGCGCCACGTGGGTGTCGCTGCACCATGGCGGCGGGGTCGGCATGGGTTATTCGCAGCACGCGGGAGTGGTGATCGTGTGCGACGGCACGGACGCCGCCGCGAAACGCCTCGAGCGTGTACTCTGGAACGATCCCGCGATCGGCGTGGTCCGACATGCGGACGCCGGCTACGCCAAAGCGCGCGAAGTCGCGAAGGCTCAGGGACTCGACATACCGCTGTAGGGCTCGATATGCGCCAGGACTCGTGGTCGCTCGGAATCTGGGGACGCATCCCCGTCTCGATGCACTGGACGGTGCTGTTGGCGTTCGCGTGGATGTACCTCGTGTTCATGGACGCGGTGCTGATGCTCCTGTCCATCCCGTTCGTCTTCCTGATCTTCGCGGTGCACGAGCTCGGGCACGTGATCGTGCTGCGCCGCCGGAAGATCGCGGTGACCGGCGTGTCGCTCTGGGGCATCCACGGCGAGACCTCGTACAACGAGTACGCCGCGAAACCGGGCGACGTGGTTGCGGTGGCCTGGGGCGGCGTGGGCGCGCAGGCCATCCTGATGCTGCTGGCGCTCGGCCTCACCCAGCTCGTCCCCTTCTCGGCGGTTCCGTTCGGCGGTGAGCTCGCGCTGGTGATGTTCGTCGTGCTGGTGAAGCTCAACATTTTCCTCATGATCGTGGCGCTGCTGCCGATCGGGCCCTTCGACGGCCACGCCGCCTGGCAGGTGATCCGGCGCACGCGCGCGAAGTTGAAGGCGAAGGCGCCGCCGAAGGCCAAGCCCGTGCCGCCGCCCGAGCCCGAGACGCAGCTCTCCGGTGAGCAGCAGCAGGAGGCCGACGCCGCGGCCGAGAAGGAGGCCGCGGACCTGATCAGGCGGCTCACGGGCAAGTCCGACACCGAGCACCGCGGCTAGCGCCTCCGAACGCCCTGATGCTGCTTTCGGAAGGCACCGTCTGGCCCTACCGTTACCGGCGCGGGACCAGTCCCCTGGTGGTCTCCATGCCGCACGTCGGCACCTTCGTCCCGCACAGCGTCGGCCGCCAGCTCGCCGACTGCGCCGCGCGCAGGCCCGACACCGACTGGCACCTGCCGCGCCTCTACGACTTCCTGCCCGAGCTCGGCGCCACCATCATCCAGGCGACGCATTCGCGCTACGTCGTGGACCTGAACCGCCCGCCCGACGGCTCGAACCTGTATCCCGGTCGCGACACGCCGCGCCTGTGCCCGGTCGACACGTTCCAGTCCGAGCCGCTCTATCCCGCCGGCGAGCCCGGCGAGGCCGAGATCGGCCGCCGCGTCGAGCAGGTGTGGCGGCCGTACCACCGGCGCCTCGCGGCCGAGATCACCCGCGTGCGCGCCGAGCACGGCTTGGTGCTGCTGTGGGATGCGCACTCGATCGTGTCGGTCGCCCCACGCCTCTTCGAGGGCCGTCTCGCGGACTTCAACCTCGGAACCGCCGATGGCGCCTCCTGCGATCGTGATCTCGCCGCCGCCCTTGCTGCCGCCCTGACGCGACATCCCGGCTACACGTCGGTGCTCAACGGGCGCTTCAAGGGTGGATACATCACGCGCCACTACGGCTCGCCCGCGCAGAGCGTGCACGCCGTGCAGATGGAGATGGCCGAGGCCACCTACATGGAGGAAACGTCTCCCTACGCGTTTGTTGCCGAGCGCGCGCAGGCGGTGCGACGCGTCCTGCGCGAGCAACTCGACATCGCCCTCGCCTGGGCGCGTCAACGGAGCCGGGGCTCGCGCGTTTAGCTGGGCAGGATCCGGCCCAAAGGAGAACTCATGAAGAAGACGATCCTGGCCCTCGCGGCCACGCTGCTGCCCATCGCCGCCAGCGCCACTTCGCCCGTTCCGCCCCCGCCGACGGCGTCAGAGGCACCGGCGCCCCCTCCCGCATCGGGCAACCCCGCTCCGACCCGCTTCGAGCCCAAGACCACGTTCGGCGATGTCGCCCGGGTGCTCTCCTCGCAGCCGGTGTTCGAGCGCTCGCCGCAGCGGCGCGAGTGCCGCATGGAAGGCACGGGCTACAGCACCACCGCCACGGAGCTGCCGCCCTGCGATGAGTCGTCGGGCAGCGGCGAGCGCATCGTCGCCTATGACGTGACCTACCAATACATGGGGCGCGAGTTCCGCATCCGCATGCCCTTCGACCCGGGCGAGCAGATGGCGGTGAACGTGGAAGTGCGCCCGCCGGGCCCGCCGCGCTCCGGCTACCGGATTCCCCAAACCCGCGGACCCTACTGAGCGACCACCTGCCATGAAAAAAATCGCCTTCGCCATCGCCACCCTGTTCACCGCGGCCGCTCCGGCGCTCGCGGCCGACACCTTCACCGACCGCGCGCGCGTGGTCTCCGTGAATCCCATCGTCGAACGCATCCCCGTCTCGCGCGAGCAGTGCTGGAACGACAAGGTCCGCACCTACGAAGAGCGGCGCGTGACCCGCAGCGACACCGGCGCGGTGATCGGCCCCGGAACCGTGCTCGGCGCCATCGTCGGCGGCGTTGCCGGCCACCAGGTGGGCAGTGGCCGCGGCAACGACGCCGCCACTGCGGCCGGCGCCGTGATCGGCGGCCTCGTCGGCAACCAGGTCGACAGACAGCAGGGCAACGTCGGTCCCGGCGGCCCGCCCGTGACCAGCGTCGAGCGCGTGCCTGTCGAGAGAGACGTCCAGCGTTGCCGCACGGTCCAGGAAGTACGCGAGGCGCAGGTGGGCTACGACGTCCGCTACGTCTACAACGGCCGCGAATTCAACGCGCGCCTGGATCGCGACCCCGGTCGCTACCTGCAGTTGGCGGTGCACCTGGAGCCCCGCGAGGGCGTGGAGCCGCCGCCGCATCGCCCCCGCCACTGAAAACAACGGTGGGTTTCCGGCCAGCGATCGTCCACGAGAGCTCGGCCGGATCCCCGGCATCCCAGATCGCGTAGTCGGCACGCATTCCAGCCTCGAGAACGCCACGGTCCTCGAGGCCGAGTGCTTTTGCGGCATGCACCGTGGCACCTGCGAGCGCCTCCTCGGGCGTCAGGCGAAAGAGCGTGCACGCCATGTTCATCGCGGTGGCGAGCGAGGTGAGCGGCGAGGTGCCGGGGTTGCAATCGGTCGCGACCGCCATCGGCACGCCGTGGCGGCGCAGGCTTTCCACCGGAGGCAGTTTCGTCTCGCGCAGGAAATAGAACGCGCCCGGCAGCAGGACCGCGACGGTGCCCGCGCGATGAAGCGCCTGCACGCCCGACTCGTCGGTGTGCTCGAGATGGTCGGCCGAAAGCGCGCCGAACTCGGCCGCGAGCGCCGCGCCACCCAGGTTCGAAAGCTGGTCGGCGTGCAGCTTCACGCGCAGGCCGTGCGCCCGTGAGGCTTCGAAGACGCGGCGCGTCTGCTGGGGCGAGAACCCTATGCCTTCGCAGAACGCGTCCACGGCATCGGCCAGGCCCGCCTTCGCCGCGGCCGGAATGAGCTGCTCGCAGACGTACGACACATAGTCGTCGGCGCGGCCGCGATACTCCGGCGGCACGGTGTGCGCTGCGAGCAACGTCGTGCGGATAGTGACCGCGCGGGTCTCCTCGAGCGAGCGTGCCACCCGCAGGCACTTGAGCTCGCTCTCGAGATCGAGGCCATACCCGGACTTGACCTCGACGGTGGTGACGCCGCCTTCCATCAGCGCATCCAGCCGCTTGCCGCTCTCCTCGGCGAGCTGCGCCGCGCTCGCCGCGCGCGTGGCCTTCATCGTCGAGACGATCCCGCCGCCCGACTTCGCGATCTCCTCATACGTGGCGCCGGCCAGGCGCATCTCGAACTCGCGCGCGCGATTGCCCGCGAACACGAGGTGCGTATGACAGTCGATGAGGCCGGGCGTGACGAGCGCGCCGTGCGCGTCCATCGCGTCGCGCCCATGCAGTCGGGGGTCCATTTCGCTCGCCGGGCCCACCCATTCGATCTTCCCGGCGTCCATCGCCATCGCCCCCTTCTCCACGATCGAATACTTTCCGCCGCGCATCGTCGCGATGCGGGCGTTCAAGAGGAGGTGGCGCGGCATGGGCCGTATCATAACGGCCATGCCGACCCTGTACGCCGCCGACGCGCTCCTGCCCTCGGGATGGGCGCGCGACGTCCTCATCGAATGGGACGAGGCGGGCGTGATCTCGCGCGTGGTTGCGCAGGCCGAACGGCCCGCGGAGGCCATCGTCGCCGCGGGCACCGTGCTCCCGGGCATGCCCAACGTGCACTCGCACTCCTTCCAGCGCGCGATGGCGGGCCTGGCGGAGTTCCGCGGGCATCCGACCGACGACTTCTGGACCTGGCGCGAGGAGATGTACCGGCTGGTGCGCCTGCTCGAGCCCGAGGACATCGAGGCGATCTCGGCGCAGCTCTACATCGAGATGCTCAAGCACGGCTACACCACGGTGGCCGAGTTCCACTACATGCACAACGACCGGGACGGCAAGCCGTACGAGGATCGCGCGGAACTCGCGCACGCGGTGGTGGGGGCGGCCAGTACGGCCAACATCGCGCTCACGCTCCTTCCGGTGCTCTACGCGCACGGCGGCTTCGGCCACAAGCCGCTCTCGCCCGCGCAGCGCCGCTTCGCGGGCGATCCGGCCGCGATCGTCCAGATCCTGCGCGGCGTGGCCGATTTCCACCTGCCCGCGCCGCTCCTGCGCCTGGGCATCGCGCCGCACTCGGTGCGCGCCGTGGATGCGCTCCTGCTGAGCGAGATGGTGGACTCGGCCTCGCGCCTGGACTACACGATGCCGATCCACATGCACGTCTCGGAGCAGACCGGAGAGGTCGCCGAGTGCCTGCAGACGCACGGGGTCACGCCGCTGCAATGGATCTCCGACCTCGTGCCGGTCGACAAGCGCTGGTGCTTCATCCACGCCACGCACCTCACCGCACTCGAGATGCGCGGCCTGGCGAAGACCGGCGGCGCGATCGGCCTCTGCCCCACGACCGAGGCGAACCTGGGCGACGGCATCTTCGACTTCGTCCCGTGGTTCGAATCGCGCGCGCCGTGGGGCATCGGCGGCGACAGCCACGTGTCGGTGAGCCCCTTCGAGGAGTTGCGCGCGCTCGAGTACAGCCAGCGGCTGCGCATGCGCGTGCGCGTGGTCGCATCGGAAGAATCTTCACCCGACGTGGGCGCGAACCTGTGGAGCGCGGCGGCCGCGGGCGGTGCGCAGGCGGTGGGCCACCCGGTGGGTGCGATCGCGCCGGGACTGCGGGCCGACCTCGTGGTGCTCGATGGCGAGGACGTCGATTTCGAGGGGCTCGCGGCGCCGGCACGATTGGGCGTGGCGCTGTTCTCGGGAAACTCCAACCGGGTGCGCGACGTCTACGTGGGTGGGCGGGCGGTCGTCGAGGACGGGCACCATGGCGCCGAGGACGATGCCCGCGAGGCCTTTCGGCGCGCGCTCGCGAGACTGCGAAACGCCCCATAGGCAACCCCAATCGGCCGTATCGGAACAATCAATTGGACGCTGTACGATCGGCGGGACTAGGCTTTCCAGCAGGTTCGAGCAGCAAACCGAGGTTTTTCCCCAGGAGGCAGAAATGAAGCCGCTCAAAGGCACGAAGACCCACGACAACCTCAAGGCCGCGTTCGCGGGTGAGTCCCAGGCGAACCGCCGCTACCTGTATTTCGCAAACAAGGCGGACGTCGAGGGGCAGAACGACGTGGCCGCGCTCTTCCGCTCGACGGCTGAAGGCGAGACCGGCCACGCCCACGGCCACCTGGACTACCTCGCGCAGGTCGGCGACCCGGCGACCGATCTGCCCATCGGCAGCTCGCGCCAGAACCTCAAGGCCGCGGTGGCCGGCGAGACGCATGAGTACACCGACATGTATCCCGGCATGGCCAAGTCGGCCCGCGGCGAGGGCTTCGACGAGATCGCGGACTGGTTCGAGACGCTGGCCAAGGCCGAGCGCTCGCATGCCAACCGCTTCCAGAAGGCCCTGGACGCGCTGACGGACTGAGGGACGGCGCCATCCAACCGCAGCAAAGGGGGCTTCGCGCCCCCTTTTCACTCACGCGCCCATGACGACGAGAGAAGGCAGCCTCGAGGCCCCCACCCGGCATCCGGTCGAGTGGAAGGCGCCGGAGTATTACGACGAGTCGAAGATCGTGGCGGAGATGGAGCGCGTCTTCGACATCTGCCACGGCTGCCGGCGTTGCGTGAGCCTGTGCAACACGTTCCCGAAACTCTTCGACTACGTGGACGCGAGCGCTTCGGGCGAGGTCGACGGCGTGGCGAAGGAGGTCTACTGGGACGTCGTTGACCAGTGCTACCTGTGCGACCTCTGCTACGTGGTGAAGTGCCCCTACGTTCCGCCGCATCCCTGGAACGTGGACTTCCCGCACCTGATGCTGCGCGCCAAGGCCTACCAGTTCAAGGCGGGCACGATGAAGCACCCGGTGCGCGACAGCCAGCTCTCCTCGACCGATCGCAACGGCAGGCTCGCGACGATCCCGGTCGTGGTGCAGCTGGTCAACGCCGCGGCGAAGTCGAAGCCGCTGCGAGCGCTCGGCGAGAAGGTCGCCGGCGTGCACAAGGATGCGTGGGTGCCCGAGTTCACTCCGCGCCCCTTCCGGCGCAATGCCGCCATGAGCAAGCCGCATCCCGTGAAGGACGGCGAGCGCACGCCGGGCAAGGTCGTCGTCTATTCGACCTGCTACGTGAACTACAACGAGCCCGGCATCGGCCACGACCTCCTCAAGCTCCTCGACCACAACGAGATCCCGTACGTGATGGTCGAGAAGGAGGCGTGCTGCGGCATGCCCAAGTTCGAGCAGGGCGACCTGGAGTTCGTCGAGAAGCTGAAGAGCCACAACATCCCGCCGCTGGCGAAGCTCGCGCGCGAGGGCTACGCGATCCTCACGCCCGTGCCCTCCTGCACGCTCATGTACAAGCAGGAGCTGCCGCTCATGTTCCCCGAGGAGGAGGATGTGCGCGTGGTCCGCGATGCGATGTACGACCCGTTCGAGTACCTCATGGCGCGGCGCAAGGATGGATTGCTCAAGACCGATTTCAAGCGTCTGCTCGGCAAGGTCGCCTACCACGTGCCCTGCCACGGACGCGTGCAGAAGATCGGGTTGAAGACGCAGGAGGCGCTGAATTCGGTCCCCGACACCGAGGTGCTCACGATCGAGCGCTGCTCGGGCCATGCCGGCACGTGGGGCGTAAAGGCCGAGTTCCACGACATCGCGCTCAAGATCGGCCGCCCGGTGGTGAACCAGATCTCGGGATTCGCGCCGGACTTCTTCGCCTCCGACTGCCAGATGGCCGGCCACCACCTCGAGGAGGGGCTGGACCGCGCCGATGCCAAGGGCAAGGCCCAGCGCAAGCATCCGCTCACGCTCCTGCGGATGGCCTACGGGCTGCCGGACTGAATCTGGGTTTCCATTCCATGAACAAGATCACGCGCGACTCCCTCATGACGCTCGAGACCTACGCCAAGGCCCGCAAGGACTTCCGTGCGAAGGTGCTCGCGCACAAGAAGAACCGCACCGTCCACCTCGGCGATCACGTGACGCTCATCTTCGAGGACGCGCTCACGATCCAGTACCAGGTGCAGGAGATGCTGCGCATCGAGAAGATCTTCGAGGAGCGCGGCATCCAGGACGAGATCGACGCCTACAACCCGCTGATCCCCGACGGGCGCAACCTCAAGGCCACGATGATGGTGGAGTACGAGGACGAGAGGGAGCGGCGCGCGGCGCTCGCTCGCCTGAGGGCCATCGAGGACCGCACGTGGGTCCGGGTCGAGGGCTGCCCGCCGGTGTACGCGATCGCGGACGAAGACCTCGACCGCGAGACCGAGGACAAGACTTCCTCGGTCCATTTCCTGCGCTTCGAGCTCAGCCCCGAGATGGTGGACGCGCTCAAGTATGGCGTGACGCTGTCGATGGGGGTCGACCATCCGCACTACAACGCCACGCTCGACCCCGTGCCCCCCGCGGTGCGCGTCGCCCTCCTCCGGGACCTGGATTGAAGCGAGAACCGGGCTTTCGCCTGGCGACAACCGGCGCCGGGACTTCACTTTTTCCGCGCCACGCGCACAATGGCCATCGCGCGCGGTCATGCGCGGACGAGGTGGCACGATGCGATGGCTCGGTTCGGCTTGCGGCATCTGCATGGCGCTATTGGCGAGCGTCGCCCAAGCGGCAGCCCCCGCGCTCACCCTGAGCCTCGAAGCGTCGCTTTCCCCCGGCGCAGCGCGCCTGCTCTCGGGCACCTCTTCGCAAGTCACCGCAACACTGTCCCCCGGTAACGCCTCGATCGACGTGGCGCGCACCGTTCGGCGATGGCAGTCGTCGGCGCCCGGCGTCGCCCGCGTGGATGCAACGGGCAGGGTGAGCGCGCTCTCGTCCGGCACCGCCACGATCTCGGCGGAGATCTCGCCGGCGGTCACGGGCGAGCTCCAGCTCACGGTCACCTCCCTCCAGGCGCCGCTTTTCTCGACGCCGCCGACCGACACGCTCGTGAGCCGGCACATCAGCCCCGCGGTGCGCGTGCTCCTGCGGGACGACCTCGGTGATCCGATCGGCGGCCTGCAGCTCACGCTCTCGATCGGCGAGAAGCCAGCGCCGGGGACGCTCAGCGGAACTCTCGCGCGAACCACGGCCGCGAACGGTACCGCCGAGTTCGCCGACCTCGCGATCGATTGGCTCGGGAGCGGCTATACGCTGGTCGCGGAAGTCGTCGCCCCCGGCGGCGCGCGGCTCCGGTCGAGCTCGACGCCCTTCGATGAATTGCGGGTCGGCGATCCCTGCCTGGGTCCGCAGCCCGCGTGCGATGCGGGTTGCCCCGACAGCGACAGCGACGGACTGAACGATGCCTGGGAGACCGCCCACGGCGTGGACATCAATGGCGACGGAATCATCGACCCCGCCCGCGACCTGGTGCTCGCGGGCGCCGATCCCCTGCGGCCCGACATCTACCTCGAGTACGACTACATGGGATGGGGCGAGCCGGGCGCGGTGTGCACCCAGGATTCGGATTGCACGGCGGGCGGGACGCAGCCGAACTACCGCTGCCACCAGCAGCGCTGCAACCACAACCATCGGCCCGATCCGCGCTCGATCCAGATCGTGGTGGACGCCTTCGCGCGGCGCGGCGTGACGTTGCACGTCGATCCGGCGCCGGACGAAGTGCCGCATTCCCTGGTCGCCACCTTCGCCAGGGCTTCCGACGACGGGCCTGGTCCGCGCGCCATTTGCGCCGGCGCCGACATCGAGGCCGGCATGCTCGGCGGGCCCGCCGTGAGCCATTTCGACATCAAGAAGCGTTTTTCCGACCCGCGCCGCGCGATCGCATACCACTACGCGTTGCTCGCGCACTTCAATACGTGCCTGACCGACGACCCCGGTGCCACGCTCGGAAACTGCAACCAGTGTCCGACCGATCGCGCGATGCCATCGGGCAGCCCGGTCGCCGGCGGCAGCGGGGTCGCGGAGCTGCCGGGCAACGATCTCATCGTGTCGCTCGGCGCGTCCCTGTTCGGGCCCATCGCCAGCGTTCCGCGCAATCACGTGATGGAGGCGGGAGTGCTGATGCACGAGTTGGGGCACAACCTCGGCCTGCACCACGCCGGGGATGTGCCCAGCCCCGAGAGCGCGCCCAATTACCTGAGCGTGATGAACCCGCGTTACGTGCTCACCGGGATCATCCAGTCGACCGGCCCCGGCTCGACGAACCTGGTCGCCTGCACGACCGACACGGATTGCCCGTACGGGGGGACTTGCCGTCCGATCCTGCCGGCCGGTGGACGCTGCTCGCGCGTGGATTACTCGACCTCCACGCTCGCCACGCTCGAGGAGCTGCGCCTGGACGAGACCGCCGGCTTGTCGCCCCTCGGCTCCGGCCCCAGCGACATCGTCCTCTACAACGACGCCGCGGGCTTTCCGCGCCGCGGCGCCGCGGCCGGTCCCGTGGACTGGGACGGCGACGGAATGATCGCGGCGGAACCGGTCTCCGTCGACCTCAACGGCCAGGCGTTCGGCGAGGTCATGCGCGGGTACGACGACTGGGACCATGGGGCCTGCACGACCAGCAACGATTGCCCGGTCAACGCGATCCGCAGGCTCATCCACGAGCTCGTGGATCCACGCTTGGACCCGCGCGAGCAGTGCGTGCGCAACCGCTGCCAGCCGCAATGGCACGCTTTCCAATGCACGCGCTGGGGATCGCGCGACTGACGCCTCATCATCGCCGGCCGATCCATCCCGCCAAGACGATGATCGCCATGGCGGCAAACGACGCCGCCGTGAGTCGCGCCCCGGTCAGGGTCGCCAGCACGAGCGTCGACAGCAGCGGCGTGAGGTAGGCGAGGTTGCCGAGCACGCGCGGGTCGCCGCGCTTGAGCGCCCGGTCCCAGAGGAAGAACGCGGCCCCCATCGGCCCCAGGCCCAGCGCCAGCAGCCACGGCCACTCGACCGCCTGGGGGACGTAGCGCGGCTCGAAGGCGAAGTGGCAGGCGAGCGAGGCCGCGCCGGAGACCAGGCAGAACCACGCGACGTAGCCCGTCGGGAAATGACTGAAGCGCCGCGTGAGCAGCGAGTACGTCGACCAGATGACGGCCGATGCGAGCGCGAACGCGTAACCCAGCATCTCGCCTTGACCCAGGCGCTCCGCGCCGGAGCCGATCAGCAGCGCCGCGCCGCCGAAGCCGAGCAACGCGGCGAGCGCATGCCTGGCGCTCCAGTGAACGCCGGGGACGAGCAGGGGCGCGAGCAGCACGATCAGCAGCGGCCACAGGTAGTTGACGAGGTTGGCCTCGACCGGCGGCGCGCGGCGCAGCGCGAGGAAAAGGAAGAAGTGGAAGCCGAAGAGGCCGTACATGCCGAGCGCGAGTGCCGCTGGTGGCGGCGGCCGCGAGAGGAGCGACCGCACGCCGACCAGGGAGCCGATCAGTAGCGCGACACCGGTGAGGAGAAACGGCGGAACCGAAGACAGGCGGACCGCGAGAGCGGCGAGCAGGCCCCAGAGGAAAATCGCCCCCAGGGCCGCCAGTCGCCCGTCGCTCACAACCTCGCGAGCTCAGGCCCCGCCTTCGGCCCGAACCACACCCGCGCCAGCTTGGCGCGCACCGCGCGCTCGGCCTTGGCGTTGCCGTTGCGCTTGTAGACCTCCGCCAGGCCGGCGAACGCCCAGCCGTTGTTGCGCACTTTCACGAGCGAATCGCGGAACGCCTTTTCCGCGTCGTCGTAGCGCCCCTGCCGCAGGCGCACCGAGCCCAGCGACTGGCGGATCGGGTAGTACCAGAACGGCGGCTCCATGTAGGCGAGCGAATCCTCGATGAAGATCGCGTCCTCGTAGGCCTTGGCCGCGCCCTCGAGGTCGCCCATCGCGTCGGACAGGCGCGCGGCGGCGACCAGCTTCGCGGTCTGGATGATTTCCTTCGCCGGTACCTGGAAATCGGCGAACGCCTTGAAGTCGCCGGTCTTCTCGATCTTCTCGAGCGCGGCGATCTCCGCCTTCACCTTCGCGGCGTCCTTGTCCATGGCGTAGGCCACGGCGCGGGCGTAGTGATGCATCGCCTTCACGAGCAGCAGGTCCTGCGCGGGCGCCGGCAATGCGAGGATCGTCTTCGAATCGCTGAAAAGCGCATGCGTGGTGTACGGCGCCGCCTTCACCGGCTCCATGATCGCGAACTGCTTGGCGACCTCGGCGGGTATGGACGCATCGAGCTTCGAGGCCGCCTCGATCGCCGTGGCGCGGTCGCCCCCCATCTGCGCCGACACCATCACGAAGTGGATGTTGTGCGGATAGTAGGCGACCTTGTAGAGCGGATCGGAGGGCGAGGTCTTGAAGTAGCGCTCGTCCACGGCCATGGCGCGCTTGTTCGCGTCGAGCGACTCGCGGTACATCCCAAGGCGGAAATAGATGTGCGCCGGCATGTGCACGATGTGGCCCGCGCCGGGCACGAGGCCGGCGAGGCGCTTCGCCGCGGGCAGCGCCTTCTCGGGATTGCTCGAGGCCTCCATCGCGTGGATGTACAGGTGCGCCGCGCCGGGGTGATTGGGATTGCGAGCGAGCACGCGCTCGAGCGCTGCGACGATCTCGGCCCCATCGCCCTTGGGTTTCGTGCCCGCGGCTTCCCAGTAGTCCCACGGTTGCGTATCCATGACGGCTTCCGCGTACAGCACCTGGAGGGTGTCGTCGGCCGGATACTTCGCCGCGACCTGCTTCATCGCCGCGGCATAGGCCTTGTCGAGCGCCGCGCGATCGGCCTTCGGGTCCGGGGAGTAGCGCTTCTCGAGCGCGGAAATCAGCGCGCGCTCCTTGTCGCTGGCTTTCGGCGCCAGCGCCACGGCCTTCTTCAGCGCCGCGAGCGAGGGCTGGTGCGCCTCGGGCATCATCGGCACGTTGATGTTGGGACCGAGGATCAGCGCCTCCGCCCAGTAGCAGATGGCGCAATCGGGCGCCGCTTTCTGCGCCTCGCGAAAAGCGCGCTGCGCTTCCGCGTGGTTGAAGCCGAAGGCGAGGATCACACCCTGGTCGAACCATGCCTGTGCCTTCGGGTTCTTCGCGCTGATCGGGAAGGTGAGCCGGCCGAGGTCCTTGTAGAGCACCGGCGACTGGTCCAGCGCGGGCTTGGGCGGCACCGGCTGGAAGGGCGCCGTCTCCGTCTTGGCGAGGATGATCCTGGCCTCGGCCGAGGCCAGCACCAGGTTGCGCAAGAGCGCGGGCTGCTTGCCCTCGCTACCCCCACAGAAGGCACCAGGTTCCAGCACCGGGTCGAAGTATTCGCGACCTTCCTGGCCGCCGAGTCCCGTGGTGAAGGCAAAGCCCGCCGCAGCGAGGGCGAGCGTGAGAGTGCGGTTTCTCATCGGATCCTCCTGGAAGGTATGACGCCAGCGGCGACGCGCGGTAGGTCGGGCCCGTGGGCGCAGGCCTTACAGCCGGCGGCCGCAAGAAGGGTCGGCAGGGCCCAGAGGATCGCGGCCGTGCCGACGGCCGCCAGGGAGAGCTTGAACACGGTGGGAGACATCTTATTCCTCAGTCCTCCCGGACGGTGCGAGCCGCGCCGGGCTTGGAGCTGTTGGCGATGCGTTCGGCGATGCGGTGACCCCACGCCGAACCGGGCTTTTGGACGAGCCGCTCGTTGGCCACGTGCGCGGCGAGCGCCGGCTGCCCTGAGCGACCTGCGGGCGGCAGCGCCCTGGTCCAGCGCGGCCAGCGCGTCGTTGGCAAAGCGGCGCTCAAAAAAAACAAAAAGATCAATGCTTTGGTCGCATGGGCGGCGGCGA
>Ga0111538_10000256_pt1 | contig 66860 bp, 49 predicted proteins | sample SoiMethybrSBSTD1_FD_79669 | JGI IMG/M metagenome (GOLD analysis project Ga0111538, IMG submission 79669) | Bulk soil microbial communities from a Populus tree surrounding site in Tennessee, USA - Soil MetaG P. TD hybrid SBSTD1 (version 2)... | ecosystem: Environmental > Terrestrial > Soil >...
CGGATTGGGCCGTTGTCATCTGTCTGGTTGGAGGCGGACAGGAGATCCATACCGGCGAGGCTGGCATCGCTGCCTGGCTTGATGCGATTCGGCAGTCATTTCCTCAGTGGCGCATCTACGTTTCTCCCGACCTGACGGACGCCGAGTACGCCGCAGGACACGCACTCGATGGCTTCACGAGCGAGCATCACGTCGTCAGGGATCGGCGACTCCATCTGGCCACGTCGATGCGCTCCTTCAGATCAGAGAAGGTCTCCGCATTCGTGAAGGCGGTGCTCGACTGCGAAGGGCAGGCGGCCCGAAATCTGGTGAATGAGATCCAGCGGAAGTATCCGCTCGCGTTGACGCGTGACCTGGATCGCGCGAAAGAATGGATTCGGGAACGGGCGCGCGGCAACGAGCGCTACGGCCTCGTGGCATCCTCGCAGGCCCAGCGGCTGAAGCCACATGCGATTGACGTGCGGGTCAACGTGGATCCGATCCACTACTTCCTGAACGACCGGAGCGACACACGATCGAGCTGGTATTTGGAAGACGCCGCAACCGAGTTCCAGATCCAAGGCCTCGAGCTCGATTGGATTTGCATGACCTGGGATGCGGATCTGCGACTCGAGGCGGGGCGCTGGCGCTACCACTCATTCCGCGGAAAACGATGGGAGAACATCGACAAAGAGGACCGAAAGCGCTACCTGCTGAACGCGTACCGCGTCCTACTTACCCGTGCGCGACAGGAGATGATCATCTTCGTTTCGCCGGGTAATCCCGACTTCCCACTCGACAGCCGAGCTTTTACGACGAGACATACGATTACCTCGCCAGCGTCGGAATGTCGCTCGTGTAATGCCGCGATCAGCGAATCGCGATTTCGAGCGGTCGACCGGGCTGGGAGATGCCCGTGGTGGATCTCGAGCGATGCGGCCGCGAACGGCCTCGAATTCGAGCCGTCACGCCCTGCACATTCCGAGATCCGCGCTCACCCTCTCTCCGCGAGCGCTCGCGCGGTCGCGCGCTCCACCGGGCTGAGATCCCCGCGTGGCCGATTGTCCGGATCGACGGGCAGCAGCGGGGGCTGCGCCAGAAACCGGGGACGCTCTCCCGAATGCGGTTGTGCCGCGTGGACCAGGAAGGGATGACACAGGTACACGGTGCCCGCTTCGCCGCACGCGGTGAGGACCGGCCGATGCGCGCTGCTCGCGAAGCCGTCAGCGGCGAGTTCCCGCAGGGTCAGGCCAGCCTCCCCCGCAGGTGCGAGCTGACGTGCGACGTCGTCGTGCGAGCCGACGCGGATGCGCGTGGGAGCGTCGCGTTCGGTGATGTCGGAGAACAGGAACAGCATCAGCAGCAGACGTCCCTTTGAGTGGATGTTCGCGCGCCAGTCGAGAAAGTCCGGCGCATCGGTGCCGAAACTGACATCGATGTGCCAGCCGGCATCGCCCGGGTCCTCCCGCGACGGGAACCGCACGGGGAACGTGCCCATGGCTGCGCATGGATGCCAGCGTCCGACGCCGACCAGCTGATCGAACGCGCGGTGCAGCCGCGGTGTGTTCGCGGCCTCGACGAATGGCGGCTGCGTGAACATGCCCAGCCGGATCACGGGCCGCGTCCAGGTCGCCGGGTCGTGCGGATCGCATCCGGTCGCGCGCCACAGAATCTCGCGAGCGGCATCTGCAAGCGCGCGGGGGAATGCCTGCTCGACTCTGACAAATCCGGAGGTGATGAACTGCTCGATTTCCGCAGGTTCGAGCTCGAGCACCGATGCCGTGTCGCCTGCCATGGGTTCTCCCCCTGTTTGCCATACGATCGTGTATCGGAGACGGCTGCCAACGCGCGGCCCGCGTCAGGGTAGGAGTCCGGCTCCACACAAGGAGGCTCGAACGGCTCGCCGCGTCGCCATCGCTCTCGCTCTGTCGATGGAGATCATCGCACTGCGGAGTCCTGCACCAATGGCGCAGGAGAGGCAGGAACCGGTCGACGTGCTCATCGTCGGCGCAGGCATCTCTGGCCTCAGCGCGGCGCTCGAAGCGGCGCGCGGCGGCGCCTCCGTGCTCGTCGCCGACATGTCCACGGTCGGAGGCGGCCACGCGATCCTGTCGAACGGGGCGGTCTCCATCGTCGGCACGCCCCTGCAGGAACAGCGCAAGATTGCGGATTCACCCCAGCTCGCCGAGAAGGACTTTCTCGCGCGAGGAGAGGACAACGACAGGCGCTGGGTCGCTGCATACGTCCGCGACTCACGCCAGTGGCTGTACGACTGGCTCACCGGCCTTGGTGTGACGTTCGAGAATCTCGCCCGTCCAGCCGGCAATACCGTTCCCCGCCTTCACCTGGCGCGCGGCAAAGGGCTGGGCCTCGTCGAACCGATCTATCGCGCTTGCCTTCGGCATCCGAATATCCGGTTCCGATGGGCCGCGTTCGCCGAAGATCTGATCGTCGCCGACGGCCGCGTCACCGGTGTCACCGTCCGTGACTTGCGTCGCGGCACGCGTCACGATCTCCGCGCCCGCAATGTGCTCGTCGCGACGGGAGGGTTTCAGAGCAACCTCCAGACCGTCCTCGCCAACTGGCCATCCGAGCTGCCCAAGCCAACCCGGCTCCTCCTCGGGGCCGCCGAGACCGCGACGGGATCTGGTCACGACCTGGTCCGGCGGGCCAATGCCGGCGTGTCTCGCCTGGACCACCAGTGGAACTACGTGCTCGGACTGCCAGACCCCCGCGATCCCGGTCGAATGCGGGGGCTCGCAGCGTTCAACTTCAACGCAATCTGGGTCAACGCCGACGGCAAGCGATTCACGCAGGAATTTGGCGATGAGAAGCTCGGCCTGCGCGCGCTGCTCAACCAGCCGGGCGGGACCTATTGGAACGTCTTCGATGAAAAGGGCAAGGACGGTTTCACGATCACGGTCGCTGGTTACGAGAACCTCGAGGAAGTCCGGCGGCTCGTCTACGACGCGCCGGGCGTCGTACTGAGGGCGGAATCCCTTGACGATCTGGCCGCGGCGATGCGAGTACCGCCCGAGAATCTCCGAGTCACGGTGTCCCGCTACAACGAGCTGACGACGAAGGGGATCGATCTCGACTTCCAGGCGTTTGGCGAGAAGACGTTCCCGAAACCGAAGCCCCTCGACACGCCGCCTTTCTACGCCGCGCAATTCTTTCCCCTCACGCGCAAGAGCATGGGCGGCATCGATGTCGACGAGGCCTGCCGCGTCCTCGACAAGGCGGGCCGGCCAATCCCCGGCCTCTTCGCCGTCGGCGAGGTCACAGGCTTTGGCGGCATCAACGGCAAGGCCGCCCTCGAAGGTACCTTCCTCGGCCCGGGAATCTATATGGGGCGCATTGCCGGTGGCAGAATCGCGCAGGATCTCGATCGTCCACGCAACTCGGCCGTCGATCCGCCTGCGACGAGCGTCTCTGCCCGGGCCAGCTTCAGCGATTCGGCGTGTCTGAAGTGCCACGATGTGGCCAGGCAGGTCAAACTGCTACGCTCCGGCTACTGGCATTACGAGCAGTCGCATGCCAAGGCGCTGTCACGCGAGTACGCCTGCTCGTCCTGCCACGCCGATTTGTTTCCGTACCGATCCGACGCGCACGGCCTCGACCGAACGTCGCTGGTGACCTACTGCCGCGCGTGCCATGGTGTCCAGCCACGCGAGGGCCCACCGGCACGCGCGAGCGCGCGATAGGCGGGCTGCAGGGTCGCCGTCAACGCGAACGATCGCGCCCCTTTTCGACGTGGGCGAGCAGCCGCGCGGCCGTGTCCCTGATCCTGACGAGCTGCTCCTTGACAGTTGGCTGGGCGAGGAAATCCGTGGTTTTCCTCTCGGCGGTTCCCAACCACGTCCCGAGTTCCTCCGCGATGTTCAGGAGCTTGCTTTCGATGGCGGAGGCGGGAGCACCGCCGGCGGTCGCGCCCGAGTCTGACGCTCCGGGTTGTGGCGGGCGTTGAGCGTCGCTTTGATCTGACATCGCGTTCTCCAGTGTAAGAGCGCCGGGAAGGGCCCGGAACTGCCGATGATTCTAGCAGGACCCGGACCGCCGCCTCGGCCTCGAGCTCCTTGAGGAATCCGTCACTCCTGCTCGGGCCTCAGGCGGCCGTCACCTCTTGGCGCGTCCCTTCGCACCCATGGATCCTCGGTGCCATTCCGACTCGGTCCGGACCGAGCCAGGGTGAGGGGCAATGTCAAAAGCGATCGATCGCGCCCGAGCCACCGCGGCGGTCACCGAGACGGGCCTCGAACAACAGGGCGATGCGAGACCTGGTGCGTCATCGTGAACGGACACGACGATACAATCCCGCGCGACCGATCGGTCAGATCGTATTCCGTCTTTTCAGGACTTCGAGATGCTCGAGATGCCCCCGTCGCACGTTGATGAAATCCGTGTGATCGAGCTTCAACTCGCTCGCCACACGTCGAATCTCATTGTCTTCGATGGTGAGGATCGATGCATCCGCCGCGCCGATCTCGAAAAGGCAATCCAAGAGGTGCAACTTTTCTTCGCGAGTCGCGCTGCGCTCGAATTCACGGGTGATGAGAAAGTCCTCAGTGCCTCCCGATGTTCGTGCCACGTCGCGGGCGAGTCGAACAATCGCGGCGGCGTCGGACTCGGAGATGCCAGCTTCTCGTATGACGACCTCGCGCATCCGTGCCGCTTCACTGTCCGTGACTTCGTGATCAGCCCTCGCAGGTCGCGTCAGGATGTAGGCGAAACAGGCAAGATGCCGGACGCGGTCGGTGCCAAGTCCGGCGAGAGTGGCTTCGATTTCCTCGAGGCTGTTGCCCGTATCGGGTGTGTCAGTCGCGACACCCAGCCAATTCCAGAACGGCGTTGTCGTCTTTCCCATTGCTCCTATTCTGTCCCCGGATTCATGCCCGTGACTGCGACAGATTGACGTCACGTCGGCGGGTTCGCCGGCCGTTGCCGGCGCGAGATCAGTCACCTCAGCCGTCGTACCGTTCTGCCCGACCGCGAGATCCTGGACGGCGATTACTTGCCGCCGAAATCCAGGCTCACGACGTCGCCTCTGACGTTTCGCACGAAAACCCTTCCGTTGGCGAATGAAGGAGCCGTGAAGGCTCGTCCCTCGATGACGTGCATCGAACCGAGCTCCTTGTAGCTCTGCGGCGACGCTTCGACCATGACGAGATCGCCCGTCTCGGTCAGCACGAGGAGCTTCCCGCCGCCGACCGCGATCAGGCCGTTGAATCCGAGCTTCGACTCCGTCCACTTGATCTCGCCGGTCTTCCAGTCCAGACAACGCAACGACGTAGGAGAGCGCCCGGCGCCTTCCGAGTTGTTGCCGTCCGGGCCGTAGAGAAACCCGCCCACGAGAACGCTCGTGTGCCAGTGGCTGGAGAGGCCGACTTGTTCCCACAGTGGTGCGACCGCGCCCGTCACGTCGAACAATGCGCCACCGAATGCGCGTCCAGCCGTGACGAAGACTTTGGTGCCATCGACCACAGGGTCGGGCGCGTTGACGCCGATCGGCTGGCGCCGTTCCGTCGTCCACACTTCCCTGCCGTCGGCCGCGTCAACGATCGTCAATGCCCTCGGAGAGTGGATCGCGAGGTGAGTCTTCCTGCCGATCTGCAACGGCACCGGCGTGGCATGTCCACCAGGTCCCTTCCCCGATTTCCAGAGAGTCTTGCCGGTCTTCAGGTCGAGCGCCATGCCACCTGGGCTGCCGTTCAGGATCAACTTGTCGCCGAGGACGAGGGGTGAACCAGCGAGGCCCCCGAATCCCGGCGGTCGCACATCGTCTTCCTTCACGATGTCGCGCGCCCAGATCACCTTGCCGGTTCTGCCGTCCAGGGCGAAGACGTCCCCCTTGCGACTGAGCGTGTAGACGACGCCGTTCGCAACGGTCGGTGTGGCGAACGGACCGTCGTAGTCCTTGATGCCGACCTTCTCGTTGCAGGGATACGAATGCTTCCAGACGATCTTCCCGGTGCCGACGTCGATCGCGAACACCGTGTCCGTGTCGTTGGCGTTGCCCATCGTATAGGCGCGGTCACCAACAACGGACACCGCAGAATGGCCGATGCCGACGTTGATCTTCCATCGCGGCCGGGGGCCGGCCTGGGGCCAGCTGATGGTCTCGACCGATTTCCCATCATGAGCGGGGCCGCGGAAGGACGGCCAGTCGGCTCCCTGCATCGTGGTTGATGAGCCGACCGCCGACACGCCCGCCAGGATCGCGGCGACGGCGAAGGTCTTGGTTGTCATGACGGCAGTCTAGTGAGGGAGGTCCTGCGCTTGAGACTCGAAGTGACGAACAACGGACAGGACTGATCAACGGCGGAGCATGCCAAATGAACGGGCCGACACTCGGCGCGACAGCCGCGGTTACGGCGAATCGGTCGCGGGCAGGAGCACGTCTCTCCGGGGCAGCTCCCAGTCGGTGACATGGGGCGGACAGCCCCGTTCGCCTGTCTTCACCGCCATCGGCGTGAAGTTCTGGCCGACGGGATGCTCGAAACGCAGGTCGGAAATCGTGCCGTTCGCGACGTACGGCACCCGGCCAAACTGCAGCCAGGCGCGCACGCGACAATTGCCGGCATGGAGCGTCCGGAGCTCCTCGAGGTCTATTCGCCAGTTGCGATGCCACACAATCGCGTCGGACGGCGCGGCGCCATCAGCGGTCCATCGCGCGCTCATCAGCCGCGCCGACGCGCATGACGCCGCGGGCCAGACGCCGGGCAGCAGCGACAGCGTCGCACGGCGCGCGATGAGCTGGTGATTGGGTCCGTCGGCCGCCTTCTGCAGTATCAGCACGGACCAGCACCACGGCACGCCGGGATTGGCGTCCGAGACGATGTCGACCGGATCACCACGGTGCACACCGTCGAGAGCGCGCCGAGCCGCGCCCTTGGCGAGGCGCGAGACGGCCGGCATCATCACGAAGATCGTCGCGGCTGCCACGAGCACCATCGCCGCACGCTTCTTCGGATCCCAGGTTCGCGCGCCGAGCGCGAGAGCGCCCGCAACACCGAGCATCGCCGCCAGCACGCCGACGCGGAGCAGGCCCACGGCGACGAGCGCGGCGATCGGCGCGAGCGCCAGCAGTGCGACCAGCACCCGCCACAGCCGCACCGCGTTCGACGCGAGTGCCACGCCGAGGATGATCCACAGCCACGGTTCGAGCACGAACACCGCGTCGCCGTAGATCCATCGAGCAGAGAACGGATAGAGGAGGTGGGTGCCGTAGCTGTTGGCGCTGTCCATCAGCAGATGGCCGAGGAGTGCCGCCGCGATCAGCACGATCGCTCGCCGCTCCATTCCCCGGAGCGCTGATCTCGCCCGCGGCAAAACCTTCAGACTCGACCAGATCAAGAGGCCCAGTGCAGCCAGGCCGGGAAGCGTGTGACTGTGACCGCGATGGTGAAGGAGATAGCCGAGCGGCGCCTCGATGATGCCCGTATACAGCAGGTCCACATCCGGCGCGTTTGCGGCAACCACACCCGCGGCAATGAGAACTGCGCGCGTGCGGGACGACGCGCCCGCCGGCACCGCGCATTCGCCCATGGCGGCCCCGACCAAGGCATGCGTGACATTGTCCATGTCACTGCTGATGCTACCGTGGATATAATGCGCGCACCCTCGAAACAATGAGTCTTGCCCCTGGCACGCGCATCGGCTCGTATGAAGTCGTGTCGATCGTCGGCGCCGGCGGCATGGGCGAGGTCTACCGTGCGCGTGACACGCGCCTTCGCCGCGACGTCGGCGTCAAGTTCCGCGCGAACTCTTTGCGCTGCCAGACGACGTTAACGACTGGGTTCCAATGAAAGGCGGCCAGAGCTTTCTCGTCGGCGTGCAGGCGACCAAGGCCCTCCCGGCCCCCATCCAGGTCGTGCTCAACTGGAGCGAGCCAGCACGGACGCAGTAACCCGAGTCGAAACCGCACACGGTAGGATGGAGCGTGCACACCTGGTCCGTGGGGGACCATCTCACCCATCGCTTCAATTCCGATCTCGGCACCGGACGCGTCACCGCCATCGAGGGCCGGGTCATCGTCGTGCAGTTCCCGGGTGCAACGTTGCGGTTCGCGGCCGGCAGCGAAGCGTTGATCCCCGCGGTTGAAGGAGAGCAGCGTCGCCAGCTCTCGCCGATTGATCGGCTCGCGGCCGGCGAGAGCGACGAGACCGACGACTTCCTGACGCGGCTCGAGATCCTGCACCTGCTGGCGACGCGCGAGGCCGACGGTCTTGGTTCCTTTCTCGGCGGACGCGTCCACCTGTTCCCGCACCAGCTCCACGTGGCCGAGCACGCGACCAGCCGGCTGCCGGTACGGTGGCTGCTGGCCGACGAAGTCGGGCTCGGCAAGACGATCGAGGCGGCGCTGATCATGAACCGGCTGCTGCACACGCAGAAGATCGAGCGCTGCCTGGTCGTCGCGCCGGAGGCGCTGACGGTGCAGTGGCTCGGCGAGCTGTGGCGGAAATATCACCAGGTGTTCACGCTGCTGGATGCGCCGCGGCTGGCCGACGTCGCACGGGATTTCGGTCCAGGCTTCAATCCCTTTGACGTCCATCGCCGGGCTGTCATCGCGCTCGAAACACTGGTGCAGCACTCCGAGTTGACCTCCCAGGCAGTGACCGCGGGAATCGACCTGGTGGTCGTGGACGAGGCGCAGCGGCTGCGGCGTCCGCCTGGACATCCTGGCGAGCCCGGCTATCGAGCCATCGCACCAATCGCTGCACTCGGACGTCACGTGCTGCTCCTCAGCGCGACACCGCTGGAAGACGACGCGCACGGATTCTTCCGCCTGCTGCAACTGCTGTGGCCGGACGAGTTCCCTGAGGACATCGACTTCGACGCGCGACTCGGGTCCGGCGTGCCGCTGCCGCCGTGTACGAGCTCGACGCGGCGCGTCGATATCGGGGGACTGCCGCCGCGGGTGCCGATACCGGTCGATCTTTCGACGATGCCCACGCCAGATGAATCCTGGGTTCGTGATTCGACGGACGCACCCAGCCTTCCGCCTCAAGGCGGAAGCTACACATCTCATTCATCATCTCGACGACAAACGCTCGATCGGATCCGCCGCGCGCTCGCCTCGGGTGCCGCACTGAAGGCAGTCCTTGGACCAGATGAATCCGCTCTGCGTCAACGGGCGGATGCCATGGATGCCGCAGATCCGAGGCTCCAATGGCTCGCAACCCACGCAAAGCGGTGGCGGCGCGGGAACGAGAAGACGCTCGTGTTCGTCGCCTACCGCGAGACGCTCGAGATGCTGCGCGACGCGCTCAGCCGGCACGCGCAGCTCGCCAGCGGCGTCTTTCACGAGGAGCTCTCGGTCGCGAGGCGCGACATCGAAGTGGCGCGGTTCCATGCCGATGACGGGCCGAGCATCCTGATCTCCACCGAGGCCGGCGGCGAGGGCCGTAACTTCGAGTTCTGCCACCGGCTGGTGCTCTACGACCTGCCGTGGAAGCCATCCACGGTGGAGCAGCGCATCGGACGGCTCGATCGCATCGGACGCCAGATGCCCGTGCAGATCGTCTACTTCAGGCCGCCCTCGGGTATTGGAGCGGACGTCGTGCGGCTGTTCGAATCGATTGGGCTGTTCCGGGAGCCGATGGCCGGCCTCGAACCGCAGCTGGCACATCTCGAGCGCGCCATCGAAGACATCGCGCTGAATCCCGGCGCCTCGCTGTCAGAGGCGCGGCTCGCGGAGCTGATTGCGGACGCGGAGGCGGCGCGGACACGCGTTCATGAAGCGGCGTATCGTCAGCTGCATCGCGATCCGTACCGCGCCGAGCTCGGGCCCGCCATCCTTGCCCGCGTTCCACCGGATCTCGACGCGCTCATTGAACGGGTGGTCGTCAGTGCCGCCTCGCGCCTGGGATTCCGGGTCGAACAGGTCCGACGCCGCGCGTATGCGATCGAGTTCGGCAACGAGGCGCTCATCGACAGCCTGCCCGGAGTACCGGCGGGAACATCGACGGTCGGAACCTTCGATCGAGAGTACGCGGTCGAAGACGAGACGATCGACTTCTACTCATCGGGACACCCGCTGGTCGAAGGCCTGCTGGCCCACTTCGAGGACGATCCCAAGGGGCGTGTCGCACGACTGGAGGTCCGGAGCCCTGGCGACGCGGGTCGAGGGATCGCGGTCATCTATAAGGACGGCCCACAGTTCGACGTCAGGGCCTTCGACAGCGAAGGACGATCGCGGCCGGAATGGGCGGATGCGTTCCGCTGCCGCCCCGTGCGCGCGACCAGCATGACGCCGGTCGATGCCGCCGAGTACGACTGGCGCGGCCTCGCGGCGCGGCTGGTTCGGCAGCTGGATGCGCGTCCTGCTCACGCTGTCGCCGCGATCGTCGTGCGCAGCGGCCCGGCTCGGGTCGCCGGGTGACTGTCACTCCGTCGCGAGTGCTTTCACCGGGTCAATCTTCGACACGCGACTCGCCGGCAGCAGCGTGGCCAGCAGACTGATGACAATCAGCATCATGACAACGCCGGCGAACACGGTCACATCCCGGGGGCTGACGCGATAGAGCAGCGGACGCAGGGCGCCCGATGCGACGAGCGCCAGGCCGAGGCCCAGTACGACGCCGATGGCGAGCTGGATGACGCTGCGGCGCATGACCAGGGCAATCAGCTGGGCCTTTCTGGCGCCGAGCGCCGAGCGCACGCCCATCTCGCGCGTGCGCTGGGTGACCGCGAACGCCATCACGCCGTACAGCCCGGCGGCCGCCAGCAGCAGCGCACAGATGCCGAACGTCATGAAGAAGGTACCGAAGGTCGTGTAGAACCACGTCTGACGATCGATGACGCGGCGCAGCGGGTTGATGTCGAAGATGGCGAGGTTCGGATCCAGCGACGTGACCGCTGAGCGAACCAGCGGCGCCAGCGCAGCCGCATCGCCGGCCGCGCGAACGGCGATGCGGACGCCGTTCGCCACATCGCTCTGCGCGATCGGGATGTAGTAGCCGACCGGGCTCGCGCCGTTGTTGCCGATGCCTTCCATCAACAGATCTGGCACGACACCGACGACCGTCAGCCACGGCTCGGTGTTGCCCGGGCGGGTGCGCTTGAACTGGCGGGCGAGCGGATCGCTCCCGGGGAAGTGCATCCGCGCGAAAGACTCGTTCACGATCGCGACGGGCTGACCCGCTGCCGTGTCGGCCGTGCTGAACTCGCGGCCGCTCAGGACCGTCGTCTGAAATGTCTCGAAGTAACCGGGCGTGACGATGCCTTCGCGCGCGAGCGGGTGCTCGTTCTCGTGCGAATAGGCCTGCCCGGCGATCTGCACCGGGATGGTCCCGTTGCCCGCCGCCGGAAGGCCGTCCGAGAGCGTCGCGGCCGCCACACCTGGCACGGCCCGCAGCGCCGGGAGCAGTTGTTCGAAGAACCTGATGCTGGCCGGGGAATCCGGGTAGTCGGTGCGGGGCAGGTCGACACGTGCCGTCAGTACCGTGTCGATCGCGAACGGCATCGGCATCGTGCGGAGCTGCGCGACGCTCTTGATCATCAGGCCGGCGGCGATGAGCAGACCGCACGAGACCGCGAGCTCGGCGACGACCAGCGCGCTGCTGAAGCGGCCGAAGGTTCCGCTGGTGGACGAGCGGCTGTCGTCCTTGAGCGCCGCACCTGCGTTGACCCGTGCCGCGTGGAGTGCCGGCAGCCCGCCCGCCACCAGGCTCGAGAGCACGATCAGGCCGAGCACGAACAGCATGATCCGGTGGTCGAGCTCGAACGTGATCCAGAACGGCGGCGGGTTGTTCGACAGCGTCGACGTGAACCACCGCATGCCGAACACGCTGAGCAGCACGCCGATCGACGCGCCGGCGCAGGCGAGCACGATCACTTCGGTCAGGTGCTGGCGGATGATGCGGCCGCGTGCCGCGCCGAGCGCCATGCGCACCGCGACCTCCTTGCGCCTGAGCGACGCGCGCGCCACCAGCAGGTTCGAGACGTTGACGCACGCGATGAGCAGCACGCCGATGCCCGCGCCGAGCATCGTGAACAGCATCGCGTAAATCTCCGAATTGAACAGCGCCTCCGTGTACGGCACCGCACCGGCACCGATACCGCGATTGCTCTCGGGAAACTCCCGCTCGAGCTGCCCCGCAATCGCCGTCAGCTGTGCGCTCGCCTCGTCGGCGGTCGTGCCAGGCTCGAGCCGGGCGACGACGGGGAACCGCGGGCCCTGCCCCCGCTCGGTCGCCAGCGGGTCGACGCGCAGCGGCACCCACAACGATTCACGAATCGGAAACGCGAACTCCGGCGGCATGACGCCGATGACGGTCAACAGGATGCCGTTGGCGCGGATGGTACGGCCGACAATGTCGGGAGCGCTGCCGTAGCGATCGCGCCAGAGCGCGTGCCCGAGCAACACGATGTTGCCGGCGCCGGGCTGGTCGTCGCCGTCCTCGAAGCCGCGCCCGAGCATCGGCCTGACCCCGAGCGCGCGGTAGGCACCGAGCGTCAGTTGTCCCCCCGGGAATCGCTCGGGATGAGCCGCTTCGAGCGACAGGTTGTACGGTCCTGAGCCGTACGCGCCGATGAACTCGAACGAAGTCTGGCGGGACTCGATCACAGCGAGGTCCTGCACCGCGATCGGCAGGCGCGGTTGTCGCTGCGCAGCGTTGGATGAATAGACCGAGACGATCCGGTCCTCCTCGGGGAACGGCAGCCCCTTGAAGAGGCCGGCGTTCACGACGCAGAAGACGGTCGTGCTCAACCCGATGCCGACGCCGAGCGTGAGAATCGCGCCCAGCGAGAGAGTGGGATACCGGAACAGCATCCGGACACCCGACGTGAGGTCGCGGAACAGTCGGTCCATGGCGAGGTCGACGCGAAGGGTACACTACCTTCACCTGGTTGCCGGTGTGAGCGCAGTCACGTTTTTCGTGGGCTTTTCTCACCCGCTCCGTTCAGGTCTCGTTCATCCGCAGGTGAGTATCGTCGCGCCATGATGGATTTCCTGAAGTACGACTTTGGCTACAGCTGGTCGGTGCGGTACGCGATGCTTCTCCCGCTGATTGTCGCGGGCGCCATCGCCGCGTTTGCGGCATGGCGGTCATGGTCGCGCTGGGTGATCGTCCCGATGACCATCGTCGCCCTGTGGGCCGCGGCGGCCATCGTGATCCTCAACGCGATGCTCAATCGCCCGATGCCGCTGCCGACGGAGCGATTCCTGACGGCCGGAGCGGGGCGCGTGCTCGACGTCGGCGCGGGGTCCGGGCGCGCGTCCCTCGGCGTCCTCCTCGCGCGGCCGCACACCACCGCCATCGGCGTGGACATCTACAGCGGCTACTGGGGCATCGACCAGAACACCCCGGACCGGTTCATGAAGAACGCGCGGATTGCCGGCGTCGCCGAGCGCGCGTCCGCCCGCGTCGGCGACATGCGGGAGCTGCCGTTCGGCAACGGCGAGTTCGACGGCGTGGTCAGTTCGTACGCCATCGACCATCTACGGCGCGCCGAACGCCCGAAGGCGATTGGCGAAGTCGCGCGCGTCCTCAAGCCCGGCGGCGAGTTCCTGCTCAGCATCATCCGCGTGGATTGGAGGACCTGGCTCGTCTCGCCGCTGCTCGCACACCACCCCTCGCAGGGTCCGGAACCGTGGCGCGCACTCCTTCGCGACGCCGGGTTCACCCTGGAGGAGGAAGGCACCCGGTTCACGACACTCTACTTCCTGGCGAAGAAGCAGGGCGCAGCGCAGTGATCCAATTTGGTCCCTTGTCGCGTAGCATCAGGGGACCAAATTGGATCTCACGCGACGTCGGTTCCTGACACGTGTTGGCGCCGCAGGCGGCGCCTCGCTCGTCTACGAGACGATGACGGGCCTCGGCCTGCTGGCCGGCCCGGCGCAGCAGACGGGATTCGACTTGTCCGGTCGCGTGTCGAACGTTCGTGTGCTCGTCCTCGGCGCCGGAATCGCGGGTCTCGCCGTGGCTTACGAGCTTGGCAAGGTCGGCTACGACTGCCGCGTGCTGGAAGGACGTGCAAGGCCGGGCGGTCGCGTGTTCACGGTGCGCCGCGGCACGTCCAGCGAAGAGGATGGCGCAGCGCAAACCGCGGCGTTCGACGAGGGCCTCTATTTCAACGCCGGGCCGATGCGGATCTCGCATCATCACCACACGACGCTCGGGTACTGCCGCGAACTGCGGGTGCCCGTCGAGGTCTTCGTTCCCGACTGTGAGAGCGCCTACCTGTTCCAGACCCGGGGCACGCTCGCGGGACGCCGGATCCGGCTTCGTGAAGCGCGCGCCGATTTCGACGGGTACATCGCGGAGCTCCTGAGCAAATCCCTGTCCCAGGCGGCGCTCGACCAGCCGCTCACTGCCGAGGATCGCGACCGGGTGATCACGTATCTGCGCCGCCTCGGCGCACTAGACGAGCAGCGACGGTATCGTGGCTCATCCCGGCGCGGTCCCGACGACCAGGGCGGGCCGTCCGCGCCGCTGCCGCTCGGCGACCTGTTCCGCGGCATTCCGGACTTCTATGTTCAGACCGACTGGTCGTCCCAGCCGACGATGATGCAGGTTGCCGGCGGCATGGACCGCCTGCCGGCGGCGCTCGCCGCTCGCTTGGGCGACCGAATCGTCTACCGCGCGGCCGTGCGCGAGATCCGGCAGAGCGACCGCGGCGTCTGGGCAGTCTACGCCGACGCGAATGGCCGGCCGAGGCGCGTCGACGCCGACTACTGCGTCTGCACGATCCCGTTACCCGTGCTGCGGGATCTGCAGACCGACTTCTCACCGCCGGTGCACGCGGCGATTTCCGCCGCGGCGTATGACGGCGCAGGCAAGATCGGCCTGCAGTTCAAGCGCCGGTTCTGGGAACAGGACGATGCGATCTACGGAGGGAGGTCGTGGACGGACCAGGAGGTCGGACAGCTCATCTACCCGTCACACGGCTTCAATGGAGGCAAAGGCGTGCTCGTCGGTTATTTCCTCGATTTCAAGAGGACGATGGGCGAACGCCCTCCCGCCGAGCGTCAGCGTCTTGCGCTCGAGCAGGGCGGCCGCATTCACCCGCAATACGCGAGTGAATTCGAGACGGCGTTCTCCGTCTCGTGGCCGCGCGTGCCATGGAGCCGCGGTTCGTGGAGGTCGGAATCGGAGGCAGCGCACGGAGCGCTCAACGTCCTTCGGCAACCGGACGGCCGCGTGCATTTCGGCGGCGACTACATGACCGACATGAGCTCGTGGATGCAGGGCGCCTTCGAATCAGCCCGCGAGGTCGCGACGGCGATCCACAAGCGGGCGCGCACGCGCGGCTGAGAGACGAGAGAGAGAGAGAGGCTATCGAGACAACGGATCTAACACGGAGCAACGGAGCTCACGGAGACCCACGGAGAGAGCCATCTGTCTCCGTGTGACGCGCGATGCCTGAGTGTCGGCGCGCGCTTCGCGCGCGGGCAGGAGGGTGAATGGGCCGGGCACAAGCCACGAGAGCATGCTGGGGTGGCTTGCGCCCGGCCCATTCGCCCTCCTGCCCAGCCGGCCCGCAGGGCCGGCGCCGACACTGGACGCATCGCGGAGCCCCGTGATCTTCGTGCCTCCGTGTCGAAATCCGTGGCCTCCGGCGTCCTCCGATCCTCAGACTCCGAAGACTGACATTCGCAGCGTGACGCCAGCATCAACCGCGTTGCTGCCCGGCTTCAGGCAGAAGATGAAGGGTACACGGTTTGCTCCGTATCGCTTCATGAGCGACGTCGAACCCCAGCCACCACAGCCGAATCCCGCGCCATCGCCGGAACCGATGCCGGGGCCGTCTCCGCTGCCTCCCGACGGCACCCCGCCGACGCATCCGGTACCCCAGCCGCCGGGACCAGTCGCACGCCGCTGAACACGCCCGCCCCGGGATCGGTCACCGGCAGGCGATCGCGCTCTTCACGACACGCCGCACGATCTTCGTCACCTCGTCGGGCGTGGCCGCGAGCACCTGCTCGCGCAGCAGTCGCAATCGCGGGACGAGGTCCGTTCCTGCCATCAGGAACTTCATATCGACCGCGTCGTTTCTGACAGGCGTGATTCGCGCACGATCACAGACGAGCGTGTGTCCGCACGCGGTCACCGTCAGTCCGTTGGTGAGGGTTACGAGGTCTTCGATCGTCATCGCATCACCCACCGGTCAGAATTCCATCCGCAAGCCGAACTGCCATTGACGCATCGTCGCGAGCTGGAAGATGTTCGTAATCCGTCCGGCGGTGCCCGGACAATCCACGCACGTGTTCGGATTGGCGAGATTGACCATGTTGAGGAAGTTGAAGACTTCCGCACGGAACTGTGCGCGGAGACCTTCTGTGGCGACGAGATCCTTGAAGAACGATACGTCCCACTGGGAGAACGATGGACCAGCCAGCCGGTTACGTCCCACGGTGCCGAAGGTGCCGCGCTCGGGCCGGCGCCAGGGGCCCAGCGTCTGTCCATTCGTGGTGAGCGGTGTGACGCGGCCATCCGCTCCGAGCGGCGTCGTCACGAACCAGGCATCGGCGGTCTGCTTGTCCGGCTTCCACTCACCCACCAGATCAGGCCTGCACCATCCCGTGTCGCGATCGGCGTTGCAGTCCCGGTAGCTTGGAGTGAACGGCAAACCGCTCTGCCAGGTTACGACGGTATTCACCTGCCATCCGCCGACGAGGGCGTCCAGCACTCCACCCGCGTCGTGCAGGTAGGCGCGACCATTGCCGAACGGCAGCTCCCAGAGACCACTGAGATTGAAGACATGGCGGCGGTGATTGTCGTTCGGACCATACGCCAGCTCACGGTCGATGTTGTAGTAGGTGTTGGTGTAGTTGAACGCCCGCGACCACGTGTAATGGCTCATCAGCGAATAGCCGCGGGAGAACCTCTTTTCGGCTTTGAGCTGCATGCCGTGGTAGTTGCTGTCGGCGTCGCTCCCGTAGTACCGGAAGTTCTGGCTCCAGCCGAATTTCTGGAAATATGGCTTCCGCTGGTTGGTCGTCAGCGTGCCGAAGCCCTCGATGGTGGCCTGATTGAAATCGTAGTCGCCACCGAATCCGGCGAAGACGTGCGTGCCCTTGTTGCCGATATAGGCCGCTTCCACCGCGAGGTCATCGCGCAACTGGTGCTGGATCGACAGGTTCCAGGCATCGTTGGTCGGCAGGCGCAGCTGCTTCGGAAGGATGAAGGCGGTCACTCCGTTCGGCAGCATCGGGCGTCCGTTGGGACCCGTCGGCTGCCGGCTCAGGATGGTTGCCGGATCCAGGGCCGGCGGCCCCTGTGAGAGGTTGAACACCGCATCGAAGTTGCGCGGCGGCTGCATCGACTGAATCCCGAGCACGGGCAGGTTCTGCGTGACGTTGTGGCCGAACACGGAACCGAAGATGCCGATGTCGTAGCCGCGGCCATAGCCCATGCGGACCACGGTGTTGTCGGCCGCACGGTAGGCGATCCCGAGACGTGGAGCGAAGGTGGTCCACGTCCCCTGGACGTTCAGGTCGAGCCCGACGCCCGGCGAGCCGGCGACCAGCACTTCGCCGGTGTCCACGTCCACGAAGCCGCCCTTGCCCGCACCGGTCACGGTTTGCGGCCGGTAGATCTCCCAGCGCAGGCCGTAGTTGACCGTCAGCTTCCTCGAGGCCTTCCATTGATCCTGTCCGTAGAAGAACCAGCGATTCTGGCGCTCCTCGGCGTCGGTGATGGTGCTGACGTACCGTTCGAAGACGCTCACGTCACCGAGAAGAAACGACGCGAGCGCCGAGCCGCCGCCGCTCGGACCCTGCGTTCGTGCCGCGTTGAACTGCAGCTCGCCCGCACGATGGCGATCGCTCGGGATCCGCAAGTTCATCGCGTGACGGATATCCGCGCCAAACTTGATGGTGTGGTTGCCCTGCAGCTTCGTCCAGTTGTTGACGAACTGGAACTGGCGTTCGTTCTGGCGCAACGGGCAGTTGCAGCGCGCGAACTGCAAGGCGTACCCGAAGTTGAACTGGTTCCCGGTGTTGCCGCCAGGGCCGTAGCCGTTGAGGAGAAACGCCGGCATTCCTCGAGTGAAGTCATCGAAGTTCAACCCGGGGACGCCGGCCTCGGCTGCCGGATTCACGTCGCCGCCTCCCGGATCGACGTTGACGCGATACCGAAACCAGCCGAATCGGAAATCGGTCAGCAGGTTCGAACTGAACGTGTGATTGAACCCGGCGGCGAGGCTCTGGTTGCGGGTCCTGGACATGCCGGCAAAGGGCGCGACCTCGTCGAATCCGCGGCCGCCCGCGAGCTCGCCGAAGATGCCCGGTGAGTCCATGCGGTAATCGGCCAGGCTGTAGCGGCCGAACACCTGCGTGGTTGGGCTGAGGTAGTAGTCCCAGCGCGTGTTGATCAGATCTTCGTTGAACCGGATCGTCCCGGAGCCGACATAGTTCGGCTGATCGCGGACGGCGCCGCCGATGTTGGGGAGCGGAATCAGTTGAAGCAGGTTCTGCGCCTGCGGCGACAGGCGCGTCGACGGGATGCGGTTTCCCTGGAACTGCGCGCGCTCCGCAGGGGTCCCGCCGCTCGCCGGATCGAAGATGTCGACGCCCAGCTCACTGAGGTCCCCCTGCCGTTCGGCCGCCGAAGGCACGCGCAGCAACGCGGACCCGCCGGTGTTCCTCCGCGTCCCCTGGTAATCGCCAAAGAAGAACAGGTTGTTTTTCGCGATCGGCCCGCCGAGCGCACCGCCGAACTGGTTCCACTGCGTGACAGGGATGTACCGGTTCGTCCCCGGGATTGGCTGAAACTGCGTGAAAGGATTGCGCGCCATGAACGCATCGTCCCGCAGGAAATACGAGAACGCGCCACGCAGGTCGTTGGTGCCCGACTTGGTCTGCGCGCTGATGACGCCGGCGGTGGCGCCAAACTCCGCGTCGTAGTTGGCGGTGGTGATCTTGGCCTCCGTCAGCGACTCGAGCGTCGGGTTGATGACGATCAGACCGAGCAGCGCGTCGTGGTTGTCCGTTCCGTCGAGCAGGTGTGACGATCCGGCGAAGCTCTGGCCGTTGACGACCTTTCGATACGAGCCCTGCGGGTCCTCGCTCGACGCCGTCTGTGAGGTCGTTGCCTGGACTCCGGGCGTCAACAACTCGAACGCCGTGAACCGCCGGTTCAGGATTGGCAGGCTCGCGACGGTCTTCTCGCTGAACGTCGTGGCCACGTCACTGCGCTCCGTTTTCAGGAGTGGAGCCCCTCCGGTCACTTCGACTGTCTCGCTGAGTTGACCGACCTGCAGCTTGATGTCCACGGTCGTCTCCTGATCGACGGAGACGCTCAGCTCCTGAACGTAGGCGCTGAAGCCGGTCGCCTCGATTCGGACCTGGTAACGTCCGGCAATCAGGGAGCGCTGTGTGAAGAAACCCGATTCATTGGTGATCGCCGCGAAGCTGACGGCACGGCTGAGATCCGTGATGGTGACCTTCGCGCCCGGCACGCCGGCGCCGGACGAGTCCACCACCGTACCGACGATGCTGCCGTAAACCGCCTGAGCGGGGGCCGCGGGCGGGATTGAAAGAGCGAGGATGGAGAGACAGAGCGCGCTGAGGGCCTTCGACATATCTGGCCTCCTGAACCGTCTGCACGACACTCGACCCGGTCGGGCGAACTATGGAATCGTTTCGGGCCGGCGTCAAGATTGAGCGCGGGAGTCTGGAGTTGCGGGAGACCAGGGAGACACGGGAGACCAGGGAGACAACGGATCTCAAAAACGGAGCAACGAAGCCAACGGAGGAAACGGATCTGCTTTGCGAGCGACTTTCCAATTCGACGCGGGCGCGCTGCGCGCGCGAGGGAGGGCGGGGATCCCACGGAACACACAAGCACAGTTCGAATCAGGTGCTTGTGTGTTCCGTGGGATCCCCGCCCTCCCTCCAGCCGGCCGTTCGGCCGGCGCCGCGTCGAATTCCGAGTCCGGCGAACGTAGATCCGTTTCCTCCGGTAGCTCCGTTGCTCCGTTTTTGAGATCCGTGGTCTCGATTGCCTCCGGCTCCTTCCCTCCGTCACACGAAGTGTCCGCATGAAGTAGATTGTCAGCTACTGAGATGCCGATTGAAGGCGCACGTGCGCGGGGTGCTCGATGACCTCGAAGGTGCCCTCGGAGTGGGCGTGGAGCGCTGATGAGTTGCGGCGCATCGGATACCGTACCGTCGACATCATCGTCGAACATCTGACCCGCCTTCGCGAGCAGCCCGTCTTTCGTCCGTTCCCGCGCGATCTCGCGGCCGGGTATCTGGATGCCGATCCTCCGGAAGAGGGTCTCACCGCCGACGTCATTCTCGACAAGTTCGAGAAGGAAATCGCCCCGTATCCCTTTGGCAACGGGCATCCGCGGTTTTTCGGATGGGTCAACCCACCGCCCTCGGTTATCGGGATATTCGCGGACGCGTTGGCGGCCGCGATGAATCCGAGCTGTGCGGGCGGGAATCATGCGGCCATTTACGTCGAACGAGAGGTGATTGGCTGGTTCAGACGGATTCTGGGTTTTCCGGCCGAAGCCATCGGCTTGCTCGTCAGCGGCGGGTCGATGGCCGCGCTGACTGCGCTCGCAGTCGCGCGACACACGAAGTGTCCATTCGATGTGCGTTCCCGCGGCCTCCAGTCAGTCGCGTCGCGCCTGGTCGTCTATCGCAGCGGCGAGACACACGGATGTCACCAGAAGGCCATCGAATTGCTGGGGATCGGCAGCGATAACCTCCGCACGGTGGATCACGACTCCTCGTTGCGCCTCGTCCCTGCGGCTCTGGACGCAGCGATCCGGAACGATGTCGAGGCTGGACTGACGCCGCTCGCCGTGGTCGCGAACGCGGGGACCGTCAACACTGGCGCAATCGATCCAATCGACGAAATCGCCGTGGTCTGCCGACGCCATGACGTCTGGCTGCATGTCGATGGAGCCTATGGGGCGCCGGCAGTTCTGTCGGAACGATACAAAAGCCAGTTGTCGGGACTCGAGCAGGCAGACAGCATCGCGCTGGATCCCCACAAATGGCTGTACGTGCCGGTTGAGGCCGGACTGGTGCTGGTGCGGAACGGCGCGGCGATGCGTGCAGCCTTCAGCCTGGTGCCGCCTTATCTGCGCACCGACGGCGACATCGAGGGCGTTGGCGGCCCTCCGTGGTTCAGCGAATACGGGTTTCAGCAGACTCGCGGATTCCGCGCGCTCAAGGTGTGGATGGCCGTTCGGTACCATGGGCTCGCTGGCCACCGAAAGGCGATCGAACGCGACATCGATCATGCGAGAGCTCTCGCGGAGGCGCTGCGAGCCGCGTCCGACTTTCAGCTGTTCGAGCCTCAGGGTCTCAGCATCGTGTGCTTTCGCTACCTTCCACGAGCTGAACGGGTCACTCCGGAAGCTCTCGACACGATCAACCAGCTGCTGCTGACACGACTCCAGCTCTCCGGCCGCGTGTTCCTGTCGAGCACCACGATCGATGGCCGCTTCTGGTTGAGAGCCTGCTTCGTGAATCCGTTGGCCAGCGACGACGATGTCGGTGCCATCCTCGACGCGGTGCGCGATGCCGCCGGGAGAGGCCCGATCAGTTCCTGACGTTATCGCGGGACCGTCCTCACGCGAACGAGGTCGAGAGCGATGACGTGCCAGTCTTCACCGGTGCTCGCGTCGGCGTACACGTGCAGCGTATCGAATCCCACACGCGCGTGTGCCTTCCGCGAGCGGGTGTTCCGCGCGGCCACCTCGGTGACCGTGAACTCGAAACGGTCACGGTACTTTTCGGCCATCGTCCGGTACAGTCCATCGAAGACTCCAATGCCCCGATAGCCCTCCGCGACGCAGATCTGGCCCATCACGAACCATCGGGGGTTACCGCGCAGAGGCGCACCCTTCCAGGACAGTGAGTCCAGCCTCTCGAAGAACGGGCGGAGGATGGGAACGGCGTCGGCGAAGCTGCGCGGCATCACGAGCGCATAGCCCACCACGCGGCCTGCCGCCTTCGCGATGATGGCCGGTGCCGCCGCGTTCATCCGCTGGAGCACGGCAGCGTCATGGCGGACCGTCACGAAGCCCTCGCTCGCCATTGTTCGAGGGGTCAGGGCCGAAGGAAGGTTTCCTGCCTGCAGGTCGAGGATCTCGCAGACTTCGTCCTGGTTCGAGACGGTTGTGAACTCGATGGGATTCACGCTGAACGCACCGCGGGAACAGCTGACATTATGAGACAGCTACCGTCTCGCGAAGGCTGTCTCAAGGTACTTGACCCCGGCACCGTTCGAGCACCATCCTGAACCCGCATGAGATCCGCAGAACGGGAGCTGGCCGCGCTGAAGTTCCTCGACGGCCTGTCAGCGCACCTGAAAGACGTGCGTGAGCCGCACAAGGCGCTGCGGCATGCGCTCCGGGACACCCGCGAGTTCTTCGGGGCGGCGCATGGATGTATCGCGACGCTGCGACCGGGCCGCGTCGAAGCCGACCTGCTGTTCACCTTGCCGAAGCGGACGGATTGGGACCTGGGCATCCTGACCGGGTACATCCGTCACACCCACCCGGCGATACAGAGCGACATGCTGCTCGGATCGGTCCGGCGGCGAGGCAGCGCGTGGGGCGCGATTGCCCTGGCGGCGCCCGGACGCGTCTTCGATCACGAGGATCGACGGTTGATCGGACGCATCGCAGCAGTCCTGTCTGCCGCCGTTCACCGGATCGACCGCGATCGACTGCTGGGTGTGCGTGACCGGATCGACAGGAAGATCATGGAGCAGATCCATCCCAAGGATCTCTTCTACCAGATCCTGGACGGCATCCGTTCCCTCACGCTCTACGATCATTCGTCGGCGCTGCTCATTCGCGAGGAAGACGAGGCGACGCTGCGCGTAGTGGCGGAACAGATCGCGTGGACCAAGGCGAAGAGCGAGCGGATCGGTCTGCGGATACCGATCAGTGACACGGCGGCGGCGCTGCTCCAGTCGGAACGCGTGTACGGCTTCGATCGACAGAACGACGCCTGGCGCGAGTGGGGGGACGAGCCGGCCGGCGCGCTGGCGGCCATGCTCGACTACAACAGCGGTCACGAGGCGGCAGACAACGTCCGGGAAGCGTCGATGCTGTGCGTCCCACTGGTCACGCGGGACAGTCTCGTCGGCGTCCTCAAAATCGCGGCCCGGCACGCGGAGCAGCTCAAGCCGTTCGACGCCGAGCTCGTCGAGCACTTCCGGTCACAGGCTGCGATCGCCATTCAGAACCTGCACCGCACCCAGTCGCTCCGCGCCCGGGTCGTCACCGCCGAACGCAAGCACGCGATGGCCGACCTGGCGCGGAGCGTGTCGCACGACCTGAACAACGCGCTCGGCTCGATGCTGCCGCTGATCCAGCAGATGCAGGCGGACCTGCAGCGCGGCGCACTGTCGCCAGGCGTGTTCGGCGAGGACCTCGAACATATTCAGAAGTCGCTGCAGGTCTGCCGCCGGATCTTCGGGGGGATGCTGACCTTTTCACGGAACGCGGCACGCCGGAGCGGGTTTGGACACGTCCGGCGGGCGATCGACACCGCGCTGGCGATTCTGAAATACGGTATGAGCCGGAGCGCGATCGAGCTGCACATGAACGTGCCGGACGACGTTCCCGAAGTGGCCTGCAGTCAGAGCGATCTCGAGCAGGTGTTCCTCAACCTGCTCACGAACGCCCGGGAAGCGACGCCGCACGGAGGACGCATCACCGTCACGGCGAGGTCCATCGAACAGCAGGTCGAGATCGCGATCGCTGATAACGGATGCGGTATCGCCGCGGAAAACCTGCAACGGGTGCTCGAGCCGTTCTTCACCACCAAGCCGCATGGCAACGGCCTCGGCCTCTCGATTTGCCGCTCGGTACTCTGGGAAGTCGAGGGCACGCTGGCGATTCACAGCGAGCCCGGCACCGGGACCGAGGTGCGAATCGTGGTCCCGGCGGCGGTGGCGCAACCGCATGCGCAGTTCGCATGAGGTCCGCCCGCATTCTCGTCGTGGACGACGAACCGGGCATGCTTCGCGCGGTCGAGCGCGTCCTGAGCGACGACCACCAGGTCGTCGCCACCCGGCTTTCCCGCGACGCGATCGCCGTCGCCGACGACTTCCGCCCGGAGCTCGCGATCGTCGACATCAGGATGCCGGACATGGACGGCTTCGAGCTGATGGCCCGGCTCAAGGGGCGCTTCCCCGCGCTCGACGTGATCCTGATGACCGGGAGCGTCGACGATCTCGATGAGAAGCTGGTGCGGGCAATCCGCAGTCCGGCCTTCTATTTCATCCAGAAACCCTTCGACCGCGACGTGCTCAGAACGCTGGTGGAGCGATGCATCGAGCTCCGCTGGCGGCGTGAGGACCATCGCCAGACCCTGAAGCGCCTCGAAACGGAGATCGCCGAGGCGCGGGCGTTCCAGCAGAGCCTGCTGCCGGATCGCGAACGCGTGCTGAATGGGGTCTCCATCTCCTGCCGGTATACCCCGTGTTCGGCGCTTGGCGGGGACCTGTACGACTATGCCGAGACGGCCGGGCGGACAGCGCTATTGATTGCCGACGTTTCAGGACACGGCGTGTCGGCGGCGATGCTGACCGGCATCGTGAAGAGCGCGTTCCAGGCTTCGCACGCCGACGGCTTCGAGCCGACCGCCGTCGTCCAGCGGGTCTCCGCAGGCCTGGCCTCCTTCAGACCCGATCGGTTCGTCACGCTGATCGCCGCGCTCATCTGCCCGGACGAGGGCCACGTGCGGTATGTGAATGCGGGTCATCCGCCAATCGTCTCGTGGGGAATCGCGCGCCAACCGACCTGGCTCGAGAGCACCGGCCCGCTCGTCTCGCCGGCGTTGTCCGCCGCGACCTGGGACGCGCCGATCGTACCGATAGACGAAGGCGATCATCTGCTGCTCTACACCGACGGCGTCTGGGAAGTCCTCGCAGACGACGACGGCCGCGCGGAAGGGCGTTTCCTGGCAGCCATTGAACGCGCGCCACAAGGCGGCGCGTCGCTGCTCGATACGATTCTCGGAGACGTGCAGCGGGAGATGGCCGGCCAGGTCCAGCCCGACGACCTGACGCTGCTGACGGCGACCGTGGTGCGCCGGAACCCGCCTGTCGACCCCGATTTCCACTGACCTTCCCCAGCCTGCCTCGCCGAAGCGCGAAGCGCGAAGGCGGGTCGACCCTCACCAGACGGTTCAGGGAATCCGTCGCCAAACGGAAGGTCGTGTGAACCTCCGCGCGGGCTACTTCTTGTTGACGGCGGCCTTGGCCGCGTCCACCAGCTCCGCGGACCACCACTTCTCCGAGTCCGCACGCTGCGCCTGATCGACCCCGATCACGACCCGATCGGTCGGCGTCAGCGCCCGCACGTCGATCACCATCGTCGAGTATTTCGTGCTGCGCTTCTCCAGGGTCCGGCGGCCGGGCGCCGCCTGCCTGGAGCGGAGGGTGCCGTCGCCCTCAAAGATGAACGCGATCACGGTGAACTGTTCCAGGTCGTTGTCGGTGAGATTGGTCGCGGCGTACAGCAGGACCGCGGGTTCGCCCTCGACGACGTTCAGGATCTTCGCGTGGTCGAGTTTCACCGGCGAGTCCGGCGCCTGGATGATCGTCGGGGTCACCTCTGCCGGGGCAACGGCGGCGAACCAGGCAATCATTGCTGTCGCAAGTAATGTCATCGAGGCATTATGCAGAGCGGCGGCCGCGAATGGAAGGACCGCTGAACGGCGCTCTATCGAGCCGGCCAGAACTCGCCGAGCGTGCGTGCGAGCGCGTCACCTCCCACCCCTCTGTTCTACCTGGTGCTCCGGCGCGTTCTCGCCACACTATCCACCAGACGTCCCAGCAGCGACTTCGGGCGCGGACACGTGCACCGCCGGTCAACCGGGACGCCTTCCAACGCCTGCTCGATATGCCGGCCGCACCCGGTCCATGTCGGTTTGCCGCAACGCCTGCACGTCGCCCGTTGACACATCGTGATGATCCAAAAGGAGCCGCCGCGAGCCAGGCCTGCCCAGATTAGACACCAGTCCCTGCGAGCGGGATGCACCTCCGGGCACAACGCTTGAATGGTTGCATGAAGCGGAAGACCCTGCACTGCACCACGCGGCGCATGGAACCATGGTTGAGATTACGGAGGCACAGGAATGGCTGAAAACGGAATTCCCTGGCGGCGCGACGCGGAGAAGGCACTGGCCGACGGGAAGCAGGGCGGCAAGCGGGCGCTCGTCGACTTCACCGCGGCCCCGATGTGAAGCGGCTGCGCTCGGCTGGAAGCCGAGGTGTACCCGGACGAGCGGGTGGTTCGGCTCGTCACTTCTGAATTCCTCGCGATACGCGTGCACGTGCGCGATCCGGACGATCTTTACGCGCGTATGAGCGAGCGACTGAACGTGCACTGGACGCCAACGGTCCTGATCCTGGACGGCGACGGCGTCGAGCGGCATCGCATAGAGGGCTTTCTGCCGGTAGACGACTTTCTCGCGCACCTGAAACTGGGCCTCGCAAAGAGCGCGTTCCAGCGCGGGGCGTTCGACGAAGCTGAGCGGTGGTTTCGCGAGGTGGTCGACACGCACCCGCAATCGGAACCCGCGCCGGAAGCGCAGTACTGGGCGGGCGTGGCCAGATACAAAGCGAAAGGTGACGCGAGCGCCCTCGCCGAAACGGCGCGTGCGTTCACGGTCCGGTACAGCGACTCCGCCTGGGCGAAGAAGGCGTCGGTGTGGCGCGCGGCGTGACGTACCTGCGCCACACGGTTCATCACCCGCGCGTGCGCCGCCGCTGAGTCAGGCTCGAAAAGCTCGCGATGGTCATCACCAACTCAGCCGGCTCGACCGGCTTCGCGAGATGTATTTGATAGCCGGACCGTAGCGCACGCGCACGATCCTCGGGCCGCGCGTAAGCCGTCAGCGCGATCGCCGGGATCATGCTGCCCTCGCCCGGGCTGCCGCTCCGGATTCGGTTAATCAACTCATACCCATCCACGTCCGGCAGCCCGATGTCGCTGACCAGGACATCCGGCGGTTCGCCGCGCAGGGCTGCGAGCGCCTCATCGGCGCTCACCGCCACTGCGACCGCCGCTCCGTGACTTTCAAGCAGCCGCTTCAGGAATTCACGGGTGTCCGGCTCGTCCTCCACGACGAGCACGCGCATCGACTCCAGCGAGACCGGGGGTTGAGACTCCATCCGTCCCGGCGCGGCAACGTGTGCGGGAGCAGCGCCCGTACTCACCGGCAGGCTGATTCTGAACGTCGCGCCATGCCCTTCTCCCCCGCTCTCAGCCACGACGTTCCCGCCATGCAACTCGACCAGGTGCTTGACGATTGACAGTCCGAGGCCAAGGCCGCCGAACCGCCTCGTAATCGATCGGTCGGCCTGGTGAAAGCGGTCGAACACGTGCGGCAGCACTTCCGGCCGGATACCGGCGCCGGTGTCCGCGACGAGCAGCTCGGCGGTTGCACCGTTCCGCCGCAGCATCACGTCAATCCGGCCCCCGGCCGGCGTGAACTTCACCGCGTTCGACAAAAGGTTCCAGAGCACCTGCTGCAGACGCGCGGGATCCGCGGCGACAGTGCCTGCCTGCGGATCGAGCGTCTGATGCAGCTGCACCTGCTTCGACTCCGCTTCCTGCCGCATCGTCTCCACCGCGTCCGTCGCAACCCGGTGGAGGTCCACCTGCTGCATTTCCAGCTGCAGCTTGCCGGAGACGATGCGGCTGATGTCGAGCAGATCCGAGATCAGCTGCGCCTGGAGGCGCGTGTTCCGGGAGATGATGTCCAGTCCACGGTCGACGGTCGCCGCGTCGTTCTTCCCGCGCGTCATCAACTGGGTCCACCCGAGAATCGCGTTGAGCGGCGTACGCAGCTCGTGCGACACCATCGCCACGAATTCATCCTTGAGGCGGCTGGCCCGTTCCGCGTCGGCACGCGCCGCCCGCTCGGCATCGAGCAGGCGGTCCCGTTCGCCCGCCGCGGCCTGGCGTTCCAGCTCGACGCGACGGCGCTCCGACACGTCCCTGAACACGAGCACGACGCCGACGATCCGGCCGTCGCGATTGCGAATCGGCGCGGCGCTTTCGTCGATCGGGCGCTCCGTCCCGTCGGCAGCGACGAGGAGGGTGGGCTGCCCCAATCCGACGACCCCGCCGTCGGCGATCACCCGTCCGACAGGATCCTCGACCACCTGGCGGTTCTGCTCGCTGACGATCCGGAATACCTCATGGAACGATCGGCCGCGCGCGAACGCGGCGGTCCGCCCGGTCAGGTATTCAGCGACCGGGTTCATGAACACGACGCCGCCATGCACATCGGTGGCGATCACGGCATCGCCGATACTGTCCAGGGTCGTCTCGAGCCATTCACGCTGTTCGGCGAGCGCATCTTCCGCGCGCCGTTCTTCGGTGATGTCCCGGAACACGAGCACCACCCCGAGCATCCGATCCTCGGCGTCACGAATCGGTGCGGCGCTGTCCGCGATCGGCCGCTCGGTCCCGTCTCTCGCGATCAGCACCGTGTGATTCGCCAGGCCGACCATGTGTCCGAGCTTCATCACGAGGGTCGCGGGGTTCTCGACCGGCTGCCCCGTCGTTTCATTGATGATGTTGAACACGTCGTGAAGGGGCCGCCCGACGGCTTCGGTCTCCGGCCAGCCGGTCAGGCGCTCGGCGGTCGCGTTGACGAACGTGACGCGGCCCTGCGGGTCGGCCGCGATGACGGCGTCGCCGATGCTGCTCAGCGTGATGCGAAACCATGCCTGCTGTGCCGCCAGCTCGGACGCGGCACGCTTCTGCGCCGTGATGTCCCGCGCGATTTTCGAGACACCGATGATCTTTCCCGCCGAGTCCTTCACGGGCGAGATGGTCAGGGAGATATCGAGAATCTGGCCGTCTTTCCTGACGCGCTTCGTCTCGAAGTGTTCGATGCGTTCACCTTTTCGCAACCGCGCAAGGATCAGATCCTCCTCATGTTGATGCGCGGCCGGTATGAGGATCCGTACGGACCGCCCGACGAGCTCATCCTGGCGATACCCGAACATGCGCTCGGCTGCGGCGTTGCCCCACTGAATGACGCCATCCAGATCCTTCGAGATGATCGCGTCGTCAGCGGAATCGACGATTGCGGCCAGATACGCCCGCGCGCGCGCTTCCCCGCTCGGGCGTTTCACGACGGCAGTTTTGGTGGGCGGATTTCGTTTCCTCATCCGTGAGATGGGTCCCGGACCTGTGCAAGAAATTTAGCGCATGCACACGCCTTGCGGCTAGGGCCCGCCGGGAACTGCCCGCTGAGGCAGCTGCTGCCGGCCGTCAGGCCTGATGCGTGAACGCCGTGTCGTATCGCGCCTGCGGTTCCCGATCTTCCATGTGTGAACGACTTCGACCTCATCATTGTGGGTGCCGGTCCGGCCGGCTCGAACGCGGCCGCGGTGGCGCTGGACGCGGGCCTCCGCGTCGCGCAGATCGATGCCGCCCGCTTTCCACGCGTGAAGCCGTGCGCCGGGGGGGTGACGATGAAGGCGGCTGCGGCGCTCCGGTATTCGCTCGATCCTTCCGTGTGCCGGTCGTTCGAGGCGATCGAGTTCAACCTGTGGAACCGCCGCCGCAACCGGTTCACCCATCCGGGCACGATCCTTCATACCGTCTGCCGCCCGGCGTTCGATAACCGGCTCGTGAAGGAGAATCTGCTTCGGCCCGACTTCACGTTCATGGAAGGAAGACGGGTGACGGCCGTGGAGTACGACCGGCGCTTCGTCGTGAGGACCGATGCCGGACCAGTGACAGGGACCCAGTTGATCGGCGCCGACGGCGCCTACAGCATTGTCAACCGCACGTTCCGGATCGCTGCGCCGCGTGCGCTCGCGACCGCGGTCGAGATCAACATTCCGCATTCGGCCGCCGCGACGGCCGCGGACACGGTGCCGTGCCTCGATTACGGCGCCATCCCGCACGGGTACGGCTGGGTGTTTCCAAAAGACGACCACTGGTCGGTGGGCCTGTATACGCTCTCGCCGCGGACACGGGACATTCGTCAGCAGCTGTCGGCCTACATCCGCTCGAAGAGTCTGCCTCGCGCCGACCGGCTCGATGGCTTGGAGGCCTTCAGAATTCCGGTTGGCGGTTTCCGTTTGAGAACGCCCGCTTCCCCGGTCTACATGGTCGGCGATGCCGGCGGATTCGCCGACGCCCTCACAGGCGAAGGCATCTACTACGCACTCGAGAGCGGCCGGCTGGCCGGAGAAGTCGCTGTCCGCGTTGCCTCCGGGCAAGACCGTCACGACTCGTACTATCGCCGGTTGTGGCGCACGGTGCTGAGCGATACGGCGATGAGCTACTACCTCGCACGACCGTTCTATCGCGATGTCAATCGCGGGATCGCCGTCCTCGAAAACCCGCTGGCCTGGCGCGCGCTGATCGAAGGCGCCGCGCGCGGGGCGACGTTCGGCGAGTCCCTGCTGAAGAGCGCCGCATACCTCGTTCGATCCTGGGCTCGAGACCTTCCTCGCCCGGTGTCCGGGGTGACGACAGTCTCACCTGTTCGGTAGCGCTCCCCTACGGGGTGGCTTCCGCCTTCAGGCGGAAGGATGTGGCCGCCGCTGCATCCGCTCAGCATTTGAGCGCCGCTCGCATCCTTCCGGCTGAAGCCGGAAGCCACACCGTCGATTTCCTCTCAGGATCGCACAGTGACAGCGAACGGCGGGCGAAGAGATCTAGGTTTCGGCAGGAGCCGTCCGCCCCGACTGCCGTCTCGGCGCGAAGGGCAGCGATTGCCTGAACGCACCCCAGGCGGCATGCCGCCACGAGTGCGGGTCGCCTCGCTCGAACAGCAGGCGGTCCCACTCCTTGAAGTGCCTGAACACCGACGGCTCCGTCAGCTTCCAGATCGCCGCGCGGGGCGCTGGCGATTCCGCGCGATCGAGCAGCGCATTGGCGGCGTGCCGGCCCGCTTCGTTGGCGGCCTCCATGCAGGCCAGATCGGTGCCCGTGCGCACGTAGTCGGCGGCGAGGAACAGGTTCGGAATCTCCGTCCAGGCGTGTGGCCGATCGGCGAGCGAGCCGACGGTGTTGATCAGCAGCGGTTCGAGATTGACCGCCTTCGAGGGATTCGGATACACGATCGCCGGGTCGAGAAACCACCGCATGATCTTCGCATTGGTCAACTGCTTCTGCCCGTCAGCATCGAGGTGCGCGAGAATCTGCAGCCACACCTCGTTCTTGATTTCGACCGGATCGCATTCCTTCGCCGGCTTGCCGTAGAGCATGCCGGGCGTCTCCCAATCCGAAATGTCCACCGACAGAATGCCCTTCACTTCGCCATCGCCGTACTCCGACAAGTCGATGGACTGCCAGAACTGATCCTGTGAGACCGAGGTCAGCGCCCAGGGCGAGTCGACGTACACGATGTGCCCGTGAACGATCGGCGCACGTCTCGCGAGATAGAACTGGATGCCGTTCATCCAGGCGGTCCGCAGCCGGCCGATGTTTGCCATCGACGGCGCCGCGCGCTTCAGGTCCTCGGTCAGCAACGCCGTCATGACTTCGACCGGGAGCGCGGCGACGTAATAGTCGCCGGTGACATCGGTCAGCCGTCCCTCGTGTTCGATGGTGACGTGTGTAATCCGCCGGCCATCGGTGTGAATCTGCCGCACCGGCGAGTCGTGCTGAAACACGACCCCGAGCTTCTGCAAGTGCGCGACCCACGGATCGATCCACATCTCGTTGGTCGGGCCCGACAGGACCGAATCGACGTCCACGCCGTGGGTGAGCAGGCCGAGCCCGAGCTGGAGCCCGATCGCACCGACGGTGCGCGTGCTGCCTTCTTCGGCGCGGATGGCGACCATCAGCCGCGTAAAGCCCTGCCCCAGGAACTGCTGGTAGCCCGGGGAGCGGTCGTTCGCCTGCGTGAAGTCCCACCACGGCACGTGCTCGTATTCGTGCAACCGCCGCTCGTCGCAGCTGGTCAGCCACACGAGCAGCCGGCGCACGTAGTGCACCATGTCGCGGATCGGGATGAGCCGGAAGAAATCGAACGCGCCGCGGATCGCTGTCTTCCAGTCGTGCCAGTCACGCGGAAACCGCGAGCACACCACCATGTCGGGCGCCCCGGCCCGCGCCAGCGCGGTCCGTGTGGTCGGAACGAGGTTGTCGAGCACGCCCCGCGGGTTGTCGCGGAACGGAATGCGCGACATGGTGTCGTGGACATGACGGTAGAACCCGGGAAAGAACCGGAATCCGTGCTCGCCCGGCAGCAGCTTGCGACCGTCGACCGCGCTGTTCGGGACCGGGATGCTCCGGGCCTTGCCGCCGAAGATCGGCTTGCTTTCGAACACGCGGACTTCGAACCCGCGATCGGCGAGCTCGTGCGCCGTGCTCAGCCCGCCGATCCCGCCGCCGAGAATGATCACCGTCTGTCTCATGAATGCGCCTCTGCGTCCGGCTTGCTTACTGGAAGAGATCGGAAAGCGGCACCGGAATCCGACAGGCGCCCGGGACACCCGGTGATTTCGCCGGGATCCCGCGGGGGTATGCTGTGACATCCATGCGAACATCGGCCGTCGCCCAGGCGCACCCGTAGATGCCCCCCACCACATCGTCCGTACCGGCGCATTCGGTGGCCCGCTACGCGTGGCTGGTCGTCGCGCTGCTCGTGCCGGTCGCGCTCCTGAACTACCTCGATCGCCAGATGCTGGCGTCGATGAAGTTCTCGGTGATGCGCGACATTCCGGACATCGGGCGGGAGGCGAACTGGGGGGCGATTCTCGCCCTCTTCAAATGGGTCTACGCGTTCCTGAGCCCGATCGGCGGTTACCTGGCGGACCGGTACAGCCGCCGGCACGTCATTGCCGGCAGCCTGTTCGTCTGGTCGCTGGTGACGTGGACCACCGGACACGTCACCAGCTACGAGCAGCTGCTCGCGACCCGTGCGCTGATGGGCGTCAGCGAGGCCTTCTACATTCCCGCGGCGCTCGCGTTGATCGCCGACTTCCACACCGGACCGACGCGTTCCCGTGCGGTCGGTCTCCATCAGATGGGGATCTATCTCGGCGTGATGATCGGCGGGTTCGGCGGCTATGCCGCAGATCATCCCGATCTGGGCTGGCGATGGGCGTTCAGCCTGTGCGGCCTGATCGGAGTGCTGTATGCCGTCCCTCTCTTCCTCATGCTGCGCAATCCGCCGCGGCCTGCGGATTCTGCGGCAATGCGGCCGTCGCCGGGCGGCGCGCTGCGGGAGCTCCTCGGCAACGGATCGTTCATCCTGCTGGTGCTCTACTTCACGCTGCCGGCGCTGGCCGGCTGGATCGTGCGCGACTGGATGCCGGCGATCCTGAAGGCCGAGTTCAACATTGGTCAGGGCCTGGCTGGCGTCTCGGCCACACTCTACTGGCAGGTCGCCGCGATCGTCGGCGCCGTGACCGGAGGCTGGCTCGCCGATCGCTGGATGCACCGAACGGTGCGCGGACGCATCTACGTCAGCGCGATCGGGATGTCGCTGATCGTGCCGGCGATGTTCGGCGTCGGCTACGCGCCGGAGACCGGCCTGCTGTGGGTCGCGATCGCGTTCCTCGTGCTGTTCGGGATCGGCTGGGGCTTCTTCGACTCGAACAACATGCCGATCCTCTGCCAGGTCGCCCGCCCGGAGCTGCGCGCGACCGGCTACGGCATCATGAACCTGGTGAGCATCAGCTGCGGCGGCTTCGCCGACTGGGGATTCGGCCTGCTCCGCGACCGCCACGTGCCGCTGTTCGGGATCTTCTCGGTCTTCGCGAGCACTGCGGTGATTTCGATTGTGCTGGTATTGCTCATCAGGCCAAGGGACGCCAGGGAACATCCGGATGGTTAGAGGCCATCCGGAAGGGGACTTCTGTTTTTGAAGCTCAATCACCTCGTCGCCGCCGTCCATTCACCATTCGACGCGAACGGCGCCCTCGCGCCTGACGCCGTAGCCGCTCAGGCGTCGTTTCTCGCCTCCAATGACATTCGGACGGTGTTCATCACCGGCACGACCGGCGAGTGTCATTCGCTCACCTGCGAGGAGCGGCTCACCCTCTTCGAGGCCTGGGCCGACGCCGGGCCGGCCAATCGCCTCGCAGTGATCGGACACGTTGGGGGGAATTCGATCGAGGATGCGCGCATGCTTGCGCGGCTGGCGCGCCAGCGGAGGTTCGCGGCGATCAGCACGCTGGCGCCGTCGTATTTCAAGCCCGCCACCCTCGCCGACCTCATCGACTGGTGCGCGATCATTGCCGCGGAAGCGCCCGACCTGCCGTTCTATTACTACGACATTCCGTCGATGAGCGGCGTGTCGCTGCCGGTCGATCGATTTCTCGTCGAGGCGCCCGCCCGGATTGCGAATCTGGCTGGCGTCAAGTTCACGAACCTCGACCTCGTTTCGTATCGCCGCTGCCTCGACGTCGCCGGCGATCGCTTCGATCTCCCGTGGGGCACGGACGAGGCGCTGTTGGCGGCGCTCGCCACCGGGGCACGCGGGGCCGTGGGATCGACCTACAACTGGGCGCCGCGGCTCTACAACGAATTGAGCGACGCCTTTACACGCGGCGACCTCGACGAAGCCCGGCGTTTGCAGTCAACCTCCATCGCGATGATCGATGCGATCGCGGCGACCGGCTTCATGGGCACCGCCAAGGCGCTCATGTGCCGCCTCGGTGTGCCAGTGGGCCCGGCCCGCGCGCCACTGAGCAACCCGACGCCAGCCCAGATCGACGCGTTGATCTCCCGACTCGACAACCTTGGATTCGGGCGGTGGGGCGCCCGGGCGACAGCGCCATGACGCGGACCCTTGCCGCGGCCGCTCTCATCCTCAGCGTCGTCGTCTCGATCCCGGCGCGGCAGAAGGACACGACCGTCCCGGAGTTGATCGACGTGTTCGTCGCGGGCGACGGCGGGTATCACACCTATCGAATCCCGTCGGCGATCCTCGCGCCCAACGGCACCCTGCTCGCCTTCGCCGAAGGACGCCGGGGAGGCGCGGGAGATGCCGGGGATATCGACCTCGTGCTCCGGCGCAGTCATGATGGCGGGCGGTCGTGGGCCCCGTTGCAGATCATCGGCGACAACGGGCCAAACACGTTCGGGAATCCCTGCGCGGTCGTGGACGCGCGGACGAACACCGTCTGGCTGCTCACGACGCAGAACCGCGGCACCGATCGCGAGAAAGACATCATCGCGGGCACCAGCGACGGCAGCCGGACAGTCTGGGTGATGCGCTCGCAGGACGACGGCGTCTCATGGTCGGCGCCGGTCGAGATCACGTCGAGCGTGAAGGCCCGCGACTGGACCTGGTATGCGACCGGTCCCGGCGTCGGGATCCAGACCAGGGATGGTCGACTGGTCGTCCCCGCGAACCACGCGGAAGCAAAGACCGGGATCCACCGCTCGCATCTCTTCTTCAGTGATGACGGGGGAAAAAGCTGGACTCTTGGCGCGACCTCGGACGCGGGCACCAACGAGAGCCAGGTCGTCGAGCTGGCCGACGGGCGGCTGCTGCTGAACATGCGCAATCACCCGCCGAAGCCTGACAACTTCAGGATGATCGCGCGGAGCGACGATGGGGGACGGACACTGTCCGCCGCGGTGCCCGATCGCGCGCTGATCGAGCCACCGGCACAGGCGAGCCTGATCCGATTCAGCACGGCAAAGGCCCGGGACCAGAATCGCCTGCTGTTTGCGAATCCGGCCAGCGCAGCGCGCGAGCGGATGACAGTTCGAGTCAGTGACGACGAAGGCCTGACCTGGCCGGTCTCGCGAGTCGTTCACGACGGGCCCGCGGCCTACTCGAGTCTCGTGGTGTTGCCAGACGGCACGATTGGCGTTCTCTTCGAGCGAGGAGATCGGTCACCGTACGAACGCATCACCCTCGCGCGCTTCACGCTTTGATCCGGGGTCCGGGATCCGGAATCCGGGGGCCGCTGGGCCTCGGGTCATTGGGACTTCCGGGCCCCTTCGACCCCGTTTCCATCGCGATGCGCTGAGGCTCACCGCGGCGCCGAGTCGCCCCTGTCTGAAGACGTGCTCCGCACGAAAAGATCGAAATCATTCGAGGTGTCGTGTGCCGAGATGGGATGCCGCGACGTGAACGCCACGACCGCTCCGGTGGCGTCGATCGCCGGGGCTCCGCTCTCCTCCATCCACGTGCCCTGCCGGTCCAGGCTGATGCAGGAGATCTGCCCCGTTACCCTATCGAAGATGAAGACATCCGGCAGGAGGTTGATGTCCTCCATGCCGGGCCGGCAGTTCCGGCCGCAGGCCATGTCGGATGCGTCGGACTGAAACACAACGAATCGGCCGTCAGCTGAAATCGCAGGGTTGAAGCTCGCGCCATTCGCGGTCCCGCCACTCGTACCACGGCTGACGAGGGTCACGCCGCCCGAGTCGACGTCGTACACGAAGATGTCTGACGACTTGTTTCGATCGCGCGCAACCAGGTTCGTCGCGCGCGACGCGAAGGCTATGGTGTGTCCGTCCGCGCTGATGGCCGGCATCGTGGTCCCGCCGTTCGGCGGCTCCGCGCCCCCCACCATCGTGGTTCGACCGGTCCGGGTGTCTCGCAGGTAGACCACCGGGTACCGGCCTTCGGTCGGCTTCGGCTCGGGGCCGTTACGGGGCGGGACCAGCACGGCAGTGGACGTGAACGCCACGTAGCGCCCATCGCCGCTGACGCTCGGCATCACGCTGCTGCCGCGATGCTGCACGCCATGGCTGTCCAGGCTGATGCGGTCGACCCCGCCGCTGCTGATATCGAAGCGGTAAATATCAGGCTGCGGCTCGTTCATGTCGGGCTCCGCCACCAGGTTGCTCGCTGCAGACGCAAACACGACCGCGGTCGCGTCTGCGTTGAGCACGGGCTCGCTGCTCCACCCGTTCGAGAAGCCGCCGCCTCGAGCCGTGCTGATCCGGCGCGTCGTGTTCTCCACGCGGTCGCGGAGAATGATGTCGGTCAGGGTGCGGTCCACATCGTCCGACACCACCGAGACAAACACCACGTAACGCCCGTCGGCGCTGATGCTGGGCTGGTTGCAATCGCTGTTCAGCGGGCGCCCTTCCACCCGCCCGCTTTCGAGCGTGACCGTCGCCGTCGTTCGGTCAAGGACATAGATATCAGCGAGGGAATCGACGTCGGCCAGGTTGAGGCGCGCGTAGGAGCTGAACGCGACGTAGCGGCCATCCCCGCTGACACTCGCCGACGCGGAGGCGGTCCGCGCTCGCCTGGCGTCGCGCTGGGGCACCGTCAGCCAGCTGACCCCGGACTCGGACGGCAACCCGTCACAGAGCAGCCCCACCATCGCGACGGCTCCAAGTGCACGGCCGCGCGCCATGGCTCACCGTCCGCCACGGACCTCGCTGGCGACGAGCGTGCCCACGCGCACGGCGCGGCTGGTCTCGAACGTCCCGTCGACGCAACTCCAGACTCCGCTGCGCGAGACAGACGCCTTGGCCTGGAGATCGATTCCGTCGAGTTGTTCGATGATGTGCTCGAGCTCGTGAGCCAGCAGTTCCATGAAGTCGCCGAGCGGATTGATCTCCACGGTTGCAAGCAACCGATGGTTCTCCGCCAGAGTGATCTGAGTGCGCGCCCGGGGACCGCCCGTGAGCGGGTGCGACATCCTGACGACGACCGAGAGCTGCGGCGCGCCGGCGAGCCTGAGACATTGCCGCCTGAACATCGGCGAGCGCTCGAGCATCTGCACGATCGCGGTCTGGTGCCCCGAGGGCACATTCAGGTTTGGCGGTGCTTCGACAGCCTCCGACGCCGCGTGTGGCTCGGTGTAGACGCCGACACCGTTGGACCAGAGAGCAGTTGTCAGTTCCGGAGTCGCTGTTCGCCACCGCACAGCGTTCGATTGCGCCAACGCGGGGATGCTCGCGACACTCAGCACAATCGCGGCAGTGGCGACGGCGAGGCCGTTGCGGTCGCCGTGCATGATGATGTTAGACGGGTCTGCTTCGTGCGAAGTTGGCGATTTGTTCAACCATGTCGAGCACATCGCAAGATTGGTGGGACGAGCGATCCTGAGCGGCACATGCCATACCGAATCGACTTCCACGACGACGGCGAGCATGCGCTCGATCGGCTCGTCGAGCTTGGTGCGCTCGACGTCGAGTTGCTGCCGAACGGACAGGTGGCGGCTCTGCTGCCCGACGCCGTCACGCCCGAGCACGCGGCGAGCGTGCTTGATATCGACGATTTTCAGATCGCGCCTGCGACCGGACGCGACGCGGGTTCGGTCTGGATTCTCAGCCCGCGTCCGCTTCGGATCGGCCGTCTGCACATCGTTCCGGCGGACCATGCGGTGCAGTCCGGCGCCCTCAGGTTGGTCGACGCACCGGCCTTCGGGACCGGGCTGCATCCGACGACGGCGCTGTGCCTCGAAGCGCTCGACGAGACCGTCGAGACGAGACGTCCGGACTCAGTGCTCGATGTGGGAACAGGGTCGGGCGTGCTCGCGCTTGCCGCTTTGACGCTGGGTGTGCCACGGGCAATGGCCATCGACATCGATGACGATGCGTTGACAGCGGCCGCGGAAAACGCGCGAATGAACGTCGTCGGCGAACGATTGCAACTGGCACGTGGCGGACCGGAGACGATCACTGGGACCTGGCCGCTGGTGCTCGCCAACGTACTGGCGGCTCCGCTGATCGAGATGGCCCCGGCACTCGTGCAGCGCGTCGGTCACCACGGTCGGCTCGTGCTGTCAGGAATTCCCTCGTCGGTCGAGCAGGAAGTCGAGCGCGCCTACCGTCATCTCGGAATGCGCCGGCTGGGTGTCAAGTCACGTCAGGGGTGGGTCGCGGTCGTACTGCAAGCGTCCTGGTAGAGCCGGGGGTCGGCGGTTCGGCGGTTCGGGCAGTGGGGTTAAGCAGGCGTCTCGCTTACCCCCACGTCCGGCCCGCCGAACCGCCGAGCCGCCGGCCCCCCGAAGGCGTCAGGGATCGATGAGCACTCCAGGATTCAGCCGCCACTCAGGATCGAGCCACCGCTTGGCGGCGCGCATCGCGTCGAGCGTGGACGCGTCGTACTGAACGGCCAGGAACGGTTTCTTGATCCGCCCGATGCCGTGCTCGGCTGAGACGCAGCCGCCGCGGGCCACGAGCGCTCGCGCGAACTCGGAGTAGATCTCTTTGGCGCGGTGCAGTTCCGCTTCGTCTTTCGGCAGGATGTTCACGTGAAAGTGATTGTTGCCCACGTGGCCAAAGATGGCGTGGTCGAGGCCGCTTCCGGTCAGGCGCGACGAGTAGAGTTCGTAAACCCAGCGCAGGTCCTTGTCCTCGACCGCCATGTCGGTCGCCACCTTGTGCAGCGCCGGGTGCTGTTCACGCCGGCGCGCGATGGTGGCGTTGATGCGCTCGGGGACTGCGTGGCGGAACGTCCGGATGTCGAGCAGCACCTGATCGTCGATGCCGGCCAGCCCGGCGGCGTCGTCGCCGCCCACCGCGGCGACGTGCGCCAGCACACGCTCGATCGTCGCCTCGAGCCCGGCTTCATCGTCGTAGCCGAACTCGGCGAACACGGAGCAGCTGCCGGCCGGCGCGTGCGACAGCACACGCTCGACTTCCGGCTTGCGTGTTTCGCGGGCGAGCTCGTGCGAACGGGCGTCGAGAAACTCGAGCGCGGTGGTGCGCAGTCGTGCATCCCGCCTGATGGCCTCGACCAGGGCGAACGCCTGATCGGTGGACGGCAGGCACTGAAGCAGGAGCAGGCGCGCCTCGTCGATCGGCATCAACCTGAAGATCACTTCACTGACCACGCCGAGCGTGCCTTCGCTGCCGACGAAGAGATCCACGGCATCCCCGCCGGGCGCGAAGCCGTAACCAATCGAGTTCTTGGTGCGAGGCTTCGGGATCGACGGCAGGTGCACGATGCGGGGTGCGCCGCCGTCGACGAGGGTCAGGGCATCGCCGTCGGCGCGATCGATGCCGCGTCGCAGCGTCAGGCTGCGTCCGGATGCGAGCTCCACGGTGAGCCCTGCCACCCAGTCGCGCGTGGCGCCGAACCGGAAAGCTCGCGAACCGGCGGCGTTGGTGGCGGCCATGCCGCCAACGGAGGCGCCGGTCTCGGTCGGATCCAGCGGCAATGTCCAGCCGGGTGCGCGTGCGGCGAGCTCGGAATGCAGCTCACGCAGCGTCGTGCCGGCAAGCGCACGGACGGTCGGGGGCGTGGCGCTCAAATCGATTTCGACCACGCCTCGCAACCGCGCGATTGAGACGAGGTGCGTCGACGCGTCCGGAACAGCGCCGCCCACCACGCCGGTTCGCGCACCGCTCACGGTGATTCGATGCCCGTGCGCCGCGTGCCAGCGCAGCACCATCCGCAACTCGTCGAGCGTACCAGGCTGGGCCGCTGAGGCCACGCCGGCGGCCATCGTTCGCGATTCATCGTGCAGCAGATCCGCGACGACCGCGGGAACGGGCGCCAGCTGCAGACAGGCAGGAGCGGTCGCGACGGAGCCATTCGTGAGATCGCGCGCCTCGAGAAGTCCGGTCATGTCAGTTCTGATTTTAGTGATCGGCGGTCAGCTGGCAGCCATCGGTCGTCAAAAAGAGAGAGACTCTGCTCGTGGCAACTCAGCCGGCCGCGCCGCGGCTTCGCGGGCACGTCGAGATGCTCGCCGCTACCATCGGCGAACGCAATCTGTGGAGTTACGGAGCGCTCGAACGTGCCGCTGAGTACATCTCGACGCAGCTGGCGACGAGCGGCTATACACCGCGCCGCCAGACGTTCGAGCTCGCCAAGCTGCCGTTGAGCAATGTCGAGGCGCTTCTCGAGGGCACGACCCACGCCGCGGAGAGCATCGTCGTCGGCGCTCATTACGACACGGTGGTGGCATGTCCCGGCGCGAACGACAACGCTACCGGTGTCTCGGCCGTGCTGGAACTTGCGCAGCGCTTCTCGGGCCGGCGACAGCCGCGAACGATTCGTTTCGTCGCTTTCGTCAACGAAGAGCCGCCGTTCTTTCAGACCGCGCACATGGGCAGCGCGGTCTATGCGAACGCGGCGAGGTCTCGCGGCGACCGCGTCCTGGGCATGCTGTCGCTCGAGACGATGGGATATTACTCGGAGGAGAAAGGCAGCCAGCGCTATCCGGAGGCGATCGCCGCACTCTATCCTGATGTCGGCAATTTCATCGGGTTCGTCTCGAATCTTGCGTCCGTCCGGCTGCTGCTGCGAGCCCGGCGTGCGTTCAGGCGGCGCACGGCATTTCCGCTGCAATCGGCCGCCGTGCCTGCAGCGATCCCCGGTGTCGGCTGGTCCGATCACTGGGCCTTCTGGCAGGCCGGGTACGCCGCGATGATGGTCACCGATACCGCCCCGTTCCGCTACCCGTGGTACCACACCGCCGAGGACACACCGGACAAGATTGACTACGACAGGCTCGCGCAGGTCATTGACGGGCTCGAAGGGGTCATCGAATCGATCGCAGGCCCAACTCGCTAGTCCGGAGTCCTCGCGAGTCGGGACGACCTGTCATCCCTCGTGTTCATCGAGGGCGACATCGACCATCAGCTCGCCCGCGAGCGCTTCGAGCCGGCCGCGGAGCCAATCCGTGGTCACCGCCGCCGGCAACCTCAACTGTGCCCGCGCGCGAAAGAGCTGTTCGCCTGTCATCGGCGCGCCGGAGACGCCGGTTTCCAGCTCTTCGATGTTGACCTGGTTCTGCGCGAGCACTTTCGAGATGTCGCGGATGATTCCCGGGTGATCGTTGCCGACCAGTTCCAGCCGTACGGTGCGGAACCGTTCGGCCGGAGTCTCGCCGCTGCTCTCGACAACGACAGTGAGACCGTCGCTCGTGAGCGCGCGGAGTCCCGAGGCCAGCGCCTCGGCGTTCGCGGCCGCAACGCTGATCCGCAAGATGCCGGCGAACTTGCCGGCCAGCCGCGCCATCCGGCTTTCTTCCCAGTTCGCACCCGCTGCGAGCACGACCTCCGACAACCGTTCGACAATGCCCGGCCTGTCGTTGCCGATGACGGTCACAACCAGCGATGTCCCCATTCACTCCTCCCGCGCCCGACTCGAGATCGTAACAGGGTGGACGGGACTCGAGGCTCGGGACAGTGTCGAAGCACATATAATCCCGACGCCGATGCGCAAGATGTTGCAAATCCTGATTGCCGGCATCGTCATCGGCACGAGCGGCCTCGCGGCGCCATCCCAGACAATCCCGGCCGCCTTCGACACCTCCCGGGCGATCCCGTATTTCATTGCCGACGGCCGCGGGAAAACCGGCTTCCGGGCCACCGACACGGAGCTCGCGCGGTGGGCACTCGATGACTGGCAGCGGTCGTCAGGTCAGGCCATCCGGTTCGAACCGGCGCCAGAATCATCGGCGCTGATCCGCCTGCGTTGGGCCGAACCGGCCGAAGGTCAATACGGCGAGATGGAAACGATCGTGGTCGGCGAGAGGCTCGGCGCTGCCCTCTACATCCGCCCCGACATGGGGTCTCTCGGCCCCGATATCGCCGAGCGCGCCGCGCGCGACCCGCTCCTCCGCGAGAGCATCGTCTACCTCACCTGCGTGCACGAACTCGGGCACGCGCTGGGATTGCGCCATACGCGCGACTACCAGGACATCATGTATTTCTTCGGTTACGGTGGTGATATCCCGAAATACTTCGGCCGCTACCGGGCCCAGCTTCGCTCGCGCGCGGACATCGCGAAGGTGTCGGGTCTCTCGCCGGGCGACGTCAGGAGATTGAAGGCGCTGTACGAGCTCCCGTAGGTTCAGGGGTCCGGGTACCAGGGTTCCGGGGTTCGGTTCTGGGTTCCACGTTCGGTTCGAGGTTCGAGGTTCGAGGTTCGAGGTGCCGCGCTCATCGGTGTTCGTGACGGGGAGACGAACTCGGGACCCTTGAACCTCGAACCGAACCTGGAACCCAGAACCGAACCAGGAACCGTGAGGCACCCGGAACCCTGAACCGATACGCTGAGTCACTAGAATGTCTAACCCTTAGGCATTCTAAGTATGAAGGCCACGACCAACAGCGACCAGCTTCACGGCACCCTCGACATGCTCGTCCTGAAGGTCCTCGAGGGCGGCCCCCTGCACGGCTACGCGATCGCGGTCCGGCTCGAGCGGATGTCGAAGGACGTGCTCAGCGTCGAGGAGGGGTCGCTGTACCCCGCGTTGTATCGAATGGAGCGGCGCGGATGGCTCGGCTCGTCGTGGGCCCTTACCGACACCGGGCGGCGGGCGCGGTTCTACAAGCTCACGAAGGGCGGGCGCGCGCAGCTCGAGGCGGAAACCGCCAGCTGGCTGCGGCTGACCACGGCTGTCGCCGACGTCCTCAACGGCTAACCGACCGAGCGCGCGAGTGAGCGCAGCGAACGAGCCACCGGAGCGGAGCGGGGCCAAGGGGCCCCGCGAGCGACGGTGTAGGGGAGTCCGAGGGGCGAAGCCCCTCGGTTTAGTAAGGAGCACTCGATGCTCGGCATCCGAATCGTGATCGCGAGACTCCGCGCGCTCTTCAGGCGCGACGCGACGACCGACGAAATCCGCGAGGAGCTGCACTTCCACGTGCAGATGCGGACCGAGGAGTACGCGGAGCAAGGGCTGGATGCCCGGGCGGCCCGGCAGGCGGCGCTGCGCCGTTTCGGCAATCTCGCGGTGATCCAGGATCGCGGCTACGACGAGCGAGGAGGAGGCCTGCTGGAAACGCTGCTCCAGGACGTGAAGTACGCGCTGCGTCAGCTCGCTCGCCAGCCTTCGTTTTCGATCCTCGCCGGCCTGACGCTCGCGCTGGGGATCGGGGTCTCGACCGCGCTCTTCAGCGTCATCGACGCCGCGCTGCTGCGTCCGCTGCCCTATCCAAATCCCGAGCAGCTCATCACGCTCGACGTCGAAGAAACCGACGCGAGCGGCAAACCCACCCGCTATCCACCATCCATGGGCGACATCCGAATCTGGCGGACGGTCACCACGATCATCTCGCAGGCGGGGATGGGACGGGTCAGCGGTTTCGAGCCGCTCATCGTCGACACCGGCACACCGGAGCGGCTGATAGTCGCGGAGGCATCGGAGGGTTTTCTCGAGACCTACGGCATCACGCCGATTCTTGGTCGAGCGATTCAGGCGGACGACACCCGCGGCGGCGCTCCGGGGGTCGCGCTTCTGGGCCACTCCTGCTGGCAGCGACAGTTCGGCGGAGATCGCAACGTGCTCGGGCGGCGGGTCCGGATCCAGGACCGCGCTGTCGAGATCGTTGGTGTCCTGCCCGCCGGCTTCTACAGCGAAACAGCGGTTTGGCAGGCCAGGCAGTTCTCGGCCATGATGCTTGACCGCCGTGGCTCGGGCACACCGGTCATCGCCCGCTTGCGGCCGGGCATCACGCTGGCAAAGGCCACAGCTGCGCTCAACACCGTGACGCCCGCTGCCAGCCTCGCGGGACCGACGACGATCCCCGCGCGGGTCGTGATCGAATCGATGTACGACGACGAGACCAAGTGGTTCGGCGCAACGCTCTACACGCTGGCGCTGGCGGTCGGGCTGATTCTGATCATCGCGTGCGTCAACGTCGCCGGCCTCCTGCTCGCGCGCGGCGCGACCCGGGACGTGGAGCTCGCAATCCGCGCGGCGATCGGCGCGGGACGCGGACGATTGGTCCGGCAGCTGATCACCGAGAGCCTCATCCTGGCGGTGGCGGGGGCGCTCGCCGGCGTCCTGCTGGCGTATGCATCGCTCAACTCGCTGGTCGCGCTGATTCCCCTGACGCTGCCCGCGAACTCACCGGTCGCGATCAACGCGACGGTGCTCGCATTCGCGCTCGGCGTCACCGTCCTCACGGCCCTGCTCTTCGGCCTGGTGCCCGCGCTCAAGCTCTCGCGCGCGCCGAAGATGATCGGCACCACGCTGGCGGTCGGCGGCCGGAGCGGCGCGCCGCTGTCGAAGCGGGCCGGCCAGTGGCTCATTGGAATCGAGATCGCGCTGGCGCTGGTGCTCATGTCCGGTGCCGGCCTGATCCTCCGCAGCTTCGCGAAGCTCGTCTCTGTCGATCTGGGCTTCGACACCGCCAACGTCCTCGCGCTCGAAGTGGAACCGCTCGAACAGACCGCCAGCGTACGCCGCGACTACTACGCCGCGCTTGCCGACACGCTGAGGCGATTACCTGAAGTCGTGTCCGCTGGCGCGATCAATGACCGGGCCCTGAGCGGAAGCAACTCGTACAGCTTCCCCACCCTGGATACCGGCGAGACGCTCGACGGCCCGGACCGCACGGTGCTCCCTGGCTACCTCGAAGCGATGGGTGTCCGCCCGATTGCGGGCCGACTGCTGGAGGACGCGGACCGTGTCACTGCCGATGTCGTCGTGATCAATGCCACGGCATCGCAGCGATATTACGGCGGGAATGCCATCGGTCACACGCTCACGATGGGCGACGACTCTCCCCGGCAGATGCGTATCGTAGGGGTCGTGCCAGACCTGCGGTACCGTGGCCCGCAGGGATCGGTGCGGCCAGAGCTCTACATGCTTCCCGATCCCAACTACGCTGGGAAAAGCGACATCACGCTCGCCATGGTGATGCGACTGCGCGAGGGAACGTCGCTGCCGCTCGATCGACTGAAACAGATCGCGGAATCCCTGGGGCCACGTGTGCTCGTGGGACGGGCGACACCGGCGAGGGAGCTGCTCAGCCAGCCAGTGGCGGCGCCGAGAGACCGCATGCTCCTGCTCACTCTGCTCGGCGTGTTCGGGTTGCTGCTCACGCTCGTCGGCATCTTCAGCATGACCGCGTATGCGGTCGCCCGCCGCACGCGGGAGATCGGGGTGCGCATGGCGTTCGGCGCACGTCCCGTCCAGGTCGTCGGTGTGATGATCAAGGATGCGGTGTGGCCGGCGGCGTTCGGTCTTGCGGCGGGGCTCGGGGGCACGTACTACGCGACGCGACTCATTTCGAGCTTCCTCTTCCAGACGACCCGCTACGATCCGATCACGCTCGTCGCGGTGGTAGCGGTGCTGGCGGCGGCCGCCTGTCTGGCGGCCTGGCTCCCGGCCCGGCGCGCCGCATCGGTCGACCCGGTCGCCGCGCTGCGCGCGGAGTGACTCCATTGCCAAGATTGTCAAGATTCCCAGGATTGCCGAGATCAGAACGTGTGGTGGCCAAAGGCCGCCGGTCTCACTCCTAATGTTGGCAATGTTGGCAATGTTGGCAATCTTGGCAATGTTGGCAATGTTGGCAATGGTCACGGGTCATCCCGTCCACCCTCGCAGCCGCACGACCCGGTAAACCAGCCACCCAGCCGGCCCAAACATCAAGGTCAGGAACAGGCATGGGATGAGCGCCCAGCGCGGGACACCGCGTTCGACGCTGTCGCGGGCCTCCCACGTGCCGATCAACAGGGTCGAACGCGAGATAGTGCAGCCAGCCGGCGAGCAGCAGCCATGGATTCGTGAAGAGCTGTGCGACCCCGGGCAATGTCGAGAAGCTCCCGTCCGCACGCGGGAACACGGCGACCACGATCGACACGTAGGCCACCGCGAACAGTGCGGGCATGGCAGTCCCGGCGATGCCGTGCGTGACCCGGCGGCGGTCCGGGAACACGGCCAGCAGGAACCAGCACGCCACCGCCGCCAGGTTCGCTATCGAGAAGATCTGATCAGGGGTCATCACATCACCTTCAGATCGTGACGGTCTGGCGAGCCGCCGCACCGTTGCCGCGCCTCACGAGACCGGCGGCGAGGGCGGTCGCGACCGCCCACGCGCCCAGTTGTGCGATGGTGGCGCTGTCCGGGGCGATCGCGGGAACGCCGCGGAGTGCCTGGATCAGCAGGATCACCCAGAGCGCTGCGTAGCTCGGACCGGCGATGAGCATCAGGCGCTCGCGTTGTGCACGGCCGATCCCCGCACGCGCCAGGAGCAGCACCAGCAGCGGCAGCGCCTGGACGGCATGGAGGCCGATGAAATGGGGCACGCGCAGATCGCCGTGCTCCGTGCTCCAGCCGGTGCCGATCAGACCGGGGCCGCCGTCGGCTGCGCCAACGGTGTGCGCTCCGGCGACGGTCATCCGCTCACCGGCGCGCGCGGCCTCCAGCTGCGGGGCGGTCGGCCGGGTCATCAGGCCGCCGGTCAGTGCTCCGGCGATCGTGATCGTCATCCCGAGCCGGAGCGCCCACCCCAGCGACGGGTCCTCGAACCGATGGCGCCACAGCGCAACCGCGACGGCAATCGTCGAGAACGTCTGGAACACGATCGCCGCGCCCATGATGGAGAACAACACCGCGTCGAGCGGCGCGCCGACATTGAAGTGGCTGGTCGTGCCGCGCCACGCCTGCGTGCCGATGATCGTCATCTCCAGCACCATCGTGATCGCCGTGATCCAGCCGATCGCCCGCCGCAGGCGGGGCCACTCAGGGAGCAGCGTGAAGATCCAGGCGAGCGTGACCGTGTAGATCAGGATCGAGCTCGCGAACTTGGCCGGCTTGAGCCAGGCCGGTGCGCCGGTGATGAGCCGCGGGTCGATGACCAGCCCGGCAAGGGCGCCGATGAGAACCGGCACCATCAACGCCGCGGTCACGATGAGCTCGGGACTGGTTCGCCACAACCGTTTCAACACTGCAGCCTCCTTGGATGTCTGAGTCGCGGGTCGCGGGTCGCGGCTCGCGGGCTCGGGGAGCCGGTCGTACTCAGAGGTAACCAGCCGCTTGGGTGTAGCCTGTCGCCCCGCACATCTCACCAGCCCCGAACCCGCGAACCCCGCGAACAAATGTAATCATCGTCAACATCTACGATACGTCTAGGTGTTGACGATGTCAACATTGCGAGGATACGATGGTGAGCCATGACCCGTTCCCTGGGGAGAAGGCCGCGGCGGAAGCGGGCTGGACAGTACCACCACGGCGACCTCCGCCGTGCGCTCATCGATCAGGCGCTGCGGACCATCGATGAAGAAGGCGTGGAAGGGCTGACGTTGCGAGCAGTCGGTGACGCCCTCGGGGTTTCACGAACTGCGCTGTATCGTCATTTCTCCGACAAGCAGGCGCTGGTGGCGGCGGTGGCGAGCGAAGGGTTCCGCACGCTCCGGCTCGCACTGGTCGAGACGTGGGAACGCGGGGGGCGCGGCCAGGCCGGTTTTCAGTCCATGGGCGAGGCGTATCTGCAGTTCGCCGTGACCCATCCGTCACATTACCGGGTGATGTTCGGCCGTTTCGTCGAGTCAGGCGTGCGCGACCCGGACCTCATTCGTGAGGCCGACGGTGCGTTCCAGGCACTGGTCGACGCGCTCGTCGCCCAACAGCGCGAAGGCCTGGTGCGGCGCGACGATCCAGTGAGCCTGGCCCGGTTCGTCTGGTCGGTCGTCCACGGTGTCGCGATGTTGACGATCGACGGGCAACTGCGCGGCCCTGCTGGTGAAGAGTGTCTCCCGCGGCGCTATGTCGCGCAGCGCATCCAGAGCGCGGTCGCTCCCGCTCAGGGTGCTCCATGAGCCGACGCCTTGCCCACGCGCACATCACAAACGCGCCTGGCTGTACAGCCCGTCGCTCGGCATCCACAACTCACCGCTTCGAACCAAATCGTCGAGCGCGGCGCGGCAGGTCTGCGGGCCTACTCCGAATAGACGAACGGCCTGTGAAATGTCGAGGCGCAAACCGGGCATCTCGCGGTAGGTGCCGACGATCATCACTCGGAGCGAGTGCGCCGTCTCTGGATCAGGTACAGCTGGGGGATATCGACGGGTGTCCACGCGCTATGAAAGCTGCAAATCTCGAGCCCCGGGAGCTCGCAGCTGTCAGCTATCTGTTGGCTGATGCTGGAGCTGAAGCTGAGAGCGGAAACGCGCGCCGTCGAGAACCCGTGATCCAGATTTGTGTCTTTCTCGCGACGCTCAGACATTTCTGTGTCGCGTCGAGCGTCGGGCGCCTGCGCGGATTCGGTTGAAACCGCCGACCTGCCGACAGTAAGCTTCTGAAACTTCAGATTCAGGACTTTGAGATGCGCACGATGATACGAATCCTCACATTCGTCCTCCTGTTCGCCCCTCCCGCTCTCGGTCAGCAAATCACCACCGGCTCCATCCAGGGCACTGTGACCGATGCCACCGGTGCCAGCCTTCCCGGGGTGACGGTCGAAGCGCGCCACGGGGAAACCAACCAGACCAGGACGGTCGTCACCGGCACCGACGGCCGCTACATCATCCTGCAGCTGGCACCCGGCACTTATCGCGTGTCGTTCACGCTCCCGGGGTTCGCCAGTCACGTGCAGGAGAACGTGGTGCTCACGGTCGGCCAGTCGATCACGCTGCCGATCGCGATGAAAGTGTCCGGTGTGTCCGAGACGGTCACGGTCAGCACGTCGCCGCGCGTCATCGAGTCCTCACGCAGCGCATCGGCGACCACTCTCAACGAACTGACGGTGGAAACGCTGCCGATTCTCGGCCGGAAGTTCGAGGATCTCCTCACCCTGACGCCCGGCGTCAGCATTGTCCAGGGGCCGGACGGGGATGAGATCACGTTCGCGGGACAACGCGGGATCTTCAACAACATCAGCCTCGACGGTGGCGACTACAACAACGGCTTCTTCGGCGAGCAGGCCGGCGGCCAGCGTGCCGCCATCGACATCACGCTGGACGCGGTCAAGGAATTCCAGGTGATCGCGACCGGTGCGCCTGCCGAATTCGGGCGCACGGCGGGCGGCGTCGTCAACGTCGTGACCAAGTCCGGGACGAACACGCCGCACGGCTCGCTGTTCTATTTCCAGCGGATGGAGTCGTTGACCGGTGAGCTCTCCGACGGCACCAACCTTGACGGATTCCATCGCGAACAGTTCGGCGGCACCGTCGGCGGCCCAATCAAGACCGACAAGGCGTTCTTCTTTGGCGCGGTCGAGGGGATCACCGGGGACTTCACGCGCCCGAACCTGGGGCGGCAGCTCGGGGACACGGCGTGCCCGGTCGCCAACCCCTCGGTGCCCCAGAACGAGGCGCTGATCAACGGAAACGCCGACTGCCAGCGGCTGGCTCTCCTGTCCTTCTTCAACACACGGCTGGGCATGGACGAGAGCCTGCCAATCAAGCATCCGGTCCAGACCGTCGCCGTGCTCGGCAAGCTCGACCTGACGGCGTCGCCGAGCAATACGATCTCGGCGTCGTGGAACTTCAACCACTCGAAGAAGGAGAACGAGACGTTCGACGTCGCCACCTACGGGCCGTCCGCCAACGGTATCGAAGGCGACCCGGCCCGCATCAACGTCGGGAACCTGAACTGGTTCACGACCTTGTCGGACCGCGTGCTCAACGAAGCGCACTTCACGTACTCGCGTGAGAATCGGCCGCGGACGGCGATCCAGTCGAACCTTCCGGCCGACACCGCCATGGGCTTCTCGCCATCGTTCCGGTTCGGCAACCCGTTCTTTCTGCAGAACGCCGTCGACGAGCTGATCTGGCGGACCCAAATCAAGGACGCCCTCTCGATCGTCCGCGGGAAGCACACCATCAAGGCTGGCGGCGAGTGGATGCACACGCTCAACGACCAGGTGTTCCGCGGCTTCTTCACCGGCCGCTACATCTTCGACAGCGTGACCGGCTTCCTGCGTTACGCCGCGCCGGCGGCGCCGGGCGGCTTCGGGCCCCGGACGGTCGGCTGTCCGAACGGCGTTTACGTCACCGCACCCACGGGCTGCCCGGGCGGCGGCACGCCCACCAACGGCCCGCTGCTTCTCTACCTGCAGGGAGCGAGCCTGACCGGTCCCGCGACCGACGCAACCGGCGCCTCGAAGATCGCGAACGAGGAGTTCGCGGCGTTCGTGCAGGATCAGTGGCAGCCGGTGAACGGCCTGACCGTGAACTACGGCCTGCGCTGGGACGCGCAGCTGATGCCCGAAACGATCGATCCGCGATCAACGGCGTACGGCGCGTTCCTCAGCGATCCTTCGTTCCCGTCCGACGGCACCATCCCGGATCAGTGGGCGATGGTGCAGCCGCGCGCGGGCGTCGCCTACGACATCATGGGTGCCGGCAAGTATCTGGTGCGGGCCAGCGCCGGCGTGTACTCGGCGAGGCAGAACATGCTGTCCCAGGTCGGCTCGGTCACGACCAACGGCGTGCAGCAGCAGACCCTGTTCGTGAGCACCGAGCTCGTGAACGCGTTTGGAGCGACGACCCCGGCGTGGCCGGGTCTGCTCACGGTGCCGGCGGTTGCGCCCGGGCAGTTCCCGCTCTTCAGCGGCGTGCGCGTCTTCCACAAGGACTACGAGAACCCGCGCATCTACGCGTACAACGTCGCCTACGAGCACGAGCTGATGCCGGACTTCGCGGGCTACGTGGACTTCACCTGGAACGAGGGCCGCAACCTCACGCGATTCCTGAACTACAACCGCAGCGGGCCGACGTGCTGCGAGCTCGGCCCGGGCACGGGCAACACGTATGTCTACAGCGGTTCGCCATGGGGCCCGCAGCTCGGCGAAGTGATGGTGGCCAACAGCCTGGGCGAGTCGAAGTATCGCGGGCTGACCCTCGGCATCCGGAAGCGCTTCTCACGCGGGTATCAGTTCGAAGCGAACTATGTGCTCGCGAAGGACGAGGACAACGACTCGAACGAGCGCGATCCGTTCACGGACCGCAGCTTCAATTTCTTCAACCTCGATCTCGACTGGGGGCCGTCCGATCGCGACGTCCGCCACAAGGTGAACGCGTTCGGCTACTTCGCGGTTCCGGGCGGCGTCCAGCTCAATACACGCGTCCAGGGCCGCACGGCCCAGCCAATCACGGCCAACCCGCGCAGCCTCAACGGACAGGATCGGGGCCGCAACGGCGAGCGCAAGGACAATGCATTCTTCTCGTTCGACTGGCGCGTGGCCCGCCCGTTCTCGGTTGGCGGCGGGGTACAGGTCATGCCGGTGATCGAGATGTTCAACACCTTCAACAACGCCAACAACATCAACCCGCTCAGCACGCCGGCGCTGTTCAACTTCGACGGGTTCCTGCGGACCGGCGTCGGCGATCCGCGCCAGGTGCAGCTGGCGGTGAAGGTGACGTTCTGAGGATCGAGCTGCGGGGTCAGTCCACTTTCCAGACGCGAATGATGACTTCGGAGGGATCGCGCTCGCCGGTACCGACGAAGATCGCGCGCGTCAGCCACTGCAGCTCGGGGGCTGACGTCTCGAACGTGGGGACGGTCTTGAAGTAGACCTGCGCGGGATCGACGGGTTCGCCGGCGAGCAGTTTCTTCGTGATATCCGGCGGCGCGTGGCGCATGCCGGCGTTCTGGATATAGATCAGGCTGCCCTGCTCGGTCTGCAGCGCATAGCGCGTATCGAGCTCAGCGAGCCCGTCGGCGCGCACGATCTGCCAGTCCGCGCCGCCGGCGAGCACCTTGCCGCGGAAATTCGGTCCCTCGAAAGTGCCGCCGAGGATCGGAATAATGCGCCGCCTCCCGCGCGGCACCTCGCCTAATTCCATCGGCGGTCCTACCTGGACGCGGAGCGTCATGACCAGGGTCAGCGTCGGTGGTTGAGGGGCGGGGGCTTTTGGTTGACTGGAAAGCATCGCCATCAACAATCCGAGCAGGCCAATCGCGCTCATGGCGCCTCCGATATTAACGCTTCACACAGATCACGCTGCCGTTTCGCGGCGGGCACTACGATGCGACGACGCGACGCTTGAAAACCAAAGGGCGCCTTCGGCGCCCGAGGCACGGAGACACGGGGTTCACGGAGAAGAGCAGAGTCTCTTCGACGGATTGCGCTCCGTTGACGGCGCCGCGCTTCGCGGTGGCAGGAGCGAGGGTCGGACGGGATCACAAGCAGGCAACGAAGAGCACATCCTGCTTGTGATCCCGTCCGACCCTCGCTCCTGCCAACGTCGGCTGTAAGGCCGACGTCGCCGTCACGGGCAGAACCTGCGATAGTGGCCAGTTGCCCTGTGAACCTCCGTGTGCTCCGTGCCTCCGTGCCTCGGGCGCCGAAGGCGCCCTTGGGTTTAAGACAAGCGGCTGTCGTTGGAAAACGAATGTCAGCGGTGGGCCGGAACCTGTCTGGCGTACCGCGTGCCGATCAAGGACGTGCGAGCGCCAGATTCGGCATCGAAGGTGTCGTTGATCAGGAGCCGCAGGGCGGCCGCGACCCTGTCGTGCTGGCCCGGGCGCACTCTGGTGGAGGTCTTGACCGTCATTGCCGACGGCCCGAAGGCGGTGATCCCTTCGATCTCGGTCTCGGCGAACACGTCGCGGCTCTCGGCTCTCAGGCGCCGGCCGGCCTCCCGCAGGCTCGCGAACACGCGCTGTAGATCAGCGTCGTACGGCACTTCGACCGCGACGATCGCCACGCCGTAGTCCTTCGAATAGTTGATGACCGGCTTCATGTCCCCGTTCCGGATCACGTGTACACGCCCCTCGGCGTCGCGGATTTTGGTGGTGCGGAACTCGATCGCCTCGACCATGCCCCTGGTCGGGCCGACTTCGACGATGTCGCCGACCAGGTAGATGTTCTCGAACAGGATGAAGAAGCCGGACACGACGTCGTTGATCAGGGACTGCGCGCCGAAGCCGATGACCAGGCCGAGCAGCCCTGCGCCAGCGAGGAACGGCATCGGATTGAAGCCCAGCAGGCTCAGGATCAGAACCACGGTGCCGAAGTACACGGCGTAGCCGAACGCGCTGCGCACCAGCGGAATCATCGTCGCGCGGCGGCGCCGCTCGGTGTCCTCCAGGCCTTCGGCCGGCAGCATGCGATGGGCGATTTCGAGGCGTCCGAGCTCGATCAGGACGCGGCCGGCAAAGAAGATGGCAATCGCCTGGATCACGCGCGGCCCCCACGCGGCGAGGCCCTGCATCGGCGTCAGCTGCGCGAGCACGAGCGACCCGACACCGATCCAGAGCGCGTACTCCAGGCAGGCCCGGAACGTCGGCACCAACGCCCGCAGCGGGTCGTAGTAGCGCTGCCACTCGCGCCGTTCCGCGTACCGATATCCGAGCGCATCGAGCGTCTCCACGATCACGGCCGTCGACCGGATGACAACCAGCCCGATCGCCAGCACGACGTAAATCCGCACCGCGACGAGGAGCACACCGGTGACACGGTCGGGGAAGGCAAACAGGATCGAGGCAAAGACGATGACGAGCATCCAGCCGATGTTGACGATCGTCCGCTCGAGACCAGCGAAGACCGTGCTCAGAGTCTCGTGCTGCTCATCGGCCCGCTCGCGCCGATTCAGCCGGCGCTCGGTGGCCCGCAGCACGCGGCGGGAGACCCGGATCACAATCAGCAGGCCCGCGACCGCGAGCGCCAGCTTGGCGAGCGCCCTGGTGAGCGCGATCCAGCTGTCCGCTGTGATCGATCGGATCAGATCGGCCGAATAGCGCGGGACGTCGACGCCGCGCGCGAGCAGGTATCCGTTGGCGCCGAGCACGCCGGTCACCATCGCGAGCAGCAGCGAGAGGAGAATGTGGCGGGTTCTGAGCCTCGCCAGGTCGCGCCATTCGGGCCGGTCCGGCGGGATCGGCGCCCCGCGCAGCAGCAGGATCATCACCGCGTAGAGACCCGCGCACAGCGCCGCTACGCCGGCCAGCTCGATCGCGACGACCGGCAACGCCGAGAGAATGCGCCCAAGCTGGGATGCAGTGTCGGAAGAAACCGGGCCAGGTGGCGGTGGCAACCCAGCCTGCGCAACGAGTAATGTGGCGAACGCACTCATCAGGGGCATCGAACACACGCCCCAACGAGGTCGCCCGCAGGATGCGCCCCGTTGACCGTCCGTAATCCTACCGCATGCGACGCGGTTCGCCAGGCGCGCGTGGCAGAGCTTGATCGACCGGGGACTCGGGGCTGGGGACTGGGGGCTCGGGAAAGTCAGTGGTACTCAGAGGCAACCGCGACAAATCCAAACGGCTCGTTACCTCTGGGTTGCCACCGGCTCTGCCCAGCCCCGAGCCCCGAGCCCCGAGAGTGGCCAGCGTTAGAACCTCACGCCGAACGACATCCTGACCGTGAGCGGCGTCGTGTAGCCGAAGCGGTTCACCGCGGTCCCGAAGAGCGGGCCATAGTCCCAGTTCACGCCACGGACCGGCGTCGTCGTAAACGGGTTGAACGAGGCGAAGCGCGACGCGGTCGTGCCCGGCGTCAGCACCGTCGTGTCGATGCGCTGCAGGTTCACGCCGCCGGCGTTGGCGGCGCTGCCGGTGCCGAAGATCGTGCTGCCGCACGCGCAGAGCTGGAACTGATTGAAGACGTTCAGCACCTGGAGCTGTCCAAAGAGTTGCATCCGGCTCGCGCCCGGGAACCGGTAGACGTAATTGGCCGCGAAGTCGGTGCGGATCTGCCCTTCGGTGTGGAACTCGTCCCGCGGACCGAAGAAGTACGTGGTCACGTTCGACGCCGGCGGCGTCAGGTAGACGTTGTTCGGATTGGTGACGTAAGGCCTGGTATCGAGGCCGTTGGTATTCGCGGCCGCATAAGGGACGCCGGTCTCGAACGCCTGAAGGACGCTCAGGGTCAGGCCCTTCAGGAAATTCGGAGTGTAGTTGGCCCAGAGCCGCGCGCGATGGCGCTGATCGACGGCGAGATCGCCTTCAGGGAAGTTCCACGACTCCTGCTTGTACTCCGGATAGCGATAGTCGAACGGCACCGGGCCGCTGGCCACGTTCTCGGCGTCGAAGTTGCCCCGGGCTCGCGACAGCGTGTAGTTGCCGCCGATGTCGAGCACCCGCCCGAAGCGGTAGGTGGCGGTGAAGGTGCCACCGGCGTAGTCGCGAGACAGGAGCCCGTCGGGCGCATTCGTGATCAGGGCGAGATCGAACGAGCGGCCGGTCGGATCCTGCACGTGGCCGGTCGTCGTATCCGCCTGCCGCATGTAGAAATCGACGTAGTGGCGGACGAGCAGGTCGGCCCGGACGGACGCGCGCGCCCCCCACACTCGAGACACGCCGCTGGCATACTCCCACGCGCTCGGCGACGACAGCCCGCCGGCGATCTGGGGGGTGACACCGGGAATCGTCGGGGCGCTGCTCAGGGGGAGCCCTCCCGGACCACCGTTGTCGAAGAACCAGTCGAACACCGAGCGAAGGGCCTGCGGCGTCGGCACGGGCGCGGTGGTGCCGGGGCCGTTGATGCTCGCGCCACGATAGATGAAGGTGCGGTTCTGCGGGTTACCGCTCGCCGCTGACGAATCAGCAACGGGATTTGAAATCGCGGCGACGTACTTGGCCACGGTGGCGGTGACGTTCCAGGCCCCCTGGCCGTTCGGATCCCAGACGATGCCGAGCCGCGGGCTCCACGCGCTGTCCTTGGCCACCAGGTTCCCTGACTGATCGGCACCATGATTCTTGTCGAACCGGATGCCGACGTTGGCCGTCAGCCGATCGGTCAACCGCCAGTTGTCGTTGACGAACCCGGAGTGCGTGAGGAAGTTGGAGCCATTGCTCTCCTCGATGATCGGGTTCCACTGGATGGTCGTGGTGCCGTCGCCGAGGAAGATCGGGAACAGGTCGTTCTCGCCGGCGCCGCTGCCCGAGAGGATCGCTCCCGCGCTGATGATGCGGTAGTCACTCCCTGACTGATGATTGTCGGCCCGGCGGATGTCGTTGAACCGGTCGTACCCGAACACGAGATTGTGCGATCCAAACCTGGGCGTCGACAGGAAGTAGGTCCCCTTGACGAAGATGTCGTTGTTGTCGCGCCCTTCCTCGGTGCAGACGCCGCAGAACGTATCGGACCACCACCGGGTACCGCCGCGGCTGTTGTCGATGAGCAGCGTCCCTTCGATCAGGTCCGTTGACTTGGCGCCGGCGCCGACAAACCTCAAGGTGCGGTTCGACAAGAGCGCTTCGACGAACAGCTTGTTCGTCAGCATACCGTTGTAGCTTGCGGCATAGAGCCGCTCGGGCAGTCTCCGCGTGCCGAGGCTCCGCAGGTCCATCGACGCGTTCTGATTGAAGGTGTAGTTGATCTGCGAGCGATCGTGGTGGTTGTAGTTCACCTGGAAACGATGTTCGGGGGTCAGCGAATAAGTGCCCTTGATCTCGTAGCGGCGCTGCTCTTCCGTGAATTCGTAGGGAACATTGGTGGCGATCAGCGTCCGGCCCTGCGATTCGTCGCGCAGCCGTCCCGAGGTGAAGAACCAGAGCTGGTCGCGGATGACCGGCCCGCCGAGCGTGTACTCGGAAGTCGGCACCACCTTGTCGATTCGCGGCTCGGGGGTGGTCGCGAGGCGTTCGGTCTCGAAGGGCGTCAACGTCCGCCATTTGTCGTTGTTCAGCGACTCGCGGAAGCTGCCGGAGAACTGGTTGCCGCCGGATTTCGTGATGATGTTCACCACGCCGCCGCTGAACCGCCCGAACTCGGCGGACACACCGCCGTTCGCAACGGTCGTTTCCTGAATCGCGTCCTCGATCGCGGTATCGAACGCCTGCCCGCGGATGTTCTCGTTGATGCTCACGCCGTTCAGGAGGAACAGGTTCTCGAAGCTGACCGAACCGCCGAACGAGAAGGCTCCGGCCGGCCCCGTCGGATGTACGCCCGGCGCCATCATCAGGATCGAGTTGAGGTCGCGCGACGTGGGCAGCTGCGAGATCAGGTCCTGTGAAAAGTTGGTCGCGATCTGCGCGGTCTTGGTCAGGGTGTCTGCCGATCCGGTGACCGTCACCTCTTCGGTGATTTGCGCCGGACCGAGCTTCACTTCGAGCGGGAGGACCTGAGTGGGCGCCAGCACGACGCTGCGCGTCTGGGGCTGGAATCCGGAGAGGGAGAACGTGATGGTATAGGGGCCGGAAGGTAACCCGGTCAGGATGTAGTCGCCATTCTCGGACGTCACAGCCTCGCGGGTTCCCTGGAGGTTCGGTGACCTTGCGGTTGCGGTGGCACCGGGCAGCGCCGCGCCTTGCACGTCCAGCACCCGTCCGGAGATGGTTCCGGTAGTCGTCTGCGCGGCGGCAGTCGCCGCGACGGTCATCGCGGCGATCACCGCCAGTACTGTTCGAGCACGCATAACTGGTCCTCCCACATTTCGTCCCGGCGGCGCCGGGACCGACTGATACGCTGACGGCCGTCGTTCAGGTCAGGGGCGACGAGCAGCAAATGCGCAGCCGAACCTCGTGCAGAGACTCGGCGGACCGGGCCGAAAAATCAGCGGCGGGAAGAACGGCGGACAGTCAGGTACGGATGGTCAGGCCCGAGGTGTCGACTGCCTGCACGGGTACACGCAGTCGTCAACAGAGATGAGACGAGATCGAACGCTCACCGTGCCAAGCGCCGGCGACAATCCATCTGTTTGGTCTGTCAGACCGATGATCTGGATCTTGGCGTGGAGGGTGTCTCCGTCTATTAGCGCCGCTTTGCACGCGCATCCCCGGCTCGCGGCCGCTCCATGAGGGCGAGGATCTTCTGGCAGGTGGCGTTGGTTCGAATCGTCATTTCCTGGTACACGGGTTTCATGACGATTCGTGACATCCTGCTCTTTCCGAGGTCGCGAAGCGCAGTCGACATATAGAGCACGCCTTTGCCGGCCGCGACCGCATCCACACCCGGCCTCACGTCAACCTCTTTCAAGGCGACGGCCGCGGTCACCGGTGGACGGAGAAACGCGATGTTCATCCGCAGATCGGTCCTGGACCGCCACGCCGCCGGCGCGCCGGCGAGCACGGCCTTCAGCAGGTCACGTGACAACACGACGACGCGCGGATCGAGCCCAAGCGCAGCGTCGACCGCCGCGTCGATCTGCGAGGTCAGCTTCGCGGCACTCCTTTGCCCGCTCTCGAAGACGACGTTGCCACTCTGAATGAAGGTCTCGACCCGGTCGAACCCGGCATTCTCGAGACACGCCTTCAGCGCCGCCATCTTAGTGATGTTCTTGCCGCCGACGTTGATGCCGCGGAGGAACGCCACGTATGTCATCAAAACCTTTGGCACGGGTTCGCGGTTCGCGGGTTCGGGGGTTCGGAGGCAATGTTCAGGATCTTCGAACCGCGAACTCGCGAACCGCGAACCGCGGCTCTTACACCGATTGCAACGTCGGGTCTTCAGACTCGACCGACACACGGCGGTGGCGGTAGTACCAATAGACCGGCAGGCCGAGCGCTATCAACACGAGCCCGACCACCGATTCGACCGGCCGGTTGATCAATGTGTTCATGACCAGCCACGCGGCCACGACCACGAAGACCAGCGGCACCAGAGGGTAGCCGAGCGTCCGGTATGGCCTGGCGAGCTCCGGCGCGCGAGATCTCAGTACGAACACCGCCGACGTGACCAGGCCATAGAAGATCCACGACGCGAAGATCACGTAGTCGGTCAGCTGATCGTAGGTCCCGGAGGCGGCGAGCACGCAGGCCCAGGCCGCCTGGATCAAGACAGCAGCGACGGGCACGTGCGTCCGCGGACTGAGGACTGCGGCCCGGGCGATGAACAGTCGATCGCGCGCCATCGCAAATGGCACGCGCGCGCCGGTGAGCGTGGCGCCGTTCAATGCGCCGAGGGCCGACAGCACGAACGCGATCGACATCAGCTTGCCGCCGCTCTCGCCGAACGCGGTCTGCGCGGCCTTCGTGGCCACCGGCAACGCGTCGCGATGGGCCGTTGAATTCGAGGTCAGGATCTCCGCCCACGGCAGCGCGTAGAAGTAGGCGAGGTTCGCCGAGCAGTAGATCACCATGATCGCGACCATCCCGCCAATCAACGCGCGCGGCACGTTGCGGCCGGGGTCCTTGACTTCTCCTGCGGCCATCGGCATGTTGTTCCAGCCGTCGTAGGCCCAGAGCGCGGCCAGCATGGCCAGTCCGAATGCCGCCACGCCGCCGCGGGGGCCGCTCGAAGGAGTCGCGAGATGCGACCAGTCGCCGCTCGTCGACAGAAAGGCAATCCCGAACACGACCAGCCCGATCCCTCCGACCTTGAGGATCGTCAACGCCGTCTGCACGCGGCCGCCCACGACGACCGTCAGGCAGTTGACGACGGCAAAGAACAGGATCGCGGCCATCGCCACGATCTGCGTCAGTCCGAACTGCCACTCCATCGTCCGGCCCAGAAACCTGTAGCTGGCAGACGTCCAGGCGCCGCCCATCGGAACGATGGCTGACAGGAACGTGGCAAAGCCAACGCCGAGGATCGCGATCGATCCCGAGCCGGCGACGACGAAGCGCATCCATCCGAAGAGAAACGCGGCCAGCTCGCCGTAGGAGCGGCGCAGGTAGACGTACTCCCCGCCGGCCTGTGGCAGCATCGCGCCGAGCTCCGCGTAGGTCAACGCGCCGGCGAGCGAGAGGAGACCGGCCGCCACCCACGCGGCGAGCACCAGCAGCGGCGAGCCCGCATCCTGCGCCATGATCGCCGACTTGATGAAGACACCGGTGCCGATGACGGTGCCCACGACGAGCGCCGTCGTGTCGGTAAGGGTGAGGCCGCGAACGAGCTGGGTGCGTTGCTGTTCCATGACGTTATGGAGGCCGGGCTCCACCGCCATCTGCGGCTGAGTCGGGCCAGACTCGGCGGCCAGTATATGTGACGGGGTCATGGGTTTCCTTCGGGAGCCTTCCCGGACCACAATAGCGGGCCGGTTTGTGCGGCCCGAAGGCTTCGCAAGCACCCTGCGAACAGGAGGAAGCTATGAAGCGGTTCATGTCGCTCGGAGTTGCCCTGTCGATCGTCGTGTGCGCGGCGGCCGTCGCTGCAGCGCAGGCCCCTGCGCAGGCCCCGGCGCAGGACGCCCAGAAAGCAAAGACTGTGACAGTCACCGGATGCCTGGCTAAGGGCGCGGATGCAACAAGCTTCACACTGAACGACGCCATGCCGGGCGCAGCGGAGAAAGAGCAGTCGAAGGAAGCGCCGAAGAGCACCGAGATGAGGAGCTATCGGGTCAGCGCCCCCGAGTCACTCAAGCTCGAGGGCCATGTCGGACACAGGATCACGCTCACCGGGACCGTGGAGGAGGCGGCCGCAGGCAGCGCGACGCCAGGCGCGGCCGGCACGGCCGGAACGGCGGGAGGCGGAAAGCCGACGGCCACGCTGGCCGCCACCTCGATGAAGCACATCTCCCCCACCTGCACGCAGTAGCGTCACCGCTCCTGGATTCCGTGCCGGCGGCGGCGTCGGCCGCCGGCACGGGACGGTCCGCATGGATCAGCGCCGCCCCGCCTCCTCTCGTGACGAGGTTCGGACGGACTTCTCGCGCCACAGCTTCGGGAGCATGTAGACGAGGTGCGCGCGCCACGTGCCCCAGTCGTGCCCGCCATCGCCGCCGATGTAATAGTCGTGCACCACACGGTGCTTCTCCAGAATCTGGTGGAAGATCACAGAGCGGTTGGTCGGCACGTTCTCGTGCGTGCCGAGGCCGACGAACAGGTACTCGACTTTCTTGTTGATCGCCGGATCGTTCAGGAACTCGGGCGTGCTCTTCTCCGACTCGGGATCGCCGGCGCTGAGAATGCCGAACGAGGCGAACAGATCGAGCGCCTTGAAGCCGACCAGCTGCGCGTGGCGCCCGCCCATCGACAGTCCAGCGATCGCGCGGCCGCGCGGGTTGGGCTGCGTGCTGTAGGTCTTGTCGACCAGCGGCACGATGTGCTGCCGCAGTTCCTTCTCGAAGAGCGGGAAGGTCAGCTCGGTATGCTTCGGATCGCTGCGATGCACGACCTGGTTGTTCGGCATCGCGATGATCAGCGGCAGCGCTTTACCGTCGGCGATGAGGTTGTCGGCAATGAACCCGGCCCGCCCTTCGATGTTCCAGTTCGATGCCAGCTCGCCGCTGCCGCCGAGCAGATACAGGACCGGATAGCGGCGGGACCGATCGTAGCCCGGCGGGGTGTAGACGTACATCTCCCGCTCGCCGTTCAGCACGTCCGAGTGATAGACGTGCCGCGTGACCGCGCCGTGCGGCACCGGCCTGGCGTCGTAGTAGCCCGGTCCGTCGCCGTGAACGACAACCGTGCTGTAGCCGGGCTGATCCGAAAAACCGGTCAGCGTGTTGTTCGGATCGACGACGGCCACACCGTCCACGAGCAGACGGTAGATATAGAGGTTGGGCTTGAGCGGTCCGACCGTCAGCGTCCAGAGACCCTCCGCGTTCTTTTCGAAGGGAATCGGCGTGTTGCCCTTCCCGATTGCCAAGAGAATCGGCCCGCCGGTGAGCGCCACCGCGCGCGCCTCGGGCGCCTTGAGCCGGAACGTCACGGTCCGATCGTCCTTGACCTCCGGTGAAACCAGGTTGGCGCCGTAGGGATTCAGACTCTGGGTGTTCTTGTGCGGGTTCCAGTCGAGGTTGACGTGGGCCTGCTGCGCCGACGCCGCCACCGAACCGCCCGCGATCGCCAGCAGGACGAGAAGCGTGGTTTTCATGGATGGTGATATTACCGCTCCCCGAACAGCTCTAGTAGGGTGCTGAAAAAGTGTCGCCGGCAAGGGAAAAGGCAGCCGTTTGCCTTATCCCTTCAGGCTGCGTTTTTGAGCAGCCTGCTAGTACGCCATCGCGTAGCAATCCCGTCGTGGATCCGCGCCCGCAATCCGCGTTCCCGTCGCCGGATCGATGACCACTGCCGTCGCGCAGCTCGGGATGCTGCGAGGCGGGATCGTCTTGATGTCGTGGCCGCGCGACTTGAGCTCCCCGACGACCGACTCGGGAAAGTCGGATTCGAGATTGAGCTGATTGAATCCGCCAGGGTGCGGCCAGAACGATCCGTAGAAGTGCAGCGTCTGCACACGAGGCCAGCGGAACGCCTCGTGCAGGTTCGGGTACCACTCCGGCCAGAACTCGATGACGTTCAGCAGGCCCTGCAGGATCGTCTGCTCCTGGTTGTCGCCGCCGGGTGTGCCGATCGCCATGAACGGCTCGCCGTTCTTCAGCACGATGCTCGGCGTCAAGGTGTAGCGCGGCCGCGAGCGCGGCCGTAACTGGGCCGCGCGCGTCTTGTCGAGCCAGAACGACTCCCCGCGCACACTCATCATCACTCCGGTTGATCCGAGGACGACCGACGTCGGGAGCCAGGCACCGCTCGGTGTGCTGTCGAACACGTTCCCGTCGCGGTCGATGACCGAAATATGCGTCGTGTCCTTCACAACCCCGTGGGTGGGATCGTCATCGCTCGCCTGAGGCTGGGTCGTCACCGCGTCGGCGATGTTCGCGATCCAGTACGGCCACATCTTCACCTTGGAGTCGTACGGCAAGGGATTGCCGGCCAGGTAGCCGCGCGAGGCTCGCCGGGGATCAATCTGCGCCGCACGCTGGCGCGCATATTCCTTCGAAAGCAGGCCCTCGGCCGGACTCTCGACGAAGGCCTGATCGGCGTAGTAGCTGTCGCGATCGGCGTAGGCCAGCTTCATCGCTTCGACCACCGTGTGGACATAGTCCGCGCTGTTCCGTCCCATCGACTTGAGGTCGAACTGCTCGAGGATGTTCAACGATTCGAGCAACACCGGTCCCTGGCTGCCGAACGCCTGCTTGTAGACGTCATAGCCCCGATAAGTCGTGACCGCCGGTTCCTCGACTTTGGCGAAGAAGTCCGAGAAATCATCGAGCTCCCAGGGAGCATCGTGTTGTTTGAGGAATGCCACCATCTCACGCGCGATGTCGCCCTTGTAGAACCGGTCGCGGGCGGCCACGATTCCGGCGGCCCTGCCTCGCCTGGCCGCCTTGCGCTCCGCCTCGACCATGCGTCGGAGCGTGCGCGCGAGATCCGGCAGCACGATGGTGTCGCCGGCCTTGTAGGCGGAGCCATCCGGCTTCAGCCACATCCGGCGATTGTCCGGCCACGAGTCGATGAACTTGCGGTTCGCGTCGATCGCCTGCGCCGTGCGCGGCCGCAGCGGGAAGCCGCGCTCCGCGTACTCGATCGCCCGGGCCGCCACCTGCTCGAAGGTCATCGTTCCCCATCGCTCGAGCACAGTCAGCGCAGCGTGCAGCACGCCGGGAGCGACAGCGGGGTCGAGGCCCGTCCCTGCCATCGTCTTGCCACGCGAGACATACCAATCGATGGTCGCGGCCTTTGGCGCCCAGCCTTGACCGACGACCGAAACGACCTTGCGGCTCTTGCGCGGGTAGACGAGCACGAGACCCTCGCCGCCGAGGCTATAGAGATCCTGTTCGACGACACCGCCCACGAGCATCGCGGCGACGCCCGCATCGAACGCGTTGCCACCTTTCATGAGCGTCTCGAATGCGGCAGCCGTCGTGAGCGGATGGCCCGCGGAGGCGGCGGCATTGCGCCCCATCACCGTCGGTCGATCCTCGGCGTTGTACGAGGTCCCCAACCACGCGACGCCGAGACAGACGACGATTGCTGTCGCAGCGCGCCGAACCGCGGTTCGCATCCAGCCGACCTCCGTTGTTCTGAAAGTGGTCTGATTATCCACCTTCGCGTCAGGATCCGATAGCGCTCGGCACGCTCTACCGCATTGATTGAGCAAGTTACTGAGCCACCCTGAACTGCTGGGACGTTTCAACGACACCGGTCGGCGCCCTGGCTGGCGGTGAGGCGGAGAGCGCTGAAATAAGCAGCGACACGCCCACCCCCGATGTGACGCCGGCGAGCGCGAAGCCGTAGGCCCACGCCACTCGTAGCCACGGCCAGGTGTGCGGCTTGCGCCAGTCGCGCGCGAACGAGTCTTCGAGCAGCTTCAGGAAGTCGTCGGTGATCGGCCTGGGCGCCGCCGCGCTCCACAGGTCCCACACGAGCCACACCGCGACGGCCATCAGCAGCAGGCCACACCACGCGTTGAGCAAGGCGTTCAGGGTGCCTACTCGGTACGCGACGCGTTCGCATGGCAGCGCGACAGGCGGAGCGGCATAGCAGTTCGTGAAGTCGAACACGGTGACGATGCTGTGAGGCGCCGAGGCGATCAGTTGCGTGCCGAAGCCAAAGACTACGTACAAGAGCACGCCCATGCCGAATTCCCATGTGCCCAGCCTGACCCACGCGCGAAACGAGTCCGGTGGAATCTTCAGCCCGCGACGCCGCCACGGGCTGATCTCGGGCGGTGGTGTCCAGCTAGCCAAGTCTGTCCTCGATTGAAATCACCGTATTGCCGCCGCGATTGCCCCATGGCGGCGGGGCGCCGTCGCCGACGCGGATGGTGATCACGGGAAACGGAGGCACATCGTTCGACCATGTCGTGTGGCAGTCGCTCACAATCACCAGCAAGTCAATCGGATCGTGCGTCCTCTCGATGAACGCGCGCAGCCCGACATCCAGGTCCGTGCCGCCGCCGCCGTACAATTCGACCTGGCCGGCTCTAAAGACCTTCCGCACGTCGCGGACCGCGGCATCGCAGCACGCGACGACGACGTCGGCGCCGTACCCGAGCTGGCGGGTCAGGCCCGCCAGTTCCGCCAGGGCCCGCGCCAGCTGTGAGTCTTCCATCGAGCTGGAGGTGTCGATCAGAAATCCCGGCCGAGGCCGCGGCTGGTGGAAGCTGGGCATGAGAAACTCGCCGTAGCACGCCTGCCGCCGATGCGGCCGCCGGTAGGTGCGGTCGTACCGGCCCAGCGTACTCTCGCGCAAGGCTCTGCGGACCACATGACGGATCGTGGCCAGGTAGTCGACCTTCGGTGCGAGGGTCGCGCGGGCCCACCGGCGCCACGCGGGTGAGACCTCGCCAGCGTAGGGCGAGATCTCGTCGATGCGCCGGGCCACTTCGCGCCGCACGAGCTCGGCCTTCAAGCGGTCGACACCAGGTGTCCCTTCCTCGCCCTCATCGTCTGCCGGCAACTCCCAGAATCGCCGTTCTCCGTGGGCGCCCGACCCGCAGTCATCTTTATCCGAGGGGCTTCGCCCCTCGGACTCCCCTACACGCTCTCTCGCGGGCCGCTCCGCCGGCCCGCTTCCGCCTCCGCGCGAAGCGCTACGGCGAGACCTCGCCGAAGCCTCGGCGTAGGCGGGCCGTTCGCGTGGCTCGCTCGCTCCGCTCGCTCGCGCGCTCGGCAGCTGCTTGAAGTACGCCTCGGCGGTGCCGCCACTCTCCAGTCCGTACTTGGCGGGTAGCGGCGGATCGCCTGGCAGCGGCAGGCCCTCGGCGTGGAGATCGTCATTGATCTCGCAGTCGCCGGCCGTGTTCCAGCGCCGATGATCCGTGATGCCGGCGGCCTTCTTTCGTGCCTCGTGGTCGCGCAGCAGGTGGCTGACCTCGTGAATGAGCAGCGTCGCGTTCTCTTCAACCGTGTGCCGCGCCACCCACGTGTCGTTGTAGTACAGGCGCCACTGCGCGTCGACGGCCATGCTGTCGATCAAGTCAGTGGCGACCGGAATCAGGCTGAAGAGCGCCGGCGCGAAATAACTGCGTTGATAGGCGGCCCGGACGCGAGCGGCCTGCAGCGCACGGGAATACCCGTCGGCTTCTCGATCCGGGCGGCGAATCAAATCGCGGAATGTGAACTTCACCGTCACTCCCGCGGCACGAGCTTCGCCATCTGCATCAGCTCGTAGAACGGACGGCACTCCTCGGGCAGCTTCATCAGGCCCTCCGGCCGGTTCCGTCGGTCGCACAACGTGCGCGCCGCGGATGCCGGGATGTCTGCGTTCTTCCGGCACGCGACGCCGAGCGCGATCATCGCCGCTTCCCACCGCTGCGGCGTGTTGTTGTTGAGAACGGCACCGGCAAGCGCATAGCACACGGCATAGGCGCGATCGACGCGATCGGGCAGCACGAAGCGGCGGGGATCCTTCAGGATGTCCTCCGGATCCGGCAGATTCAGGGTCTCGCGGTACTCCATGAACGGCAGCGCCTGGTCGCCCACCAGGCCGGCGAGCGCCGCGCCTTGCAGCACGCGATTGCCCGGCGACACGGCGTCGATCGCCGCGAGAAACCGTGACGCCAGATACCAGGTCCGGCCCGACGGCCAGGGACCGCTCCGCCGGGCCGGATCGGTGGGAGGCGCCAGCCAGGCGTCACGACCGGCGGCCCTCACATACGCGGCAATCGTCGCCCGTTGGCCGTGATGGTATCGGCCCAGATAGTCGGCCGGCAGCACGGGCATGCTGCCCGGCGCCGGAAAATCGCTCACCATCAAGTCGCACCACGTCTCGTGATCCATCGGGAACTCGCCGTGCCACAGC
>Ga0111538_10000257_pt1 | contig 66850 bp, 60 predicted proteins | sample SoiMethybrSBSTD1_FD_79669 | JGI IMG/M metagenome (GOLD analysis project Ga0111538, IMG submission 79669) | Bulk soil microbial communities from a Populus tree surrounding site in Tennessee, USA - Soil MetaG P. TD hybrid SBSTD1 (version 2)... | ecosystem: Environmental > Terrestrial > Soil >...
AGCCCACTACCAACGCGCTTCCGATCAGTGCCTTGCTGGCTGCGCCGACGTGGATCAGAAAGCTTGGCTTGCACAAGATCAAACTCGGTCGGATCGACCAACGCCTGCCAGATCCCGTTCTTCCCGGTCGTCTTGCCCTGGTAGATCGCACGTCCGGCATACCGCGGATTGGTCAAGATGTTGCGCACCGACTTCGGGCTCCACTGCCCGCCGTGCCGAGTCGGAACCTCCGCCTCATGCAGATATTGGGCAAGCCCGCGAAGCGAATCACCGGCAGCGAACCGGGCAAAGATCTCCCGGACGCTCTCTGCTTCGGAGTCGACTATCTCGCCTTTCGTGGTGTAGCCAGTGAGCCGGACACCTTGCTCTCCGCAATTGGCGGACATTCGGGTAACTGTCGACAGATCGCACCTCCTCAGCAGATGTAGTTGCAATCTGCAGACAGTTTCCAAATTAGGAGGTCAGACCATCATCTGGCGGGCGGTCGGTGGTATCGGCCGCGGCAGCTTGGTCGTGCCGGACAGATATTCATCGACACCCGCGGCACACGCGCGACCCTCAGCGATAGCCCAAACGATCAGCGACTGACCCCGGCCCGCATCCCCACAGACGAAGACACCATCGACGCTGGTGGCGTAGTCCTTATCCCGCGCCACGTTGCCACGCTCATCGAGCGCACAGCCGAGCTGGGAGACAACAGTGTCGGCCTCCGGACCGGTGAAGCCCATGGCCAAAAGGACGAGCTCGGCTGGAATCTCCCTTTCGGTGCCCTCGACGGGAACGATCTTGCCGCCCTCGAACCGCACTTCCGACATTCGCAACGAAGCCACATTGCCGTCGTAGTCACCGATGAACTCCGAAGTCGACACCGAGTAGACCCGCTCCCCCGCCTCCTCATGCGCGGAGGAAACTCGATAGGTCATCGGGTACGTCGGCCAGGGCTGGTGCGCCGGCCGCTCCTCTGGCGGCGTTGGCATGATCTCCAACTGCACGATCGAGCTAGCTTGCTGTCGAATCGCCGTGCCCAGGCAGTCAGCCCCGGTGTCGCCACCACCGATGATCACCACATGCTTGTCCTTGGCTGTGATCTGGTTCTCCACATGGCGCCCCAAGGCGACCCGGTTGGATTGCGGGAGATACTCCATGGCCTGATGGATGCCGTTGAGATGGCGCCCCGGCACCGGCAGGTCGCGTCCGACGGTGGAACCAACCGCCAGCACGATGGCGTCGTAACGCTCTTGAAGCTCACGACCGGTGATCTTGACTCCGGCCTCGGTTTCGCAATGGAAGTTCGTGCCCTCATCCAGCATCTGTCGGATGCGGCGATCGAGTACCGATTTCTCCATCTTGAACTCGGGAATGCCGTAGCGCAGTAGCCCGCCTGGCGCATCCGCCCGCTCGAAGACGGCAACCGTGTGCCCGGCACGGGTGAGCTGCTGGGCGGCCGCCAGCCCAGAGGGACCTGATCCGATGACCGCCACCCGCTTGCCGGTATGCCACTCTGGCGGTTGCGGGTCGACCCTTCGCTCGTCCCAGGCCCTGTCGATGATCGCGACTTCGACGTTCTTGATCGTCACCGGATCGCGATTGATGCCCACAACACAGGCGGTCTCGCACGGTGCGGGGCACAACCGCCCAGTGAATTCAGGGAAATTGTTGGTCGCGTGCAACCGCTCCAGCGCCTCGTCCCAATCGCTGCGCCATACCAGGTCGTTCCATTCCGGAATGAGATTGCCCAGCGGGCAGCCGGTGTGGCAGAACGGGATGCCGCAGTCCATGCATCGGCCAGCTTGCTCGGAGATGATCGGCAGCACAGCCCGTCCAGGCGTACCCGGGTAAACCTCTTTCCAGTCGTGGATCCGCTCCGCAACCGGTCGCCGCGTCGCAACCCGCCTAGGAGTGGTCATAAACCCTCGTGGATCAGCCACGCTAAATCCCTTTCAGCTGGAGAGGAGCGAGGACTCGTCCGGTTCTCGCCCTCGGGCTTGGACGGGCCTGGCGGGAGCCCCGAGCCTGCGAGGGGCGGATGGTTGCCCGAGGGCGTCGACCGGCGAGGCCGCGCGACGAGCTCACCCGTGGGCTGCTTCCATCATCTTGCTGGTGATCTTGGCCTCATCGAGTCCCTCGGATTGCCCTTGCTGACGCGCGGCGATCACGCGCGCATAGTCGCGTGGGAGCACCTTCGTGAAGCGCGTACCGACCGCGTGCCAGTCCGCAAGCAAGGACTCGGCAACCTCGGAATCGGTCTCCTCACGATGCTGCACGATCAGCCTTCTCAGAAAATCAAGATCGGCTTCGGTCGGTACGAGCGCATCAACCATCTCGGTGTTCAGCAGCGTCGGGTCGAGGTCCAGGAAGTAACCGATGCCTCCCGACATGCCGGCCGCAACATTGCGGCCTGTCTTTCCGAGTACGACGGCGATGCCACCGGTCATGTACTCACAGCCGTGATCACCCAGGCCCTCGACAACGGCAATCGCACCAGAGTTGCGTACGCAGAACCGCTCGCCAACCTGGCCGCGAATGAAGAGCTCGCCTGAGGTTGCGCCGTATGCGATGACATTTCCGGCGATGATGTTGTTTGCGGCGACGAACTGGGCCGTACGTGCCGGGCGCACCACGATGCGGCCGCCAGAGAGTCCCTTAGCCAGATAGTCGTTGGCATCGCCCTCCAGGCGCAGCGTGATCCCCGCGGGCAGGAAGGCGCCAAAGCTTTGTCCGGCCGAGCCCTCCAGAGTGATGTCGATGGTGCCGTCGGGTAGACCTTCACCCTTGGTGGCCTTCGTCACCTCATGGCCCAAGATCGTCCCAACAGTGCGATCAACATTCCGGATGGACAGTGAGGCGCGAATGGCCTCACCGGTCTCCAGCGCCGGTCGGCAGATCCTGATCAACTCCTGGTCCAGCGCCTCAGCTATGCCATGATCTTGAACCGTGGTGTTGTGCAGTACAGCACCTTCGGGGAGATCGGGCTTGTGCAAGATCGGCCGAAGATTGAGACCATGCGCCTTCCAGTGGCGCTCAGCTCGCGTCGTATCGAGTACCTCAACATGACCGATCGCCTCGGCAAGAGTCCGGAAACCCAATGTCGCAAGGTGTTCGCGCACCTCCTCAGCGATGAACTCGAAGAAGTTGATCACGAACTCCGGCTTTCCGGAGAACTTCGAGCGCAGCTCGGTGTTCTGCGTCGCAACACCTACCGGGCACGTGTCCAGATGGCATACCCGCATCATGATGCAGCCACTGACCACCAACGGCGCGGTGGCAAAGCCAAACTCCTCGGCACCGAGCAACGCGCCGATGATCACGTCACGGCCAGTCTTCAGCTGACCGTCGACCTGCACCACGATGCGGTCTCGCAACCCATTGAGCAACAGCGTCTGCTGAGTCTCGGCAAGACCCAGCTCCCACGGCCCTCCAGCGTGCTTCAACGACGTCAATGGAGCCGCACCGGTACCACCGTCATGCCCGGAGATCAACACGACATCAGCCTTGGCCTTGGACACACCAGCAGCGACCGTCCCGACTCCGACTTCAGCGACCAGCTTGACGTGCACCCGGGCCGAGGGATTGGCGCACTTCAGGTCATGGATCAGCTGCTTGAGATCTTCAATGGAGTAGATGTCGTGGTGTGGCGGCGGGGAGATCAGTCCGACGCCGGGCGTGGAGTGCCGAGTCTTGGCGATCCACGGGTACACCTTCTGGCCCGGCAACTGGCCGCCCTCGCCGGGCTTGGCGCCCTGGGCCATCTTGATTTGGAGATCTGATGCATTCGTCAGGTAGTCAGAGGTCACGCCAAAGCGCCCGGATGCCACCTGCTTGATCGCGCTGCGCCGTTCCGGATCGTAGAGGCGGTCCTTGTCCTCGCCGCCCTCACCGGTGTTGGACTTGCCACCCAGTCTGTTCATGGCGATCGCCAGCGTCTCGTGCGCCTCCTTGCTGATGGAGCCGTACGACATCGCTCCAGTGGAGAAGCGCTTCACGATCTCGCCGACGGGCTCGACTTCCTCGATCGGGATCGGCTCGCGGTCGGACTTGAACTTCAACAACCCCCGCAAGGTCATCAACCGCTCGGACTGCGTGTCGATGTGATGGGTGTACTGCTTGAAGATGTCGTAGCGCCCAGACCGGGTCGAGTGCTGCAGCCGGAAGACGGTTTCCGGATCGAACAGGTGCGGCTCGCCCTCGCGGCGCCACTGGTATTCCCCACCGACCGCGAGCGTTCGGTGCGCCAGCGGGATTCCGTCGAGCGGGTACGCGGTCAGATGTCGCTTAGTGACCTCCTCCGCAATCTGCTCCAAGGTCACACCGCCGAGCTTGCTGGTGGTGCCGGTGAAGTAGCGGTCGACCACTTCTCTGGACAGGCCGAGCGCTTCGAAGATCTGAGCGCCGGTGTATGACGCGACCGTTGAGACACCCATCTTGCTCATCACCTTGAGCACGCCCTTGCCGAGCGCCTTGATGACGTTGCTGACCGCCTTTTCCGGCGTGACGCTGGTGTAGACCTGGTGCCGCGCCAGATCCTCGACGGATTCGATCGCTAAGTAAGGGTTCACGGCAGCGGCGCCGTAGCCGATGAGCACCGCGACGTGATGCACTTCGCGTACGTCGCCGGCCTCGACGATCAAACCCACTTGGGTCCGCGTCTTCTCCCGAACCAGGTGGTGATGCACGGCCGCGGTCAAAAGCAGCGATGGGATCGGCGCCAGCTCGGCGTTGGAATGCCGATCGGACAGCACGATTATCCGAGCACCAGCGGCAATAGCCGCCGAAATCTCGGCGCAGACCTCGTCGAGCCGCGCGGTCAGTGCCTCGGCGCCCCCGTCAACCTGATACAGGCCTTGGGCCACATAGGTCTGATATCCGGGGAGATCGCCCTCACGATTGATCTTGACGATCTTGCTGAGGGCGTCGTCGTCCAGCACGGGGAATGGCAGCACCAACCGGCGACACGAGGCAGGGCTGGGATCGAGCAGGTTACATTCCGGCCCGATCGTGTTGTACAGCGACGTCACCAACTCCTCGCGAATGGCATCGAGCGGCGGATTGGTCACTTGGGCGAACAGCTGGGCGAAGTAGTCGAACAGCAGTCGTGGCTTGTCACTGAGCGCCGCTAGCGGGGTGTCGGTGCCCATCGAGCCGAGGGGTTCAACACCGGTGGAGGCCATCGGGGCCAAGATGATCCGCAGTTCTTCCTCGGTGTAGCCGAACACTTGCTGGCGGCGAGTGACCGAGGCATGGGTATGGACGACATGGTCCCTGTCCGGCAGGTCGGACAGCAGGATTCTGCCTCCGACAAGCCACTCTCCGTACGGAGCCGCCGCAGCGAGCTGGGCCTTGATCTCCTCATCGGAGATAATCCGGTGCTGATCAAGATCAACAAGGAACATCCGGCCTGGCTGCAGCCGGCCCTTCTGGACGATCTTGTCTTGCGGAATGTCCAACACTCCGGCCTCAGACGCCAGCACCACCAGGCCGTCGTCGGTGACCCAGAAGCGACCGGGTCGCAGACCATTGCGATCCAACACGGCGCCGACGACCGTGCCGTCGGTGAACACCACTGCCGCGGGCCCATCCCATGGCTCCATCAGGCAGGAATGGAAGGCGTAGAACTCCCGGCGCGCCGGGTCCATCTGATTGTTGTTCTCCCAGGCTTCCGGGATCATCATCAACAGCGCGTGTGGCAGTGATCGACCGCCGAGGTTCAGCAGCTCCACCACTTCGTCGAACGAGGCCGAATCCGATGCGTCGGGCGTACAGATCGGAAACAACCGTTCCAGATCGCCGGGAATGACATCGCTGGCCAACAACGCCTCGCGTGCCCGCATCCAGTTGCGGTTGCCCATCACGGTGTTGATTTCACCGTTGTGGGCGATCATCCGGTACGGGTGAGACAGCTCCCATGCCGGAAACGTGTTGGTGGAAAAGCGTGAGTGGACGACCACCATGGCGCTCGCCATCCGCTCATCCAGCAGCTCGGGGAAGACCTGGGGCAGCTGATTGGTGGTCAGCATGCCTTTGTAGACGATGGTTCGAGCCGACAAAGACGCGAAGTAAGTGCCAGTTTCGTGCTCGACTCGACGCCGCAGGCAGTAGGCCAGCCGGTCCAACGCGATGCCCATCAGTGGCGCGCCCTTGGCAGTAATGAACAGCTGCTCGAAGTACGGCATGTTCGACCGGGTGACATCGCTCAGGGACCTGTCGCTGGTAGGCACTTGCCGCCAGCCCAGCACCCGCAAGTTCTCCTCGGAAGCAATCTGTTCAATCCCCGCCTTCGCCTTAGCAGCGAGCTCAGGGTCAGTCGGAAGAAAAGCGTTGCCTACCGCGTACGCGCCCTGTCGGGGAAGTTGGAAGTCCACCTCGCTGCGAAGGAAAGCGTCGGGAATCTGCAGCAGCATCCCCGCGCCATCACCGGTCTTCGGATCAGATCCGACTGCGCCGCGATGATCCAGATTGCGCAACGCCTCCAGGCCTTGGGCGACAATGGCGTGGCTTGGAACTCCGCTCAGGGTCGCCACAAAGGCGACACCGCAGGCGTCATGTTCGAACGCCGGGTCGTAGAGACCCTCAGCCTTGCGGGCCCGAGAAGATGCATGAGCGGCCGTCATGAACAAACTCCCGTCATCGAAGCCGGTGAGCAGAGTCGGTGGCCTCTGTCACGGTCACGGCTGAGCGCACAGCCTCAGGGGGCAAACGTGCACGCCACAGAGCTTGCAGGACAACATTGGCCCAAAAGTTGATGGAAAGGGTAACGCAGGGAAGCGGAATCATGGAACGTGAAAACCGCTCTCAAAATGGCGGCTGGTGCGGTTTCTGCAAATACTGCCGAAGCTCGGCGTTTCCGCAGCAAGACGCGTCAATTGGGCGGGATGTTTTGATTGATCTGAAAGAAGTTCTCCGGGTCGTACGTCCGCTTCAAAGCTTGCAGCCGTTGGTACTTCTCGGACCCGTACGACTGCCGAACCCGCTCGGCGCCCTCATCACCCAAGAAGTTCACATAGACGCCCTCGTGCCACGGCCGCAAGGCGGACCAAAAGTTGCGTACCCACTCGCGTTCCTCGGCGAATCCCTCACTCGTCTCAGTGCTCGCGCCGATGTTGTAGGTGAAGCCAGCCGAACGGCCGCTGAACGCAGTCTCGTCCTCGCCGACTCGGCTTACCGCGCCGCCCCGCTGCCAGATCGGGAACGATGTCAGTGGCGATGAGATCTGCAAGCAGTGCTCCACCGTGATGTCGATGATGTCATCACTCAGTTCGGCGACGTCACAGCTCTTGAAGTAGTACCAGCGACCCTTCGGAAAGCTGGGATCGAACATCGCTTGATGTGTCAGGAACGACTTCGGCACGCACACGTCCAAGACCGGCGAGCCGAAGGCTTTCAGCGGTCGGATGACGCGTTCCCCTTCTTCGATGTCACCCGCCCAGCAGCAGGCGACGACGACGACCGGCTTACCGTGCAGCTCCGACGGCACGAACGGCAGCGGCGGCGCTTTTCGGTTGATCACGATGGTCATCAACTCGTCTGGCGCGTCGGCGAGCCAATCACGGTAGAAGCGCAATACCTCGGGCGCTTGAGTCATCGGCCAGAACACCGGTCCCGCCATCACCTGCGGCCCAAGGGGCACACACCGAAACTCGAACTCAGTGATGACCCCGAAATTGCCCCCGCCGCCGCGGACGGCCCAGAAGAGATCGGCGTTCCGATCCGCGCTCGCCTGGGTGAATTCGCCCTCGGCCGTGACCAGATCGACCGAGAGGAGCTGGTCGATCGACAATCCATGCTTACGCATGATCCATCCGATGCCACCACCAAGAGTGAGTCCTGCCACACCGGTATGGGTGACGATGCCCGACGGCACCGCGAGGCCGAACGCCTGGCTTTCTTTGTCCAGGTCTCCAAGCAGCACACCCGCCTGCACCCGCGCTGTCCGCCTGTCAGGATCTACCCGGACTCCTTTCATGAGTGACAGGTCGATCACTACGGCGCCGTCAGCGACTGACCAACCCGGGAAGGAGTGCCCACCGCTGCGTACCGCGACCGGCAGCCCGCTGGCTCGTCCAAACTTCACTGCGGCGATGACATCCGACGCACCCGCGCAGCGAATGATCACCGCTGGACGCCGGTCGATCGAGCCATTCCAGATCCTGCGATCCACGTCATAGCTCGGATCTTCGGGGCCGACGACGTACCCGCGCAGAGTTGCCTGATCAATGTCCACCGATACGCTGCCGACACTCATCATTGGAGTGTCTCAGTCAGCTGTGAGGTTGCCAAGCAGGTCAACTAAGGAGTGATCGTGGGGTCCTTGGTAGATGCGGGCCTCGCGACATCCCGATCATCCAGCGGCCACTCGTCTGTCCTTGTCGCCCGACGCGGCGATGCCGTTCTCGTGGTGGTGTCTGAATCGGCCGGCAGGACGGTCAGCCCTATGCCCTCGACAACCTCTTCCCGACCGGGCCTGTTGCGGATCAGCCAAATCAACCAGACCAGCGCGGCGATGAAGCCGATCAATGCGGTGTAGTTGTTCAGCCGGAATCCGGCGATCTCATTAACTGTATCGATGCGCAGCGCCTCGATCCAGAACCGGCCGCCGGTGTAGAGCAGGACATAGAGCGCAAACACCTTGCCGTGCCCGAGTCGGAACCTGCGATCCAGCCAGACCAGCAGTGCTGCGGCGATCAGATTCCACACCATCTCGTAGGCGAAGGTCGGGTGAAAGGTCGTGAACTGTGCGTAGCCTTCCGGGCGGTACTGCGGCGCAATCTCCAGTGCCCAGGGCAAGGTGGTAGGGCGGCCGAACAGCTCCTGATTGAAATAGTTGCCCAGCCGCCCAATGGCTTGGGCCACCAGAATGGCCGGCGCGATGGCATCCAGAACGGCCGGAAAGGCGATCCGGCGGCGCCGCGCGACCAAATAGCCGCCGAGCAGACCGAAGGCTATGGCTCCCCAGATTCCGAGGCCACCCTGCCAGATCTTGAGCGCGTTCAGCGGGTGCCGACCTGGTGCGAAGTAGAGCTCGTAATCGGTGATCACGTGATAGAGCCGGGCGCCGACAATGCCGAACGGCACGCCGACCACAACCATCAGTTCCATGCTGTCGGCGGTACCACCGCGGGCCTTCCACCGCCGAGTCGCGATGATCATTGCGACGATGATGCCGGCAATGATGCAGAGCGCGTACGCCCGCAGCGGAAACGCACCGATATACCAGACATTGGTACTGGGGCTCGGAATCGACAGCACGGGATGCGCCCAGCTGGTTGTCACCACACTGTCCCCATTACGCCCCTACTATCTCTTTTTGCTCGTGAGCCGTTTTTGATTGCTCCGCTCGCTGCGCTCGCTGTGCCTGATTGCTCGCTCCGCTCGCTGCGATATTCGCTGGGAGCCGCCGTCTTCGTCGGATCCGACGAAACGATCGTGTCGAAAAAGCGGCTCCCTTTTGGACGCGTTTCGTCGGCTCCTCCTGCAGATCGGCGGCGCGAACATCGCGGGCGCGGATCGCGCCTTGGAGCGCGCCTACTTCGTCGTCGGTCGGCGACGAAAAGCATGTCCCCTCCCTCCTCCTCAGCACGCCGCGTGGCGCGATCCGGTTTGGTTCCTCCGCTCGCTCTTTCCGATGGCTCGCTCGGCGAAAGCGTAGCTCCTATTTAGGTGGCTATTTCTGGCTGGCGCCATTGATCATCGTCTGGAGCGACTCGGGGGTCAGTGTCGCGATATCAACGTTCTTGCCGTTGATCAACATAGTGGGGGTCTGATCGACGCCATTAGTGTCGGCGGCAGCGTTGATCGAGGTCACCCAGTCGTCATGCGCCCGGCGCGTTACGCAGGTGCGAAACTCCTCGGAAGGCGTTCCGGCCACCTTCGCTGCCAGGTCGATCAGCTGTGGATCGCTCCACTGCAAGGTGTGATTGGCGAACAGCCCCAGGTAGTAGGCCTGACCGAAACCTGCCTCGGCCGCGCAGGCCATAGCATTTGCCGCCGTTAGTGAGCCCTCGTCAATAAAGGCCATCGGATAAAGCTCGACACGAACTGTGCCGGCCTCCTGAGCCTTGGTAATGATCGGTCGGAACTGCTCCTCAAAATCCGCGCAGTGCGGGCAATGGAAGTCCTCGTACAGGGTGATCGTGACCGGCGCATCAGCCGAGCCGAGAGGTATGGGGCGTCCGTTGGTGATGGTCACCGGACTGGCCGATGCCGCAGCGGAGGGCGCGGCGGATGGCGCTCGGCTGGTACGCCAGGCCTGGAAGGCAATGCCGCCCACGACCACGACAATAACGAAAGCCGCGATCATCATGATCAAGATGCGCCGATCGCGCTTCCGAGCCGCCGCCTGCTCGGCAGCCAACCGAGCACGCTCCCGAGCATTTCTCGATGTGCTCATTGCTGTCCCCTTGACGCCGGTGCACCGCCAACGAACCGGTCCAGCGCCAGTCGGCTGCGCGGGTGCCACACCAGCCACAAGGCAAGCAGCAACAAACCGACATCACGAACAATCTCGATGCCGTACGCGGTTTGTCCGGGTGCGACATCACCGCCACCCCCGAAACAGCCACAATCGATGCTCAGACCCCGCGCGGCGGCGGAAATGACCGCAGCGATAAACAGCATCAGCAACACAGCGCAGGCAGCCGCGACGACTCGGGTCGCAACGCCGGCTATCAGCAATAGCCCGAGCGCGATCTCGAGGAATGGCTGCCCCCAGCCGACAATGGTCGCGACCGAGTCCGGCAGCAGGCGGTAGGCGCGTACCGCAGTAACCGAGGATTGCGGATCAATGACCTTGAGCCCGCCAGCGACCAGAAAAACCGTGCCTAGGATTAGCCGGGCGCCAGTTGAAACCCAAGAAGCAGCTGCGGCGAGGCGCGGTTCGGCAACGATGGTTGAACTCACCGCGACCGTTCCACCAATAGGGCAAAGTCATGCTTCATTGCCGCGATCGGAGTGTCCGGCGTCCAGAGCACCACGCCGGAGTTACGGCTGAAGCCGACCACCTGCGCTGAGTGGCCTACCTCGTAACCGCCGCTGGGGAGCTTCTTCATTCCCTCGATATCCACTCCGACTTCGGTCGCAGCGCTCTTGATCGTCGGCAGCGGCCCGGTCAGACCGACGAAATTGGGGTCGAAGCGATCGAGATAGCGCCGGATCTGCTTCGCGGTGTCCCGGGCGGGGTCGGTGGTCACGAAGATGACCTGAATCTGATCTCGGTCGGCCTGCGCCAGCCGCTGCATGGCCATCGATACATCAGAGAGCACGGTGACACACACATCAGGGCAATGTGTGTAACCGAAGAAGAGCAGGGTCACTGGCTTGGACGGCGTTGTAGCTAAGTTGTATGGCCGTCCGGACGTGTCGGTGAGCGAGACCTGGGGCATCGTGTACGGCTCGGGAAGCGAGGATCCGCCGGTGTAGCCAGCCGGATCGGCGTTCCGCTGACCGCTTGGTCCGCTTGGTGCCGCGATGCAGCCAGAAAGCAGCAACACAACCAGAGCCATCAGCGAGCAGGCCGCAATACCCCTCCGTGCCGAGCCCGCAGGCCCGGCAATACCCCTCCGTGCCGAGCCCGCAGGCCCGGCGGACGATGCCCCGCCGGAGCGTACGGCGCGGGATCGTGCTGGGCAGCTCACGTCCCGACTAACCCTGGCGATAGCTGCGAAGTTCCCGATTCTGCTGGACTACCCGACGGACCGGGCGAAGGCTGGCCGTCGGGTGTGCTGCGGCTGGCGCGTACGCAATCGGCAAGATCGGCGACGAGCGCTCGCAGGCCGCTCAAATCTTCTGGCTTCCCGGCTTCTTCGGCATCCAACAGCGTCTTCACCAGCGCGGAACCAACGATTGCCACGTCCGCGAAATCGGTTACTTCGCGAGCTTGTTCACCGTTCGATACGCCTAGTCCGACCCCAACAAGTGCCGCCCGGTCGAACTCACGGATCCGGCGCACGAGCTCTGGAGCAGCCGCTGAGGTCTGGGCCCGTGAGCCGGTGACACCCATCAGAGACGTGGCGTAGACCCATCCCCTGCAGGCCGCCACAGTGGCGGCCAGGCGCTCGTCTGTCGAAGAAGGCGAGACCAGGAATATTCGATCGAGACCGTGATCATCAGAAACAGAGATCCACTCGGCTGCCTCATCTGGAGTGAGATCCGGAGTGATCGCTCCAGCCCCGCCCGCCGAGGCAAGATCTCGAGCAAACCGGTCGGCGCCGTAGCGCTCGACGAGATTCCAATAGGTCATCACCACCGCTGGTGTGCCCAAGTTCGCCACGGCTTCTACAGCGGCGAACGCATCGCGGGTCCGTACGCCACGCTCTAGCGCCTTCGTTCCGGCGCGCTGGATGGTGACTCCATCCATCACGGGATCGCTATAGGGAATCCCTACTTCGACGAGATCGACGCCTGCAGACTCACCCTCTCCGGTGAGCGCCTTCATGGCATCCAGTGATATCTCCAGGGTCGGGTAACCCACGTGAAGAAACCCGGCCAGGGCTCCCCGACCTTGGTCTCGGATCTCTCGCAGTCTCCGCCCCGTGTGCCCGGCGTCGATGGTCACCTTTCAGACCCGGTATCGCTCGGGGCACGCCCAGACTCCGATGACGTACCGGTGGTGTCCAAACCAAACCACTTGATGGCGGTGTCCACGTCCTTGTCACCGCGACCGGAAAGGTTCACCAAGATCAACGGCTGCTGGCCGGGCTCGTTGGGCGTTAAACGCGGACTCAGCTTGAGGGCACCCGCCAGAGCGTGTGCCGACTCGATTGCCGGAACAATTCCCTCGGTACGCGAGAGCAGCTGGAACGCATCCATGGCCTCGGCGTCTGTGATCGGCTCATAGTGCGCGCGGCCGACCTCCGCGAGCCATGAGTGTTCGGGACCGACGCCCGGATAGTCCAGTCCGGCGGAGATGGAATGGGACGGTTTCGTCTGGCCGTCCTCGTCTTGGAGGACGAAGGTGCGCATACCGTGTAGCACGCCGATCTCACCCGCCGAGATGGTTGCGGCATGCCTTCCTGTCTCGATGCCCTCCCCGCCAGCCTCGAAGCCGTAGAGCTGGACGTCAGTGTCGGGTACGAAATCGGCGAAGATGCCGAGCGCATTCGAGCCTCCCCCAACGCACGCCACCACGGCATCAGGCAGCCGGCCATAGCGATCCACAAGCTGGGCGCGCGCCTCCATGCCGATCACCCGCTGGAACTCTCGGACCATCATCGGGAAGGGATGCGGGCCGGCCACTGAACCAATCAGGTAGTGAGTGTTGTCGACGGATGCGACCCAGTCGCGCATGGCGTCGTTCATGGCATCTTTCAGAGTCTGGGTGCCCGACTCGACGGCAATCACCTCAGCCCCGAGCAGCCGCATTCTGGCGACGTTGAGTGCCTGACGCTCGGTGTCGATCTTGCCCATGTAGATGGTGCAGTCCAGGCCGAATAGCGCCGCTGCGGTGGCTGTGGCTACCCCATGCTGACCGGCGCCGGTCTCAGCGATAACCCGGGTCTTTCCCATCCGCCTCGTCAGCAGCGCCTGACCGATCACATTGTTGATCTTGTGGGAACCGGTGTGGTTCAGGTCTTCGCGCTTCAGCACGATGATCGGGAGCTGCCCAGTCGCAGTACGCGCAGCGTGGCGGCTGAATCGGGTGGCCTCCGTGATGGGGCTCGGGCGCCCCGTGTAATCCGCCAGCAGCTCGCTGAGCTCGGCTTTGAAAGCCGGGTCTGCCATGGCTGCATGGAACTCCCGCCCCAGCTGCAGCAGCGCTGCGTACAGCGCTTCAGGGACGAATCTGCCACCGAATCGGTCGAAGTGGCCACTGGCGTCTGGCAAGGAGGCGCCCAGTTCTGCCGACTGGCGGAAATTCGCATCTGGCTGTGATGCTGGCCCTGACATGGCGCCCGGCTGCGGAGGCAGCCCCGAGGTCACATCAGACTGCCTTGACAACTCGGTTCCTTACTGTGATCTCGGTGTGAGGCACCGGCGAAGGCCCCAACGCCACGGTTCTAGGGCTTATGCACCGCCGGGTGCGCTCCCGCGGCAACCAAGTCCGCCACGCCGCTGCGCGGATCCCGACCTGTCACCAGTGCCTCGCCGACGAGGACGACGTCTGCGCCGGCGCGGGCCAAGTCGATCACATCGTGCGGTCCGCGTACGCCGGACTCCGCTATCCGGACAATGTTGTCCGGGATCAGCGGCGCCAGTTGGGCGAAGATCGACGGATCGACCTTGAGCGTCTGCAGATTACGAGCGTTGACTCCGATGATCGAGGCGCCGGCATCCACAGCTCGGCGTACCTCATCAGCGGTGTGTACCTCCACCAATGGGGTGAGGCCAATGGAACGTGCCCGTTCCACCAGCGATACCAATTCCGGATCCGATAAAGCGGCGACGACCAGCAGTACCAGATCGGCTCCGGCGGCACGCGCCTCAAAGAGCTGGTACGCGGTAACGATGAAGTCCTTGCGAAGAACGGGAATATCGACCGCGCAGCGTACCCGGACAAGATCATCCAAGGATCCTGAAAAGTGCCGCTGCTCGGTCAGCACCGAGATAGCGGCCGCGCCGCCCGCCTCATACTCCACTGCCAGCGCCGCTGGGTCTGAAATCTCCGCCAAGCTGCCCTTGCTCGGGCTAGACCGCTTGACCTCGGCGATGACTGCGACCCCAGGGCCGCGGAACCGCGGCATCGGATCGATGGCGGCATCGATGTGCTGACATCTTTCCTTCAGGCGGTCCAGTGAAACGTGACGCTGTTGAACTGCCAGGTCCTCGCGGACCCCGGCAATGATGTCGTCTAAGGCACCCACAATCTGCCCGATCAGTGTGCGCCGTAGCCCATGCGCTGCAGCACGACCGTCACAATGATGGCCACAACGGCCAAGCCGGCAGCTACCCAGAACATTGGCCAGTTCTGCGGTCGCATTACGAGCGCGATCGCGCCAAGGATGAATGCCACAAGCGCGATGGTTGATCCCACCCAGGCTGCGACCGTGCGGCCATGGTGCACATGCTTGCCGCGCCGGGTCCTCGGATGTACTACTTCTGAGTGCGGTGCTGGCTGCTGGGCTGTGCCTGCCATGTTCCCTCGTTTCTGCTGATCGGGATCTGCATTTCGAGCACGTACCGTCCCGGACTGCGCTACGCCTCGCGGTCCCCGCGCCCTCGCTGCACCTGGCCCGTACTGTTGCCCATTTTGCGCCTCGTGGGTGACCAGGGTAATTGCTGCGCCGCCTGCTCGGTGCCATCCATTGTGTCTCTTGCCCTTCGATCCCGCATCTCGGGGTCTGGGGCTGGCTGTGTGTCGTGATCATCCGTCGTTGGATCGAGTCCGGCATCCATCGCCTTCCAGAGCTCAGCCGGCTCCTCGGAGCTGGTGAGCTGAGCGCCTGGTTGAAAACGATCGGATGCAGCCGGCCAGGTGGCTGCGGTGATCATAACCAATGCGGCGCCGATAGCAATCAATGATCCAGCCAAGGCAAAGATCCAAGGCCAGGCCGTCGCAGTGAGACCGGAGGTGTTCAGCACTCCGACATGACCTACCTGGCTGCGGACGGCATCCGGGCGTGGCTGCATCCACGATGCTCCAACCAGAGCAACCGCGATACCTACAAGGACCAAGGCACCGCCCAAAATACGGCGCCCCCGGCTTCGCAGGACAAGCATGAGCAGTGTTCCGGCAAGTGCGACGATCGCTAGTGCTTGGCTCAGTCCTCCGGTGGCCTGGCTCCCGGTGAACTTGACTCCCACACCCGGGCCCCCCACACCATCGGCAACGCCGCGCCACCACGGCTGCGCGCTTGCGATCAGCGCTAACGCTCCTCCAGCCAGGAGGCAACTGAAGGCAATTGTCCGGCTTCTTATCGGCGCTCGGCTTTTCATCCGGGCGCTGCGAAGCTTTCTGCCACCGAGATCGCCCGAACCACAGCGGCTGCCTTGTTCTGCGTTTCCTGGTCCTCGGTCGGCGGATCAGAATCGGCCACGATGCCGCCGCCTGCTTGCACATAGGCCACGCCATTGCGCAGCACAGCCGTACGTATGGCAATAGCCGCATCGGCGTCGCCGGCAAAGTCCAGATATCCCACCACTCCGCCGTAGAGACCTCGCCGAGAGATCTCGAGCTCGTCGATGATCTCCATCGCCCGAACCTTCGGCGCCCCGGAAAGGGTTCCAGCCGGAAACGCCGCGATGACGACATCGAGTGCGGTGCGGTCCGGGGCGATGGTCCCGGTGACCGTCGACTCGAGATGCATAATGTGGCTGTAGCGGCGCACGTCCATGAATTCCACTACCTCAACCGTGCCGGGCTGACACACGCGGCCAAGATCATTACGGCCAAGATCGACCAGCATGATGTGCTCGGCCCGTTCTTTAGGATCCCCGAGCAGTTCAGCCTCTAAGGCGGCATCCTCGGTCGGAGTGACTCCGCGTGGCTTGGAGCCGGCAATCGGGTGGGTGACGGCTGTCGCTCCCTGCACGGTGACCAGCGCCTCTGGAGAGGAGCCGACGATGTCGAAGTCGTCAAGTCGCAGCAGGTACATGTAAGGACTCGGGTTGGTCAAGCGCAGCACCCGGTAGATATCAAGCGCATCAGCGGTGGTGTCGACCTCAAACCGCTGACTGACGACAATCTGAAAAGCCTCGCCTGCCTTGATTTCCTCGACCGCGGAACGGACGGCCTGCTGATAGTCCTCCGGCGTACGCTGCCGCCGGATTGGAAGGGTGGCCTCCTCGAAACTGGCCGAGACAACTCCGGCAGGAGTGGGCTGGATGAGCAGCGTCGCCATGGCTTCCACTCGGGCGGCCGCGTCGGCATACGCCTCATCGACTCGTTCGTCGGTGTTGTCGAAGTTGATCGCATTGGCAACCAACCACACCTCGCCATTGTGATGATCAAGTACGGCAAGATCGGATGCGAGCAAGAAGGCGAGCTCGGGAATTTTCAGGTCGTTGACGCATGAGTCAGGCAGTCGCTCCACCCGGCGTACCGCGTCATAGCTCAGATAGCCAACCAGGCCCGAGGTGAACGGTGGCAGGCCGTCACTGCGAGGAGTGTGCAGCAAGCGCAGCGTCTCGCGTACGGCGGCCAAGGGATCTCCTCCGGCCGGAAGCCCGACAGGGGCATGTCCTCTCCACGCCGCCTGACCGTTCTGCTCGATCAGCGTCGCCGCCGCACGGACTCCGACGAAGGAGTAGCGCGACCAGACGCCCTGCTCAGCCGACTCCAGCAGGTAGGTCCCGGGCAGATTGCGTGCCAGCTTGCGGTAGAGCCCAATCGGCGTCTCGGCATCTGCCAACAGCCGGCGGTAGACCGCGATGACCCGCCTCTCGATGGCAAGCTTGCGGAACTCTTCCAGAGAGGGCGATAGCTCGGTCACCGCCCTGCTTCCTCAGCTCGTTGAGCGACCACCGCTGGCAGCAGGTGCGCGTCGAAACACGTGCGATCGCCGGTATGGCAGGCGGCGCCATCTTGATGCACCTTCACCAGCACGGTGTCGCCGTCACAGTCCAGCCGGACCTCGCGTACCCACTGACGGTGACCACTCGTCTCCCCCTTCACCCAGTAGTCCCTACGGCTCCGCGAGAAAAAGGTGGAGCGTCCGGTTGTCAGGGTCTTGTGCAGCGCCACGTCGTCCATCCAGCCGACCATAAGGACCTCTCCCGTGGACTCCTCCTGGATCACGGCGGTGATAAGTCCAGCCGGATCGCGCTTGAGCAGCGCGGCGACTTCAGGATCAAGAGTGTTGCCGCTGGCCGCTGGGGCTGGGTCCGTCACGCGCCCATTGTTCCAACACCATCACGCGCTAGTCGCCAGCTTTCCGAGCAATGGCTGATGTGCGTAGAAATCACCCTCGCAGCTGAGTGCGACGATGCGGACGTAACAGGCGCTACCGCTACCATGGACGCTCGTGACGTTTGCCAGGTCCGAACGGGCAGAGCTGTGTGACCTGCTCGACAAGGTCGGACCGCACGCACCCACGCTGTGTGAGGGCTGGGATACCCATGACCTCGCCGCACACCTGTGGATTCGGGAAACTGATCCGGTCGGTGCGAGCGGCATAGTCGCAAAACCGTTATCAAGCTTGTACGAGCGTCGAATGGGCGAAATCAAGCAGCGTTGGGAATACTCCGAGCTCGTCGATCGGGTCCGTCGGGGTCCTGCCAGATTCTCGATTTTCGCGATTCCAGGCGTCGACGAGGGTGCCAATACCACTGAGTTCTTCATCCATCACGAAGACGTACGCCGGGCTGGGGATTCTCCGCAGACCTCACGGCATCTCGACGACGATGTCGAGGAGTGGATGTGGCGACGGCTCAAGCTGCTCGGTCGAGCATGGTTCCGGCGGGTTCAGGTCGGCGTCGTCCTGGAGCGCCTAGGCTCCGCCGACGCTGATGGGGCGCCCGAGACGATTCGAGCCGTGAGCGGTACGTCGACCGTCACGCTTGTCGGCAATCCGAGTGAGCTGATGTTGTACGCCCACGGCAGGACCAGCGTCGCCGAGATCAAACTGGTCGGCGAGCCGGATGCCATTGACATCTTGAACTCATCAGACTTACGGACCTAAGAGTTGTCTTGAATACCCGGGCGAGACTCTGGTGACACAGCTCGCCGCTGGGGCTGGAGGTCGCTCCGCTCCCGCAGATAATTTGGTGATGGCCGCGACCTCGATGCATCCCAAGAATCGGCTCCGGCGCTCAAGCTTCATCGCGGTCTGTAGCGCACTGCTCGTGCTGACCGGTTGCACGAGTCCGGCCAACGAACCAAGCGCCGACACCCGTACCGCTGGGCCTACTCCAGCAAGTTCACCGCCGCCGCCAAGCCCAGATTCGGCTGGTCCACGTCCCACCAGTCCATCTGCTAGCACTGTCCAGTCACGCGGCGAGCCCCGCGCCCGGGAAATTGCCTCTGATATCGAGACGCCCTGGGGTTTGGTGCCACTGAAGGACGGCAGCTTCCTGATCAGTGAAAGAGACATCAGGAAGATCGTCCGAGTGAAAGACGGCTCAATCTCGACAGTCAGGACCATCGACGAAGCTGATCCGGCTGGGGAAGGCGGATTGCTCGGGTTGGCCATAACCCCGGACGAGATGACTGTCTTCGGGTACTACACCGCATCCAGTGACAATCGGATCGTCTCGATGAGTTGGGATGGCCGCGATCTTGGCTCGCCGAAGGTCATTCTCAAGGGCATTCCGAAGGGTTTCATCCACAATGGCGGCCGGATGGTGGTTGGTCCGGATGGCTATCTCTATGTCGGGACCGGCGAGAGTGGAAGCGGCAAGCTGTCACAGAACAAAAAGTCACTTGGCGGCAAGATCCTCCGGCTCCGACTCGACGGCAGACCCGCGCCGGGTAACCCGTTCGACAACGAAGTCTTCAGCTATGGCCATCGCAACGTGCAAGGACTCGCTTTTGACGATCAGGGCCGGCTGTGGGCCAGTGAATTCGGCCAGCAGACCTGGGACGAGCTGAACTTGATCAAGAAGGGCGCCGATTACGGATGGCCGGAGGTGGAGGGCTCCGGCAATGCCAAGGGAATGACCAATCCCAAGGTCGTCTGGCACACGGATGACGCCTCACCCTCTGGGTTGGCGTACTGGCAGGGCAGTCTGTGGATGGCGGGGCTGCGTGGGGAACGGCTTTGGCAGATTCCATTGGATGGCACCAAGGCGGGCGATCCAATTGCTCACTTCAAGGGTGACTACGGCAGGCTGCGTACCGTGCAAGTCGCCGTCGACGGAAACAGCCTGCTGCTCACCAACTCCAATACCGATGGCAGAGGTGATCCCACGAAGGACGACGACCGCTTGTTCCGAATCACGCGCTAGGACGAGTTTGCGGTGAGATCCAGAGCGGCGCGTACGGTCATCTTGATCATCGGCACGCTAGCCGTACTCGTCGGTGGCGTTTGGATTGGTCAAGGAGCCGGTCTGATCAAGGGCAGCTTCATGACGGGTAGTCCCGCGTGGCTCGCGATCGGACTGCTCTGTCTCGTTGTTGGCGTGTTCTTGATCTTCTTGGCCGTCAGAAGGCGCTCAAGTCATGGACCGTGAAGCACCTGCCGGTTCTGCGCGCTGAGCTTGTCGAAGCGCGGGAGGCCCCCTTCGACAGGCTCAGGGCACATTTCGGCCAGAGGTTGTTACTGCCTCAGCCAGTCCAGCCTTCGCTGATATCGCCGGTACCGCCCATTTATTGTGCGCTGCTCGCGCATCGCGCTTTGGAATCCGCCTACTTCGTCGTCGCTCGCAGAGGAAAAGCGGCTCCCGCTGTATTCATTGCTCGCTCCGCTCGCTGAGGCTGACGCTTTGCGCCAGCCTGGCTCAGCACGGCGGCGCGCGATTCCCGACGCTCGCAGCGCCTAACCATAATTCGGCAACTGCTGCACGGCCCATCTGTTGCCATCGGGATCGCTGAAGAACACAAATGATCCCCATGGCAGCACGTCAACATCGCTGACCTCGACACCCCGCTCAGCCAGCTCAGCCTGGGCTCGGTGAACATCACTTACCACCACCTGAAGGTTGTCCAACGCCCCAGGCGCCAGCTGCGTAAGACCCTTGCCGATCGCTATCGAGCACGCGGAACCCGGTGGAGTCAGCTGCACGAAGCGAATGTCGTCACTTACAGCGTGGTCGTGGTCCAGGTTGAAGCCGGCCTGATCGACGTAGAAGGCCTTGGCTCGGTCAACGTCGCTGACAGGCACTCCGATCAGCTCGAGTTTGAAATCCATGGCTCGACGGTATCGGGAGGCGCCGACAGTTTGACGCGCACGCAGTTCCGCAGCCGTTCCCCCATCCGGCGGCGTTGCTATGGAAACCTGGCTCCATGGCCGCCGGTCGTCTCCGCAAAGTCTTGTCGTGGACAGTCATCGTCCCGGTGCTTGCGATAGTGCTGCTTGCGTTTACCTGGGGCCACAAGCTTCCCGTCATTCTTGAGGTTGCTGTCGCATTGGCATTAGCCGGCGCCGTGCTTGCTGCTGTCAACCACGCAGAGATCGTTGCCCACCGGGTAGGCGAGCCGTTCGGGTCACTCGTGTTGGCGATCGCGGTAACGATCATCGAAGTAGGACTCATCGTAACGCTGATGATCTCCGGTGGCCCGGCTACTGCATCGTTGGCACGAGACACAGTCTTCGCCGCGGTAATGATCACCTGTAATGGCATCGTCGGTATCGCTCTGCTGATCGGTGCAGTGCGCTTCCACATCACGGTCTTCAATGCCGAGGGATCGGGCGCGGCGCTGGCTACGGTGATCACATTGGCGACTTTGAGCTTGGTGCTGCCGACGTTTTCGATCAGTCGCCCCGGCCCGGAATTCACTCCTGCTCAGCTCGCGTTCGCGGCGATCGCATCGCTGGTGTTGTACGGGGTGTTCGTCATTACCCAGACGTTCAGGCACCGGGACTTCTTCCTTCCGCTGACCTCTGCGGGTGAGGTCATCGAGGAAGAAGAGCACGCCGAACCACCGAGTAATCGAGCCGCGCTGGTCAGCCTCGGGTTGCTGTTGATCGCATTGGTTGCCGTCGTGGGCCTGGCGAAGGTGGAGACTCCTGCGATCGAAGACGCCGTAGCTGCGGTCGGATTCCCCGAATCCTTCGTCGGCGTCGTTATCGCGCTACTCGTGCTGCTGCCCGAGACGCTGGCCGCGGCCCGGGCGGCACGCCGTGATCGAATTCAGACCAGCCTCAACCTCGCGTTCGGCTCTGCTATGGCCAGCATTGGGCTGACAATCCCCGGCATCGCCGTTGCATCGATCTGGCTTGAGGGACCGCTCATCCTTGGACTGGATGCCACCCAGATGGTGTTGCTTGCGGTGACCGTAGTCGTCGCCATTCTCACGGTGGTGCCAGGTCGGGCGACCCGGCTTCAGGGGGCAGTACATCTGGTCCTGCTGGCAAGTTTCTTGTTCCTTGCGGTCAACCCGTAGCTTTCAAAAAGTTCGCAGTGGTCGGAAATTCGACACGTCGATGCGTGATTCGGGTCCAAGAACTCCGCATTGGTCGGAAATTTGACAACCGTGGAGTGGAGTAAGTCGCTGTCAGCCGATCTTTTCCAAGATCATTTCACGCACTCGAGCTGCATCCGCCTGCCCGCGCATCTGCTTCATCACCGATCCAATCAGGGCACCGGCCGCCTGTACCTTGCCGCTCTTGATCTTGTCGACAACGTCGGGGTTGGCGTTGATGGCCTCGTCGACAGCCGCTGCCAGCGCACCCTCGTCGGACACAATCGCCAGCCCGCGGGCAGCCACAACCTCAGCTGGTGAACCTTCACCGGCAATCACGCCTTCGAAGACCTGGCGTGCCAGCTTGTCATTAATTGTGCCGTTCTCCACCAGCGCTTGGATCTCTGCGACCTGCTGCGGCGTGACACCCACATTCTCAAGATCAACTCCGGCCTCGTTGGCACGCCGCGCAATCTCGGTCAGCCACCATTTGCGGGCCGACTGTGGCGACGCCCCAGCGGCAACGGTGGCCTCGATCGCGTTAACTGCACCGGCACTGATCACATCGCGCATTTCAAGATCGGTGAATCCCCATTCGGCGCTCACCCGGTTGAGTTTGGCCGCGGGCGGCTCCGGCAAGGTGGCGCGCAACTCCTCGACCCATTCCCGGCTCGGCGCGATGGGCACTAGGTCCGGCTCGGGGAAGTAGCGGTAGTCCTCGGCGGTCTCCTTGCTTCGGCCGGGGGTTGTGATTCCGGAGTCCTCATGCCAGTGCCGGGTCTCCTGGATGACCCTGCCACTACCGGTCAGCACGGCCGCCTGTCGAGTGATCTCGTATCGAACTGCTCGTTCCACGCTGCGCAGCGAGTTGACATTCTTGGTCTCGGTACGCGTACCGAAGGGCGAGGTACCGACTGGTCGTAACGACACGTTGGCATCACAGCGTAGCGAACCTTGCTCCATCCGGACATCGGAGACGCCGAGCGCCTGCAGCAGATCGCGCAGCATGGTGACGTACGCGCGGGCTACCTGTGGCGCTTTGGCGCCGGTGCCCTCGATCGGCTTAGTCACGATTTCGATCAGCGGTACGCCAGACCTGTTGTAGTCCAGCAGCGAATAGTCCGCGCCATGGATGCGGCCGGTCAGACCGCCAACGTGCAGCGATTTGCCGGTGTCTTCTTCCATGTGGGCCCGCTCGATACCGATCCGGTAGACCTGCTCGTCGAGGACGACCTCAGTCCAGCCGTCATAGGCGATCGGTTCGTCGTATTGCGAAATCTGGTAGTTCTTCGGCATGTCCGGATAGAAGTAGTTCTTCCGCGCAAAGCGGCACCACTCCGCGATCGTGCAGTTCAGGGCCAGCCCGATCCTGATCGCCGACTCGACGGCCTTCGCGTTCACCACTGGCAGCGAGCCCGGGAGCCCCAAACAGACCGCGCAGACCTGAGTATTGGGTTCAGCGCCGAATGCGGTCGAGCAGCCGCAGAACATCTTCGAGACTGTGTTGAGCTCGACGTGTACTTCCAGGCCTAGCACAGGATCGTAAGCGGCCAACGCCTCCTCATACGGCAGCACGGTCATCGAACGGATCCCAGCTCCGGAAGACGATCAAGCAGCGGCCCACCCCAAGCCGACTCCAGTGCGGCCTCAAGGGCGGCGCCGACGCGATAAACCCGGTCGTCGGCGAGTGGTGGTGCCATCACCTGGAGGCCAACTGGCAGTCCGTCCTCGGCTGCCAGACCCACAGGGAAGGACCCGCTGGCGTTACCCGCGAGATTGGATGGGATGGTGCATAAGTCGTTCATGTACATGGCTAGCGGGTCGTTCACCTTCTCGCCGATCTTGAAGGCAGTGATCGGTGTCGAGGGCGAGATCAGCACATCTGCTTGGGAGAATGCGTTGTCGAAGTCTCGGGAGATCAAGGTCCGCACCTTCTGCGCCTGCCCGTAGTAAGCCTCGTAGTAGCCACTGGACAACGCATAGGTGCCGATGATGATGCGCCGCTTCACCTCGGCGCCGAAGCCGGCTTCACGAGTCATAGCCATCACCTGCTCCGCGCTCGCCACGCCGTCGTCGCCGACTCGCAACCCGTATCGCATGGCGTCGAACTTCGCGAGGTTTGAGGAGCACTCGGCAGGCAAGATCAAATAGTAGGCCGGCAATGCGTAGACGAAATGCGGGCAGGACACCTCGATGATCTCTGCGCCGAGCGAAGCCAGCAGCTCGACGGCCTCGCCAAATCGCTGCTCGACGCCCGGAGCGTAACCCTCACCGCCGAGCTCGCGCACCACGCCGATCTTCATCCCCGAGACATCAGCAGACCGCGCCGCTCGCACGACATCTGGTACCGGTTGATCAATGGAGGTCGAGTCGCACGGGTCGTGGCCGGCGATGATCTGATGCAACAGTGCCGCGTCCAACACCGTACGCGCGCATGGGCCGGGCTGATCAAGGCTCGATGCCAGCGCCACCAGGCCGTAGCGTGAGCTGCCTCCGTAAGTGGGTTTCACACCAACCGTTCCGGTCACTGCGGCCGGCTGCCGGATCGACCCCCCGGTATCGGTACCAATGGCAAGCGGTGCCTCGTACGCCGCCACCGCTGCCGACGAGCCGCCGCCTGATCCGCCCGGGATTCGGCTGATGTCCCAGGGATTGCGAGTTGGCCCGAACGCGGAATTCTCGGTCGAGGAGCCCATCGCGAACTCATCAAGGTTGGTCTTGCCCAAGATCACCATGTCATGATCAAGAAGCCGCCTTGTCACGGTCGCGTCGTACGGCGGCAGCCAGCCCTCCAAGATCTTGGATCCGCACGTGGTCGGTGCCCCGGCGTAAGTGAGGATGTCCTTCAGGGCGAGGGGAACTCCAGCCAGCGGGCCCACAGCTTCACCGGCTGTGATCTTCGCATCGACACGCGACGCGGAGGCTAGGGCGCGCTCCTGATCGACATAAAGAAAGGCATGTATCTCACCGTCGATCTCGTCGATGCGATCAAGATGGGCGCGCGTCACCTCGACAGCACTCAGCTCACGCGATTTGATCTTGACAGCAAGATCAACAGCAGTTTGCCGAATGATCTCGCTAGCCTCAGGCTGGCGTAACGTCACGCCTCCTCCCCCAGGATCCTCGGCACCCGGAATCGCATCTGCTCGGCGGCAGGCGCGGCGGCCAGCAGCTGTTCTCGAGGCAGCGATGGGCGAAGCTCATCTTCGCGAAACACGTTGGTCAATGGCAATGCGTGCGAAGTCGGCGGGATGTCTTGTGCGGCGACCTCGGATACCCGAGCAACTGATTCCAAGATCACATCCAGCTGCGGTGCCAATATCTCCAGCTCGGCATCGGTCAGCTCGATCCGCGCCAATCTGGCCAGGCTCGCCACATCTTCAGCGGTGAGTGCCACAGTGTCGCATCTCCTTCTGCGTTGGGTCCGGCTCATCCTATGCCGCCCCGCGAGCCCCATGAGATTGACAGGCTCAAGCGCACCTGGCCAGGATGAGCAGACGGGCTGATCTTGTACTCCGCCCGCGCGAACCTCGCCTTAGGGGGCCTGAATGACGACACTGACCGCGTGGGCCTTCCCCGGTGTTGATGACGCCGAAGAAGCCATCCAACGACTGGATGCTCTGCAAACCCAAGGTCACATCACCATCGATGACGCGGCCCTGGTCAGCTGGGAGCCTGGGAAGAAGAAGCCGAAGACCCGTCAGCTGCACGACAGTAGGAAGCAAGGGACACTTGGCGGCGCCTTCTGGGGCATGTTCCTGGGAATGCTCTTCCTGGTGCCGTTTCTCGGCGCCGCGATTGGCGCGGCAATGGGCGCGCTGAGCACCTCGATGATCGACATGGGGATCACTGATGAGTTCATCGACAGCGTGAAAGAGAAGGTAACTCCCGGGACATCGGCGTTGTTCCTGCTCACCGACGACACGGTCGTTGAGCAGATCGAGACCGAGCTCAAAGACATGAAGCCGGAGCTCATTGCGAGCAATCTGTCAGCAGAGCAGGAAGCAAAACTGCGCGAGGTCTTCGCAGAAGAGTGAACATCGAATAGATCGCGTCAGAGACGTTCGTAGCTCAGGCACATCAGGGAAAGAGAAGCTGTACGCTGCCCGCAATTGCCCAGCAGCTCAACCTTTCTTGCTCGGAGGTGTCCTGCTCACCGTAGTTGAGCTGTCTGGAATCTCGCGTCGACCACGTTGATCATGGGCGATGTGACAGCAAGTTCCCCGAGTCCCGAACCGCCATCAGCGTCGGCCTCCTCTCCGCGCGGAGTGATCTTCGTTGTCACAGTTGCGGCGACCCTTGTCGCTGCACTCGCCTTGAGGCAGCTCGCCTGGCCTGGCAGGCCCCCTCCTACGTTGCTGGCCCTGCTCGATCATGGATGGCAAACGATGCTGCTTGTCATCGTTGTTTACATCCTTTTGATTTCGCTGCTGACTTCGTTGATTGCGCCTCACTACATAGGCCACGCAGTCAACATGTCGGTGCTACTGGGGGTCATTGCGCTGGTGTTCTGGGGCTGGGTACTCGGCCCGCTCGGCGCGATTTTGTCCATTCCGATCACCTCACTGCTCAAGGTCCTGCTCATCGATTCCGATCCGCGAGCACAATGGGCGGCCGCATTGATTGGGTCTAGCCACAGGCATCGCCACTAGCCAGTGTCGTAGCGGCTGGCGCGACTGATCATGGACATCCTCGCTAGTCTTGTCGAGCATGGTGACCTGGGAGACCGCCTCACTGCAGCCGAGCGTCAACGGGCCGAACGTGATCATGATCGTGCGGCGGGGATCTGACGAGTGAGCTGGCTGCTCTTAGCGGCCGATGTGCTGATCGTTCTGGTCGCGGCGGTCTTTATCTCTGCCAACCGCAAGCCCTCAGCTGCGATCGCCTGGATATTGGCGATAATCTTCATTCCGGTATTAGGCCTCTTGTTGTTCCTCTTGATTGGCTTCCCCAAACTGCCCCGCAAGCGTCGCGACAAGCAGCGTGAAGTCAGTGACGCCGTGCTTGCGCGTACCGACGGGCTTGATCGAGTCATTCATCGCGACGCATGGCCACCATGGTTGGCCTCGATGGTGGCGATGAACCGAAATCTCGGAGCATTGCCCATGGTTGGTGGCAATTCAGCGGAGCTGATCGACGACTACGAGAGTTCGATCAAGGAGATGGCCGACGCAATCGATCAAGCAGACACATACGTGCACGTCGAATTCTTCATCCTGGTCGAGGATGAGGCCACAGCACCGTTCTTCGATGCTCTGGAGCGAGCTTGCAGGCGAGGCGTTCAAGTACGCGTACTGTCCGATCACATCGCACAGTTCATGTACCCGAATCGCAAACAGACGATCCGCAGGTTTGCCGACATGGGAGCGGAGTATCGGCCCATGTTGCCACTGCAACCGCTGCGAGGACATTGGCGCCGACCCGATCTCCGTAATCACCGGAAGCTGGTTGTCGTGGATGGCGCTATAGGATTCACCGGCTTCAGAACATGATCATTGATCACTATCACAAGAAAAAGGGAATCAAGCGCGGCCTGCATTGGCATGAAATGATGGTCGAGCTGACCGGGCCAGTGGTACGCGAGTTGGATGCAGTATTCATCACCGACTGGTACAGCGAGACCGACGAGCTGCTGCCACTCGACACTTCACCGGTACGACCAGACGACGACGCCGAGCTCGTCGACGCCCAGATCCTGCCGAGTGGACCCAGCTTTGACAATGACAACAACCTCAAGCTCTTCGCCGCCATGATCCAGAACGCCCGGAAACGGATCAGCGTCACAAGTCCCTATTACGTACCCGACGAGACCATCCAGATGGCGATGGTGACCGCCGGCTCGCGGGGTCTGGACGTGGAGCTGTTCGTCTCCGAGATCGGCGATCAGTTCATGGTGTTCCACGCCCAGCGCTCTTACTACGAGCAGCTCTTGCGGGCCGGCGTGAAGATCTATCTCTATCGAGCGCCGACGATCTTGCATGCCAAGCACCTCAGCATCGATGACGATGTGGCGGTGATCGGCTCTTCAAATCTCGATATCCGCTCACTCAGTCTCCATATGGAGCTATCTGTCCTCGTTCATGGCGCCAAATTCACGGCCGCGATGCGCGCCGTTGAGGATGACTACCGATCCAAGAGCCGCCAGGTCATGCTGGAGGATTGGCTTCGGCGCCCTACTCGGGACCGGGTGTTCGACAATCTCATGCGGCTGACCTCGTCGCTGCAATGATCAGTGCACGCTGCACGATCTTGTTGCCGCAAAGGTCGCGACTGTGTCATTGCTTCGTCAGCCCGTCAGCGAACGAATCACGAATCCCGTCTTGAGCTTGGGAGTGAAGAACGTCGACTTGGGTGGCATCAGCAGACCTTCGCGGGCAGTGCGTTCGATCTCGGCGACGCTGACCGGTCGGATCAATACCGCCGCGGATGCGCGTCCACTGTCGACTTCGCACAAGGTCTCGTCGAGCCCGTGTTGATAGCTCACTGTCAGCGGCACATCGGCTAGCGCAGTCTCCAACCACCCCCCATCGAGTGCACGTACGCCGTCAAAGCGTCCTGGTCTGGCTCGCAATTGCCAAGCCGCGTCGCGGCCGACCAAGACCAACAAGCCTGCTTTGTGCATGGCTGCGAGGGTTTCACCATCCGGTCGGTCCGTTGGAATGAGCTCGAATGACCGGTCCAGCGCAGCGGCAAGATCAGCAACGTCGATGTCGGCGTAGACCCGATGGATCGCCGCGACGCTCAGCTGATCCTCGATCAGCTCGTTGACGAAGGCGAGCGTCAGCTCCGCCGGGGTGTCGCTCCGCCCGGTCGTCTCACGGACCTCGTCGCGGTACATCCGGGCGACGCCGTAGCGGTGGTGCCCGTCGGCGATCAGTACGTCATCAGAAGCCAGCAGGTTGCGAATGGCGCCAATCCGCTGATCATCGGTGATCCGCTCCACCCAATGTTGAACGCCCCCATCGACTACCGTCGCCAACTCCTCCCCAGGTTCGGCGAGAAGTTGCGTGAGGCCGCCCGCCAGGGACAAACCCCACACCGGGGACAAGTTCGCGGCCGTGGCCCTGGTGAGTTCCAGGCGATCCGTTGACGCCGCGGCCGTGATTCGCTCATGCGGCAACACCCCACCCGCCTCCGCATCGACGACCTCAAGGCCGCCGAGCACGCCAGCGATGTCACGCTGTGTGCCGGTGGAGCCGGTGAAACGCATCCGATAAATGGTGAAGGAGGGCGTGGAGTCCACGGCGAGGATTCCGTTGTCCAGCCAGACTTGCATGATCTTGGCCGCAAGATCGTACCGGTCGTCACCACCCCGCGGTACATCAACCCGCACGATGTTATGGGGTGATCTTGCCTCCAGGACATCGAGGTCTGCATTGGAGAGCACGTCGTACGGTGGAGCAACCAGTGATGCAAGGTCGTCGGTCGCGTAACGGATCGCGGCAAAGGGTTCGAAGCGCGGCACGGCATAAGGGTTCCATGAATTGCGGCCAGCGCTGACAATGGCTCAGAAGTCGCGATCCGGCGTAGCCTTCATCGGCCCGAAACATGCCAGTAATCGATGTAAGGAAAGATGTTCACGTGTTCCTGATGCGGATCGCCCTTCCGGACCGGCCGGGCTCATTGGGCTCAGTCGCTACCGCAATGGGCGGGGTTGGCGCCGATATCAATGCCGTCGAGATCGTTGAGAAGAAAGCGGACGGCAGTGTTGTCGACGACTTCATCGTCGACCTGCCTACCAATCAGCTGCCCGAGACAATCGTGACGGCCTGCCAGAATCTTCCCGGCGTACGGGTGGAGTGGATTGCGCGATATCCCGAGGGTGGCGGGCTGCAGTCTGACCTAGAGGCACTGGAGCGAATGACCGCTGATCCTGGGCATGCCGCAGAGACCCTCGTCTCGCTGTGCCCAGTTGTTTTTCGCTCTCACTGGGCGAGTTTGCTCGACGTTTCAGACGAGCCGCCGAGGCCCAGCTTCTCGACCACTCTGGCACCGGATCTAACCCCTGAGGTTGCCGCGAAGTTCGCACCGTTCGACTCCACTCACCGTACCGATCTGGATGCGGACTGGAGTCCTGGATGGGGCGACACAACTGCGGTGGTAACGCCGTTGACTGACGATCGCGTAATTGTGATCGGCCGCCTCGGCGGGCCGGCATATCTTGAGTCGGAGATCGCCCGGCTGCATCACCTCGCGGCGCTCGTGAAGTAGGAGTGCGCTAGGTAGGTCCACACATGGACCTCTAGTACGGTCGGCTAGTGGGTGCATTCGGGTGGCCTGAGGTCGTCGCCTTGCTCACCTCGATTGGTTTCGGTCTGGTTTCCGCTCTCATACCGATCGTTAATGCGGAGGCCTACATCATTGCCTCGCAGATGTCTGCAGTCGCAGGGCCGATTCCTATTGCAATCGGTATCGCCATCGGTCAGACGATAGGAAAATTGCTGCTCTTCTTCGGCGTACGGGAGGGCAAGGAGCTCTCGTTCGTCAAGCATCGGCGTGAGATCCGCAAGCAGCGCCCGATTGGGCCGACTCGCGCTCGCATTCGGGCGGCAGGGGTAAAACTTCTTGATCTTTTGGGACAGGAGCGTTGGGGACTGCCGATCGTCTTTGTTGCCGCCGTTATCGGCTTCCCCCCGTTGTATGCGGTCGCCCTGTTGGCAGGGGCGACCACGATGCGGCCTCTCTGGTTCGGGCTCACGGTCTTCGTCGGCCGGCTGTGCCGATTTCTGCTGGTGGCGACCGGGGTGTACGGGCTCCACGACTGGTTCTTCTGAGCTTCGGCAGGTCGGGGTTGGCAACGCTTCGGAGCGTACGTTTCACGACTGTGCTGCGATAATTTGACGCCTGCGCTGGAAAACGTACCCCTGGGGTCAGCGGCCACCAGATGTTGATTGTCCCGACTAGTGTGGTGCGGTGCGGTTGAAGGTCTTCAGCAATCTCAATCTTCATGGAGCGACCCCGCCGAGAGTACAGCCCTCGGTCGGCGAATGGGGCCCCCTGAAAGTTCCGAGCACCAAGCAAAAGAAGCGGATGCGAGTTTGGGTATCCCTTGCCTTCCTCGGTTCGTTGATCGCGATATTCCTGCTTGGCTGGTACGTCTATTACCTCATGACCGGCAACTGGGGCTTTGGTATTGGCGATCACAAGCAGTTCTTTGAAATCTTTCTGCTGTGACCGGTGACTTCTCATCGGCTGCGAAGCGGAGGATCAAAGCGGGCGGCCGAGACGCCTGATCTCGAGAACAGCTACTCCCCAACGGTCGCCACTTGACGCGCCGCCTCAGGACCCCGCTCCAGCAGCACCTGAAAGGCGTCGGCACCACTGAGGACCGGGACCTTTAGCTCGACTGCCTTGTCGTACTTCGAGCCCGGCGCATCACCGACGACGACGAAGCTGGTTTTCTTCGACACCGAACCAGCGACCTTGCCGCCGCGGGAAGTGATTGCCTCCGTTGCCGAATCTCGGGTAAAGCCATCCAATGAGCCGGTGACAACAACCGACAGACCAGCGAGCGTCTTATCCTGGGCCGCCTTCGGCTCGTTCCGCATTACGCATCCCGCGGCTTTCCACTTGGTGATGATCTCGCGGTGCCAGGGCACAGCAAACCAGTCGGTAATTGCGGTGACGAGGGTCGGGCCAATGCCCTCAACATCGGCCAGCTGGTCCGGAGTCGCGTTGGCGAGAGCGTCAATGTCGCCGAAGGCGGCTGCGACGTCCGGCGCGACGCCCTTACCGATGTGTCGAATGGACAATGCCACCAAGAACTTGTCGAGCGGTCGCGTCTTGGCAGCTTCAAGGTTGGCCAACAGCTTGCCGCCGTTGGCAGACAGGGCCCCAGACCTGGTCGTGAAGAAGTCGGTCTTGGCGAGTTTCTCCTCGGTCAGGCTGAAGAGGTCTCCCTCGTCGATCAACAGGCCGGCATCCAGCAGTGCCTGCCCTGATTGATACCCCAGCACCTCGATGTCCAGAGCCTCACGGCTTGCGACATGAAACAGTCGCTCCCGCAGCTGCGCAGGACATGACCTGGCGTTTGGGCAACGCAGGTCAGCGTCCCCTTCTTTCTCCGGTTTCAGCTTGGTCCCGCAGGCCGGGCAATGAGTGGGCATCACAAAGGCTCGCTCCGTGCCGTCGCGCAGATCGACAACCGGACCGACGATCTCCGGGATAACGTCACCGGCTTTGCGCAGCACGACGGTGTCGCCGATCAGTACGCCCTTGCGGACGATCTCGCTGGCGTTATGGAGCGTCGCCATACCCACAGTCGATCCGGCGACTTGGACCGGCTCCATGATGCCGAACGGAGTCACCCGGCCGGTGCGCCCGACATTGACGTCGATATTGAGCAACTTGGTGGTGACCTCTTCGGGAGGGTACTTGTACGCGATTGCCCAGCGCGGAGCATGTGAGGTCGAGCCGAGCTGGTCCTGGACTGCTCGCTCATCAAGTTTCACCACCACGCCGTCAATTTCGTGCTCGACCGAATGCCGATGTTCGCCGAAGTACTCGACGTAGTCCCAAACCTCAGCCAAGGTCTCCGCCAGCTTGCGATGCGGGCTGACCGGAATTCCCCACCTGTCCATCGCGGCGTACGCATCGGAGAGCCGATCGGCGGTAAAACCCTCCAGAACCCCGATGCCATGGCTTACGAAGCCTAAGTTCCGGGAGGCCGTAACCTTGGGGTCCTTTTGCCGCAGCGAGCCAGCCGCCGCATTCCGGGGATTGGCGAACGGCGCCTTCCCGGCCAAGACCAGCGATTCATTGAGCGCCGCGAAGTCGGCCACCGCGAAGTACACCTCGCCGCGTACCTCGAGCACCTCCGGTACGTCGGTGCCCGACAGCCGATCCGGTATGACCTTGATCGTTTTCACGTTGGCTGTGACATCTTCACCCATACGCCCATCGCCGCGGGTCGCGGCACGTAGCAACCGGCCTCCCTGATACACCAGATCGATCGCCAAGCCGTCGACTTTCAGCTCGCAGAGATAGCCGGACTGCTCAAGCCGCCTCTCGCCAAGCTCTCGAATCGCGCGCTGCGCCCATCGGTCGAGCTCTTCACGGCTGAACGCATTGTCCAAGCTCATCAGCCGCTGTAGGTGCTCGACCGGAGTGAATGTCGTCGAGGGTGGAGGGCCGACCTGCTGGGTCGGTGAATCCGGCGTACGCAGAGCCGGGAACGTGTCCTCGAGCTCCATGAGTTGACGCATCAAGGCATCGAACTCACCGTCGGACATGGTTGGCGCATCGAGCACGTAGTACCGCCACCGCGCGTCGTTCACTCGCTCGCTGAGATCCGCGTGCCGCTGACTCGCTTCTGCCAAGCGTTCGGAAAGCTCAATTTCTCCGTCGCCGGCCGGGGTGGAGAGGGCCTCTTTTTGCGTCACGTAAGCACATTAACGCCCGCCTCGGACGATCATCGGATGTCGCCTGTTGGGCTCGCATTGAACCGATGACGAATAACGAAGCAATAACGCGCGCTTCCGGCGCGCCGAGATTCAACTGTTAGCGTCTGGCGAGTCCGGCTCTCCACTGATCACGTCTGAGGAGTCTCTCTTGTCCGCTGATCAAGGTCCCGTGGCCGTCCCTAATACTCGTCGGCGCCTGTCGTCGAAGCTGGCGATCGGCGCCCTCGGGCTCGGTCTGCTGGCCACGCCCACAGGCATCGCGATAGCGGATCCAGGCACAACGACTCAGACATCAACCACATCAGGACATGCCCCTGACTCGCTGTTTCCAGAGGTGGGCAGCAGCCACTATGACGTCAAGCACTACGCCATCAACCTGAGATAGCTGCCCTCTGGAGCGATCAAGGCGAAAACGACCTTGCCGCCAAGACAAGAAAGCCTTTGACATCGTTCTCGCTTGATCTTGAAGGACTCACCGTCGACAGTGTGCGGGTCAATGGTGACGCGGCCGACTTCTCCAGACGCGACAACAAGTTGATCATCAAGCCTTCGAAGGTCTTGGACGGTCGCTTCTCGGCAACCATCCGATACCACGGAAAGCCGGTTACACACATCGATCCTGATGGCAGCGAGGACGGCTGGAAACCCACCGCCGGCGGCGGAGCCACCGTCCTCAGTGAACCAGTCGGCGCGATGACCTGGTTCCCGAACAACAACACGCCACGCGATAAGGCGACCTTCGATATGAGGATCACCGTGCCCTCCAAGTTCGAGGTTGCCGGCGGCGGTGATCTGCGAAGCGTGCGGAAGCATGACGGCAAGGAGACCTGGCGCTGGCAACAGCCCTGTCAGCAGGCGACGTATCTGGCCATGATCTCGATCGCCAACTATGACGTCTACCACTCCACGATGACTACGACGACCGGACGCAAGCTACCGATCTGGAGCTTCATCCAGCCGGAGCTGGGCAGCCTTGCCGAGGCGCGTGCGCTCATTCCCAAGGTGATCCGCTTCGAGGAGCGTCGGGTCGGACCGTACCCGTTCAATAGCGCAGGCATCGTGGTCAAGAACGTCGGTGTCGACTACTCGCTGGAGACTCAAAACCGGCCCGTTTTCGACGGCGCGGATGCGGCAGATGACCTGACCATCGTTCATGAGTTCGCGCATCAGTGGTACGGCGACTCGGTGTCGCTGAAGAACTGGGTCGACATCTGGCTCAACGAAGGCTTTGCAACGCACGCGGAGGGGCTGTGGACCGCAGCCCATGGCGGGCCGAGCCACGCCGAGCAGTTCCAGACCGAATACGACAGTCACCCAGCGTTGGACCCACTATGGACGCCAGCACCGGCAGCGTTTGATGATCCTGCAGATCTATTCGGGTCGCAGGGATACCTGCGAGGCAACATGACGCTGGAGGCGCTGCGGCAGAAAGTTGGATCGCACGACTTCTGCGTGATCCTGCCCACCTGGGCGGAGCAGCACAAATACGGGAATGTCACGACCGCCCAATTCATCCGACTCTCTGAAAGAGTCTCCGGACAAGACCTCGACGCGTTCTTCAAGGCCTGGCTCTACACACCAGAGAAGCCTGCTCACCTAGGACGTAAGCGACTCGACTTGTCACGCGGATCGCGCGCCGCGTCCTGCGGACGAGTGAGACGACACGGTTTTAGTCGGCAAGCTGCTCGGTGACAATCGCGGCCGCGGAGCGAATTGTCTGCAGGGCGCGGATTGCACCATCACGAGTCGCCGACGCCAGCCCGCACGCCGGAGTGATCACCACGAGTCGCAAGACCGCCGGCTCCAGACCAAGATCACGTAGTGGCTGAAGAACACGGCGAGCGACTTGATCAGCAGTGAGGGTGCGGTCGGTGGGTAGTGCACCGACGCCGATCCACAGTTCCGCTTCCAGACTTGCCCCGACCTGATCCCAGTCGGTACTGGACAGTTGATCAACATCGAGAAGGATTCCGGTCGTGCGTGCTTCCCGGAGCAGCTCGATCGGCGGATCCGCGGCGCAGCAGTGCACCGCAACCGGCGTTGGTGAGAGCCGATCGACGGTATGAAGGATGGCGGCACGTACATCGCTGGGCTCGATGGCGCGATGCCGCAAAAACCCGCTCGCGTTGGCGATCGTGCCGGCGAGTACAGCCGGCAGCATGGGCTCGTCCAGCTGGATCAGCGGATCGGCATCGGGCAACCGCCGGGTCAGCTCTGCGACGAGCTGGGCGATTCCTTCAGTAAGCGACTGGCTGAGATCGCGCCGCGCGCCATAGTCGGCCAGTACTCGATCACCGCGCGGGTGCTCCATCATGGCCGCCATGGTCCAGGGACCGGCGACCGAGAGCTTGATCGTGCCTTCATATCCCTGGGCGTGCTCTTCGAGCACATCAAGATCAGTGCGCAGGGTGCTGATCGCCAGCCGATGCTCACGCCCGGAGGAATTGGTGAGCCGCCAGCCCGCCGGTTGCAGATCTACGGCAAGCCCGGCGAGAAAGGCAGTCGAGCGTCCGATCATCTCGGCGTACGGGCCGCGCGCCGGAAGCTCTGGCAGGTAAGGAAGATCGGGACACTCCGCGAAAGCGATCTTGATCGCCTCGGCCATGTCGACACCAGGCCAGGAGCCGATTCCCGTCGTCCGGACAGGCGCCAGCTCGTCGTCTGATGACGTGGCGGTCACGCTTGGGTCGCCGATATGGTTGCGCTTCCGACAACGCGCGATCCGGCGTAGAGAACCACCGCCTGTCCTGGCGCAACACCGCTAGTCGGAGAGTCCAGCACGACCTCAAGGTATTGATCATGCATCGCTACGGTGGCCGACATCGGCTGGCCGTGGGCGCGTACCTGCACCTGACCTGACCACTTCCCCGCTAGCGGCACACCAGTCCACGTGGGCCGGATCCCACTGATGATCTTCACCGATAGAGCATCGCGCGGACCGACGGTAAGGGTATTGGTAACTGGGCTGATGGACAGGACGAACCGGCGCTCGCCGTCGTCCGCCGGCGTGCCGAGATGAAGGCCGCGCCGCTGACCAACGGTGAACCGGTGTGATCCGGCATGTTCGCCCACCTTGGCACCAGCGACATCGACGATGTCACCCGGTCGGTTCCCGAGCCGCTGCTCCAGGAAGCCCGCCGTATCACCATTCGCGACGAAGCAGATGTCATGACTGTCGGGCTTGTCTGCAACCGCCAGACCCCGATCTCGGGCCTCGGCGCGTACGTCGGCCTTGAGCGAGAACCCGAGCGGGAAGTAGGACCGGGAAAGTTGAGCTTGGTTGAGTACGCCGAGGACGTAGGACTGATCTTTGGCGGGGTCGGTGGCACGATGCAATTCGACATCATTGTCGGTACGGATCAGCCTGGCGTAGTGACCAGTGCAGACCGCATCAAAACCGAGCGCGACGCCCCGCTCCAGAACGGCTGAGAACTTGATCTTCTCGTTGCAACGCAGACACGGATTGGGGGTCCGTCCGGCTGCATACTCGGCGATGAAGTCGTTCACGACGTCGTCAGCGAAGCGATCCGAGAGATCCCATACATAGAACGGAATGCCGAGTACATCGGCCGCCCGGCGGGCGTCGTGAGCATCTTCCTTGGAGCAGCAACCCCGCGCGCCGGATCGATAGGTTTGCGGGTTCTTGGATAGTGCGAGATGCACACCGGTAACGTCGTGACCGGCCTCGATCGCGCGTGCCGCGGCAACAGCGGAGTCGACGCCGCCTGACATCGCGGCCAATACCTTCATGCCTGTCCTTACTATTCACAACCCGTACTGGGCAAGCCGCAAGTCTCTCACGGCGGTCGAACCCGGGGAATCGACCTTACGCGCTATGACGGTTGCACGCTTCGCCGACTGCAGGAGCCTGCGGCTCGGCCGCGTAGAGGACTCGAGGCACGTACGCGAGCGACGAAGGAGGCGAATCTGGCGGGCAACTGTCAGAGTGCGAATTGACCTTACGCGAAGACAGCCGCCGCCTTGGCTCGCCGAACTGCTTCAGGTAGCGCCGCGACGAGGGCCGCCACATCGGACATAGTCGAGGTATGGCCGAGTGAGAACCTGAGCGCCGAACGCGCCTCCGCCTCAGTGCATCCCATCGCGATCAGCACATGGCTTGGCTGCGTGACGCCGGCTGTGCACGCGGCGCCGGTGGAACAGTCGATTCCGGTGGAATCCAACAGCATCAAGATCGCGTCAGCTGAGCAGCCCGGGAAGCCAATGTTGGCTATCCCGGGAAGATGATCAGCTTCCGCGGTTGGGCCGTACACGATTGCCCACGGCACGACAGCGAGCACTCGGCTGACGAGTTCACGCCGCAGCTCACGGATCCGTCGCTCTTCCCCGACTCGATTTCGGGACACGGCTTCCAGCGCTGCAGCAAATGCCGCCGTGGCCGCGACGTCCAGAGTGCCGGAGCGTACGTCCCGCTCCTGACCGCCGCCGTGCAGGATCGGCGCCAATCGAAGCTCGCGGCGTGCCAGCAGGGCACCGATGCCGTACGGTCCGCCGAGCTTATGCGCGGTGAAGCTCAGCAGGTCCAGCCCGCTTGCCGCGAAGTCAACATGGAGTTGGCCGACAGCCTGTACCGCGTCACTGTGCGATATCGCACCGTGCTCGGCAGCCATTGCGGCGACTTGATCTACCGGTTGCAGCGCGCCGACCTCATTGTTGGCCCACATCACGGACACGAGTCCGGTGCCTGAATCGATGGTGCTGGCAAGTGCTGACATGTTCAGTCGGCCATTCGGCTCGACGGGAACGTACCTCACCTCCGCGGCGGCCGATTCTCCAAGCCAGGCCACCGAATCCAGGACGGCGTGATGTTCGATCGTCGACGTGACGACCCGTCTGCGGCCAGATTCGACTCCAGCCCAGAACCCGCCCTTGATCGCCAGATTGTCCGATTCGGTTCCCCCACTGGTGAAGATCACCTCGGCAGGCTGTGCCCCGACGTGCGCCGCAATTGCCTCCCGCGACTCTTCGACGATCCGGCGCGCCGAACGCCCCGACGCATGCAGCGATGACGCGTTGCCCACCCTGGTCAGCTCGCGCGTCATGGCCTCGACGGCCTCGGGGACCATCGGCGTGGTGGCCGCATGGTCGAGGTAGATCCGGCTCATGAACCCCAAGTTTGCCTCAGGCGTCGCCACCGACTTGTCGGTGTAGGTCGTCAGCCTTTGCGCTTCTTGATCTCTTCAATGACGACAGGAAGCACCTTGTGCAGGTCGCCGACGATGCCAAGATCCGCAAGCGCGAAGATCGGCGCCTCGGCGTCTTTGTTCACCGCGACGATTGCTTTGGATGTCTGCATCCCGGCGCGGTGCTGAATAGCCCCAGAGATTCCAGCGGCTATGTAGAGCTGTGGCGAGACGGTCTTGCCCGTCTGACCGATTTGGTACGCGTACGGGTACCAGCCGGCGTCGACCGCAGCCCGGGAGGCTCCCACCGCACCACCTAGCACGTCGGCCAATTCCTCGACGGCAGTGAAGTTTCCAGCCGTGCCGCGCCCACCGGAGACGACGACTGCGGCCTCGGTGAGCTCAGGCCGTCCGCTGGATTTCTTGGGCTCGGAGTTGACGATGCGCGCACTCTTGGCCGCCTCGGAGATCGATACCTGGATCTGCTCGGTCGCTGGCTCGACAGGCGCCGGCTCTGGTGTTATCGCATTCGGCTTGACGGTGACGACGAGAGGACCGTGTGTCACCGAAGCGGTAACCGTCCAGTTGCCTGCGAAGACCGACTGCGTCGTTGTGCCATCAGCCACGATGTCGGTGGCGTCTGTGATCAAGCCGGATCCAAGCTTGATCGCAAGCCGTCCTGCGATCTCCTTCCCTTCCGGGGTTGAGGTGATCAAGATCGCGACCGGCTGAACGCTTTCGGCGATCTGCGCCAGAGCCTCGGCTTTGGGAGCGACAAGGTAATCATTGATGGCTGGGTCGGTGACGGTAAGCACGCGACTCGCGCCGTACTCGCCCAGCGCCTTGGCAGCGGTGTCATCGCTTTCACCGAAGACAACAGCGACCGGGTCACCAAGACGACGCGCCAGCGTGAGCAACTCGAGGGCTGGCTTGGAGATGTGCGAGTCGGCATGTTCGGCGACGATCAGTACCTCAGACATCGATGACTCCCTCTCAGATGTACTTTCCTGCGGCCAGAAAATCGATCAATGCCGATGCACCGTCTTCTTCTTCAACAACCCGGCCCTGTTCCTTGGGCGGACGCGGAGTTGTCTGATGGACCTTGCTCCAAGCGGCATCCAATCCGACTGCTGCCTCGGCAATACCAAGATCAGCCAGCGTCCACGTCTCGACCGGCTTCTTTTTGGCAGCGAGAATGCCCTTCATGGAGGGGTATCGGGCCTCACCGGATTGATCAGTGACGCTGACAATGGCCGGCAGGCTGGCCTCGATGGTCAAGCTGGCCACATCGTCGTCTCGCCGGATGGTGACCTGATCATCGGCCAATGAAAGGGTTGCACCAAGAGTTGCCGCCGGCCAATTGAGTCGCTCCGCGATCATCGCCGGGATAACGCCCATGGTTCCATCGGTGGACGCCATGCCGCAGATCACCAGATCAGGTGCAGCCTTCGTGATCGCCTCGGCCAAGATCGCACTCGTCGCCAGGGCATCGGAGCCGTGGACGGCCTCGTCGATGATGTGAACACCGGCAGATGCCCCCATTTGCAGTGAACGCTTGATCGCGTCAGCGGCATCCTCGGGCCCGAGGGTCATGGCAACGACCTCGACGTCGTCGCGCTCGTCCGCGATTTGCAGCGCTTGTTCCACGGCGTACTCGTCAAGCTCAGACAGCAGTCCGTCGCTCGAGGCTCGGTCGACAGTGCCATCGGCAGCGAAGGTCCGCTCCCCCGTTGCGTCTGGAACGTGCTTGGCCAAAACAACAATCTTCATGTCGCTACCCTCTCCCTCTGCGTGGGCCCCGGCTCCACGGGCGCTAGATTACTCATGAGTAACAAGACTTCCTTTCTGGGGACCAATTGCCTGTCGCGTCGTGGGTTCTCCGACTGCGAAGGTGGCAAACCGCTCAATCCGGATGATCTCTCGATAGCGATCCTCGCCCAGAATCCCGCGTAGCGGTTCAGTCTGGCTGGCCTGGGCCGAGAGCGCGGCGTACTTGCGGCTCAGGAAGTCACCGGTCAGTGCAATATCGATGCTCAGAGGTCCGGTCCAGGCCACTGGCGGCTCGCCGACGATGGCACCCAGCTCAATCCACTGCGCCAGGTGGTCATCGAGCCACTCTTGCGTGTTGGCGACAACGTGCAAGGTGCCGATGCCGGTACGGCGTACGGCCTCGACTGTCCATCGATGCACTGCGATGTGGTCGGGGTGACCTGTCTGACCATCCGGTGCGAAGGTCAAGATCGTGTCGGGTGCCAGCTCAGTGATGATTTCGGCAATCTGCTGCACTGCCTCATTGACGTCGACGGATGCACAGCCGCCATCGGGAAAGCCCAGCCAGTGATGCTCGGTGACGCCCAAGATGCGAAGACACTCGGCCAACTCGGCTTCGCGGATAGTTGTGAGTTGCTCCGGCGGCCACCTTGTAGCGTCCGTCACACCCAATTCGCCGCGAGTAGCCGTCACGCACACCACGCGCGATTTGGCGGCAGCAGCCATCGCCATGACGCCGCCGCACAGATAGGCCTCATCATCGGGATGCGCCCAGATGGACAGGATCGTGCCCAGTTCTCGAATGTCGCTCATCACTAGAGCAGTCTGCTGCCTTCCGTCGGGTAATGGCTATCTGGCCTGATGTGCGGCCCTGCGCTCTTCATCGGTAGCCTTTCCAGCCCTCTCGTAACGGCTCGCTCCACTCGCCTTTGCTCAAAATTCCGACCACTGCGGACTTCTCGACACGTATGCGGCCGCTCAGCAGTCAAATTTCCGACCAGTGCGGGGTTTTCACGGTGCGGCGGTCCAACGCCGCGGCAAAAAGCTCAAATTGGTCTGTGGATACTCGCGGCAACACGATCCAGCACCATCAGGCTCGACGACATGCCACTTGACACTTCACATCCATTCACGCGAGCCGAGGCGCTCGCCGTAGGCCTCACCGATGTCGAGCTCCACAGCCGCTACTTCCAGCGACTGTTTCACGGCCTCTATGTACGAGCCGGAACAAAGATCGGCGTCCAGGTGATGACGGCCGCGGCTCTCCATATCTGTCCACCGGGCTCCTACGCCAGTCACGAGACCGCTGCTGCACTCTGGGGTGCCAGCGTCGGAGATCTCAACGAGGTTCATGTCACCGTTCCGAAAGGCTCATCAAGATCGGAACGTCGTGGCATCCTCGCCCACCGCGCCACGACCGACCAGAATCCTCGGCTACACCGAAGACTGCTCGTCTCAGATCCCACCCGCGTCTTCTTGGAGTTGGCCGCTGCTCGGAAGGATCTCGTCGAACTCATCGCTGTGGCTGATTCGCTGGTTCGCCACAAACGAACGACCCCGGAAAGCCTGATTGCAGCTGCGGAGGGCTACACAGGTAAAGGTTGCCGCCTCGCCCGTCGGGCTGCGTCGTACGTCCGGGCCGGAGTCGATTCGCCGTCAGAGTCCAGACTGCGAATGCTGATTGTGCTCGGAGGCCTTCCGGAACCGCAGGCCAACCATGTCTTGCGCCACCAAGATGGCGAGTGGTCCAGGCGACTCGACCTCTGCTATCCCGAGCTGAAGCTCATCATCGAGTACGACGGTCGTCACCACACCAAAGTGCGTGCCAACTGGCTGAGCGACATCAAGCGGCGGGAAGCCCTCGAGGCTGACGGCTGGCGTTTCGTGATCATCACATCCGAAGGGTTGTACGACTCACCGCTGGAAACCTTGCAACGCGTACGGCTTGCCCTCGCCGAACGCGGCTGCCACGTTGGCTCCCGTCGAATCCCTGCCGAATGGCACCGGCTCTTCACTGACCGCCCGATCGCAGCGTGACTCGAAAGTGAATTGTCGGCACGGGTCGGAAAATCAAGCCCCAGTCACGCGATCCAGTGTCGAAAGCTCCGCACTGGTCGGAAATTTGAGAAGGTTCAGAGCGGGATTCGTCCGCGTTCAAGGCCAACATCTGGCAGCTATGCCCGAATGTGTTGCGACCGTGAGATGCCTGTGCTTACCGTTGGCTACAACCGGTTGCGGTGAAGTCTCCGCGCCCGGATCATCGGCATTTGTCGTCCAACTGAGGCAGAATGAAGCGCATCTATCTCCCGACAGGGGGTACTCGTTCCCACCGTGAGCGGTCCCGCAAGTAGCCGATGTAAAGGCACCTAGATATGTCCACTGCCCTGCCAGTGCCGGAGGACACTTCCACTCTTGGTGCCCATCTCCATGATGGTGGTGCTTCCTTCGGGCTCTGGACCCCCAGGGCGACACGGGTTGAGCTGGCCTTGGTAGATGAGGACCGCAACCAGACCAATTACGACATGAACCGGGAGCCGGATGGCGTCTGGACGGTATTCGTCCACGACATAGGCCTCGAGCAGCGGTACGGTTTCCGGGTCCATGGCCCGTGGGATCCGCCCACTGGAGCGCGTTTCAATCCGGCCAAGCTGCTCGTCGATCCGTATGCGCGCGCGATTACCGGCGGTGTTGACTATTCCGGCCCGATTCTGGATCACACCGAAGAATCTGACTTTGTTCCCGACACCGCTGACTCCTTCGCCGCCGTGCCGCTCAGCGTCGTCGTAGCGGACTCACCACCCCCTCGGCCCATCGCTCGGCGGCGACCGCTGTCTGAATCGGTGATCTACGAACTCCACGTCAATGGCTTCACACGGCTGCACCCCGCGGTACCCGAGCATCTCCGCGGCACGTACGCGGGACTGGCCTATCCCGCCGTCGTCCAGCACTTGTCAGATCTTGGTGTCACCGCCGTCGAGCTGCTACCTGTGCACCACTTCATCTCCGAGCCGTTCCTGGTGGGCCGAGGGCTTTCCAATTACTGGGGGTACAACACCCTCGGCTACTTCGCCCCGCATGCCGCGTACGGCTCAGTCGGCACGCTGGGACAGCAGGTGCGGGAGTTCAAGGAGATGGCGTCGGCTTTCCACGACGCCGGCCTCGAGGTCATTCTTGATGTCGTTTACAACCACACTGGCGAGGGTGGCCATGAGGGTCCCACGCTGTGCTTTAGGGGCATCGACCACCTCGGTTACTACCGCCTGACCGACGACAAGCGCAACGACTACGACGTAACCGGCTGCGGCAACTCTGTTGATACCTCCGAGCCCGGCGTGCTCCGCATGGTGCTCGACTCGCTGCGCTATTGGGTTACCGAAATGGGCGTGGACGGTTTTCGCTTCGATCTGGCCACAACCTTGATTCGCGATGAGCGGCATCACGTCGATCAAGATCATCCGTTCAAGCAGGCGATCCGCGAAGATCCCATACTGAGCCAAGTCAAGATCATTGCCGAGCCCTGGGACATGGGCCCGTACGGCTATCAGGTCGGTGCCTTCGGGGCAGGTTGGAGTGAATGGAACGATCGCTTCCGCAATCATGTTCGCGACTTCTGGCGTGGCAACACCAACGGCGTTGGTGAGCTGGCACAGCGGCTGACCGGCTCGCCCGACATCTTTCATCGCGACGACCGGCCGGCCACGGCCAGCGTCAATTTCATCACCGCACACGACGGCTTCACGCTGCGTGACCTGGTGACCTACAACGTCAAGCACAACGGTGCCAACGGCGAATCCAACCGCGACGGATCAGACGACAATCGATCATGGAACTGCGGTGTCGAGGGCGAGACCGACGATCCGGAGGTCAATGCCCTGCGGCATCGCCAGGCACGGAACATGATGGCCACCATGCTCATAGCCGTCGGAGTGCCCATGATCACAGGCGGCGACGAGCTCGGCCGCACTCAACAGGGCAACAACAACGCCTACTGCCAGGACTCGCCAATTTCGTGGGTGCACTGGGACACCAACGAAGCGTGGAGTGATCAGACCGAACTTACGCGCAAACTGCTACAGCTACGTGCAGAGCATCCAGTCCTGCGACGCGAGACCTACCGGGGCGGTGAATTCCTGCTCGGCGCCAAAGGTGAGCCGCACGGGCGTAAGAACATCGCCTGGTTCGGCGGTCAGAACGTCGAGATGAGCGAGCACGATTGGCGTGACCCGACCCGACGCACGCTCGGCATGTATCTCGCCTACGACGATCCGTACCGAGTTCAGGATGAGGCATTTCTCATCTGGTTCCACGCCGGCTCCGATCCAATTCAGGTAGAGCTGCCGGATGGGCCGTGGGCAGAGACCTACACAGTGCTGGTACACACCGGAACCGAGGGCGAACTGCCGTCGGAGAAGGTCGCCGCCGGATCGACCGTGCAACTGCCAGGTCGTACTGTCGTCGTGCTCCAGATCGACTGAGCTGTCGGCGGTTAAGAGGCGTAACCGACTGACGAAGGCGCCGGTGTGCTCCCCGGTAATGCGGCCAGACCCATCTCGGCCTGGCTCGCCAACAAGGGGTGATAGGGCACCGCGCGTACGGTGTAGCCGATTGCCCCGGCACGCTTGGCCTCAACCCAGCCTTCGTATCGCCGCAGCCCTCCGTCGACACCGATGCCAGTCGGGAACGGATTCACGCGCGGCTCGTAAAGCCTGTCGTCCTCGCCGACACGTCCCGTCACAAGCTGCACCTGAACATCGTCAGGGGTGAGCTCGCCGAGCCGTACCAGAGCGCTCACGTGAATTTTTGTCCCTACTTCGACCTGTTCGCCGCCGAGTGATTCGACATGCTCAACGGAGACGGTGGGCCAGGCGTCCCGAATCCGGCGCTTCCACTTGGCCAGTGCCTCCGCTCCGCCGCTGGAATGGTTGAGAGCGCGGCTGGAAGCCGCGGCAGGCGCGTAAAGGTGCGTGACGTACTCCCGAACCATCCGCGACGCCACCACCTTGGGAGCCAGCCCAGCAATGGTGTTCCTGATCATCTGAATCCAGCGCTCCGGCAGCCCATGATGATCAACATCGTAGAAGCGCGGCACGATCTCGTTCTCGATGATGTCGTAGAGCGCCTTAGCTTCAAGATCATCACGCCGTTCGGAGCCATCGGCGCCTTCGGCCGAGGGGATTTCCCAGCCGTACGCCGGGTCGAACCACTCGTCCCACCACCCGTCGCGGATCGACAGGTTGGCTGCGCCGTTCAAGGCCGCTTTCATTCCTGACGTACCACATGCCTCATATGGACGCAGCGGATTGTTCATCCAGACGTCACAGCCGGGGTAGAGCCGCTTGGCCATAGCCATGTCGTAGTCAGGCAGGAAAACGATGTGCTCGCGGACCTCGGGATCGTCGGCAAACTGCACCACCTGCTGCACCAGGGCCTTGCCGCCCTCGTCGGCTGGATGTGCCTTGCCAGCAATGACGATCTGGATCGGCCGCTCTTTGTTGGTAAGCAGCGCCTTCAGCCGGGTTTGGTCCCGCAACATCAAGGTCAACCGCTTGTACGACGGCACCCGGCGCGCGAAGCCGAAGGTGACCACGTCAGGGTTGAAAACCTTTGCTACCCAGTCCGTCGGCATCCCGCGAGTCGCGCTGCTGGCCGCCAGACGCACCCGGGTCATGGCGATGAGGTCCTCGCGCATCCTTCGCTTTAGGGCCCAGATCGTCTTGCTTTCCACACGCGCCAGCGCGTTCCAGTCATAACCGTCGCTCTCCGACGGACTGCCCGTCGGAGCCTCCAAGAGCTCGAGCAGCTCACGGTGCACCCACGTGAGCTGATGCACGCCGTTAGTGATCTGAGTGATCGGGACCTCGCTGGTGTCGAACGACCGCCACAGCCCTTGGAACATTTCGCGTGATACGACGCCATGCAATGAGGACACGCCGTTGGCCCGCTGGGCAAGGCGAAAGCCCATTACCGCCATGTTGAACTTGTTCGGGTCGCCACCCTCGTAGTCCTCCGCGCCCAGCGCCAGCACGCGGTCCACTGGCAGATCGTCGAAGCCGGTGAATTGGTGAAGGATGAGTTCGCGTGGAAAACGATCAATGCCGGCTGGGACCGGGGTATGAGTAGTGAAGACGGTTCCCGCGCGAGTGAGTTCGAGTGCGGTGTCGAAGTCGAGACCGGTCTGCATGTATTCCCGGATCCGCTCCAACCCCATGAAGCCCGCATGGCCTTCATTGGTGTGGAATACCGCCGGTGCCGGCGCGCCGGTGATGCGGCAGTAGGCCCGGATGGCGCGTACGCCGCCCATGCCCAGCAGCACCTCCTGCTCCAGCCGATGATCCGTCCCGCCGCCGTATAACCGGTCTGTAATCTCTCGCTCATATGCGTCGTTCTGCTCGACATCGGAGTCCAGCAGGAGCAGCGGCACCCGGCCGACCTGAGCCAACCAAACCTGAGCGTGAAGAGTGCGCCCGGCGAGTGGGACTTCTATGCGAACCGGACCCTCGTCATCGTGCAGCAGTGTCAATGGCAAGGAGTTTGGGTCCAGAAGCGGGTACCGCTCCTGCTGCCAGCCGGCCGCGTTGAGCGACTGACGGAAATATCCCTGGCGATACAGCAGTCCGACGCCGATGATCGGCACACCAAGATCACTTGCCGACTTGAGGTGATCACCGGCGAGGATGCCAAGGCCGCCTGAGTACTGCGGAAGTACCTCGGTAATACCGAACTCGGGTGAGAAGTAGCCGATACCCACCGGAGCGGTCGGATTCTCGATGGCGTAGCCCTGATACCACAAATCGCCAGTCAGATAGTCGGCCAGGTCAGCCTGGATCAGGCGGAGGTTCTTAAGGAAACGCTTGTCAATGGAAAGCGCCTGAAGACGCTCGACCGAGACATCAGCAAGGAGTCGGACGGGGTCGCCACCAGTGCTATCCCACAGCTGAGGGTCCACCGAGCGGAACAAATCCTGGGTCTCAGCATGCCAGCACCAACGGAGGTTGCGGGCCAGGTCGCCCAATGGCTTGAGCGGCTCCGGCAGCACCGGGCGAACAATGAAACGGCGAATAGCGCGCACCGGAATAACCTACCGGCGAACTTTGGATGACATTGGCGTTCTGTGCTTGATTGCTCCGCTCGCTTTGCTCGCTCCGCGCGGATCGCGCTTGGTTGCCGCCTACTTCGTCGTCGCTCGGGGACGAAAACCGTGTCCCCTCCCTCCTCCTCAGCACGGCGGCGCGCGATCCGGGTTCGTGGGCGTTCGTGTCCTACCCAACTGAATGCGGCTCATGCAGCCAAGGTCGATGTATTCGCCCCCTGCCGCTCAGGCAGTGGGGCCGATAAGTTGAGGATCGTGACGGCGACAAATCCAGCAATCCCGATGCCCGAGCCCAATGAACCGGCTCAGTCAGGCCCGACAGAATCCTCGACCGAACCAGCGGCGGGGGCATCCTCCGCACCACCCGATACCCCGCCAGCCGTCACGATCACCAAGCCGACACTGGGGGCGATCTTTGACCGCATTCCGGTACACAAGGTCTCGCCCGTTCTCGAGGGTGGCGCCTACCCAGCCAAGGCTGTGGTCGGGGAATCCGTTCCGATCCGCGCGACGGTGTTCCGCGAAGGTCATGACGCCGTCAACGCCTCCGTCGTTCTCACCGATCCCGGCGGCAACGAGCGCCTCGAGCCGATGCACCGTACGACTCCGCAGGGTTTTGACTGGTGGACGGCGTCGGTCGTGCTCGACACCGAAGGATTGTGGACGTTTCGCGTCGAGGGTTGGAGCGATCCCTGGGAGACCTGGGTGCACAACGCGGAGATCAAGATTCCGGCCGGCATCGACGTCTCTCTGGTGTGCACTGAAGGCATCGCTTTGTTTGACCGGGCTGCCGCCGCAGCCGACGCCGCGGACGATTACGGCACCGCTGCCCTGCTGCAAGGCGCAGCCAAGAACCTCGACTCGGGACAACAGGTCGAGGACCGGCTGGAGGTTGTCTTAGCCGATGAAGTACGCGCGGCGATGAGGCAGTACGGCCCACGGGAGCTTGTCTCGCCTACTCCGGACTATCCGATCTTTGTGGATCGCCGCAAAGCCCTGTTCTCATCGTGGTACGAGTTCTTCCCCCGCTCCCAAGGTGCGAGGTGGGACGACGAGACCGACAGGTGGATCTCCGGCACCTTCGACAGCTCGCACGAACGACTCGAGGCGGCAGCGGCGATGGGCTTCGATGTGGTCTATCTGCCTCCGATCCATCCCATCGGCCGAACGTTCCGCAAGGGACCGAACAACACGCTTACGCCGGGCCCTAGCGATCCTGGCTCACCATGGGCAATCGGCGGCGCCGAAGGTGGACACGACGCCATTCATCCCGACCTCGGCGACTTCGACGCCTTCGACCGATTCGTCGCCAAGGCCAACTCCCTCGGGCTTGAGGTGGCCATGGACTTCGCACTTCAGGCCTCGCCGGATCATCCATGGGTGACAGAACACCCCGAGTGGTTCTCCAAGCGCGCCGACGGTTCCATCGCGTACGCCGAAAACCCGCCCAAGAAGTACCAGGACATCTATCCCATCAACTTCGACAATGACCGCGACGGGATCTATCTCGAGTGCCTGCGCATCCTCAAGCTCTGGATGAGCCACGGCGTGCGGATCTTCCGCGTTGACAATCCACATACCAAGCCCGTGAACTTTTGGGCGTGGCTGTTGGCTGAGATTCGCAAGACCGATCCGGATGTGCTGTTCCTGGCGGAGGCATTCACCAAGCCGGCCATGATGCACGCCCTTGGCAAGGCCGGATTCCAGCAGTCCTACACCTACTTCACCTGGCGGAATGAGAAGTGGGAGATCGAGGAGTACATGAAGGAGCTGACGACTGAGTCGGACAGTTTCTTCAGGCCCAACTTCTGGCCCAACACGCCCGACATTCTGCCTCATTTCTTGCAGTGGGGCGGCAAGCCGGCGTTCACCATCCGCGCTGTCTTGGCCTCGACGCTCTCGCCACTATGGGGCATCTATTCAGGGTTCGAGCTGTTCGAGAACGCAGCACTTGGTCAGGGCCGCGAGGAATACCGGGACTCGGAGAAGTTCCAATATCGGCCGCGGGACTGGAAGGCCGCCGATGAAAGTGGCGAAAACCTTAACGTGCTGCTCGGCAGGCTGAATTATATCCGTAAGGAGCATCCGGCCCTACAACAACTGCGCAACCTGCATTTCCACCACGCACCGCATGCCAACGCCATGGTCTACTCCAAGCGGAGCGGCGATGACGTCGTGATCGTGGTATGCAGCCTCGATCCACACAATATTGTCGAAACCGAGCTCTACCTGGACATGGAGGCGCTCGGCCTTTCGGCGCGGGATGTCTACCTGGTCCACGATGAACTCACCGGACAGACCTGGCGCTGGGGACAGCATGCGTTTGTCCGGCTCACCCACGACGATCCGGCGCACATTCTTTCGCTGATTCGCTACGGCTCACCAAGCGCCTCGGGACCGGCGGGTGCACAGGGCTTAGGCGTACAGGGCTAGGACGCCGTGAGGGGGACAGCGAATCCTCAGGTCGCCGACCAGGTACTGAGGTACATCTGCAATGCGCGGTGGTTCGCGGGCAAGGGTCGGCGGGTGCAATTCCGATCACTGACACCACTGCCCTGGCTCACCGATGTTTCGGAGTTCTTCCGGCCCGCCGCTCCCCCGGGCGTACGGTTCGAGATTGCCGAGCTGGCCTATCCCCCTGAGGAGGATCCCGAGCCGGCCACTGCTGCGCCAGCTCCGGCTGAGGAGGATATGGAGCCGGTGCAGGACTCGGTGGCGAGCGAGCCGCCTGAGATGGTCCGGCAGAGCGATCCGGCCGCCACCGAGTATTACCACCTGGCAGTTTCCTACCGGCCGGCCCCGCATGCTGAGCTGCATCAGGCCGAGATCGGTCGATTCACCGATCCTGATCTTGGTCCGGTCATCGCATACGATGCCGCGCAAGATCCCGAGGCAACTCGAGTGATCATGAGTGCCCTGCTTGGTGGTCGGCAGCTGCGTAGTCCGGACAGTGAAGCTCGATTCAACGCCACCGCAGCTGCGCCTCTTCGGGCCAATCTTGAGCCGCGGCCCTTCACAGGGCAACAGAGCAACACGTCAGTGCTGCTGGGAGACACTGCGATCCTCAAGCTCTTCCGGCGTCTAGAACTTGGCCGCAATCTCGATATCGAACTCCATGCCGCCCTCAACGCCACTGGCATCTCCGATGTTGCCGGTCTGTTCGGCTGGGTCGAGGGCAGCTGGGTCTCCGAAGGCCGCCAGTTGGATGCAGACCTGGCCATGGTGATCGAGCAGCTGACAGGGGCGGTAGATGGCTGGGACCTGGCACTTGATTCGCTGCGAGCCGAGAACTCCTCGACCATGATCAAGACTGGTGCGGGCTTCGCGGTTGAAGCTGAGGCGCTGGGTGGTGCGCTTGCCGACATTCACCATGCTCTGCGATCTTCCTTCCGTACGACGAAAGTGCTGGGCGCGCAAACGTCGACCATCATGATCAATCGGCTGCACGAGGCGGCTGTGATCGTTCCTGCGCTCACGCCCCACGTTCCTGGATTGCTGCGCCGGTTCCATGAGCTGGAAACCGAAACGCTTGATACTCAACGCGTGCACGGCGACTTTCACCTAGGGCAAACGCTGCGTTCGCCGTCAGGATGGAAGATCATCGACTTCGAGGGCGAGCCGGCCAAAACGATGGCTGAGCGGCGTGCGCTGGATTCAGTCTGGCGAGATGTCGCGGGCATGCTGCGGTCCTTCGATTACGCGGCCGCGAGCGTACCCGGTCCGCAGAGCAATGCCTGGGGGAAGCAGTGTCGGGAAGCCTTTCTCCGCGGCTACGTCGACGGTGAGTTGGATAAGTCCGAAGCAAACGTGTGGCGCGCGTACGAGGCCGACAAGGCGATCTATGAAGTTGTCTATGAGATGCGCAATCGGCCGGACTGGATCGACATCCCGCTCCGTGCAGTTGCTGAACTAGCTGCGGACAACCAAGACCCAAAGGAACAGGGCGAGCCTGCGAGCCCGACGAATAAACATGTCGGACTTTCCAGCCCGACCAATGCCCATGGCGGGCTTGCCAGCCCGACCAATGAACATGGCGGGCCTGCGAGCCCGACGAGGGAATAGGAGTAGCACTCATGTCGTACGATCCGAGCGGCGGTCTGACTGGCTGGGACCTCACGGGCTTCCACGAGGGGCATGACACAGAATGCTGGCGCCGCTTGGGTGCCCACGAGATGAGCGTTCAGGACTCCGAGCGTGGCACCGTCTTCGGGACTCGATTCTCAGTGTGGGCCCCTAACGCACAAGCTGTGCGGCTCGTCGGCGACTTCAACTACTGGAACGGCGAAGGGCACTACATGCAGCTAGTGCCCGGAGCCGGCGTTTGGGCGTTGTTCGTCGAAGGAGTCAGCACCGGCAGTCTTTACAAGTTCGAGGTGCTGGGAGCCGATGGTGTCTGGCGGCTCAAGGCCGATCCGATGGCACGCTTCGCCGAGGCTGCGCCGCACACCGCCTCGATCGTGTACGAGACCCAGTACGAATGGGGCGACGATCAATGGATGTGGTATCGCGGCGAAGCCAAGATGTATGCCGAGCCGCTGAGTGTTTACGAAGTCCACATCGGCTCCTGGCGGCAGGGACTCACCTACCTCGAGCTCGCTAACGAACTGGTCGAGTACGTCAGCTGGCAGGGCTATACACATGTGGAATTCATGCCCGTCGCACAGCACCCGTTTGAAGGCTCGTGGGGCTACCACGTCACCGGCTACTACGCACCGATGTCGAAGTTCGGGTCTCCGGATGAGTTCCGGCACCTGGTCGACAAGCTGCACCAGGCCGGGATCGGCGTCATCATCGACTGGGTGCCCGGTCACTTCGCTACCGACCCCTGGGCACTGCAGCGCTTTGACGGAACCGCCCTCTACGAGCATGAGGACCCGCGGCTGGGCTGGCACCCGGACTGGGGTTCCTACATCTTCAACTTCGGCCGTAACGAGGTGAAGAGCTTCCTGATCTCGAATGCCTACTACTGGCTAGAGGAGTTCCATATCGACGGACTCCGTGTGGACGGCGTCGCCTCCATGCTCTATCTGGACTACTCGCGGGAAGCGGGTCAGTGGGTACCGAACAAGTACGGCGGCAACGAGAACCTCGAGGCAGTCGAGCTGCTGCAGCAGACCAATTCACACGCGTACCGGCGCGAGTCCGGCATCGTCATGGTTGCCGAGGAGTCGACATCCTGGCCGGGCGTGACGCAGAGCACGGCCCAGGGCGGCCTTGGCTTCGGCTTCAAGTGGAACATGGGCTGGATGAACGACTCGCTGCGCTACCTGGGGCGCGAGCCGATCTACCGGCAGTTCCACCACAACGAGATGACCTTCGCCTTGGCCTACGCGTACTCGGAGAACTTCATTTTGCCGATCAGCCATGACGAGGTGGTGCACGGCAAAGGCTCAATGTTCGAACGAGCGCCGCAAGACGAATGGCGCAAGTTCGGCACGCTGCGCGCCTTCTACGCCTTCATGTGGGCTCACCCGGGCAAGAAGTTGCTGTTTATGGGAACAGAATTCGCCCAGCGGCGGGAGTTCTCCGAAAGTCGCAGCATCGATTGGTGGCAGAGCGCGGAGTGGGGACACCGCGGCGTACAGCGGCTGATCAAGGACATGAACGCGATCTACAAGGAGCATCCGGCCTTTTGGAAGCGCGACACCGACCCATCGGGTTTCTCCTGGATCGATGCAGATGATCACGGTGGGAACGTCTTCTCGTGGCTGCGCTATGACGGCAAAGGCCAAATGATTGCTTGCATCACTAACTTCTCCTCCGAGCCGCGGCCCGACCATCAGATCGGACTACCCCGGGAGGGAGTCTGGAAGGAGATCTTGAATACCGATGCCGAGGTTTACGACGGCATCGGGCTGATCGGCAATCTCGGACAGGTGATTGCGCATCCCGTGCCATCACACGGATATTCGGCCTCGGCTTCGGTCACGATTCCACCTCTGGGTGCGGTGTGGCTGCGGCTGGAGGCTGAACTGGATGAGGAGCAGGAAATTGCGCCGGAGAAGGCGACCCGCGGCGTCATCGCGGCCGCCAGGGCAGCATCACCGCACGCCACTACCTCAGATGAGGCAGTGACCGGGCCTACCCAGCCGCGTGCGAAAACCGCTGCGGCTGCGGCCGCCGAAGCCGGAAAGCCTGCAGCCGAAGGCACTGCAACCGAGGGCCCTGCAACGGCCGCAGGTGTGGCTGCAGCCGCCAGCTCCGAGGAGTCGCCAAAAAGCTCCGAATCCCCGGAATCGCCCGATAGTCCGGAGTCACCGGACTCGCCGGATAGTCCCGACTCGCCTGACAGTCCCAACTCACCCGACAGTCCCGACTCACCGGATTCCCCATCCTCGCCCGGTTCCCCAAACTTACCGAGCAGCAGCTGACCGTAGCGTGGTTGGTCAATCATGAGCCCGAGCCGAATCCGGTGGCCGCGGAAGCGTGAATGACCTTGCCTTGACCATCAACCTTTCGGAAGGCGGAATTGCCACCTTGAGCTGGAGTGGATCGATCGGCGCCGATTCGCTCGAGCAGGCACTCAGAGCGGCAGCAGATGACGCGCTCGTCAACCACGGCCTGCGTCGGCTCGAAGTGGCCTTGCCAGCCGACGATCTGATTGGACGCCGCGCAGTGCTGCGGTCGGGCTTCCGGCTCGAGGGGATACGCCGCCAAGCGGTCGAACGACCCGATAGCTCTTATGGGGACATCTGCCTCTTCGCTCGGCTCGCGTCCGACCAGGCGTACGGCCCGCACGGCTTCTCGGGTGTGATGAACTCAGCGCTGCCGAAGAAGCGTCTTATCGCCCACGTCCTGCTGACGGACGCGCTCGGACGGGTGTTGCTCTGTGAGACGCAGTTCAAGGCCGACTGGGAGCTGCCCGGAGGCATTGTGGAGCCGTACGAGACGCCGCGACAAGCCGCGAGCCGCGAGATCACCGAGGAACTCGGCATCGAGCTTGCCGTCGGTCGGCTGCTCGTCGTGGACTGGATGCCGCCTTACCTGGGCTGGGACGACGCAATCGAAATGATCTTCGATGGCGGGCAGATAAGGGAGGAGGATCTGGCTGCCTGGTCGCTGCAGCCGACCGAGATCAAGCGGGTAGCGCTGGTAGATCTCGACACCGCGGCAAGCCTGGTCAGGCCGCAATCTCATCGGCGATTGGTACTTGCAGCTTCGCTCGGCCCCAATGAAATGGCGTATACAGAGGAGGGTCGCACGCCATGAGCCGATTGAGCCGGTTCAGACCTTTCCTAGCTCGAGTCGTACGTCTTGCAGCGTGACGATCAGCGCATTCTTCGCGCACGCCAAGGTTGCCTGTCCATCAGGAGCGGGCACGTTGCCTACTTCCGCCATCGGCAGTGACTGCTTCTCATTGCCGACATTGAGAGTGGCCGAACCGCGGCTCTTTCCGACCGTGAAGTTCGCTTTGTCGCCTTCCACCCGATAATCACGACTGATGGTTCCGTCGACGAGCAGGCGCGCGTTGTGGCCGGCCAACGTCAGGTTGATCGGCTCCTTTCCCGCACCCCGCAGCAGGTACGAGTCATCATTGAAGGTCATGGTGACGTCGCCATCCTGGCCGGTTCCGTAGGTTCCCTTCTCTCCTGCATCCGGCCAACGCCACCAGCAGCGTTGGTAACACGGCGACCAAGAGCCGCTTCATGATTCCTCTCCCCCGGACCTCTCTCAGAAACAGAGCTTGATCAGCTTAGAAGAGTGCGGCCATTAAGTCGCTGCGTGCCTTGAGAACTCGATCATCTGTGTTGCCGAGCGTCTCGAAGAGTTCGAGTAGTCGTACCCGCACTTGGTTGCGTTGATCACCAGACGATCGCTTGATCAGCCGGATCAACCGCCCAAATGCAGCTTCCACTTCTCCTGTGATCATCTCCACGTCCGCGGCAGCGAGCTGGCTGTCGAGATCATCAGTGCCGTTCGCGGCTGCCAGGGTTGACTGCGGATCAAGCGCCGTGGCACGCGCAAAGAGGCCGGCCTGTGCCTTGCCAGCCTGGGCTTCTGCATCGTTTGGATTGGCCTGCAGCAGCTTGTCGAATTCCTCCCTCGCCGCGGCGAAGTCACCACGCTCCAAGGCGGCATCCGCGGCTGCATACCGCGGATCTGCAGCCGGCTCGGCCTCCGCAGTTGCCGATGACTCAGAAGAGCCGACAGGCTGAGCACGTCCTACCATCCCGTTTGCTACAGCCGCTTTGAGTAGTTGATCAATCGCGGCCTGCACTTGATCTTTTGGCAGCACTCCCTGGAACAACGGAGCCAGTTGTCCGTTGATCAACGCGATCACGGTAGGAACAGCCTGCAGACCAAGCGCCTGAACAATGGCAGGCGCGGTATCCACATTAAGCCGAGCCAGCAGGAACTTGCCCTCCGATGCATTCGCAATCTCGATCAAGGCATCGGAGAGCTGCTGGCCGGAGGCAACGCGCGGCGAATACAGCTCGACGACCACAGGGTGCTGGAGCGACTTGCGAATGGTCTCGGCCTCGAAGGTCTGCTCTGTGACCTCGACGACGTACGACCCACCCGCAGCGCTCGGCGCAATGGGTGAACCGGCGCTCGAACCCCTGGCCCGCTGGGCCACTTGAGAAAGATCAACGGCGCCAGGACGGTGGAAGCTGGACGAACTCATGCACTCATCCTTTCAAAGGCGCGCCATCTTTACGCTTGGGACCGAGCGCTAAGACCGCGCAGGATGCCGACAAATTTTGAGAAGCTACGGGTCCGGGCCTCACCGGCCTCCCGAAACGACGGCAGAATGTGGGCCATGGCTCACCCTCGCGCCGGCCAACCGGCACTCCCTGAAGATCTCATCGACGTCGACGCGGTCATCAGCGCCTATTACGACCTTGTCCCGGATCCCAGCAATCCGGATCAGCAGGTTGCATTCGGGACGTCCGGACATCGCGGCTCAAGCTTGGATACCGCGTTCAACGATGCGCACATTGCTGCGACAACGCAGGCGATCGTGGAGTACCGCGCGTCGCAGGGCATCACCGGGCCGCTCTACATAGGCAAAGACACTCATGCACTGTCTACGCCGGCCTGGACAACCGCCATCGAGGTGCTGGTGGCCAACGGAGTCACCGTCCGCGCCGAGGACGACGCGGACTACACCCCGACCCCGGCAGTCTCGCGTGCCATCGTGGTGCACAACGCAACCGCGACGGCCAGCAACACTGCTGACGGCATCGTGGTGACGCCGTCCCACAACCCGCCCCGCGATGGCGGATTCAAGTACAACCCGCCTCATGGTGGCCCGGCCGACACCGACGCAACCAGCGCCATCGCTGCCCGCGCGAATGAGTTGCTTGCCGACGGCTCCGCGATACGGAGAAAGCCGTACGCCGATGTCGTCTCAGAGGTTCATCGCTTTGACTACCTGGGCGGGTATTGCGAGGACCTTGTCAATGCCGTGAATCTCAAAGCTGTCAAGGACGCCAGCGTACACATCGGCGCCGATCCGATGGGCGGAGCGAGCGTACAGTATTGGGGCTACATCGCAGAGAACCTGGGCATCGACCTGACTGTGGTGAATCCCAAGATCGACCCTCGCTGGTCGTTCATGACCCTCGATACCGACGGCAAGATCAGGATGGATTGCTCCTCGCCCAACGCCATGGCAAGCCTGATCCGCAATAAGGACGAGTACGACATCGCGACGGGCAATGATGCGGATGCCGACCGGCATGGCATCGTGACGCCGGACGCCGGGCTGATGAATCCCAACGCCTATCTCGCTGTGGCAATCCAGTACCTCTACGCCAATAGGCCCGGCTGGCGACCGGATGCCGGAATAGGCAAGACGCTGGTGTCCTCCTCCATGATCGACAGAGTTGCAGCCAGCCTGGACCGGACCCTTGTCGAGGTGCCAGTGGGATTCAAGTGGTTTGTGCCGGGTTTGCGGACCGGCGAGATCGGCTTCGGCGGTGAGGAGTCTGCGGGCGCATCGTTCCTGGCACTCGATGGCAGCACCTGGACTACCGACAAGGACGGCATTCTGCTTGCCTTGCTCGCCAGCGAGATCAAGGCAGTCACCGGCAAGTCTCCCAGTGAGCTTTACGCCGAGCTCACCGCCGAGCATGGCGCCCCCGCGTACGCCCGCATCGATGCACCCGCGAATCGGGAGCAGAAGGCGAAGCTGTCCAAGCTCGATACATCATCGGTCACCGCCACTGAGCTCGCCGGCGAGCCCATTACGGCGATCTTGACAAGAGCGCCGGGGAACGACGCGCCAATCGGCGGATTGAAGGTCGCCACCGAATCGGCCTGGTTTGCTGCCCGGCCATCCGGTACCGAAGACGTGTACAAGATCTACGCGGAGTCGTTCAAGGGCCCCGAGCACCTCGCCGAGGTCCAAGAAGCGGCACGTGCGGTGGTCTCGGCCGCTCTGGGAGGGTAACGGGGGCGTCGCCGGTATCCTCCCAGGCCAGGTGGGATACCGACAGGCTGGATCGGCGGCGAGCCGGAGGCGCAAACTTAAGAAATGCACGCCGACGACCTGGCGGATCTCCTTCGCTGGTGCGCGACGCTGAGCACCAATCCAGCCGACCTGGCGGGTGCCGTAGTGCTCGCCGCGGGACCGCGATGGTCGAAGCTGGTCGATTCGCCGGCAGATCTGCGGGAGTTGACGGTCGACACCTTCCTGCGCAGCCCCGAGCCGGCCGAGCCGTCTCCGCGGCCAGGAATTGAGCGCATCCCCGACGAGATCCGGGTTGTCGTATTGGCGTACGACAAGCTGCCGAAACTGCAACGAGCCATCGTCATGCTCAGCTGCCTGGAAGGCATTACCTACGCGGAGATCGCCGGCCTGATCGACCGGCCGGCGGCTCGGGTGGGCATCGAAATTGATCGCGCTATGGCCACGATCAACGCCGATCCATACGCGGTGCGCGCTGCACTCGACATGATCACCTGGCACGTTCCAGATCCTGTCGCGGTGTCCCGGGCACTCCGCCGGCATACCACGCGGCGAATGCGCCGAAGACACCGGATCGGATTGGTCGGGGTCGCTGCCGCAACACTGATAGCCGTACTGATCACCTTTAGTGCGGTGCATCGGCCCGATGTTGAGCCGCGTCAATCGGGAGTCTGGGCGTTCTCGCACTCGGTTCGCCCAATCGCAGGGTGGTCAATCAGGAGCCGGACCGTCGAGCGGGACTGGGAAACCACGATCCTGCGAGCCGAACAACCCAGTGATGGACGATGCTCTGTTGCAGTCGGCGCACGTCAAGCCACTTGGGTGCGGCCGCTGCCACCTGATCCAGAGAAGGTGCGGGTCGGTCTTCGCGCGGCTTTCTTTGCCGAAGGCGTCTGGCCGAACGGGGGCGGAGCCATGCTGTGGTGGGAGTACGCCGACGCAGCCTTGGTGATCATCGAGTGTGGTGGGCTCAGCACGCCGAGGAAAGAGCTACCCAAAATAGCCAGCCATGTGGTTCTGACACCCGATCCGGTCCTACTGCCCTACCGCATTCGGTCACTCCCCCGGCACTTCCAGGTCGCATCAGTCACTGCGGGTTTGGTGAGCAATTCGACCGTGACGTACCTGACGCGCAATGACTATCCCGAAGGGATGGTTCAGATCAGCATCCGTTATCCAGCAGGTCTGCCGATGTACGGCGTGAGCGACTCAGCCCTGCTAGCCCGTTTCGCCAGTGGCAGATACGGTGCGGTGTGCCGGCCGTTCGGGGATAGCCACGTCTGCGTACGCGGCGAAATCAATGTTCCAGGCCCGATTGACATCAGAGACCAACGCGGCGCCCTGTCGGTGATTGATCGAATCGCTACGCAGCTGGAACTTGCCTCCAGTGCCACCGATCTCGGGAGCTGGTTCGACGCTCGGGAAGCGTTGCCATCCTGAGTCGATAATTCGCCAGTCACCGTCGGCGGCCGAATGCAATCACAGCAACTAAGCCGATGATGAAGATCACGCCGAGCACCGTGCCCTCGACACCGTGGCCGGTTGCGATCAAATAGACGCAAGCCGCCAGGAATGCCAGCGTGATCACAACGCCGTAGTTGAGACCACGTGCATTGAGCCGGACCTCGCGTTGATCAAGAGCAGCAATGCGATCTAGTTCCTTCTCGATCACCGCACGTGTCTCGGCATCAGCTTCGGCGTAGACCTGTAGCGGATCCTGATAACGGTCATATCGAGATGGCCGCTCAGTCATATGGCTCCTCATTTCGCCGTTGATCAAAGGTGTCCGCAGCTGGTTCGCCCTCTTCGATTGGAACCGGCGATTCCTCTGCGCTGCTGACCAGATCCACCATCTGCTGCAACGCCTGACCGACCCGATCCGGTGCGACCGACGGATCGACAGCATCGATACGTGCGATGGCATGGTGCAGCCTGCCTCCCACGCTGTAGTGACCGTGCGGGTAACTGAGCGGCGCGTAGAGGTAGCTGAATCCCGTGAGCAGAGACCCGATGGGCGATGCGGCGGGAGCCTCACGCTGCGGCAGGGTCAAGCGTCGCTGTGTGAGGCGCGAAGGACGAGGGCGGGAAGGAAGGATGAATACCAGTAGCACTGTGATGATCACCAGCGCGCTCCCGATCCCAATGACGAGCCAGGCCCCGGTCGGCACAGTGCACCTCCTCATGCCCACCCTAGTGTCGTGCTAGCACGACACTAGTCAGCACGAACGGCCATCGCTCACCGACGCGCGGTGGATCGCCCTGGTGACCCTCCCTGGTTAGGTGTCGCTCTAGAAGCGCGCCGGCTCGGCGTACTCGCCCCATTCGCCACGCAATGCGTTGCAGATTTCTCCCAACGTGGCTTCGGCTCTAGCGGCTTCGATCATTGATTCGATCATGTTCCCCCCGCTCCTTGCGGCCTTGATCATCTCCGCCAGCGCAGTCTCGACGCGTACGTTGTCACGAGCAGCCCGCCGAGCTTTCAGTACTGCACACTGCTCAACTTCAACCTCATGGCTGACTCGCAAAATCTCCAGCGGCTTAGTGACGGTGCCGGTATGCGCGTTGACGCCGACGATCTTCTTATCACCCTTCTCCAGCTGGGTCTGATAGCGAAATGCCGCATCCGCAATCTGTGCGGTAAACCAACCCTCCTCAATCCCCAGCAGCAGCCCGGAGGTCATTGGACCTATGTCGTGCTGCCTGGCCGAACCGCCGCCCAGTTCTTCGATTCGATCAAGGATCGCGACAGCCTCGGACTCGATCTTGTCGGTAAGTGCCTCGAGATACCAGGAGCCGCCGAGTGGATCGGCGACGTTGATCACGCCCGTCTCCTCAGCCAGCACCTGCTGCGTCCGCAGCGCGATCTCAGCAGACTCCTCGGTTGGAAGTGCCAGCGTCTCGTCCAGTGCGTTGGTGTGCAAGGAGTTGGTGCCGCCGAGCACCGCGGCAAGTGCCTCGATCGCGGTTCGGACCACGTTGTTGTGGGGCTGTTGCGCAGTCAGCGAGACGCCAGCCGTTTGAGTGTGAAATCGCAGCGATTGGGCTTTGGTCGTCGTCGCACCATATCGATCTCGCATCCAGCGCGCCCAGATCCGGCGTGCCGCCCGGAACTTGGCGATCTCTTCGAAGAAATCAATGTGCGCATCGAAGAAGAAGCTCAAGCCGGGTGCGAAGCGGTCGATGTCAAGGCCCCGAGACAGGCCTAGTTCGACGTATCCGAAACCGTCGGCCAAGGTAAAGGCGAGCTCCTGAACAGCAGTCGATCCGGCCTCGCGAATGTGGTACCCGGATACGCTGAGCGGCTTGTACGCCGGAATGTTGTGGGTGGTGTACTCCATCATGTCGCCGATCAGGCGGAGGTGCGGCCCCGGCGGGAACAGCCATTCCTTCTGAGCGATGTACTCCTTGAAGATGTCGGTCTGCAAGGTGCCATTGAGCATGGCTACGTCGACGCCTTGGCGCTCCGCGGCCACCAGATACATGCAAAATATCGGCACAGCCGGGCCGGAGATCGTCATCGAGGTCGTGACCGAGCCAAGATCAATTCCAGAAAACAGCAGATCCATGTCCGCGGCGGAGTCGATGGCTACACCACAGTGGCCGACCTCGCCCACACTGCGGCCGTCGTCGGAATCGCGGCCCATCAAGGTCGGCATGTCGAATGCGACGCTGAGCCCACCACCGCCAGCCGCCAAGATCATCTTGTAACGCTCGTTGGTCTGCTGGGCATTGCCGAAACCGGCGAACTGTCGGATGGTCCAACTACGCCCGCGATAGCCACTGGAATAAAGACCTCGGGTAAAAGGAAAGTCGCCTGGCCAGCCGATCCGCTCCATGCGTTCGTCGGCTGCCTCATCGTCGGGTCCATACACCGGATCGACTTCGAGACCAGAGATTGTCGTGAAGTCGGCGTCGCGAACCTGGCCCTTCGCGTGGGCCTCGGCAAAGGCAGCCGCCCAGCGCTCTCTACCGCTAGCGTCCTCCGCGGTCATGGAACCTCCAGCTTCAAATACTAGGGTCCCCTAGTAATAGACCCAAGGCGGAGTTACTGATAGCTGCGACGCTAACCCTCAAAAATCTCCCGCAGCTTCCCGCGGCATGGTCAGCAGCCAGGTCAGCTGATCACAGTCTTCCTCACTCAAGGCACTTAGCCCGAAACGAGCGTCAACGATTGCCTCGGTTGCTTTCTCCATCGCGTCCCGACCTTTGGGAGTAATCGACGCCAGCACCGCGCGACCATCCTCAGGATGTGGCGTTCGCCTGATCAAGTCAGCAGCCTCCAAGCGCTTCACCAGCGGTGTCACCGAGGTGGCGTGCACCTGGAGCCGCTCACCGATCTTGCCCAAGGGCAACGCGCCCCGACGTGAGAACGACAGCAAGACCAACACCTCGTAGCGAGCAAAGGTCAGACCGAGCGGGCGGAGCAACTCGTCCAGCTCGGTGATGAGCAACTGATGGACCCGCATAAGCGAGGTCACAGCTCGCATCCGAGGCATTTCTCCCCACTGCGTGGACCACTGCTTCGCCGCTTCCTGAATGGGGTCAAAGGGCAGCCGGTGTCGTTCCAGAGCGCTGGTTTTGGGGGCGGTCATGTTCCGTCATCTTCCTGTGGCCCGATCACCCGCTGTGGGATATCTGGCGGCTGCATCACCATCCGCAGCACGTCCTCGCACTGATCGATATCTCCAACGTAGGTGATCTTGTTCAGGCCCTGGACTTGAGCGGCCGACTCAAACACGAAATGCCCATAATTCAGCCAGCGACCGGGGAGCGGCTTGTTGACAGTGATGTCCAAGATCCTCAGCAGCGGCACGCTCGCACGTGCAGTAGAAAGCACGCCATTGACTCGAAACACTCGTTGGTTGGTAATCACGAAGCGATCACGGTACTCCTCGACAATTCGATAGAGCGCTTGCAGGCCGAGCGACATCCCAAGCAAGAACAACACCCAGAAGAAGACTCCCTGATAGGCAAAGGCAGTGACGAGGATCACAACACCGATGGCGACCCGCACCCATGGCCACACCATCACGATCCAGTGCTTGTGGACTTCGACAACTTTCTTTTCGTCCGCCGTACTCAGGATGTATTGGTCGACATGGGGATCGAGCCAGCTCACTACGCCCATGAGGAGCTAGCCAGCAAGCGACTGGAAGAACACGATGATCGAGCGAAACACCCGGGCAAGGGCTCCGAAGACAGCACGCACAGCGTTCGCGGCCTGCTCAGGTTGGGCAATCAAGTAAAAGAGGAAAAAGCCCACGACCAAGAAGACGATGAACCGCTTGACCCACGTCATGTCGGATTACTCATCCTTCCGGTCTTCACTGCAGACTATTCGAACACCCTGCCGCAAGTACAGACACACCTCTCGATACTCTCTTTTTACCCGATGGATCCGCAGATCGGGAGCAGGCACGCCGCCGTAAGCATCCCGCCGTTCAATCAAGCGCTTTCAAGGGCCTGAGGCTCAGAGTCCGGCGACCACTTTGTCGGCCGCCGCGTACGGGTCCAGCTCACCTCGGCTTACGGCCTTTGCAAGATCATCCAATCCAGTCTCGCTATTCAGCTGTATCTCCGCGCGCAGCTTGGCGAAAGCGATGCCCTCCACCTCATGCCGAGCACGGGCGATCCGCCGTTCCTGGCCCCGTCCGGTCTCGGATTGCGATGCCCGGAACCGGTCGACGGCTTCCAGCAGATCCTGAATACCGCGATCTTCGTACGCGACCGTCGTGACGATCGGCGGCTTCCAGTCCTCCGGTTCCCGCTGCGCTAGAGCGATCATCGTCCGCAGTTCCCGTACCAGGGCTTGGGCACCGTCGCGATCACTCTTGTTCACCACGAAAATGTCGCCGATCTCCAAAATGCCAGCCTTGGCCGCCTGAATGCCGTCTCCCATGCCTGGTGCCAACAGGACCAGGACCGTGTCCGCGGTTTGGGCTACTTCGACCTCTGACTGTCCCACGCCAACGGTCTCGACGATGACCGTGTCGAAGCCTGCGGCGTCGAATGCCCGCAGCGCTTGAGGGGTCGCGACGGCAAGGCCGCCGAGATGGCCTCTCGTTGCCATGGACCTGATATAGACGTCGCGATCGAGTGCGTGTTCTTGCATTCGGACCCGATCACCAAGCAACGCTCCGCCGGAGAATGGCGAGCTGGGATCAACGGCCAACACTCCGACTCGCTCGCCGCGCGCCCGGAGGGCGCGGACGAGCGAGGTAGCGGTGGTCGACTTGCCGACCCCAGGCGCTCCTGTCAGCCCCACGATGTGTGCCCGTCCAGTGTCGGGCGCAAGCTCCTTCATGATCATCGGCAGTGCCGGCGAGGCGTTCTCGATCCAACTGATCAACCGACCAAGTGCGCGCGGATTGCCTGACCTGACGGCGGCGACAACCTCACCTACGTCGCCACCGTCAAACGACCCACCGTCAAAAGACACTGCCTTGTTTTGTGTAACCGTCGCGCCGCCTTAGCTCGAGCTGCCGTCTTCAGCGACGGTGATCATCAACGCATCACCATGTTCGTCGCCACCAATATGCTCAACCTCCAGGTTCGCCGCTGCGCTGACGATCACGTCGGCTCTGCCTCAGCGCGGCGGCATACGCTTCCCGACGCTCGCAGCCGTGTCAACTCAGTCTGGCACTCTAATGTCCATGACCAGAAGGCACTCCGATCTCAGAGCTAGGGTGCCCGGTCTACTGGGCTTTGATCATGTCGGGATAGCGGTACCCGATCTTGACGCGGCGATCACCTTCTACCGCGATCTGCTCGGCCTACACGTGATTCATCGTGAAGAAAATCTTGACCAGCAGGTGGCCGAGGCGATGCTGTCGACCAGTGAGAACGGACCGCTCGGAAGCCAGCTTCAGCTGGTGATGCCCCTGGCCGAAGACTCGGTGCTCAACCGTTTTCTTATGAGATGCGGAGCTGGCCTGCACCACGTGGCATACGCTGTTTCAGATGTCCGGTCCGCATCCTCGATACTGCGTCAGGGCGGTGTGCGGGTGCTTTATGATGCACCAAGAGCCGGTACCCGCGGCTCGCAGATCAACTTTGTCCACCCCAGGGACACTGGCGGCGTTCTGCTCGAGTTGGTCGAGCACACCGCTGCGGATCCGCACAGTTTCCAAGCAGCTTGGGGCTGAGCGAACAGCCATCGCTCGCGCGGGGACAGACTCGGCGTCACAACCTATTCTCGGGAAGGGCTTCTTGCGGTGAACGCATCAGACAACACGGGGCTTGGCCTGTTCGACGACACAGCAAGCGCAGTCGGGAACTTTCCGACTGCACTGCGAGGCTACGACAGAACGGCCGTAGACGACTACGTTCGGACTCTTGAGGAGAGTGTCGTCAAGTCTCGGCGACATGCTTCTCAGCTCGAGCAGCAGGTGACCCTACTTCAAGATGAGCTGACCTCGGCTGGCGACAGGGGCGATAAAGAAATCGATTACGCCAATCTTGGCGGCCGCGCGAACGACATCCTCCGGCTCGCCCAGGAGCAGGCGCGAGAGCTCGTACAGAATGCCACGGTCGAGGCTGAGAAGCTCAAGGAACAGGGCCGGCGCGAGGCTGATGGGCTGCGTAGCAACGCTGCGCGGGAGGGTGATGCCATCAAGACTGGTGGCGCGGCACAGATTGATCAACTTCGCGCCAAGTTGCGGGAACAGGTCGAGGCTCAGGTTGACAAGGCCAAGGCCGAGGCCGACTCTTTGATCGCCGCTGCCCGCCGGCAAGCCGAGTCGATTCGGCGTGAGGCCGATCATGACGCACAGGCAACGCGGCAGAATGCCTACCTCGACACGGAGAACCTGCGCCGGACCGTTGAGCGTGAGGCAGCGGAAGCGCGGTCCAAGCTGGCCGCCGAGCGGGAGCAGGCGGTGTCGCAGCTCAAGGCGACGCACGATGAGGCGCAGCAGAAGACGGCTGCCCTGCTTGCAGAAGCAACCAAGTATCACAGTGAATCGGCGGAGCGCTTGGAGGCCGATCTAGCCGAAGCGGCCCGTATTCGTGCCGAGGCTCTTGCCGAAGCCGAGCAGACAAAGGGTTCGGCCGCCCAGGAAGCCGAAGCCAGAATCGCCACCGCCAAGAAGCAGGCTGCGGCCATCAACGAACGGACCCAGCAAGAGTTCGCGTGGCGCAAACAGCAGCTGCGCCGGGAGACCGAGTTGCTGCACCAGCGTAAGCAAGCTGTGCTGAGCCAGTTGGCCAGCTTGTCTGCACTCGCGGAGCAGACAGCCAGCGCATTCCCCGATCTGGATGACCCGAGCGATCTCGAGGGCGAGGTCGGAGATCGCACGGTGATGCGTCCCGACATGCTCCCGCCTGCCGGACCGAACGAGGACAACTCTGCTGGCAGCAAGGCTGGCTCTGCCAGGAATGGCGGAAAGTCTGGCGAGGCAAGAAAGTCTGACGAGGGCGAAGAACTAGAGATCGATGGTGACGCCACCGTGCTCGTGGCGCCGTCAGATCTGTCCGGCGAAGGAGCCAAGTCGAAGTAAGGTCCAATCAGGTGACCGCTGGTTGATCGTCTCGGACGGCCGCCTAGTTCTGGAGCTTCGAGTGCCGTTACCCTGAGATGACTCGGGGGTAACGGCACTTTGGCGTGTAAGGAGCCGGCGTGAATATGCCCCCACGAGATGACCAGAACGTAGCTGACGGCCGCTTCCCTATGACGCGTAGGGGATATGACCGCGAAGCCGTTGATCATTTTGTTCGATCAACGCATGCACAGCTTGCTCACCTGTTGCAGCAATATGACTCATTGCTGGCTAACAACCACGAGCTTCGCCAAGCCCTCGATGAAGCCAATGCTCGAGCAACCCATGCTGACTTCTCCAGCCTCGGGGGCCGGGTGCAGGAACTGCTTCGTATCGCAGAAGAGCAGGCAACTGACATCACCCAACAAGCGGTCCACGAGGCCGATCGGCTGAGCGCGCAGGTACATGCGGAGTTGAATGAGCTACGCCAGGGCGCGGCTGCCGAGATGGCCCAGCTACGAGACGCGCAGCTCGCCGAACTGGACAGCATGCGACAACATGGCGAGCAAGACGCAGCCGAACTGCGGGCGCGAGCCACGGCCGAGGCGGAACAGCTGCTGGACTCGGC